>ENA-OSEY01000343-OSEY01000343.1-marine-metagenome-genome-assembly--contig:-NODE-343-length-34442-cov-4.240914_pt1 | contig 34442 bp, 31 predicted proteins | sample MGYA00248465_ERZ534230 | MGnify/ENA primary metagenome ERZ534230 (study PRJEB26409, sample SAMN06344110) | marine metagenome | isolation source: Sea water from surface | place: Atlantic Ocean:Southern... | reverse complement strand
GTTCATCACTCGAATGGGAATTTTATCTCTGGGTGAAGTTGGAGCAGACACTATATTCGACATCTTACGTCAAATGAAAGACTATGGTGAATTGGCGCAAGAAGTTAAGCGAATCGAAACACTTGTCGATAAATGGCATACCTCATTACCCGAAGCAGCAAGAATTGTCGCTCAACAATCTCCTTCCCCATTATGGACAGATTTCTTGGATAGAATGGCATTCTCAATTGAAGCGGGTCAACCGATTGATGCCTTCATGCGTGCTGAACAAGAAACAGTCGCTGAACAGTACAATACTCTCTATGATACGAGATTAGAGAGCGTTGACACCCTGAAGGAAATCTATGTTTCACTTGTTTCTGCGGGACTTTTCGGTTTGGTTGTCGCTGGAATCCACCTAGTTCTCTTTGAGATTGGAAATGGAACCACTGCAACACCAATTGAACTGGCCACAAGAATTAGGTGGCTATTGTTAGCAGGATTCGTATTCGTCATAATCCAGATTGGTGCTCTGTTTGCCTTCCGAGCAACAATACCCGATGACCAAACCTTTGCTAGAGATGAATTTGAAACCCCATTCAGACTGCTGTTTAGGCAAACATGGTTAGGGGCCAGCATAGTAAGTGTATTCCTGCTGATTGTGACTATCTCAGTCGTAATTGCATTCTGGGATGGTCTTACAACAACTTGGGATAAGTATGGATTGATTCTGCTTGCAGTTCCTCTCTTTCTTTTGATGAGTAACATCCTGCTGTATGGCGGATGTGGTCGTGACCTCTACAGTGCAGTTCAGGCATGGGTCGGGCACTGGCCAGGCGGCCTTGCCATCGCAACGATTGTTTCATGTGGTATTTTTGCAGCCATATCTGGTGTTTCTGTAGCCACCGCGGCCACAATCGGCGTCGTTGCAATACCGGAAATGATTGAGCGCGGATACAATAAGAACTTCACCTACGGCTTGCTTGCCGCTGGAGGCACTCTCGGTATTCTGATCCCGCCAAGCTTGCCAATGATTGTCTATGGCTTCATCACCGAAGAAAGCGTGATTTCGCTGTTCCTTGCAGGCATTGGTCCCGGGCTGTTTCTGATAGGCTTGTTCATTGTCTATGCCATAGTTTATGCACATTTCTTTGGTGGCTACACGCCAACCCAAAAAGCCTCGTGGGAGGTGCGCCGGAAAAGCGCCATCAAGGTGGCGCCGACCATTGGTCTCGCTGCGCTTATCCTTGGCGGGATCTACACAGGCATTTTCACACCAACCGAGGCTGCGGCGGTAGGCTTTGCATTGGCGCTTCTCTTGACGGTGGTAATCATGCGCTCGTTGTCCTGGAGTGATTTCAAGAAGGCTGTTTTCGAGGCAATGGTAACAACAGCCGCTATCCTGATTATCATCGCCGGTGCGAAGATTTTTGGTAAGGCCATTACGCTTTACCGGATCCCTCAGGATATCTCGATGCTGATCCAAACCTACATCGACAGCCAGACCCTATTCGTGATTGTCGTGTGCTTTGTTCTTGTCGCCATGGGTTTGGTATTCGAAACGCTTTCGATGGTTCTGATTATGGTTCCGGTGTTGTTGCCCGCGGCCATGGGTATGGGCATCGATCCCATCTGGTTCGGTATTTTCATGGTCATCATGGTCGAGTGCGCACTAATTACGCCACCTGTCGGCTTGAACCTCTATGTCATTCAGTCGGTGGCGGGAGCTCCCCTGGGAGAAGTGGCCAAGGGTGTTCTGCCGTTTCTTGCCTTGATGATCCTGACAGTTTTCGTGATGTATATAATACCGGATTTGGCTCTCTACATACCGTTCAAGCTCTAACGGAGAAGATTCATGTCGAACCCCAATAAAATGGCCGCCAAGTTGCGTGAAAAGATCGCCAACGGTGATTTCATGCCCATGCCGTGCTGTTTTGACGCTTTGTCCGCAAAGATGATCGAGCAGGCCGGTTTTGGCGTCACATTCATGTCTGGTTTTGCTGCCTCTGCGTCACGGCTTGGCCAGCCTGATCTTGGCCTCATGTCATATGCTGAGGTGGTAGACCAGGCGCGAAACATAACTGATGCCATTTCGATACCGGTTATTGTGGATGGCGACACTGGCTATGGTAACGCCATGAATGTTCGGCGTACCGTTGAAGGGTTCGCTAAGGCGGGATGTGCTGGTGTGCTGATCGAGGACCAGCTTGCCCCAAAAAGATGCGGTCACACGCCAGGCAAGGATGTTGTAAGCCGTGATGAGGCTTTCGACCGCATCAAGGCTGCCGTCGATGCTCGTCAAGAAGGGACTGATATCCTGATCATGGGACGTACGGATGCGAACCATACTCACGGGCTGGAGGAGGCCATTCATCGCGGCAAGCAGTATCAGGAGATCGGCGCCGATATCGTTTTCATCGAAGCGCCAAAAACAGTTGAGGAAATGGAGACCATCTGCCGTGAAGTGCCGGGATGCCACATGGCAAATATCGTCGAAGGCGGGCTAACCCCCAACCTTTCAATGGAGCAGTTGCAGGACGTTGGGTTCCAGTTCGTGGCCTATCCGCTGACTTTGCTTGCTGCTTCCATGCAAGCGATGAAACAAACATTGGAATTGATGCGTCAAGACCTACCACGTGCCAACCATCTTATGGATTTCGAGGAACTCCGTGACCGGATCGGATTTAATGAGTATTACGAGACATCCCAATTCTATGAAACTTCGCGCCGATCCTAACTAGTTAGAAGGCGCCGATAGCTTGCAAAAACTATTTGTGGTTATTTCTTTCGAAGATGACACAGGCCTTCACTGCGTCGACATTTTAGAAATTCCTGGGCAAGGGTTTGGATTTCAGGAATTTCGTCGCGATCCGGAAGATCCTCATGGTTGGCGGCCTACCGGCCTAGCCTATCATTGCACCATTGGCAGCTATGATCATGCCTTGATCAAAGCTCGCAAGGCTGCAAATTGGCTAAACAAAAAGCTCCGTAAAACAACAGGGTAGAGCTGACCTTTGCTGATGATAAAGCTTTGGGTTTCGGTGCTCGTGGACTGATCGATGTTTAATAGCCGATGGCGCAGCCATCTTTGCGTGGGTCAGATCCGCCGATGAGGAACCCGGTCTCCCAATCAACAAATATGGCCTGTGATCCACCGATCGGTTTTTTTGCTGGCTGAATGTTGTGGCCAAGCGCCTTTAGTTTTTCGCGCATTTCTTTATCGATGGGCTCTTCGACCTCGACTTCGTCTTTATATGGGTTCGGGAAAAAGCGGGGGGTGTCCATAGCCTCTTGAACATCCATCCCGTAATCGAACAGGCGGGTTAGAAACTGCATATGACCAAATGCCTGATACTCGCCGCCCATAACCCCGAAGGACATCACTGTGCGGCCGTCTTTTGTCGCCATTGCTGGTATGATGGTATGGAGCGGGCGTTTGCCTGGTTCAACGCAGTTGGGATGTCCCGGCTGCACGACGAAGCCTTCACCACGGTTCTGCAGGTTTACGCCACTTTTAGGCGCTAGAATGCCCGAACCAAAATTGTGGAATACCGAATTGATAAAGCTGCAGGCATTTCGATCTTTGTCGATCACTGTGATGTAGACGGTGCTCTTATGGGCCGGTAGTGGGCATGCAGGCAGCTCTGACAAGGCCTGGTCTGGGTCGATGAGCGCGCGAATGGCTTCTGCATGTTCCTGTGACAGCATAGCCTCCATTGAAACTTCATTAAACGCTGTATCGCCGACATAGAGTCCACGGTCACGGTAAGCGAGCTTGCCAGCCTCGATTTCATGATGCATGCGCTCAAGAGATAGCGGGTTATTGCCGAACTTGTCTATTTTTGAGGCAATGTTCAGAAGCATGAGAGCGATGATGCCTTGGCCGTTTGGTGGACATTCCCAAATGTCATACCCGCGAAAATTTGTCTTGATGGGCTCTACATATTCGGCGACTGCATTGTCGAAATCAGCCTGGGTGTGAACACCGCCAAGTGCATTTAGTTTACTGACCATATCCTCAGCCACCCAGCCCTTGTAGAAACCGTCGCGGCCCCTGGCAGCTATTTCACGCATAGTCTTGCCAAGTCTTGGGTTAGCGAGCCGTTCACCAAACTTAAAGTCTTCGCCATTATTCAGATACTGCTCTGCCATGTCTGGATCGCGCAGGATCAGCTCACGGCTAGCGGCAAAATCTGCCGCAACACGCTGACCAATCGGAAAACCGTTTTCCGCGTAATCAATGGCGGGATCAAGTAGGTCACTAAGTGGTTTTGAGCCGTAATCACGATTCAATTGCACCCAGGCATCAACGGCTGTTGGGATGGTCACTGCATGGGGAGAATGCTGCACGATTTCGGAAATGCCTTGGTTTAGCAACCATTCGGCTGTCAGTGCCGCTGGTGCGCGACCGGATCCATTCATTGCAATAATCTTGTCGCTACCTCCCTCAGAATAGAGGCAAAAGCAGTCACCTCCAATGCCGGTAGACTCGGGCTCAACAACCCCTTGGACCGCACAGGCCGCTATGGCCGCATCCATTGCATTTCCACCATTGCGGAGGACATTGACAGCTGTTTCGGTTGATAGGACGTGCGACGTGCTCGCCATGCCATTGGGCGCTAAAACTGGTGATCGGCCCGGGCGTTGCAAACTTCGCATGACAGTCTCCTAAATTTCTGAGGACGAAAACGATCAATAAATGACGGCGAATAGAAAGGACTGAGATCTTTCCATGGGCTAGCTGTTCTCACGTCCTTAGCCTCTGGCATTTAGCTCCCAACTTTTAGAGGCTGGGTCAGCCCACGCAGGCATGTGATCACACTCAGCGCTGTGATCTTCCCTGTTCCCGGGTTCTCTGGAGATTGCACATTTTGGATGCTGAAGTTGAAGCTAGCGCTGTCAGCATCAACTTCAATGGAATGCGTGTTGCGGTCAAGATGCGGGTCTGCCCATACCTCAAGCTGTGTCAAGTCGGCGCCAATGCCTGCAAGGCCAAGCGCTGCTGCAACATTAACATTTGCGGGAAAAGCTGCCGCGCCTTCACGCGCGCTTCCTTTAAAGACGCATGTTGCTCCATTCAACCCTTCAAGTGTGATGTTGTTTTCAACAATGTGGGGCGCACCCTGCAAGGCGTTCGGTGGTTTACGTGTCACCATTTTAACTGAATTGATGGTGCCTTCTGCCGCTGCGCGTACAGCGTCCAGTCCAAGTAGTGCGCCGGTCGCAAGGATGACCCGCGCTTTCTTTTCGACGGCCTGCTTCTCAATATCAGGGTTCGCAAGAATGCCAGCGCCACTTACCGTGACTAGGATCTTTCCTCGAGAAATTGTTGCATTCGCTATCTCGGCAAAAACCACTTTTGGGGCACAATCAACAACGATCTCACAGGATTCGGCGACCTCCTCAATCGACATGATCTCGATGGGCGTATTCAGGGTAGCGAGGAAAGCCTCTGCTTTCTCACGGCGACCTGAAGCAATGCCATTCAGTTGCAACCCGCTCATACCGTCGTCCAGCGCCTTGGCCACAACCTTGCCAATGGTTCCCAGACCAACAATCCCAACATTCAACATCAGATACCTGTCTTCCCACAATTCTTCAAAATCTGGTCATCAAACATCACGAAGGAAAATATGTGCGACTAAACCGGCAGAATGCATCATCGATTAATGTTTGGAAATTGTCGTAATTTGACTCTCTGTCGCAGTCTAATGCACCATTCTTTAAGGAGTCGACGCCAATCTGGGTTCGGCTAAACAACAACGGTTAACCTGCAGGATCAAAGGGAGAATTCGAAGATGAATTTCTTGAGTAAATCTATAGTTGGAGCAATCGCCGCTGGTGTGGCGATGGTTTCCAGCGCCGCTTTCGCAACGCCAAAGTTACCATGTGATACCGCGCAGCTGATCGTACCCTGGAAACCAGGTGGCGGCACTCAGGTACTTTATGCGCTTGTCGAAAAGACAATTTCCGAACTGGATACACCTTATAATCTTAAGGTCGTGACTGTTCCGGGGCAGGGCGGCAATAAGGGTGCCAAACAGGCTGCCAAGGCCAAGCCAGATGGATGCACGCTCTTTGCCATCCACCAGTCGGCGATCACCAGCTTCCTGAACGGCCGCATTGACTTCCATTACAACGGCTTTGACACGGTTGCCAACGTAACAATCACACCCGATATCGTCGGTGCGGCTGCAGGTGCACCGTTTGGCAGTATTGAGGAAATGATCTCATACGCTAAGGCGAACCCCGGACAGGTAAGCGCCGGCGCGACCTTTGGTTCGACATCACACTTCATCTGGCTCCTTTTAGAGAAGAAGACCGGCATTAAGCTGAAGCTTGTTCCATATGATGGTACTGCTGAGCGTATGAATGCCCTGTTGTCTGGAGCGATCACCCTTGGTTCAGTTAATGTTGCCTCGGGCAAAAAGCATCTTGAGGCTGGTACAATCAAGGCTCTGGCCATCGCCAGCGAAGGTCGTGATAGCCAAATTCCAAATGTCCCAACACTGCAGGAGCGTGGCATCGACATGACTTTTGCGCTTGAAAGAGGTGTGGTTGCGCCGAAAGGTACTCCGCGTGAAATCATCGACATGTGGGCCGGCATTATCAAACAAGCAGTGGATGATCCGGGGCTGCAGGCAGCCATGGCCGCCAAGGGCACAGGTCTTCGTTACCAAGGCCCTGATGATTTCAGAGCCTATGCAGAGAAGCTTTACAGTGACTACGAAGCTGTGGCGATCGAAATTGGCATGTATAAGAAGTAAAACCTGCTGGAGTTAGAGAACTCCGCTGGCTTCACGATCAAATTAAGGGATTGGCAGCCTGTCACGCGCTGCCAATCCTGCTTCTGGACAAACCTGTTTCATTTTTTGAAGAGCAGTTGAATGCGCTTATCGATGAGTAAAGATACCATTGCCGCGCTTTGCTTGATTATGGCCTGTGGCGGATTGATGCTTGCCAGTCTCGACATCCGTGAGCCTGATTACGGAGTGTTGTCACCTGCAGCTTGGCCTCGTCTGATAATCGTTATCATGGGTGTGCTCAGCGTTATTTTTTTCCTGCAATCCGCCTTCGGCAATGGCCAAAATAGAGATGCCGCCATCGTGGCAGTCAAGGATGCTCAGTCGCGGCCGAAGGGCATTGTTGAATTTCTACAATATTGGCGGAATGTTTTTGCTGTTTTCATCACATTCGGGCTTTATTTGCTCATTCTGCCGCATCTCGGGATGCTTATCAGCAACATACTGCTGAGCTTTACGCTACTATCTCTTATTGGTGGCTGGCGGCCCATAGCCATGCATCTCTGCATTGCCATTGGCACTTCGGGTGGGATGTGGATGTTGTTTTCATTCGTGCTTGAGGTGTTTCTGCCTCGCGGCACTTTGACTGGGTTCTAGGTGCAGCATGGATATTTTCCTATTAGCGCTGGCGAATATCGTTGATCCGGCGACCCTGCTTTTCATGGTTATAGGCGTTGGCGCAGGGTTAATGGCGGGATCCATTCCCGGCTTCACAATCGCTATGGCGGTTGTATTGACACTGCCCTTCACCTTTTCGATGCCGCCCGCGCAGGGTCTAGCCACAATGATTTCGGTTTTGGTTGGCGGGCTGTCGGGCGGTTTGATGTCCGGCATTCTGACCGGCATTCCCGGCACGCCATCTTCTGTTGCGACCACATTTGATGGTTTTCCAATGGCTCGCCGGGGTGAGGCTGGATTAGCGCTAGGGATTGGGGTCTGGTCATCATTCTGCGGCGGCATCATCTCCGCCGCACTGTTGGTGCTGTTTGCGCCTCAGCTGGCCGCTGTCGGGCTTGAGTTTCAACCCTGGGATTTCTTCATGTTGGTTATGTTTGCCCTGACAGTGACGGCGTCTTTGGCAGGTGAACATCTTATCAAGGGCCTGATTGCAGGGGCTGCTGGGCTGCTGATCCGCACTGTCGGCGAAGATGACGCGGTTGGCGTTGGCAGGTTTGATTTTGGCTCGGATTACCTTTTAACAGGGTTTGATTTCATTGCTGTTCTAATCGGTCTTTTCGCCTTTTCACAACTACTATCTGATCTCAGGAATCCGGTGAATGCCAGAAAGGCACTTAGCGATCAGAAACGAGTTGAGGTCCGGATCGAGCATCGCCGTGCCATAAAGATCCTCATGCGGCACTGGTTCGACGTGATCCGTTCAGCGTTGATTGGCATGTTTACCGGAACCCTTCCTGGAGCTGGAGGTTCTATCGCCAACATCCTGTCTTATGATCAGGCAAAGAAAGCTGCCAAGGATGATTCGCAGTTTGGCAAGGGCGATCCACGTGGGATTATTGCCCCGGAAGCATCCAACAATGCTGTCGAAGGTGGTGCGTTGACGCCGCTGATGGCGCTCGGAATCCCTGGAGACATAACCGCTGCAATCATGCTTGGTGCGCTGCTGATGCATGACATTGTGCCAGGCCCCACTTTCATTTCAGATGAACCCGTTCTAGCCTATTCAATCTACATCGCTTTTTTCCTCGCCAGCTTCATCATGCTGGGGATGCAGTCCATCGTCTTGCGCGTGTTTGTGCTCGTAACGCGGATTAAAGCCTATGTACTTGCAACGATCATCCTAACCTTTGCAACCATCGGCGTTTTTGCTTTGCATAATTCCGTCGAGGACATCTGGACGCTGTTTTTCTTCGGTCTGCTTGGCTTTACGATGCGCCAGTATGGCTTTCCGCTGGCGCCTATGATCCTTGGTGTTGTGCTTGGTGATATTGCTGAATTAAACCTAGCGCGGGCACTGGCCATCAATTCTGACCCAATGCTGTTTATCACGCGGCCGTGGTCACTTTTCTTCGCAATCATCGCGATCTTCTCAACCGTGTTCCCACTGTTCCAGAAGCAACGTGGCAGCGGTAGTTTACTGGAAAGGCTCTATTCGCCATTTCTGCTGCTGTCCCTATCTGCGCCGTTGTTCATGATGGGCGGTGTGTTCCGAACCAGCCTTGCGGTGCTTGCAATATTCGGCAGTGGCTACATGCTTTTGCGCCATTGGGCTAGGGGAGCCAACACCGCAAACTGATCCCCATTACCGGATGCATTCGAACGCAACGCTATGCTCTGAGTTACACTGACGCGGCTGCTATAACCCAAATTTAGCTCAGTTTCTGGACAGTGGTTTGTCAGACTGTACAAACACTTGGAATGGCGACCAGGCACCCACCTTATAAACTGCTCATGAAGATTGGAAATAAATGAAAGCGTCGCTTTCAAGCATCTCACCTGAAGGCCGAAGCGCGGTCCTCCTTGTTGCTGGCATTTCCATTTTTGGGTTCTCGGACAATTTGACCATGCTCGTTTCTGAGGATGTAGGGGTAGGTCAATTCCATTTCAGCCGGTCTCTTTTCGCTGTTTTCATGGTGGCAATCCTCGGCAAGCTGCTTGGTCTCTCAGTAATCCCAAGCCTTTGGAAGCCGGTTCTCGTCAGAACGCTTTTCATGGTGATCGCCATCTTCTTGTATTTTAGTGTCATGCCAATGATGGCAATCGCCGAAGCTGGCGCAGGATTATTCACTTCACCAATATTCGTATTACTTTTCTCGGCCATTTTGTTTAGGGAGCGCATTGGTTGGCGCCGAATTTTAGCCGTCGCTATGGGAAGTTGTGGTGTATTGCTAATCTTGCAGCCAGGAAGCGAAGGGTTTTCACCCTATCATTTGATACCGGTTCTTTCCGGTGCGTCCTATGCGTTTGGATCAATCATCACATTCAGATATCTCAGCGATGAAAGTCCTCTCGCCATACTGATGAGCTTCATTGTCGCCATTGGCCTTTGTGGTGGCGCCGTTGCCACAGGGCTTACAGTGTTACCCGTATCTCAAGAATTGATCGCTCAAGCGCCATTTCTCTTCCGCGGATGGCAAGTGGTTGGTGTTTGGTTTTGGATTTGGATGGCTGTAATTGCAATGGGAGCCTGTATGGCGCTCTCAATGATGACGCGGGCCTATCAAATCGCTCAGACAAGTTATGCCGCGATCTATGAATACGCTTATCTGATTTCTGTTGGGTTTTTCAGTTGGGCGTTCTGGGGCGTTGTCCCGGGTATATTGAGCATCGCGGGAATAGTCCTAATCATCTTTGCCGGGGTCCTGATCGTTTTAGCGCAGCAGGGCAAAGAGAAACCTGCACCATAATTCTATTCTGGCTTGAACTAATGCTTTAGATTTTGTTCTCGCTGAGTAACGTGCGGAGAAAGTCTTTTGCCGCGTCGTGCAGATCACTAATGCTCATGACCACACAATTATAGTCTTGATCCATCGTCAACTTAAGGCTCTGACGGTCCAAAACGAATTCGATATTTTCTTGCTTAAGGATGTAGGTGCGAGGTGTGGTTCTCGTAATCGCCAGGAAGTCATAAGTGACGTCATCATTTTCAAAGACGGCTAGGCCAACCCTTTGCCGGTCCTTTGTTAAAAGCAGAAACTCTACGACGTTTGGTGGGTTTGACTTGCACTCAAGACCAACGCCACCAACAAAGATCCCAGGAACTGGCGAAAACTGTTTCGCGCGATTAGTGGTATCAGCCCATGCCGTGTGCACTAGTGTGAGTAGCAGAGATATAGTGAGGTAAAGTCGCACAGGATATTGTGTCCCACTTTCTAGAAACCGCTTTGGCGATTTTACAGTTTTACGTCGAGAGGACTAAACACCATCAATGATAGTCAATGTGCAATCGGCATACTTGTTTCGCAAAGCTTTTATTGGAGCGTATTCCTCAGAATCGAGAAAGGCTTCAACATCCTTTCGTGACGGAAAACGTACGATTACTAATCGAGTGGGTGTCCACAATTCATTCTCTGGGACACTGGTATATCCACCCCTAGCAAGATATTCACCGCCAAAAGACTCAACGATTGGTTTAGCTTTTATCTTGTATTCTTCATAGGCTTCAGGATTTTTGATTTTAGTGTCTACAACCATGTAAACTGGCATCTACATCCTCCAACAAGCATCAGAAATTTATCCATTTATCGCCTCTTTCCCAAACGACGTCCTGGCAAAACTTAGTGTCAATGCAACACATAGAAAGTAAAAGCCGGCACCAAGTACTACATCGTAAGACCCGGATATTTTGCTCCCGTAAACGAGGAAGCTAAGCAAAAAAACGTCTACCATGCTGAAACGCTGAATTATCGTTGGAGTAGAGCCAAGTCCTTCGAAGAAACTAGTGATTAGTTTCGCCAGCGGGAACACGAATCCGAAGCTGCACACTATAACGGCAAGTAAAATTTCATCGGATAGAAGAAGCGTGCCAGAGAGGCTGAGAATGGAAAACTCATTCTCAAAAATCCAAAATTCTGTAATGCTGGCAAGTGGTAACGTCGTTCCCGCCAATAAGCAGACAAGTTCTAAAAGCCCAATTGCAACCGTGGTATAGCTCGCGCTCCTCAATCGAATTTTCATTACGCTTCATCGCCTGCATTTATTTGGACAAGATCCAAAAACTGAAAGTATCCGTCAACAAGTTAGTCTATGTTATTAGCACTTGTCAGGCTGGTTTACTTGGGCTGTCACAAATTTACTTTCTTGAAAATTTTGGTCACCTTAACCGTGTTATGCGTGGCGGTTCACGGTCTACGTTCGAGTGAAAGAATGCGTCCATAAAAAAGTTTTAGTTTAAATGGAGTGGTTCGTTGACAAATTGCATGATATCCGCACCACAGCCGGAGGCGGTCGAGGCCGGTCTTGAGGCTTTTAAACGCAGTGGCAATGTCATGGATGCGGCCATTGCTGCGGCCCTTGTGCAGACAGTGGTCGACCCGCAGATGTGCGGCATCGCCGGTTTCGGTTCGATGCAGATCATCCGGCCTCAGGATGGGGAAAGCCTCTTTATTGATTTTCATGGCAGCGCGCCGCTGTCGGTTACCCCCGACATGTGGGAGCAGCTGATCGAGCGTGAATGTGATGACGGGTTCGGTTTCGTATTGAAAGGGCGTGTCAATGAGTTCGGCTATACCTCCATGACGACGCCTATGACGCTGCGTGCTCTGGACCAAGCGTTGTCTTCCTATGGCACAATGTCACTTGCCGAGGTAATGAAGCCCGCCATCGATTACTGCTTTGACGGCTTTGCGGTGCGGCCGAAAGTGCATGCTTTCTGGATGCAGCCCGCACAAGCAGGGCGAATGGAAAGAGTGGCGGTGGTCAACAAGCTACCAGCCTCTAGAAAAATATATCTGGATGATCAGGGCGAGTTGCTGAAGGTGGGCGATTGTTTGCGTAACCCCGATATGGGACGGACCTATCAGCAGATTGTCGAAGAGGGCGTGGAGGCGTTCTACAGCGGGTCGATAGCAGATTCCATCGTGGCCGACATGAAGGCGCATGGGGGACTTCTGACCAAACAGGATCTTGAGCAATGCCAGCCAACCACACACGCGCCCTTGATGGGCAGCTATCGCGGGTTGGAGGTTGCGACCAATCAGCTTCCGGGTGGCGGTCTCATGATCCTTGAGATGCTGAACATCCTCGAATGTTTTGACCTTGCCAGCATGGGGCATAATTCTGCCGCCTATATCGCGACTGTTGCCGAGGCGATGAAGCTGGCTACCATTGACAAGGACACCACCATGGGTGACCCGAATTTCGTCGATGTGCCGATCGAGCGCCTGATGTCGAAATCTTATGCGCAAACCCTTGGGGACCGGATCAAGGCCGGAGAGAAAGCGCATGTTAGGAGAATCAACAGTGGGGCTCCGGAAAGTAAGGACACAACCCATCTTGTCGTCGCTGACAGCAACGGCAATGTCGTCAATCTGACGCATTCGCTTGGCTCAAGTTCAGGGGTGATCACCGAGGGGCTCGGCTTTATGTACAACAACTGCATGATGGTATTCGACCCGCGACCGGGTCAGGTTGGATCGCTAGCGCCCGGCAAAGCTCGCTTCACCGCCATGTGCCCGACTGTGCTGTCCCGAAATGATATGCCAATGCTCGCCGTTGGCGCACCGGGCGGCACCACCATCACCATGGGTGTGCTTCAGACCATCCTGAATGTTGTCGATTTTGGCATGTCGGCGCATGAGGCAGTGTCTGCACCTCGCTTTTGCGCCACTTCGGACAATATCGAGCTGACCAACCGCATTTTCCGCTCGGCAGAAGCCGGGCTGAATGCGGCTGGTTATGAGACAACGCGCTACGCCGCCAGCTATGTGACGCCGATCGTGCATGCCGTACGGCTCATTGACGGCAAGCTTGATGGCGGGGCGGACCCGGCCGGGGATGGCATGGCAGCATCCTGCTGAAGGCGGTTCCTTCTATACGTCCTTTTCAAAGCCCGCTTCTGGTGGGTTGCCTGGCCAGTTTGAGAATTGTCTGCGCGATGAAACCTGCCCGTTCGGCAAGGCTGTCAATCTGCATCCATTCATCGGGGCGGTGATAATTGCCGCCGACGGGCCCGACCCCGCAGATCACGGGTGTGCCGACCGCGGCAATGAAGCCACTGTCGGCGCAGCCGCCGGAATGCTCTCCCTCGACAACGGTGCCATTCTCGGCAGCAACATCCTGATAAAGGGAAAAGAGTTCGGCGGACTGTTCAGACGGATTTAGCGGAAAGAACTCGCCCTTGATCTGCAGCGATGATGATGTACCGCTGACGGTCGTTGTCTCGCAGATCTTCTGCACCTTCGACAGGATTGCCTCACGATCGGATACCTCGCGATAGCGGATGTCGACGCCGCATTCCGCATGCGCGGCAACGGTATTTACCGACTGTCCACCACTGACCAGCCCGACATTGATTGTAATGCCCTTTTCCAGATCGGTCAGCGCGTGCAGCGCCTGAACCTTGCGCGCCAGCTCTTCGATGGCGCTACGCCCGTCTTCGAAAAAACCGCCGGAATGCGCGGCGACCCCGCTGATTTCGCAGCGGCAGAAGATGCCGCCCTTTCGGCGGGTGACGATATTGCCGCTTGGCCGGCTCGGTTCACTGTTGAAGGCCAGCCTGGCTTTTTCCGCCTCAGCGGTAATCACATCCTGTGATGCGGGCGATCCGATTTCCTCATCCCCTGTAAACAATCCGACCAACGGGTTTGGGTGGCCACCAAATTTGTGGAAAGCGGCCAGGATGAAAGCGTTGATCACCAGCCCGGGCTTCATGTCGGCGACACCTGGCCCGAAAGCCTTGCCGTCGGCAATCGAGAAGGGGCGTTTTTCGACTTCACCTGTCGGAAATACGGTGTCGCGATGGCCGCATAGCAGAATGGGCTGATTTCCGTCGCCACCGGATACCACCGCCCTGATGGCGTCGCCATACTCTTCCAGCGGAATGGTTTCATGCGGGATTTCATTGTCATCAAAAAAGGCTGTCAGCCGCGCGCCAACACGGTCAACGCCGGCCTTGTCGAAGCTGTTGCTGTCGATATCGACAATGTCTCCGAGCAGTTCCAACATATTGTCCTGCTGCTGGTTCAACCATTCGACAATCGGTTCACCCATCTTTTTCCCCTTTCAGGCTTATCCGTTTCCGTCGACGACGCTATCCCTTGCCGCGCGTTTCGTCTCATTCATTTCACGCCTGATCACATAGAATGACGATCCGAAAATGATGCTGGCGCCAATCCAGGTCCAAATATCGGACAGCTCGCCGAACAGTACCCAGCCGAACAGCACGGCAAAAGGGAGGCGCGCATAGTCGACCCCCGCGACAAAGGATGCATCTGCAAGCTTGTAAGCCTTGGCCATGGTTACGTGCCCGATAACTGCGATTGGGCCTGTTGCCATCAGGATCAGCCACACGTTGTAGCTTGGCCATTCCCAGACATACAGGGCTGGCAGCAGGGCCAGCGGCATCATGATCAGATGCGAGATAAAGACGATGACAAGCGGATCGTCTTTACGGGTCAGATGCTTGATGATCAATGTCGAGCAACCGAAGGCAAGGGCGGTGGCAATGGCCACAAAATGCCCAAGGGTCAGGTCTATGATCCCCGGCCTTATGATTATTAACGCGCCTATGAACCCGACCATGATCGCAAGCCATCGCCGCATGCGCACAATTTCCCCAAGGAAAACTGCTGCACCCATTGTTGTGAACAGCGGCGCAAGAAAGCTTAGCGCAGTCTGTTCTCCGATGGGTATGAGAGTGACGGCATAGAACCACATCCACATGGCGATGATTCCTGAAATGGAACGGAAGACATAGGTCTTGAGCTGTGTCGTGGCGACTTTGCCGATGCCAGAATGAAGGACCAGCGGCAGCAGAATAACAAAAGCAAAGAACAGTCGGCAGAATACCGTTTGAAAAGAATTTACTTCATACTGCCCCAACATTCGGCCCATGGCCGCCAGGCAGGACAGCGCGACACAGGACACCAGCATCCAGACAGCTGACTGAAAGGTGTTGTCCTTATGCTTTAAAAAATCTAGTGAAAAATCCAATTCTTACCTTGTCACGCGCCAGCCTTGGCAAATGGTAGGTCCTGGCGCCTCGAAAAAAATCCTACTGTGACAACTTAACATTCTTTCTGTTTCTGGAAAGTTGCGTGTTGCCATTTGTTCACGAGACGGTGGTTGGTTTCCACATCCAGTTCCTTCAGGTCGGGGTTGGCAGACCACTGTTGTTGTGGTTACCATTTGCATACCGACACGTAGGTATTTGATTAACTGAAGAACACCAAGATGTTCAAACGTTGGAGGAAACAACATGAAAAAGAGACTTTTGCTGGCAATTACCAGCATAGCACTGGCGACTGGGGCTTCCGGTATCGTGCATGCTGGTAAGTCAGACGATACGCTCAATGTCGCGATCGACAGGGAGCTGGAATCTATCGACAATTATTACAATACTGCCCGTGAGGGCATTGTCATTTCGCGGATGGTTTGGGACGCGCTGCTGTATCGCGATCCGGCAACAAATGAATATCTTCCAAACCTTGCCACCTCATACAACTGGGTGGATTCCAAAACTCTGGAATTTGATCTGCGCAAGGGTGTGACGTTCCACAATGGCGAGAAATTCGACGCTGATGATGTGGTCTACACGCTCACCTATATCTCGAACCCCGAGAATGGCGCAAAGCCGGCACGAAATGTGAACTGGTGGGATAGCGCCGAAAAGCTAGGCGATTATAAGGTCAGGCTGAACCTGACGAAGGAGTTCCCGGCCGCGTTGGAATTTCTGTCTGGGCCAATCGTGATGTATCCGAACGAGTATTACGCTGAAGTCGGACCGGAAGGCATGGCAATGAAGCCTGTTGGCACAGGCCCCTACGCTGTCACAAGCGTCGAGCCTGGCAAGCGTTACAAGTTCAAGAAAAACGACAATTACCATGCCTCCAGCCCGAAGGGGCAGGCCAGCATCGGTAATATTGTGATCCGCACGATTGCGGAAAGTAACACCCAGCTTGCCGAGCTTTTTTCAGGTGGTGTCGACTGGATCTGGAAGGTGAAGCCGGACCAGGCCCAGCGTATTTCTGCACAGGGCCAGTTCACGGTGAAAAATGCATCTACAATGCGCATCGGTTATCTAAATTTCGACGCCATGGGACGGCATAGCGAAAACCCGATGAACGATGTGCGAGTGCGCCGAGCGATTGCTCACGCAATTGATCGTGAGAGCATCGTGAATGCGCTGGTCGGAGGTGAGTCCATTGTGGTCCATTCGCTGTGTTTCCCTTCGCAGTTCGGGTGTACACAGGATGTGCCAAAATATGACTATAACCCTGAAAAGGCAAAGCAACTTCTTGCCGAAGCCGGCTATCCGAACGGATTCGAAACACCTTTCCTTGCCTATCGCAACCGCGATTTCGCCGAGGCGATGATCAACAATTTGAATGCTGTCGGTATCAAAACGAATTTTGAATATCTGAAATATGCAGCGTTCCGGGACAAGGTGCAGGATGGCGGTTCGCCGTTCAATTTTGGCACTTGGGGATCCTACTCAATCAACGACGTCTCGGCCATCACCAGCCACTTCCAGTCCGGCGGCAAAGACGATTATTCGAAGGACGCCGAAGTGATCAAACAGCTTGGTATCGGTGACTCTTCGGTTGATCCACAAGTCCGCGAGGACGCCTACAAGGCGGCGCTGTCGCGGATTTCCGACGAGGTGTTCATGTTCCCGCTGTGGTCATACAACACATGGTACGCTTTTTCGAAGGATGTCGATTTTACCCCGACATCGGATGAAATCCCCCGCTTCTTCACCGCGAAGTGGAATTAGAAAGAAAAGCTGCGTGCCGAGAGGCGCGCAGCTTCTTTTGTCATTATTCCCAAAACGTTAGGTAATGATTTACTATACGCTCAAACGACTTGGCCTCGCTCTTCTGGTCGCGCTGACAGTGTCCTTCATCAGCTTTGGGTTGTTGTATCTGTCGAGCGATCCAGCGATCGCGATGGCTGGCGAAACCGCTTCGGATGCGGACATAGAAGCGATTCGGAAACTTTACGGCTTTGACCGCCCGATCCTTGTTCAGTATCTGGATTGGCTGCAGCGCGCCCTGAGTGGTGATCTTGGTAAGAGCTATTATTTCCGAACAGACGTCAGCGCCCTGATCGGCGAGAGGCTACCAACCACAATGACGTTGGGTGTCTGCGCCATCACCTTTGCGATTGTGCTATCGGTGCCGCTTGGCGTTGCCGCCGCCATCCGTCCAAACAGCCTTATTGACCGTCTGGCGCTGTTCCTTTCAGTTATGGGGCAGGCGCTGCCAAGCTTCTGGTTCGCTCTGATGTTGATCGTTTTCCTGTCGGTCAATCTGCGGCTGCTGCCGACTTCGGGTTCGGATACATGGCTGCATTTCGTCATGCCAACCGTTGTACTGGGATATTACGCGGCCCCGGCCATTATGCGCCTGACCCGGACAGGCATGCTGGAAGTGTTGAGCACAGATTATATCAGAACCGCCAGGGCGAAAGGTTTAAGGCCATGGGTGGTGCTATTCAAGCATGCGCTGCGCAACGCCATTATTCCGGTGGTTAGCCTTGCCGCCGTGCAATTCGGCTTCATGCTTGGTGGCTCGATTGTTGTTGAAACGATCTTCGCGCTTCATGGCGCTGGGTTCCTGGCCTGGGAATCGATTACCCGCAATGATCTGCCCACGGTTCAGGGTCTGATCCTCGTGTTCTCACTTTTCTACATCGTCCTCACATTTTTCGCTGATCTGTTGAATGCATGGCTTGATCCACGCATCAGGATAAACTGATGGCTACCTCAGACAGTCAGACAAGCGCCCCAAACAAGGGCTTCGACCTACTGAGACGCCGAGTGCGTGGCCATCAGGGGATGATCATTGGGTCAGTGATCGTGGTGTCGGTGTTGCTCATCGCATTACTTGCCCCGTTGCTGGCACCACATGACCCCTATCAACAGGATTTGCTGAAACGATTGGTCCCGCCTGTATGGGACAGCCGCGGGAGCTGGGAACACGTCCTTGGCACCGACCATCTTGGCCGGGATTACCTGTCGCGGCTCATCTATGGGGCGCGAATTTCACTGCTGATCGGCATTGGCGCGGCGCTGATCTCTGGGATCATCGGGACAATCATGGGGGTTATGGCCGGTTATTTCGGGGGACGGGTCGACATGATCGTGACCTTCATGATCACTGTACGCCTGTCGATGCCGGTGGTGCTTGTCGCGCTGGCGGTGGTAGCGATTGTCGGTGGGTCACTTCAGGTGGTGATTGCGGTTCTTGGCCTTTTGCTATGGGACAGGTTCGCAGTGGTGATGCGATCATCAACTCTGCAAATCCGCTCAATGGACTATGTTGCCGCGGCGCGCGCTGTTGGCTGTTCGACTTCCCGTGTGCTGATGACCGAGGTGATGCCGAATGTCGTCAACAATCTGATCGTCATTACGACGATTGAAATCGCGCATGCCATTATTCTCGAAGCGGCGTTGTCGTTCCTGGGGCTGGGTGTGCAGCCGCCGATGCCCTCTTGGGGACTTATGGTTTCGGAGGGCAAGGACATGATGCTGTTCGAGCCGTGGCTGATTACGATCCCAGGGGTCGCTCTATTCCTGCTTGTCCTTGCGATCAATCTGATGGGTGACGGCGTGCGTGACATCACCGCGCCGGAGAACCGCAATTAGGAGGCCGAAGTGAGCAATCGCGTTCTGAGTGTCGAAAATCTGTCTGTCGATATTCCGCTTGCCGATGGTGTTCTGCATGCTGTCGACAATGTCACGCTTCATGTTGATCGCGGTGAGACGTTATGCATCGTAGGTGAGTCCGGTTGTGGCAAGTCGCTTACATCGTTGGCGCTGATGGACCTTTTGCCAAAGAAGGCGATCCGTACCATCGCCAGTCTCGACCTAAATGATGCCAGCATTCTCAATTATAGCGAAAAGCAGATGTCGGATGTCCGCGGCAACCGTATGGGAATGATCTTCCAGGAGCCAATGACAAGTCTGAACCCGGCGTTCACCATAGGCAATCAGATGGTGGAAACGCTCCGACGCCATCGAAAATTATCGAATGCCGAAGCGCAGGATCTTGCCAAGCAGACGTTGGAAAAAGTTGGCATCACCGCAGCTGAGCAGCGGTTAAACCAGTATCCGCACCAGCTGTCAGGTGGGCTTCGCCAGCGCGTGATGATTGCGATGACATTGCTGTGCGAACCGGAGTTGATCATCGCCGATGAGCCGACCACTGCCCTTGATGTGACGATCCAGGCGCAAATCCTGCTGCTGTTGCAGGAATTGCAGGCTGAATATGACATGGGCCTGATTTTGATCACGCATGACCTTGGCGTGGTAGCCCGCATCGCGACACGTGTTGCGGTCATGTATGCCGGCCAGGTCGTGGAGCAGGGTACGGCCGAACAGATATTCGAAAATCCGATGCACCCCTATACGCGCGGTCTGATGCGCTGCATTCCTGTTCCCGGTCGTACGCAGCCGGGGGAGCCGCTTGGCTCAATCCCGGGCATGGTACCTTCTTTGATCGGCCGGTTTACCGGTTGCCGCTTTGCTGATCGCTGTGATCTTGTGAAGGATGCCTGCCGCAAGGGCGATGTGCCCCTGCGCGACGCCAAAGGCAAAACACAGGGTTATCGCTGTGTGATTGAGCCCCGCGATATGACAAAGGTGGCATGATGTCTGAGATGATGATCAATGCTAGCGCTGTGACCCGTGATTTTTCGATTTCTCGCGGGATGTTCCGCGGCAAACAGCGATTGAAGGCGGTGAATGGCGTAGATTTGAACGTCACCCGCGGCGAGGTTCTGGCACTGGTTGGCGAGTCCGGATGTGGAAAGACCACGTTGGCGAAGATCCTGCTTGGCCTGTTGCCGCAGACAAGCGGTTCGATATCTCTGTGCGGCACGCCGATCGGCGAGGTGCCGCGTCTTGAACTCGCCAAGACGATCCAGCCCATCTTTCAGGATCCCTATTCCTCCCTGAACCCACGAAAGAGCATTGGCAGCATCATCGGTCTTCCGATGCGGGTACAGGGGGAGGAGGATCAACAGGCCATTCTGCAGCGGGTCGCAGAAACCATGGAGCTTGTGGGGCTACCATCGCGTCTTCTCAACGCCTATCCGAACCAATTGTCGGGTGGCCAGCGGCAGCGCGTTGCCATCGCTCGTGCGTTGGTTTACAGACCGGAGATCGTGGTCTGTGACGAGCCGACTTCGGCACTCGATGTGTCGGTACAGTCACAGATCCTAAATCTCTTGAATGAACTGCGCGCAGAACTCAATCTCACCTACATTATTATTAGTCACAATCTGGCTGTTGTCGAACACATCGCCAGCCGGGTCGCGGTGATGTATCTGGGCCGAATTGTCGAACAGGCGGAAACAAGCACCCTGTTCAGCAATCCACAGCACCCCTATACCCGGGCGCTTCTGGATTCGGTGCTGACACCTGATCCGCGTCTTGGTCTACCGAACACCCAGCTTGGTGCCAGCTATCCCAACCCGATTGATCCTCCATCAGGCTGTGCCTTTCATCCGCGCTGCGCCAATGCCATGCCCCATTGCGCACAGGCGGCTCCGAATGGCCTGGTCAATAAGGACACCTATGTTGAGTGTCACCTTTACAGCGATGGTGACGCGGCAAAGGCTGGGTGATCAACCTCTCAAGCTGTCAAGATCGGGCAGGGGACGCCGCGTCGCGTCATGACACTGCAAAACCGACTCAAGCGCCTTTGCAACTTCGGCCACAAGCCGGTCATTGCCGGGTGCGCTAAGCACTTGAATGCCGAACGGCATGCCGGCCTGATCAAGACCACAGGGAAGCGCAATGCCGCAGGCAAGGGCCATTGTTGGCAGGTAGGTGATGCCAAGCCACCGCATGTAGGTTTCCATCGTCTCGCCGTCGATTTCGCTGACAGACCACTGGTCATGTGGGAAGGGAGTCGAGGAGGCGGCTGGACAGATGACCACATCGATATCTTCAAACAGGTCAAGCCAGGCGCGGGCAATGCGTGACTGCTGGAGATGCGCTTCGGCCACATCCGCCAGACTGTAGGCCAGTCCGCGATCAACATTGTCCACCACATTCGGGCTGAGGCTGTCGCGATGATCCCGCACGCGGCCCCCATGCGCGGCCACGAAATTGACCCCGCGCAGTACTTCGAAACAGTTGTCGCCATCGGTGAAGTCAGGGCTGGCATCGATTGCTGCGGCAAAATGATGCCGGAAGTGGCTGGTGCGGTCGGCAAAAATTGAACTGTAGGCATGTGACATTGCGGCGCTGCCCAGATCAGGCGTGATCATCGCCCTAATGCTGCCAAGATCTGCCTGCTCCAGCGGGCTGTCCAGATCTGTTACAGGTGCCGTGGAAAACGGGTCATGCGGATCAGTGCCGGCCTGTGCCTGCAGCAGCATGTAGGCGTCATCGACCGTGCGCCCCATCGGACCAAGAACCGAAAAGGGAAGAAGGCCGACGGGCCGCCCCTCGGCAGCCACTACGCCAGGGCTTGGCCGGATGCCGACAACGCCACAGAAGCTGGCCGGTGTACGCAAGCTTCCGCCATAGTCCGATCCGCTGGCGAGCGGCACCATGCCAGTGGCCAATGCCACCGCCGAACCGCCAGAAGATCCGCCGCATGTTTTGGCTGGATCGAACGGATTGCCAGTGGCGCCGAATACAAGATTGCGCGTGTTGGCGCCGGCGCCGAATTCGGGGGTGTTGGTTTTGCCAAGAATGATCCCGCCAGCCTCGCGGATGTTGGCAACAGCCCCTTGATCCCTTGTCGGCACATGGTCGGCGTAGAGCTTTGAGCCGGATGTCGTGCGGATCTCCGCAGTTGCCTCAAGATCCTTGATGCCGACAGGAAGGCCATGCAGCAGGCCAAGCTCCTCGCCATCGACAACTGCCTGTTCCGCGTCGCGGGCCTCTGCTCTGGCCCGCTCATAGCTTTTCGTGACCATCGCGTTCAGCTGACCATCGACACTTTCGATTCGGTCAATGCAGGACTCGACAAGTTCAATTGGCGATATGTCCTTGCGGCCAATCATCCGGCGCAATTCACTGGCGGTCAGGTCACATAAGTCCGTCATGGCTCTTTCCTGTTGAAATCTCTTGTCAATGCTAACCGGCTCAACTGCTGGGCGTATCGCCAGCTCCAAGGTCCCACCACAACCCGGTCATCAGGCGCAGGGCCGTCTGTGTCGTGCTCTCCAGGATATGTTCGTTCGGCGCGTGCTGCGAACAGCCGGCATAGGAATGCGGCACCCAGATGGTCGGAAGGCCCAGCACATCGGCGAACACTTCGTTCGGAAGGGAGCCGCCAAGGTTTGGCATGACCGCGATTTCACCCCCATAGGTGTTGGTAAGGGAGTCAACGACCCATTTTGCCCACGGGTGATCGGGATCAAGCCGTGTGGCATACATCGGGTCGCGCTCGGCCTTGAGTTCGATGTCAGTGAAGCCGTGCCTGTCAAGATGTGCCCGCAGCAGTGGCATCAACTGTTCTGGGTCGGTTCCGACGACATAGCGAAGATGACCGTAGGCAATGGCGGAAGGCGGGATGGCATTCGCCGGTGAGTGCGGATTGCCGGTTTCAAAGGCACGGATCTCGAAGGTGTTGCTGGCGAAGACCCGTTCGGCCGGGGTCATGCCAGGTTCACCCCAGTTCGGGTTCATGGTGGGTGCATTCTCGCCGCCACCAACCTTAAGCTTAGCGATGGCCGCCCGCACAGTGTCGCTCATCTCGGTGCTGCGCCACCCGTCGACAAGGATTTTGCCGTTTGCATCGATCATGCTGGCAAGGGCATGTGCCATAACCACGCCCGGGTTGGTCAGCAGACCGCCCCAGTTGCCGGAATGATGACCGCCTTCATGCACATCAAGCCGCATGGTGAAATTGAATACCCCGCGCGATCCCATAAAAATGGTCGGCTTGTCAGGATGAAGGCGTGGCCCGTCGGAGGCGATGAACACATCGGCATCGAACAGATGCTTGTTGGCCGCGCAGAATTCATTCAGCCCGGGTGAGCCGCGCTCTTCGCCCATCTCGATCAGCACGATGATGTTGAAGCCCAGCTTGCCACGGACATCCAGGACCGTTTTCAGGGCGGCGAGATTGATTGTGTGCTGACCTTTATTGTCTGCTGTGCCGCGGCCATACCAGCGATGACCAACCCGGGTGATGCGCCAGGGGTCCATATCATCGATCCACTGGCCGCCATAGCCGGCGACAACGTCTCCATGACCATAAGTCATGACAGTCGGCAGCGAGTCATCCTCCTGCCTCCGTGCCACCAGAATAGGGCCCGCATCGCTTCGCGGGTTGGGATGGATCCTGCAGTCAAAATCCATGGAAGACAGATAGGGGACGAGTTCATCTGCCAAATAGCCCTGAAGGGCGTCCTCACAGCCTTCGAGGTTGCTTTCCGTCCTGAAGGCCACACGTCGTGACAGATCGGCTTCAAATTCGCCTTTCAGGAAGTAATCATCAATCCTTGCAAGTGCCTCGTTCCTTGCCATCTGCCGTCTCCCAAATTTCTTGTCTTATCCTAGAGTGAACTGAAAAAAAATCACACTGGATTTGAACTTGTCAGGGCCTTGATCCGCGGCAGGACGAAAAGTGCCAGGGCGCCAGCAGCCAGCATCATGAAGAGGATTGCATGATCCATCCCGACGATATCACCAAGCAACCCAGCCATGGTACCACCAAGGAAAAGGCTGCCAAAAGATATTGTAGACCACCAGGTCATGACCCTTGCCCTATAGCTTTCCTGAACTTCAAGCTGGATAAGGGTTTGCGCACCAATGCCCACGATCGTCGCCGTAAAGCCGGTCACAATGAAGATCAGGCTGACCGGTGTCAGGTCTACAAAGAGATGCAAAAGAGCGCTTGCCACAATTCCGGTGACGAGCATAGGCCAAAGGTACTTCTGGATGTGCGACTGTTCCAGTTTTCCAAGGCCAATCCATCCTGACGCCAGCAGCGATCCAAGGCCCGCTGCAGCTGTCACGATTGCAAGATCATAGCTCTTTCCACCCATAATCTGGCCAACAATGGCAGGCTGGATTTCCAGAATGCCACGGACAAAGAAACTATTCAGGCTGACAAGGATCAAGGTTGAAGAAATAAGCGGTGTCGTGAGGGCGATAGTGCCACCGTCGATCATTCTCTTCACAAAGCCGGAGGTCTCTGTGGTGTCCGCTGGACGTGGCTGGAGGACCAAAAAATAAAGACAAAAGATGAGCGGCACATTAAACGCCGTTGCAAAGAAAAATGTTGGCGATAATCCCATGAAGTGAATGGTCAGGCCGGCCAGCCCGGGACCAATGATCCGAGACAGGTTCCACGAAACCGAATTCAGGCCCACGGCACTGGCGAGATAGGGCCGAGGCACCACAAGAGAGATGAAGACCAGCCGAACTGGATGTTGGAAAGCGCTCAACAGCCCAAGTGCTGTCGAGCCGGCGACAAGGGTCCACAGATTGTGCTGTCCCAGAATCTGGATGACAAAAATCGCAGTAGTTATGACAACCATCATAAACTTTGTGGCTAGCATGGCGCGGCGGGCATCCCAACGTTCCACAAAGACGGCAATGAATGGACCGAGCAATCCAACAGGGGCCATTAGTAACAATGACACCACGCTGGTCCAGAATGTTGATTGGGTGATCTGCCAGGACAACCACCCCATCCCGACTTTCAAAATCCATATGCCAAGCAGAGAAAGGGTATTTGTCAGAAAATAACTGATGAAGCCAGGATGGGTGAGGGCGTTCATAGGTCTGAATGACGCTGGATGAATTGCTCAATCAGGTCGTTGAAGGTATCCGCGTCCTCGCAATAGGGCGCATGTCCGACACCCTGCATTTCGACATGCTCCGCCTTTGGCAAATCATGGATAAGCGCCGCCAATGAAGCAGGTTTGACAACGATGTCCTGATTGGCAGACAGGATAAGAATAGGTGTTTTGATGTCGCTCAGATAGTTGGTGGTATCAAGATACTGTGTGGCTGCGCCGCCCCATCTGATGCCCTCTACCCGGATATCTCCAGCAATCGAGACTAGAAAATCCTGAACTTCAGGTGAAATGTTTCCAGACAGCATTCTTTGAATGCGAAGCGTGCCAAAATCATGGTCATTCAGACACGAACGATCTTCGATGCGACTGAGAACATCATCGGGAAGTGGATCAACAATAGATCTCGCGTGTCCCTTATGGGTGCAGGACAGCACCAGACCCCTGCAGTTGTCGCCAGTCTTGGCTGCAATGATTTGGGCCAGCATGCCGCCCATGGAATGCCCGACCAGCCAGAAGGACTTCAATCCAAGATCATACAGCATCTGGATAACAACTTCGGCAAAGCCAGCCATGCCGCCTTCCAAGATTGATGTCTCACCAAACCCCGGTGCATCAATTGAAAGGACCCGGCAGGTCTGGAAGTGGCTGAATTGATATCTCCAGCTGGCGCTGTTGCCGTTGAAGCCATGCAAGAATACTAGCGTTGGTGTTATTTTGGTGACAACAGCCGGATCCTGTTGCCGAAAGGAGATTACCTTCGCCGCTCCAGTAATTTTATAAATTTGACGTTCAGCAAGCAATGGATGGGCAATATGCATGAACTCGACCGGCGCAAAATGTGGACAACAAATTTTTTTCAATCAATAGTTAATCTATAACACAAAATGTGAAGGGAGAAACAAATGCGAATGCTTCGACTTTTTACCGTTGGTATGGCTGCGATGCTTATCTCAGCCAACGCAATGGCCGCAGAATTGCGGGTCGGTTTGAAATCTGAGCCAAGCTCGATCGATCCGCACTATCATAATCTCGGCCCGAATAACGCGTTCGCTACGCAAATATTTAGCTCACTTGTGGGTAGCGACGAGAACCAGCAACACTATCCTGATCTTGCAGTTTCCTGGGAACCGATCAATGACACAACTTGGGAGTTTAAGCTTCGCAAGGGCGTGAAGTGGCATGATGGAAGTGATTTCACGGCAGATGACGTGATTTTCACAGTAGAGCGTGCGCAGAACGTTCCTAACTCACCTTCGAGCTTTGTCACCTATCTCAAGGGAAAAACCTTTGAGAAGATCGACAGCCACACGATTCACATCAAAACAGAAAAACCCTATCCTCTTATGCCGAACGACATGACGACCGTCAAAATCATTTCGGCAAAAGCTGGCACTGGTGCATCGACTGAGGACTATAACAGCGGAAAGGCAACGATTGGCACAGGCCCCTACAAGTTTGTGGAGTGGGTTCCTGGCGACCGTATAATTCTGGAAGCAAATCCAAATTATCACGGTGATATGGCGGCGTTTGACAAAGTGACCTTTAAACCGATCAAGGCCGGTCCTGCACGTATCTCAGCACTTTTGGCGGGTGACGTTGATTTTATCGACAATGTACCTCCACTCGACGTTGCCAGATTGAAAAAGGACAGCTCTTTGGAGATAAGCAGCGGATCGTCGAACCGGGTGATTTATCTTCATATGGACCAATTCCGTGAGAATTCACCGCATATCACAGCAAAGGATGGCAGCCAGATTAAGAATCCGCTCATGGACGTTCGCGTTCGCAAGGCGATCTCTCATGCGATCAATCGTGATGCCATTGTAGCGCGGGTGATGGAAGGCATCGCTACGCCGGCAGGTCAGCTTCTTCCAGCGGGATTCCACGGCGTTTCTGAAAACATGAAGCCGCTAAAATACGATCCAGAGCTATCAAAGAAACTGTTGGCTGAAGCAGGCTATGCTGACGGTTTCAAGATGACCATTCATGGCCCAAATGATCGCTATATCAATGATGCGAAAGTTGCCGAGGCTTTGGCTCAAATGTTCAACAGGATCGGTATTGAGGCCAGCGTTGAGACCATGACCAAGGCTGTTTACTTCAAGCGTGCTTCAAGAGGTGGCCCGAACGATTCACCGGAATTCAGCTTCATGCTTCTTGGCTGGGGTGCTGGTTCCGGTGAAGCTTCATCGCCACTAAAAGCATTGCTGCACACCTTCGACAAATCCAAGGGTCTTGGCGCAGCAAATCGGGGGCGTCATTCTGATCCACGTGTAGATGAAATAATCCAGAAGGCTCTAGCAACAGTCGACTCTGATGCTCGCGGCAAGCTCCTTGCTGAGGCAACTGAAATCGCTGTTGGCGAGAACTTTGGTGTCATTCCGGTGCATTACCAGCAAAATACCTGGGCATCCAAAAAGGGGTACAAATACACACCTCGCACGGATGAGCGTACTATAGTTATGGACCTGAAGGCCCAATAGGCTCAAATAACCAATAAATTGTGCCCCACGCTGAAAGTCTTTTCGGCGTGGGGAATAAAATTAAAATGAGCGATTGATGACAGCCTTTATTTTAAGACGATCTCTCCAAAGCGTTCTGGTGCTATTCATCATGTCGCTTATCGTATTTGCCGGAGTGAACCTAATTGGTGACCCGGTCGATATGTTGATCAATCCAGAAGCCGACCAGGCGGAGATTGACCGGGTGATCAAGGATCTCGGGCTTGATCGGCCAGTGACCGAACAATATTGGTTTTTCCTTGTCAATGCGTTCCAAGGTGATCTTGGAAAGTCATTTGTCTTTGGTGAGCCCGCTCTTAAACTTATTGTCCAGCGGATGCCGGCAACCTTTGAGCTAGCGCTGTTCTCTCTCTCTATCGCCGTTGTCTTCGGTATTCCCCTTGGCGTTTATGCTGGGCTTAAGCCAGAGAGCAAGGTCAGCAAGACCATTATGGCAGGCTCAATCCTAGGTTTTTCCATGCCTACCTTTTGGGTGGGCATCATCCTGATCATGTTCTTCTCCGTGAATTTAGGATGGCTCCCATCAACCGGGCGCGGGGATGTTGCTACGGTCTTTGGTATAACAAGCTCTGTTTTCACTCTTGATGGACTCTCACATATCTTTCTTCCAGCCTTCAATCTAGCACTTTTTAAGCTGTCATCCGTGATTAGGCTGGCGCGTGCCGGAACAAGAGAAATCATTCTTCAGGACTATATCAAGTTCGCCCGCGCAAAAGGGTTGTCGGAACGGCGTGTGATCAATGTTCATTTGTTGAAAAACATCCTCATTCCCATTGTGACGATCATCGGGTTGGAGTTTGGGTCGTTGATCGCATTTTCGACGGTAACGGAAACAGTCTTTGCTTGGCCAGGGATGGGCAAGCTGATCATTGAAGCTATCTACAATCTGGACCGGCCAATTATCGTTGCCTACCTGATGATTATCGTGCTGATCTTCGTGACGCTGAACCTGATTGTCGATATCACCTATTCGCTTCTTGACCCGCGTGTCAGGATCAAGGGGGAAAGCTGATGGCAAAGGAAACAGCCAAAGCGCAGCCGCAAAGCTATCCTTCATCTGGATGGCGCAAATTCTGGGCTGATTATTCGGAAAGCCCTCTAGCTGTGGTGGCACTGCTGGTGTTCGGTGCGATTTTGTTTATCGCTATTTTCGCGCCCTTTGTTTCACCTACAAACCCCTATGATCTTGCGACGGTGGACATCATGAACAGTCGTCTTGCGCCGGGTTCAGAAGATTTTGCCGGGAATGTATATCTCCTTGGCACAGACGGCGCGGGACGCGACATGCTCTCCTCAATTTTCTATGGTCTCAGGGTCAGTCTTGGGGTAGGGGCGTTCTCCGGCCTGATTGCGCTTATTGTGGGTGCCATCCTGGGTCTTTCAGCTGCCTATTTTGGCGGGCGTTACGAGACGTTTGTGATGCGCGTGGTGGATATACAGCTAAGCTTTCCTTCCATTCTGATGGCACTGGTAATCCTCGCGATCTTCGGCAAAGGGGTGGAAAAGACCATCATCGCACTGATACTTGTGCAGTGGGCTTATTATGCCAGGGCTGCCAGGGCAAGCGCCCTTGTCGAGAAGAACAAGGAATATGTAGAAGCCGCAAAATGCCTCGCGCTTGGTGACCGCCGCATCATCCTGAACCACATCACGCCGAATTGCATGGCGCCCCTTATTGTCGTGGGCACATTGCAGACGGCACATGCGATTTCGCTTGAAGCGACTCTGAGCTTCCTAGGGCTTGGACTTCCCATCACAGAGCCGTCACTCGGGCTTCTGATCGGGAACGGGTTCGAGTTCATGTATACTGGTGACTACTGGATCAGCATTTTCCCCGGCATTGCGCTGCTCATCACGATCGTTTCGATCAATCTGGTTGGCGACCAGCTTCGCGATATGTTTAACCCCCGCCTGCAGAGGTAAAGGTTCGATGGCTCCGATACTGGATGTCAGAAATCTACAGACCCATTTCTTCACCAAAGGCGGCGTTCTCAAGGCGGTTGACGGGGTGAGTTTTGAGATTGGTGCTGGCGAAATCGTGGGGCTGGTGGGTGAATCCGGTTCGGGCAAATCCATAACCGGCTTTTCTATTCTGGGCCTTGTCGACGCGCCTGGCCGCATTGTCGGTGGCGAGATCCTCTTCAAGGGTAAAGACCTCAAAACGCTTCCAGTAGCCGAAATGCAAAAAATGCGCGGCAGCAGTATCGCGATGATCTTTCAGGATCCGATGATGACCCTCAATCCTGTGCTTCGGATCGAAACGCAGATGATCGAGGCGATCCAGACGCATGATAGCAGCGTCAGCAAGGACGAGGCCCGGCAGCGGTCACGTGATGCTCTTGGTCTAGTTGGAATTTCGTCCCCTGAAGAGCGTATGCGGGCCTACCCTCATCAGTTTTCCGGTGGAATGAGGCAGCGCGTGTCAATTGCTATTGCCATGCTGAACCGTCCGGATCTGATCATTGCCGACGAGCCGACGACAGCTCTCGATGTGACGATCCAGGGACAGGTTATTCACGAGATGCAGAAGCTCTGCAAAAAGACGAAGACAGCCCTGTTATGGATCACGCATGATCTGGCTGTCGTAGCCGGCATCTCCAGCCGCATCTGTGTGATGTATGCCGGACGTATTGTTGAGCAGGGGCCAAACGAAGCGCTGATTGGCAGCCCGATGCACCCTTACACAAACGGACTTCTTGGTAGTGTGCCAAGCCAGAATCGTCGGGGTGAACCGCTGCAACAGATTGAGGGTATTGTGCCGTCTCTGCTGGATCTGCCGCCGGGCTGTGCCTTTGAAAACCGCTGCAGCCATGCTGTTGACGCGTGCAGCCAGTCTGCGCCGGATGAGATGGTCATGGCCGATCAACGGATCCTGCGTTGCTTCAACCGGGTGGGGCAGGACCAGACATGAAACCATTGCTAAAAGTTTCCAATGTGTCGCGGGACTTCATCAAATCGCTCGATCTTGTGGCGAAATTCCTGAACCGCCTTGGACAGGATCACCGTGAAGAAATTGTTCACGCTGTTGATGACGTATCTTTCGAGGTCTTCAATGGCGAGGTTGTTGGCATTGTTGGTGAATCCGGCTGCGGGAAGTCTACGCTTGGCAAGATGGTGGCTGGCATCCTGCCTCCGACAGCGGGGCAGGTTCATTTTGACAGCGCCAACAAATCCGAAGGTGCGACACCTGACGATCTGAAAACACAGATGATTTTTCAGGATCCGTTCTCGTCATTAAATCCGCGAAAAAAGGTCATCGATATCCTGACCGAAGCGCCTGTTCACCACGGGCTGATCAAGGCGTCTGAAAAGCGGGAATTTGCGCTCGATATGCTGAACAGGGTTGGGTTGGACTCATCGGCGCTCGGGCGTTACCCCCACCAGTTTTCCGGTGGTCAGAGGCAACGGATCGGCATCGCCCGCGCGCTCGCCGTCTCACCTGAGTTGCTCGTGTGTGATGAATCCATCGCCGCTCTTGACGTCTCTATTCAGGCGCAGGTGTTGAACCTGTTTGTGAAACTCAAGCAGGATTACGACCTCACATATCTGTTCATCAGCCATGATATCGGCGTCATCGAACATATCTCGGATCGCGTCATCGTGATGTATTTGGGGCGCATCGTCGAAACTGCACCAATCGAGGCATTCGTCAAGCAACCCAACCATCCCTACACCAAAGCCTTGCTTGAGGGCGTTCCAAGGCTGGAAATCGGCCATCGTAACTATGAACCGGTTAGTGGCGAGATACCGTCACCGCTTGATCCACCGACAGGATGCCATTTCCATCCACGCTGCAAGCACAGCAGCGAGAGGTGCAAGGCGGTCAGGCCGGCGCTTGTCGAAATTACCCCTGATCATTTTTCAGCCTGCCATTTGAATGACAGCGAATGATAATGGGTTTGGGTTCAGCCTGATCAGATATCCCCGCCAGCCAGCTTCAACACAGTGTGTGTCAGAACCGCGCTTCCCCTTGCGATTGCCTCTGGTGTCGCGAATTCATCGGGACAATGGCTGAGCCCGTCCTTGCACGGAATAAAGACCATCGCGGCTGGCGCTATACGTGACATATGCGCCATGTCATGCCCCGCACCGCTGGCAATGCTGATGTGGCTTAGCCCAAGTTCTTCAGAAGAATTAGCCAGATGTGTTCTTAAAGTGTCATCCATGAGTGCCACACTTGCAGCGGATATGGGATCCATCCCAATCTCACATGTTTCCCGGCTGCTGATCTCGGCGAAGGCAAGCTGAAGGCTGCTCAGAAACCTGTCGCGGGATTTTGCATTGGAGGCCCGCAGATCCAGAATCATGCTGACCTGGCCGGGGATAATCGCTGCACCATTGGGATAAACTTCGATCCGCCCGATGGTCGCCACAAAGTGACGGTTGTCTTGTGATGAGATTTCCAGCGCAAAATCTCGAATCGTCGTGACGATATGACTTGCGGTGACCAGCGCATCCTTCCGCTCCTGCATTCTTGTTGTGCCGCTGTGACCAGCGCTGCCGGTAACAGTAATTGCATATCTGCTAATACCAGGTATGTCGATCACAACACCGATATCAATCCCTTCGCGTTCCAGTCTGTTTGATTGCTCGATATGTAGTTCGAGACAAGCAATAATGCTTTCTGCATCTTGTCTGGGCGCGGTCGCAGCTATGCCGGTACCACCGGCCTTGTGAACCTCGTCGCTGAGCTGCCGTCCATCCTGATCTTTGCGGGCAAGCAGGTCATCATTTAGAAGCCCCGCCATATGTCTGCTACCAAGACAAGACGTTCCCCAGACGTTCAATTCTTCACCAAGAAAATCAATGATTTCAATATCAAATGGTAGAGTGATGTTATTTTGGTTCAGGTAATGAACGGTTTCCAGCCCGGCAATGACGCCAGCAATGCCGTCAAATCTGCCCCCTGCTGCCACTGTGTCGATGTGGGAGCCTATAATCACTTTGCGGGGCGGCTCTCCGCTACTGGCGGCCTTGCGGGTGCCTATCAGATTGCCACCGGCATCAGTCCGACACTCAAGCCCAATCTCTTCAAACTGTAACTGAAGCCAGGCCCGAGCCGCCTTGTATTCATCACTGAAAACAAGCCGTGTGAACGGCCGGTCGTGTTCGGTCATGGCGGACAGCGCGTCGACGGCGCCTGTGATACGATCAGGATCACTGTACTGGTAAAACTGTTCGGCCATATGCTCGCCTTAACCGTTGGTGGTTCCTTGCACTCACTGGCGCGACCCCGCTAATCTTTTGGTCAGTCCAGAAAAATGAAACATTGGTCACCACAGGATAACGCAAATGGAATTGATTGCTGAGCTTAAAGACAAAAAGGCTGAAATGGCGTCCTGGCGTCAGCATCTCCATCAGTTTCCGGAGATAGCCTATGAAGAGAAGATGACCTCTGGTTTTGTGGCTGAGAAGCTGGAGTCTTTCGGGATTGAGGTGCATCGCGGGCTTGGTAAGACGGGTGTTGTCGGCGTTATCCAGGGGCATGGCTCCGGCGATGGCACGTCACCATCTATCGGGCTCAGGGCGGATATGGACGCGCTTCCCATAGAAGAGCAGACAAATCTTGCCTATGCGTCCAGACATGCAAATAGAATGCATGCTTGTGGTCATGATGGTCATACGACCATGTTGCTTGCTGCGGCGGAATATCTGGCAAAGCATCGTAACTTTACTGGCACGGTTTACTGCATTTTCCAGCCGGCAGAAGAGGGTGGTAATGCAGGCGCAAGGTCCATGATCGATGACGGGTTGTTCAACAAGTTTCACATGGGATCGGTTTGGGGCATGCATAATTGGCCGGGGCTGGAAGCCGGTCGGGCGCTGGCCCATGTGGGACCTGCCATGGCGGGAGCAGATATTTTTATCCTTACAATTGAGGGTGCAGGTGGTCACGCCGCAATGCCTCATCAGACGAAGGATCCAATCGTCGCAGCTGGGATGGTCACCATGGCACTGCAAACTCTGGTCTCACGACAACTTGATCCTTTTGATCATGCAGTCATCTCACTGACCAAGCTGGAAGCTGGTAGTGCATTTAATGTGATCCCAGATATTGCAACAGTTGGCGGTACACTAAGAACGATGAAAAAGACGACACGTAAGGATTTTCTGCAGCAGATTGAGACTGTAGCGCAGACGGCAGCCCGTGTGACAGGTTGTGAAGTGAGTATGGAAGTTCGGCCAGGTTATCCGCCAACCATCAATCATGAGGCAGATGCTCTCTTTGCGCGGAACGTTATCTCCGATGTTTTGGGAAAGGACGGTCTTGATACTGATTTGACCCCAACAATGGGGGCTGAAGATTTTTCCTACATGCTCCAACATTCCAACTGTTACATCTTTCCACCACTCTTCTGTTTGAATATCCAATATTAAAGGAATTAGAGAAAAGGTAAAGAGGAGGAAATGGAATGAATCAGTTTGAGATGATTGTCGTTGGATTATTACTAACAATGATATTTGGAATTTTTGTTATAGGCAAATGGGTAATGGTCATAATGATTAACAGTAGGATAATCAATAGAAAGATCGAACAGCATAATTTGATTGATTTAGAGTTGAGATTCTTTAGGTTCTTACATTTTAATGGTGAGAAAGAAGAGGGGAGTAAGTACTATTTGGGGAAAATTATTAAAACGTTCAGAGAATCCAAGTCAGATTATGTAGATGAAATCGAAAAAGAAAAATATCGAAGAATTTATCAAAAATTTCTAAAACATAACAATATTGATTAAGAATTGATACT
>ENA-OSEY01000342-OSEY01000342.1-marine-metagenome-genome-assembly--contig:-NODE-342-length-34452-cov-4.573644_pt1 | contig 34452 bp, 41 predicted proteins | sample MGYA00248465_ERZ534230 | MGnify/ENA primary metagenome ERZ534230 (study PRJEB26409, sample SAMN06344110) | marine metagenome | isolation source: Sea water from surface | place: Atlantic Ocean:Southern... | reverse complement strand
TCTGGAGATGGTTGGGCTGGAGAACCCGAGAGTCCGACGGGGTTATCGACATCAGCCTTGATCGTCGAACGGGAGAAATTTTCGGTACAACACCCTCGGGGAAGCTCTTGCCACTCGGGCCGTTTTGTCGTTGACATAACAATCCTTCGTCAACGCATCCGTGCCATCAGCAGATTCATCAGCACCAGCACCTCCGGCAGCCGCGGGTCTTCGTCGAGCCGACCCAGGAAGTCGCACAGGTCAGTCATAAGTGCCCCCTAGCCACTCATCATCTCCCAGACGGTGACTTGATTAGTGCCACCAGCGGCAGTTTCGACGGGCACCTGGCCTTCATCACCGCCCCCGGTGACGAGGACCTCTGGTGGATCCAGCGTCGAGGCTTCTGGTTTTTCCATCACTGCCGCCTTTGGGTTTGAGGTGAAAAAGCCAGTTAAAGCTGCGCATCTATTACAGGCTCTTTCTGCCACCTGCGCAAGAAACAGTGGTCTCATTCTTTGTAGTGATCATGTCTCTTTGCCTTCAGCATCAAGGTGATCAGCAATTACAGGGACTGCTCCACAACACCACTCATAGAGTTAGATCTGACCCGGCTGGCGCGGAGTTGATGGCTAGGGGCAACGCGCAGGTTTATCCCATCTCTAGCGCTCAATCCACTTCCGTTGTGCTGCAGTAGATCTCGGTATCAGATTGAGGGAGAAAGCTTGGGCTTGCCAATGCGTGGCTGTTTCTGCCGTACTTATCTCTTGCAGCAGAATTCTCAACAGCGAAGGCTTGAAAGCACTTCTAAATGGCTGATGGCAACCATTAATTCGCCCTAGTCTCTGGGCAACTGAATGCTCCGTCCATGTCTTTCGGATGCATTGGCGCAATCGGCCTTGCGGGATCCATCACTCTTCTAACAGGGTTGACCTCCAAACCAGCTCTGGCAGAGGCCCCGTTCAGCCAAGTGCAACAACGGATTGAACATTTGCGGCGGAAGCACAACATTCCCGGAGCCTCGATCGCCGTGATTGACGACGGAGAAATCGACTGGGCGCGAGGCTTCGGATTTGCGGATCTGTCCAGCGGTCGACCGGTCACTGCCGACACCCTGTTTCAGGCTCAGTCGATCACCAAAACCCTCACATCCTTAGCAACGGTCAAGCTCCTCGCCAACCGTGAAATTGCCTTGGATGAACCCGTTAACCGTTACTTGAAGGGTTGGACGATCCCAGAGAACGCCTACACCAAAAAGGTTCCGGTCAGTTTCCGCATGCTGCTGAACCACACCGGCGGTTTGAGCAATCCCTACCCAGACGGGTGCTGCGGCCCGATGGAGACATTGCCGACACTGCAGCAAGTGTTGCGTGGATTACCTCCAGCAACGAACAAACCCCTCATCGTTGAACGGATCCCAGGAACAGGCTTCAACTACTGCAACGGCTGTTACACGGTGCTGCAGCCGGCCTTGGAATCAATCAGCCAAAAACCATTCCCCAGCTTGATGCAGGAGTTGGTGCTCACACCAGCAGGCATGAACAAGAGCACCTTTGACAACACCTTTTTTCTCAACGACACCAGCACCATCGCCATCCCCTACGACGTTGATGGGAAGCCCCACGGTCGGGCACCGATGCGGCATCCCATCCTCTCCACCGGTTTGATGTGGAGCACAGCGAGCGATCTGGCCCGGTTTAACCTCGCCTTCACAAAGGCGCTGAACTCCGGCCACTCACTGATCGATCAACCCCTCGCCATGCAGCTCAGCATCCCCAGTTCCACTGAAAACCGCAGCATGGGGTTTGAACTAGGCAATCGAGACGCAGACGCCAAAGCAAGGGGCGCTTACTTATTTCATTCGGGAACAGGCAACGGTGCCGTCAGCCTTTCAATCATCAGCATGGATGGAAATCACGGGGCTGTGTTCTTGATCAACAAAGGACCAAACCCCTGGCTGTCTACAAACATTCCACAGTTCGCTTTCATTAAGGAGAGCCTTAAGGTGATCAATATCGAGGCCGAGTGGCCAAACTAATCAAACCATGTGTTGAGTCCGAAAGCACTTTCAAATAAGCCTTGTACTAGTTAGACTATAAAAAGTATCGCAAGGCTTGTTAATACTCTGTCAGCAATTTAGTTTCCAGAAAACTCGGATAAGTTGTGATGCATTAGATCTGAGCTGTTGGAAGGAAGTTAGGCTCTAATGAAACGCGCCATTGCAGGCGGGGGGATTATTTTTTCGGGAGATGGATGGCGACAACAAGCCCCTCGCTTTTCCCTTGCTGGTTTTGTATAGCTTTTAACCAAAAGGCATCGAGCTTCACAGCAAAGGTCTAGATAGCATGAAGAAGACATAAACATTAGTTCAATGCATTTGTATGGCCATTATTGCTTTTAACTGTCAAGAGCAGGTGAAACGTCGTGACATTCTGTCCTCCATCGGTATTGCGATCGGCGGATTGATCGCTGGCAGTTGCGTTAGTGCGCATGCAGTATCTGCTGAACACAATTCTGACCCCTATTGGCACAGGACCTGACATGATTGACGTTATTGTTGTTGGCGCTGGTGTTTCAGGTCTTACAGCAGCGCGCCGCTTAGCTCAAGACGGCCGCGATGTGCTGGTACTTGAGGCTCAAGAAAGGATTGGCGGGCGACTCCATCGAGTCGAGGTTGGGCATGAAGGGCGTAGGGCCCTTGGTGCAGCACCCGGTTGGGTTGATCTCGGAGGTCAGTGGGCAGGCCTCACCCAAACCAAAACAATTGAATATGCGCGCAAGCTGAACATTCCCACCTTTCCGGTGCCGGTTGGTGGCAAGGACACGTTCCTCTATGACGGTCGCCTGAGTCGGCACAACCATGCTTGGCCATCGACCCCGTACAACGCCAAAGCGCTGAAGAGCGACTGGCCCGACCTGGAAGTACCGAAAGAGCAGCGTGATGACGTCGTTGCCACTTGGCAAAAGATCGAGGCCCTGGCGGCAACGATTGACCCCGCTGCGCCATGGACCCATCCAGAAGCGCGCGCTCTTGACACGATGACTATCACCACATGGTTGGAGCGCAATGCCCTCACACCGATGGCGGCCTGGTGGGTCGATGTCATTGCGCGCAACTGGGGGGGTAACGGCGCTTTTGAATCGGGCTCGGCGTCAATGCTGCATTTCGCCTGGGCGCAGCGCGTGTCGCCGCAGAGTCAAACGCCAGAAGCGTTGCTGTTCGACGGTGGAGCTGGGCAGTTCCCGTCGCGGCTTGCAGAGGCGTTGCCCCCTGAGGCGATTCGTACGAGCGAGCCGGTGTTGTTTATCCAGCACACCAGCTCAGGTGTGACGGTGACAACACCCAGGGGGAAGTACCGCGGTCGAGCCGTCATTGTCGCGATGCCGCCGCATCTCACTGGACGTATTCATTACGACCCGCCGCTGCCGGCGGCACGTGACCAGCTGACCCAGCGCTCGCCCATGGGGGCCATCATCAAGGCGCTTGTCGTTTACGACTCGCCCTGGTGGCGTGCAGGAGACCTCTCTGGAAACGCTATTGGAAATCTTGATGCCATTGAGCTGGTTGCCGATTCGACCAACCCACGGCCCGGAAGCCCTGGCGTGTTGGCCACCTTTTTGACCGGCGAGGCGGCGACGCGATATGGCGCTGCCCCTGAGTCTGAGCGCCAAGATGCCGTCTTGGCTGATCTGGCCACCCTCTTGGGGCCCGAGGCCCGTAGTGGCGTTCTCGAATATCACGAAGGGAACTGGCCCGCGAACCCCTGGATTGGAGGAGCCTACTCAACCTTTTACACCCCCGGCACTTGGACCCAGTTCGGCAAGCATTTGCGCGAACCGGTGGGTCGCATTTTCTGGGCAGGAACCGAAGTCAGTACAGCGTGGCCGGGCTATATCCACGGTGCCCTGCACGCGGGTGAGGAGTCTGCTGAAGCGGTTACGGCCGTTTTGTAGTCATTCATTGCTGTGCCTGCTGTTGTTGTGCCTGCCACCGCTTGAGGGTTTCGGGTCGTTGCTTGAAGGACTGCCACCAGTTCCCCCATCAAGAACAGGGCAATGCGGGTATCGCGGGTCATCGTTAAAACGTGACTGCCAAGGGCTTTCCCCCCTCGCCCACCCGTGCTGCAAACCCGTAGGGAGTGCTCAGGCACAACGCCATGGCGGCCTGGGACAACATGCTGAAAACAGGCTGACGACGGTGCTCACCGCCAGTGCGGTGAGCAACAAATTCACCCGGTGTAGAGCTGTTTCACGTAAGCAACGCCTCGATAGGTGAGGCTCACAGATTTATTGACCGCCATCTGCGCCTGCAGTCGATTGCGGATGTACTCCCCTCTTCTGTACTGCATGAGGTGGATGCGCTCAGAACGTTCAGCGACCAAGGCTCACCACCGGGAACGCGTGATGAAAGCATCGATTCGCCGGATCAAATCTTTAGCTCAATGGAAGCTCCAGCTGGGCCATCGAGCGCTCGTCGCAGCTGGTGAATCAGTCCATTGCTAGGGCAAGACTTTCAGGTGGATCGTTCCAATGCTTCGGCACCACCGACAGCAGCCTGTTGCTTCAGGGGTGCTTCGCCGGTCTCTCCGGAATCGGCCTGGCACTGTTGGACCAGGTGAACCGTGATGATCGTTTGCAGTCCGTGTTGTCGACAGGACTGCTCTCACCATCTAGGGCGGTGGTGAACGCCTGATTGTTCGGCCAGACCAACAAGGGCCGCACCACCAATCCCCCGCAGGAGAAGCTGGATGGTGAGGGTTGGCTTGTGAGCGCTTAGCAACAGCTGCTTTGTCGGTTCAAAGTCGACTCAGCAACGGTCAAGTCGCTGTGAGTGTTACGGAATCATCCCGACGGCAGACAATCCACAGCCGAGGTCTTTGATGGCGCTTGCGCGCCGCCTGAGAGACTCAAAGCAAAGGAAGGAGGCAGGTGGGCAAGAAATCTGGCTTCACAAGTGCCGAGATCGAGGAAATCAAACGTCTCTATCTGCAGGAAGGGCGATCGATCCTCCAGATCCCCAAGATCCTGGGCAAAGGCAGTGAAAACTCCGTGCGCAACGCCCTGCACAAGGCCCGGGTCAAGCATGCCCCGGAGGAACGCACCAAGCTGGAACGTTTCAAACCAGAGCAAGTTTTTGGCAACGTGACGCTTTTAAAGCGACTCAAAAAAGCGAAAAAACTGAAGTTCCATGCCCGCTGCGCCTGTGGCTACGAATTTGACGTGGACCCATTCCGGCTAACTCTGCCGGAACACCACAAAGACAGAATTACTGCATGCCAACGCTGCAGCAAAGCGCAAACAGAGGAACGCCCCAAACCTCAAGCCTGAGAGAATCAATCAAGACAAGTTCAACAGCGCGCACAAAACCAACAAATATTTCAACTCCTTGACAACATCAAACGCAAAGTCCAACAACTCGCATCACCCGCTTCCTCCTTTCAGGACAGGGATTTGGAGTAGAACTTGCATCAATCTGATGCAGCCTTAACAATAGCTAAAGAGCAAGGTATCAGGTGGAACCTTGCGGCTTTTGAGCGACGGCGTAGAACTCAAAAAGTTTTTATCCGTCCTTATTCACGCCATGGAACTCACTTTCTTGGGTAACAAATATGCAAAGACAGAAGCAGTAGCGACGAGGCCAACAATCCAACTGAAATACATGGGCAAAAGCTATCGGGCTGAGCAAATCAAATCCGTGCGGAATTTTGTAACTTTGACCTACCGCGGCGTCTCCTACTCCAAAGTCTGAGAAGGCGTTGTACTTGGGCACTGAGAATGCAACCGACGTGACGGCATGACGCCGCAGGATCGGCAAAAATGACGCGATGAGAGTTCTGATCACAGTCCTGATTGTGTCCAGCGCCTTGGCCTTGCCGGCAAAAAGTGCGGAACCGATCCCCCTGGTGGTGGTCCCCTTTGATGCCTCATGGGGATCACGCCGTCTTCCCGTCCAGCCCGCAGCGTTGTTGCCGCCACCTCCAGTGCCGGAGGTCAAACAAAGCAGCGAGGCCAGGGCTGAACCAAAACCGCAACGCCAACGCTGGTGCCGAGGCGGCTGCTGAACGCAGTGCCTGATGAAATCAATACGGCTGTCAGCTGGCCTCGCTCTGTGTAAACCGAAGGGAGAAGCACTTCCATCGGGCGCCAAAGATGCGGCATGCGGCTCTGTTGATGGCCAGCCTCCTTTTGGCATCCACGGCCCTTGCGGGCGGCAAGCGGGCCACAGCCCAAGGGCCTTCCGAGCAGTTCGCCACTGCCGAGGCGATGCGGGTGATCCCAAAAGGGGCAACGATCACCGACACACACTGCAAAAGCATTGATGTGGGAGCCAGCAGCCGCTATCAGTGCACCATCACCTACAGCCCATGAGCTGATTGATGAAAGCTTGGCGTGCTGCGTGTTGGACCTTGATCCTGTTGGGAATTCCGTCCGCGGGGCGCGCCGAATTTGATCAGTGTCGCTTGATCGATCAGGTGCTGAATCGCCTGGGCAACGCCATGGCGATCAATCGGTTGATCATTGCGGAAGGCAATGACAGCAGTGCCGTTGCTGCCGCCAGTGAAACTCTGGCCCAACAGAACGAGAGCTACCGTCGCACCAAGCGCCAACGCGCCAAAGCCGGCTGTGATGGCTGGGGACGGGAATAACTACCTGACTGGCTAACTGACTCCAGGCAAGCTGGTGAAACGCTGGGCAAAAGATTTTGGTCGTCACCGTCTGCCAAAACTGCGGAAGCCGACGGTTTCGTTCCGACCGATCGATGGGCGGTCGTCTGGTCTGTCAAGACTGCGGCACTCCAGCTGGAAGCCGAGCTATCCGTGCAACGCCCCGGAGCACCCGACGCAACAATGGAAAGCTCTGGTTGGTGATCCTGCTGATCGCGGTGATCGTGCTGGTAGTGGTCACGTCGTGAGCAGCTGCACGACCTCGGCCGTATTCGCCGACAAGGGCTTGGCGGCCAACTGGTCGATGGCCTGACGCATGACCGATTGCCGCTCGGGGCCGTAACTGGCGCAGCGGCTGAACACCTTGGCCATCCGTGACGCGGTGATCGGATTGCGGGAATCGACCGCTGCAATCTGCTCCGCCATGAATCGGTAACCACTGCCATCGGCGGCATGAAATGCCTGAACATTGGCGGTGAATCCACCGAGAACAGCGCGAAGGGAATTGGGCGCCAGGGGATCGAAGCGCGGATGGTCCAACAGCTGTTGAACCCGCTCCAAGGCGTTGGATCTGGGGGCTGATGCCTCCATCGCAAACCAGGCATCCAGGATCACGGGCTTGTCTTGCCAACGCTCGTAGAACAGGGCCAACGCCTGCTCACGCTCAGCGCTCTCCTGCGGCAACAAGGCCCGCAAGGCTCCCCGCGCCAGGGTCATCGAGGGTCCGGAAACCGCCGCCAAGGCGTCCGCTTGCAGCGTGTCATCGCCCGCCGCAGCAAGCCAGCGCCAGGCCAAGGCCGTCAGGGCACGGCCGCCCTGGCCAGCCGGCCAAGCCAGGGTCCAGTCAGTCCGGGCCAGCTCCAGGAGTCGTCGCAAGGACGACTGCAGTTGAACGCCCAGCTCCTGGGTCCACGCCCGGAAGGCTTGATCCAGCGCCAGCGGATCCACCGGAGATTGCAACGCCTCCAGTTCCGCCATGCCCGGCAGCGCCAGCAGCGCCGCCAGATCCATGCCATCACCACCGTCGTAGGCGCAGATCCGCTGATCGAGGGCCTGAATCAGTGCCGCCTCCACCGCAGGCTTCGGCTCGTTTTCAGCCCGCGCCAAAAGCACCTGGCGTGCCAGGCGCTGGGCAGCATCCCAGCGACAGAAGGAGTCATCATCGGAAGCCAACAGCTGCAGGCACTCCTCCAGCGGCTGCTCGAGACGCACGTGCACTGGCGCCGAGAAGCGGCGGAGCACCGAAAGGGCAGGAGGGGTGTCGCCCGGCTGACCCTGCAGGGTGATGCTGGCGCGCTCAGCCTCCATCACCAGCAGCTGCTCGTCACCAACACGGCCTTGCTCACCCACCAGGGCCAAGGCAACCGGCAGCACCAGGGGCTGTTTGTCCGCTTGTCCCGGCGTCGGAGGGGTCGCCTGGTGCAAGTCGACCGTCAGCTGACCCGATTCAGGGTTCCACTGCCGTTCAATGCTGAGTTCCGGAGTTCCGGCCTGGTGATACCAGCGCTTGAAGCGTTCCAGATCAAAGCCAAGGGGCTCGCCCTGACTGGTGGCACCATCAGCAATCGCCTGAACGAAGTCCTCAGTCGTGGCGGCCGTGCCATCGAAACGTTGCACGTAAACCTCCATTCCCTTCATGAACCGCTCCGGTCCAAGCAGGGTGTGCAGCATGCGAATTAACTCTGCACCTTTTTCATAAATGGTTGTTGTGTAGAAGTTATCGATGGCCTGGTATTCCGCTGGTTTCACCGGGTGGGCCGTTGGGCCAGCATCCTCACGGAATTGGGTGTTGCGCAACATCGCAACATCCTCAATGCGTTTGACGGCTTTGGAATGCAGATCTGCGGTGAAGCATTGATCACGGAACACCGTCAGGCCCTCTTTGAGCGAAAGCTGGAACCAATCCCGGCAGGTGATGCGATTTCCGCTCCAGTTGTGAAAGTATTCATGAGCAATCACACTTTCGATGCGTTCAAGCTCAGCATCGGTGGCTGTTTCCGCATCAGCAAGAACAAGCTTTGAGTTGAAAATATTCAGACTCTTGTTCTCCATCGCGCCCATGTTGAAGTGACGGACGGCGACGATGTTGTATTCATCAAGGTCGTATTCAAGGTTATAAACAGATTCGTCCCATTGCATGGATCGCTTCAACGAGGCCATGGCGTGAGCTGTGAAGGGTTCATCCCCCTCCTCCACATGCAATCGCAGGGTGACCTGCCGGCCCGATGCCGTTGTGTAGTGATCACGAATTTCCCTGAGGTCTCCAGCCACCAGGGCAAACAGATAAGAGGGCTTGGGGAAGGGGTCGTCCCAAGTGACCGCATGACGATCAGCACCAACGGTTTCCTTCCGTACGGCATTGCCATTGCTCAGCAGCACAGGGCAGCTGCTGCGGCTGGCCTCAATCCGCACCTGCCACCGGCTCAGCACATCCGGACGATCGGGGTGAAGACTGATTCGCCGGAACCCCTCGGCCTCGCACTGGGTGCTCAGCAGACCACCACTGGCGTACAAGCCTTCGAGCGAACTGTTGGAGTAGGGATCCAGGCGGCAACGGGTCTCGAGCACAAACGGCTGGCCCGGCACATTGGGGATGACGAGACGTCCGTCGGTGAAGCTGTAATCCTCGGGCTGCAATGGCTCCTGGTCGATCGCCAGGGATTCGATGGCCAGATCGACGCCGCAAAGCTCCAGAGGCTCACCAGGGCGACGCGGTTCAAGGCTCAGCCTGGACGCAACGACGACATGGTCGTCCTGGATGGTCACGTCCAGGACGATGGTGGGGAGCTCGAAAGCCCATGGCGTGTAATCCGCCAGACGAATCGATGCAGCAGCAGTCATGGCCTAACGACACGAGCACCGGATAATCCTGACGGATGAGCTTCAAAACCGGGATGTTTCTGCCGGGGTATTTCTGCCAAAAAGCCAGTTTTCAAACGGCAGCAGACGACAGAACAAATCACCAAAAAAAACGTCTGACCGGAACGGCCAGACGTTCAAAGGCATTAAGAGTGAGGAGAAATTATTTCTTGGAGGGCTTCAACGAGGCAGCAGCTTTCTCAAAGCGTTCTTTTTCTTTTGCGGGAACTGATTTAGGGCAGAACTTCAGAGCTCCTCCAACAATCATGAAACCGGCATTGTTGAGGAACTGCTTCTCAGGCAAGGGATCTTTGGAGCCAGGGAGCAGACCGCCGTGCTTGCCGTAGATCACATGCAACTGACCCGCAAGGGCAACCGCCAAAGACTTGCTGAAGTCGATCTTTTGCGCCCTTGCTTCACAGAAGGTGGCGATCGACATCACGCCGTAGGTGTTGACCTCCATGGCTGTGGCAGGAGTTGGCTTGGCATTGGAGGCCTGAGCCAGAGCCGTGGCCGGTGCCAGCAAGGGGGCTGCCAGCAAAAGAGCGGCGGCAGCAAATGAACGACGAATCAACTTGATTCCGGGCAGCGTCAATTCTCGAAACTTAACGCCCACGCCAAAGCTGGCTGAGGCTTAGGCGCGGTTGTTGAACTGGGCCATCAGCCAATGGCGCCGTTCAGTCGTCCTCCTTGATCAATCGTCTTCGATCAGCGGCAAGGGATCGGACATTCGAATCTCGTGATGATGCTCCACGATCGAGAGATCACCGTTTTCCCAGCTGTAGATGGCGCGATAGCGGTAGCGGTCCTGATCGACAAGGCGAATGTGCTCAAGGATGTCCCACTGTTGATAGTGGGATTCGAGGATGGTTTCGTGCTCATCCACCTGTCGCAGCCGGGTGCGCACCGGGTCTCCTGTCAAATAACCGCGACTTCTCTGAAGTTGATGGCCCCACAACGTGGCTTCCATCACGCCACTGCGCTCAAACCAGGGCTTGCGGGCAAAAAATTCATCCGAATGCTGGTCGTCCTGGTCAGACCACCAGCTGAAGCGGTAACGGCTCTCACCCACCTCGGGGTGCGCAAACGCCTCCATCTTCAGGTTCATGTCCAGATGGAGAACCTGATCGTCACTGAAGGTGTACTGCCGCCGGGAACGCCACAACCCCAGATTGCGGCTGAACCAGCGGCGCAGGTTGCTATCCACCTGAATCGAAGGCTGGTCAGCCTCTCCGCCGGGAACGGTCAGAGGAACACGGTTTTGCGCGGAAAAAAGCGACATGGACCGCGTCAATGACGCAACGGAGTGTTCCTGTTCGTCTTAGCGCTGCTGGCGGTGCAGTCAAAAACCCATAAGGTGAGCATCGGTTTTTGCTGTCTTGCAGTCCGCGTGGTCAAGGACGCTCCCAAGACACGGCAAACACTGAAGCTATTGCTTGTGGCCGCACGACACCACCTGTCGGGTCAGGACCTCCGGGCCCTGGTGCAGTTCCTGGAACGGGAAGACCTGGGCTTCGAAGTCACACTGCAGGTAGCCGATCCCGCCCAGCAACCTGAACTGCTTGAGCTGCATCGCCTCGTGGTGACGCCAGCGCTGATCAAACTCTCGCCAAACCCCAAACAGGTGTTCGCGGGAAGCAACATCCTTCAGCAACTCAAAGGATGGGTGCCCCGCTGGAAACAGGATGGTGTGGTGAGCGGCCTTGGCCTCAGCCTCAGACCGACCGAACTCGATGGAAGTCGCACCCAGAAGGAACTCCAGCTGGAAGATCAGCTGCTGGTGCTGCGTCAGGAGAACGAGACGCTGATCGATCGCGTCAGTGCCCAGGAACGCCTGTTGCGCATGGTGGCCCACGAACTGCGCACCCCACTCACGGCAGCGGCCTTGGCCCTGCAAAGCCAGAAGCTGGGCCAGATCGATATGGATCGCTTTCAGGATGTGATCACCCGCCGCCTGCAGGAGATGGAGGCGCTCTCGAAGGATTTGCTGGAAGTGGGAACCACCCGGTGGGAAACCCTGTTCAACCCACAACGGCTTGACCTGGCCAGCGTTTCAGCCGAAGTGATCCTCGAGCTTGAAAAATTGTGGCTGGGTCGCAACGTCGAAATCAAAACCGACATTCCCGCGGACCTGCCCAAGGTCTTCGCAGATCAGCGCCGCATGCGCCAAGTGCTGCTGAATCTGCTCGAAAACGCCCTGAAATACACCAACGACGGAGGGCACATTTCGCTCACGATGCTGCACCGCACCAGCCAGCGGGTGGAAGTGAGCGTTTGCGACAGCGGCCCGGGCATTCCGGAAACAGAACAGCAGCGAATTTTTCTGGATCGGGTGCGGCTGCCGCAAACCTCCGACCAAACCACCGGTTATGGCGTGGGGCTGGCGGTCTGCCGCCGCATCGTTGAAGTGCACGGCGGCAAGATCTGGGTGGTGTCGGACCCTGGCGAAGGCGCCTGCTTCACCTTCACGGTGCCGATCTGGCAAGGACAAGGTGTCGAATGGGGTCAAGCTGTCTTGACGGAGGGTCCGACCAAGCCCTAGTGTTCACAAGTGATCAGGAGCACAGACAGCTCGCTGATTACGGCCTCGCCCCCATCGTCTAGAGGCCTAGGACACCTCCCTTTCACGGAGGCGACAGGGGTTCGAATCCCCTTGGGGGTATGACGTCATTACCAATTCTGTTTTGGTGATGGGATGCGTACCAATTTCCGCGTATTGCGGCACTTTTCAGGTCTCAGAGCCTGATGTTCGTTGAAAGCGGATCGAAATCGCTGCTCACTTGCTGCTCGATCAGCTGTTTCTGCGGTGTGCTTCCTGCACCACAGCATTGAGATTGCTGGAGAGGTCGTCCCGCAGCCGCTCCTCGATCAGACCAATCGGCATACCGAGACAGCCTTGAACCGTCAGCTCATAGAGCAATGAGCTGCCCTCCGGACGTTGACGGATCTGCCAGGACCCTTCAAAGCGTCGGAAATCACCTTTCACCATGCGGAACTGCAGCAGTCCGTCCTGTCGGTATTCCGTCAGCTCAAGCTGCACCTGGGCAGAGAAGCGAAGCCCGAGAAGCTGCTGACTGCCGACTTGTTGAAGACGCACCGTCTGACCCTGGCGCTGGATCAACTCGCTGGTGCTGAGGTTGGGGATGAACTGGGAGAGGTTCTCGTAATCCGTGAGCACATCCCAGAGCAGCTGAACGGGCAGTGGTGATTTGAGTTCAGCTGCCAGACGCCGCGTCCCCTGGGGCAGCCTCTCCATGGTCTGCTCGATCGCAGAACTTGAATCTGAAGAGGTTTGAAGCCCTCGTCCAAACATTGTCTGGGGGAAAACCAAAAGAGACGCCGAGATGAGAGGCCGAACCTGAGGATCTTAAGGAGGTCGTCCAGATCACATCCCATTCTGTTCCGAAGAGCAACCGTTTTGTGTGAAATCCAAGGCCACGCCTATAGTCGCGCCATCAATGGCAAGTGATTTCAATGCGGGTGTCCAATGCAGCGACAGAGCACTGCAATGAGGCTCTGTTCACTGTCGTGGCAAGTGGTCCCCATGTCGGCTCACAACCGTCTGTGGTTCAGACCTACACCGTTGGGATGAACCAGTTTTCCGCACTTTTCAAACGATTGGGTGCCTCTGGCGCCAAAATTCTGTCTGTGAATGGTGTGGAAGTAGAGCGACAAGCCTCTCCCGTTGCCACCACCCCGGCACCTGCCAAAAAAACCGTCAAAAAAACCGCCAAGAAAGCCGTGACGTCAAGCGCCCCGAAGAAGAAGCCCCACGCCGACGTTCCGGTCAACACCTACAAGCCCAAAACACCGTTCATGGGCACGGTCACCGGGAACTACTCCCTGCTTCAGGACGGTGCGATCGGCCGTGTGCAGCACATCACCTTTGATCTGGCCGGCGGCGAGCCGCAGCTGAAGTACATCGAAGGCCAGAGCATCGGCATCATTCCCGAAGGAGAAGACGCCAACGGCAAGCCCCACAAGCTGCGCCTGTACTCCATCGCCAGCACCCGCCACGGCGACAACCTGGAAGGCAACACCGTCTCCCTCTGCGTTCGCCAGCTCGAGTACAAGAACGACGCCGGTGAGCAGATCTACGGCGTCTGCTCCACCTACCTCTGCGACATCGAACCCGGCACCAAGGTGAAGATCACCGGGCCTGTCGGTAAGGAGATGCTTCTCCCTGACGACGAGGACGCCAACATCATCATGCTGGCGACGGGTACGGGCATCGCTCCGATGCGCACCTACCTGCGTCGCATGTTCGAGCCCCGCGAACAGGAGGCCAACGGCTGGAAATTCCGCGGCAAAGCCTGGCTGTTCATGGGCGCACCCAAAACCGCCAACCTGCTCTACGACGAGGACTTCCTCCACTACGAGAAGGAGTACCCCGACAACTTCCGCTACACCAAGGCGATCAGCCGCGAACAGCAGAACGCCAAGGGCGGCCGGATGTACATCCAGGACCGCGTTCTGGAGCACGCTGAAGAGATCTTCGCGATGATCGAAGACCCCAAGACCCACGTGTACATGTGCGGTCTGCGCGGCATGGAGCCGGGCATCGACGAAGCCATGACAGCCGCCGCGGCCGCCAAGGGTCTCGACTGGGCAGAACTTCGTCCCCAGCTCAAAAAAGCCGACCGCTGGCACGTGGAAACCTATTGATCGATCCAGCGCTGATCAATCAGCCATCAATCGTTTCCAGTCCACCCCTCGGGGTGGACTTTTTTTTGGGTTGGCAACAAACGCTGACACCAACACGGAAACAAAGCGGCGAGTCCATGTCTGTTGCCGGTTCCGTGCCTAAACCAGCTTCAGAAGCCTGGACACTCCATGGTCGCCACGATGACGAACCCCCTCAGGGTTGGACTGCGTCAGGAGCGCGTGATCGCGCCCCAGTGTCTGGTGATCTTCGGCGCCAGCGGTGATCTGACCCACCGCAAGCTGGTGCCAGCCCTGTTTGAACTGTTCAAGCAACGGCGTCTGCCCAGTGAGTTCGCCCTCCTGGGCTGTGCCCGACGGCCGTGGAGTGACGAGGAGTTCCGCGGAAAGATGGCGGAGGCACTCGCCAGCACGATCGAGGACGATCCCCAGGCCTGGGAGCAGTTCGTCGGCAAACTGTTCTACGAACCCGTTGACCTTCAACAACCACAGGATGTGGTGCGGCTGGGCACACGGCTGGAGCAGATCGATCAACAGTGCGCTACCCGCGGCAACCGCACCTTCTATCTCTCCGTTTCCCCGAAGTTCTATGGCAGTGGCTGCCGTTCACTGGCCGACGCTGGCCTGTTGAAGGACCCCAAACGCAGCCGCGTGGTGATCGAAAAACCCTTCGGACGCGACTACGGCAGTGCCCAGGCCCTCAATCGTGTGGTGCAGGCCTGCGGTCAGGAGAACCAGATCTTTCGCATCGACCATTACCTGGGCAAGGAAACCGTCCAGAACATCATGGTTCTGCGCTTTGCCAACACGATCTTCGAGCCGATCTGGAACCGCAATTACATCTCCAGTGTTCAGATCACCGCCGCTGAAACGGTTGGCGTGGAGGAAAGAGCCGGGTACTACGAATCGGCCGGTGCCCTGCGGGACATGGTGCAGAACCACCTGACCCAGATGCTGGCGATCACCGCCATGGAACCGCCAGGGCGCTTTGACCCAGAAGCCATCCGCAACGAAAAAGCCAAGGTGCTGCAGGCCGCTCGCCTGGCCGATGAACTCGAACCCTGGAACTGCTGCATCCGCGGCCAGTACGGACCCGGGGGTTCAGCCGAATCGCCCCTGGCCGGATACCGCCATGAACCCGGTGTGGATCCCAACAGCACCACCGAGACCTACGTGGCGATGAAGCTGTTCATCGACAACTGGCGCTGGCAGGGGGTTCCGTTCTATGTGCGCACCGGCAAACGCCTGGCCAAACGCACGAGCGAGGTGGTGCTCACCTTCCGTGAAGCACCGGTGCATCTGTTTGATGCAGCCACCGGGGGACCCACCGCCAATCAACTGATCCTGCGCATCCAGCCCGATGAAGGGGCTGAATTCCGCTTCGAGGTGAAGTCACCCGGATCTGGCATGCGAAGCCGCCCCATCGACATGGAGTTCTCCTACGACGAATCCTTCGGGGAGCCCTCCGATGAGGGCTATGTGCGGCTTCTGGCTGACGCCATGCTCAGCGACCCCACCCTGTTCACCCGCAGCGATGAGGTGGAAGCGGCGTGGCGGCTCTACACCCCGCTGCTGGAACTGATCGAAGACAGCCCCTGGCAGCTGCCGGTTCATCCCTACGAATCCCGCACCTGGGGACCGGCCGCCGCGGATGCCCTGCTGGCGAAAGACGGACTGCTCTGGCGACGCCCCTGATAACGCACGTTCACAGCCCTGGTTCTCAGCTCTCCACGTCTCGTTCATCCGTCACCATGTCTCCTCAGCTCACCCTGCAAACCCCGCTGGAACTGGCACCTGCGGAGGTGCCCCACTACCTCGAACAGCTCTGGTCCCCCGAGCAGCAGGGCAGCACGGGCACAGGGGCCAACACCTTCTGCCTGCTGATCTGGCAGCCCGCCTGGGCCGAGCAGCAATTGATCCGCAGTGGTCGCCTGTCGGGGCCGATCACCGGACAGCAGTCCGCCCCCTTGATTGCTGCGGCACGCCAGGCGGTGCTGGATGCCGACCTTCCCCTCAGCACGCCGCCCCTGGATGGGACCGTGGTGAAGGCGGTGGCTGATTTTCAGGGACAGGCCAGTGCGGAAGACCTGCGTGGGCAGTACATCGATCCAGCCCTGAGCGCGCTGATGCCGCGACGCCTGATCACCCTGGCGCCAACCATCGATGCGGGGCAGCCCCTCGAAACACTCGTGGCCGCCTACTGCCCACTGCCTGAGGAAGGGGGCGGTACCGCCGCCTGCGGCGATGTTGTGGTTCTGCGGGGCGGCCATGGCGCCCTGGGCGAGGGCCTGTCGATCCTCGAACCCCTGCTGCCGGCATCGATGCCCGCCTGGGTCTGGTGGAACGGCTGCATCGACGAAGCACCTGAGCTGATGGAGCGGCTCACCGGCGCACCACGGCGCCTGATCATCGACACCGCTCTGGGGGATCCCCATCAGTGCCTTGAGCTGCTGCGCAAACGCGTGGAGAGCGGTCAGGCGGTGAACGATCTCAACTGGCTGCGCCTGCGCAGCTGGCGCGAGACCCTCGCCATGGTGTTCGACCCGCCGCAACGGAGGGATGCCCTCAGCCACATCACCCGCCTCGACATCGATGTGGAGGGGCATCACCCCGCCCAGGGGCTGCTGCTGGCCGCCTGGATCGCCGATCGACTGGGCTGGACGTTGGTGTCGACCGCTGCGGTCGAGAACGGCACCACCGCGCTGTTCAAGCGTTCTGATGGCACCGAGGTGAGTTTTCAACTGATGGCCGTACCAACAGCTCAGCCCAACGTGCACGCCGGCCAGATGGTGGGACTACGGCTGATTGCCGAACCAGAGAACGGGCAAGGCGTGTGCGTGATTCTCTGCGCTGACTCGGGGGTTTGCATGCGTTTGGAGGGGGGAGGCATGGCCAACCTCGAGCTGCATGAGGAAGTGGTTCCGGTCCAGCACGACACCCCCGAAATGGATGTGGCCCGCCTGCTGGGCGGCGGTCACGACAGCACCAACCCCCTGTTGGCCGCCGCGGCTCCACTGGCTGCCAGGCTGCTGGGCTGATCCGCATCTGAGCCATGGCCGCCGTCATCGCTGCACCAGCCAGTGGCAGCGGCAAAACCCTGCTGAGCCTGGCGCTGTTGAGCTGGGCCCAGCAGAACGGACGCCGGATCCAGGCCTTCAAGGTGGGACCGGACTATCTCGATGCCCAGCTGCTCAGCCAGGCCTCCGGTCTGCCCTGTCGCAATCTCGATCTCAATCTCTGCGGGGAAACCTGGGTTCGCCAGGCGTTTCACGGTTACGGCGGTGCCTCTGAGCTGACCCTCGTGGAAGGGGTGATGGGGCTCTTCGATGGCATCGGCAGCAGTACAACCGGAAGCACGGCCGACGTGGCCCGCCTGCTGGACCTGCCGGTGGTGCTGGTGCTGGATGCCGGTGGTCAGGCCGCCTCCCTCGGCGCCATCGTGCGCGGATTCCGCGATCACGATCCCCAGCTGCGCATCGCCGGTGTGGTGCTCAACAAGGTCAGCAGCCCCAGGCACCGGGAGCTGCTGGCCGAGGTGCTGGAGCACATGGAGGTGCCGTTGCTGGGCTGCCTGCCGCGCAGCGAAGCCCTGGCCCTGCCGGGTCGTCATCTCGGCTTGGCCCCGGCCCATGAATTGGAGGCCCCCGAGCAGCGACGCCAGGCCTGGGCGGCACTAGCCAGCCAGCACCTGAACCTGGAACGCCTGATCCCCCTGCTGCAGGCGCCCCGCCCCGGGCCGCATCCTCTGGCCCACATCCCCGTGGAACACGGCCAGCCCCTGCCGGTGGCTCTGGCCAGTGATGCCGCCTTTCACTTCCGCTACCAGGAAACCAGTGAACTGCTGGAGCACATGGGCATGCCCGTGCTGCGCTGGAGCCCCCTGGCCGATGAGGCCATCCCAGAAGACGCCAAGGGGCTAATCCTGCCGGGAGGTTTCCCCGAGCAGCACGCCGCCCAGCTCAGCGGCTGCACACGAAGCCTGAGCGCGCTCCGTTCGTTCGTGCAGCAGCGACCGCTCTACGCCGAATGCGGCGGGATGCTGGTGCTCGGAAACCAGCTGACCGACCTCGATGGCACCAGCCACCGCATGGCGGGCCTGCTTCCCTTCACAGCCCAGCGCGGCCCGCTGCAGGTGGGCTACCGCCGACTGCAGGCGCGGCGGGACAGCCCTGTGGTGGAGAGCGGTCAGCAGCTGGTGGGCCACGAATTTCACCGCTGGGAACTGCACAGCAACCGGCCGTCTTCCGACCGGTCGTTGCTGTGGGACATTGAGGGGTGGAAAGTCCATCGTCATTCGGAAGGATGGGTCGATCAGACGGTTCACGCGAGCTGGGTTCACCTGCACTGGGCAAGCTCTACGACGATCTGCTCCCGATGGCGCGCCGCGCTCGAAGCCGGGGAGAGAAGATCTCCAAGCGCTTCGTCAGCCGCCAGTCACCCCAACGGATCCAAGCCTTCGTCGAACGCTGGCGCTGGGTGATCGAAGGCCGGGTTCAGCGGGTGGGGTTCCGCGCCAGCTGCAATCGGCGCGCCCTGGATCTCGGCCTCAGCGGCTGGGTGCGCAACCTGAGTGATGGCCGTGTGGAAGTGCAGGCCGAGGGGCCACCGCTGGCCTTGTCTGAACTGCGGGCCTGGTGTGAGGTCGGGCCGCCGGGCGCCCGGGTGGTGCGGGTGACCCCCAGCCAGCTCCCGATCACGGGCGACGACTGGTTCGAAGTGCGCTACTGAGACTGCGCTACTGAAACGAAGTGCGCTGAGACATCGAGGCGAAAAGATTGGGTAGGAGCAGTCCGCGCTCCGCCCATCTCGCTACGGCTGAAGCAGGACCTTCGCGCCTGCCGCATGCTCCGCTTCGGATTTGTCCTGTTGATCACTGCGCTGCCCCTGCTCGGCATGGAGGCCATGAGCACGCGACGGGAAACCACCAAGCAGGTGTTCGATTCCGCGGCAGAAGCCCTCAACGCCTGTCAAAGCTGGCGGCTCAGGGAAGGCCAGTTTTCGGCCCTGATTCCCGCCGCTGCACCGGTGTCAACACAGGCGCGGCCTGTGCAAACCGACATCCGCAGCTGCGAGGCCGATCTGGACCATGCGCTGGTGCTGGGACGCCGTTACAACGTGGTGGCCGGCGTGCACTACAACAAAACGCTGCGGTCGCTGTACCGCCCGATCCAGCGCACCTTTCCTTACCTGCTTCCAGATGGCAAAACTGGCGACTGAAGCCCCTGGCGTTTCTTGAGCAACTTCCTCGACACCAAAGACAAAGCCTTCTGGAGAGCCCTGCTCGGCGTTGTGAGTTTGGGGGTGAGCATTGGCCTGGCGGCCCTGATCTTGCGACTCTGAGCTGCGAGCTCTGAGCAAGGCCCATGGCGGAACCCCGGATCTGGACGGAACTGCTGACCTACGGGCTTGGCGTGGCGCTGTCGCCCATCCACATCGTTCTGCTGCTGTTGCTGCTGCTGGGGGGGTCGCCGCTGCGGCGCGGGGGCTTGTTTGTGGGCGGCTGGCTGCTGACCAGCGCCCTGGCGGTGATCGGCCTGCTGACGCTGGGCCATGGGCTGCTGCTGGACATGACCCATGGATCCGACCATCGCACCGGTCTGGACCTGATCGGCGGCGGAGCCTTGATCGCCCTGGGCGGACGTGAACTGATCCGCGGAGTGCTGGATGACGGAACAACCCCAGCCTGGAGCGGCGCCGTGGACCGTTTCGCCGCGATGCCGCTTCCCTTGCTGTTGCTGATCAGCAGCGTCACGGAAGTGATTAGTCCCGACGACCTGTTGCTGTTCGCGAAAAGCGCCGCCGTGATCCTGGCTGCGCAATTGCCCCTGCAGGAGGAGATTGCCTGCAGCATCGGCTTCAGCACCGCCGCCACTGCTCTGCTGCTGGTTCCGTTCCTGGCGGTGTTGATCGGACGCCAGCGGGTTCTTCCGCTGCTGCAACGCGGCAAAACGGCCCTGCTACGCCGGGGGGAGCTGGTGGTGGGAAGCCTCAGCTTCGGGCTGGGCTCCTATCTGAGCTGGCAGGGCATCAGCGGTTTGATCATGAACTGATTCACTCGGAATCCCGCGTGGTGTCGAATTCGCGCTGCCAGGTGGCGCGCAGATCAGACGACGTCTCCCCGCCAAGCAACCAAACCCCCGTGCGGGCCCGGGACACGGCCACATAACAGAGCTGCTGGCGGATGGCTGGATCGGCCCGGAACACATCCGGCGCCACAAAAACATCCCCGAAACTGCTGCCCTGACTGCGGTGCACCGTGAGCACCGCTGCGGGCCCAAGGGAAGCAAAGGCATCGCGAATCAGGAAGTACTGCCGCCAGATCGAGCGACCGTTTTTCTTGCCGGCATCACGGGCCTGCTTGCGCAGGCGCTGCATCACCGCATCGAGCTCCTGACGACCGGAGCTGCCGATCGGTGGCTGCAGGCGCAGGGTGAGCTCCAGATCCCCAGCATTCACCGATGCGGAGAGCGTCTCGATCACCGGCACGGGCCCGTCGGCGGAGGAGAGGCCGAAATCCGCCAAATCACAGGCCTCTGGCTTGACGTCCCGCACCGTCACTTCGCGGTTGGAGCCCAGCACCATGTCGGGTTCTTCGCCGGCCTCTTCGCCATCCCTTGAGGCCGGGGCCATCACCGCCGTGCGACTGATCAACACCTCACCAGGCAGCACCGGCATCTGATCCGCCATCTCCCCATGGATGGCCCGGCGTGCATGGGGCACGAGACGATCCAGAGTGCGGTTCGTGTAACAGAGGATGCGTGCTGCATCGGGGTTGTCTTGCACCGAAGCCTCCCGCAAGGCACGCCGGGCCTGATCCAGCCACTCCCGTTGCACCAGGCTGCGCACCTGCCCCTGCGGGGATCGAATCGGCGGCAGCAGCGGCGGCATCTGGCAGGGCAGGCGCCCCTCCCGCAGACCCGCCGCCAGCTGCAGCACCGGGCCTTGATGGCGCACCACCTGGGTCAAGCTGGCGGAACAGGACCGTTGCATCGCAAACACGGGACTGTTCGGCTCGCCCACCGGGGGCAACTGGGCCGGATCGCCGACGAACACCAGACGGGTCTTGAACGGATGGGCGCACTGGAGAGCGATGCCCAACAGGGTGCTGTCCACCATCGAGGCTTCATCAATCAGCACCAGGCCCAGATTCTCCAGCGCCATGGCCGTCTGCTCGGTGGGTTCGCAGAGTTCAGCGTCGGCGGAGCGCTTGAGCTTCAGCCGCAGCAGGCGATGGATGGTGGAGGGATACCAGGTGGGTTGGAGACCCTCCAGTTCCAAGGCCTGGCGCAGAACACCCACCGCTTTATGGGTTGGGGCCACGACGGTCCAGCACAAACCGCTGGCTTCCACCTGGCGCAGCAGGCGCATGGAGAGGAAGGTCTTGCCGCTGCCGGCAAAACCACTGAGCACGAAGGGCGTGCCATCCACGGGCTGCTTCAGCCAGGCCGCAAAGGCGTCCGCCGCTTCCTGCTGATCAGCGGTGAGGTCCGCGGCAGCGGTCACCCCAGCCCAGCTCCAAGACCCGACAGCAGATGCAGCGGTGATCCCACAAATTCCAAACCGGGCAGAGCAACGGCGGGACCCATCAGGCTGCCCACCAGCACCTGCAGCCGGCTGTGGCCAAGGCTTTCCTTGAGGGGTTTCTCCGGAGCATCCGGCCAGAGTGAATCAGGCAGGCCATTGACCCGTTCCGCCGTCAGCCCGGCAGCGCGACGTATGCCACTGGCGTCGTACATGACAACGAACGCCACCATGGCGGCCAGGGCGAAGAGGGGGTGATCAAAGCCCAGGGTCCAGCCCACACAGGCCGCGGTTCCTGTGACCAGGGCGGAATGGCTCGACGGCATGCCGCCGGTTTCGATCAGCACCGCCGGACGCCAACGGCGATGCAGAAGCAACTCAAGGAACAGCTTCGAGAGCTGGGCGACGCCGCAGGCCATCAAGCCCCAGGTGAGCGAACTGTTGTCGAAGAACTCCCGCAGCACCGCATGGGAAGGCGTGGCGTCGATCATCGGTCGCGGCTGGTGATGAAGTCAGCCAACGCCAGCAGGGGCACGGCCTTCTCGGCCCAGGGTTGAAGCGATTCTTTCGCTTCATTCACCAACGCATCGGCCCGGCGGCGGGACTCATCAAGCCCCAAAAGCTTGGGATAGGTGGTCTTGTCGGCGATGAGGTCCTTGCCGGCGGTTTTGCCCAGAACCTCGCTGCTGGCCGTGATGTCGAGGATGTCGTCGATGATCTGGAAGGCGAGGCCGATCCCCCTGGCATAGGTGCGCAGAGCCTTGATCAGCGCCTCATCAGCCCCGCCGATCATCGCCCCGGTGATCACACAAGCGCTCAACAGGGCTCCGGTTTTGTGGAGGTGGATGTACTCGAGGGTTTCAAGATCCACCTCCTTGCCCTCGCTTTCCAGATCCACCACCTGGCCGCCCACCAGGCCCGGGGCGCCAGCCACCAACGAGAGTTCTCCCACCACCTTGAGCAACCGCTCAGCCGGCACACCCGGACTGCGCAGCGCCACCATTTCGAAGGCGCGGGTCAGCAGGGCATCACCAGCAAGGATGGCCACGGCTTCGCCGTACACCTTGTGGTTGGTGGGACGACCACGGCGCAGGTCGTCGTCATCCATCGCCGGCAGGTCGTCGTGAATCAACGACATGGTGTGGATCATTTCTAGCGCCACCGCCGTGGGCAGGGCCTGCGTCGCTTCCCCGCCGGCCAGCTCACAGGCGGCGAGGCAGAGAATCGGGCGCAGGCGCTTGCCACCGGCAAGCAGCGAGTAGCGCATCGCTTCCCTGAGGGACTCCGGCCGCTCAGGACCGAGGGATCCATCGAGGGCCGCTTCCACCTGCTCTTTGGCCTTGCCGAGATAGGCCTTGAAATCGAACTCGGCGCTCATGGGCGGACCCTGGCTGGCGGGATTCTCTCAGGCCGAGCCCTTAGCTGCCGAGGGGAACCCAATCCATCGGATGGGGTGTGCGCATCTCGCGTCCCTTGCCCGGCGCCGTGGTGATGGCCAGGTCGTAGGAGACCGAATAGCGGGGGCTGCTTCCCTCGTAGGGGCGCACCCGATGGCGCAGGTCTGAAGGGAACAGCAGAAGACGGTGGGGCAGCGGCGCGAACACCCCACCGGCGACCGCCGCGTCGCGGTAGGGAATCGCCATCACATGGCTGAAGTAATCGTCTGGCGCCTCAAATTCCAGCTCCCCGCTCTCGTTGGCCGGATCCGTAACACATAGAACACGGCGCTCAACTGAGCGTTGCGGTGGCTGTGCAGATCCACTATTCCGCCATTCCTGGCACACACCACAGGCCAGGCCTTTTGGATGTGGGCCATAAGACCGTGATCCGGGCCAACAGCGAGCGGAGATAGGCCGAGACATGCTCAGCCAACTGCCCGTTCAACCACTGGAACGCATCCATGCGATGCAACTGATCGAGGCCGGCATGGCCCAGCAGATCGCCGGTGAGGTTGTTGCGATCGCTGAACTCAGGGTGCTGATACACCTGGGCATCAAACTGCTCCAGCTGCTGCTGCATGGCTGCGGCCGTGGCGGCATCCGGCTCAAGGTCCACCTGCAGAACGGGGGTGGGGAACAGCCAGTGCAGCGCCATGGAACCGATCAGGGCACGAGATCGTCCAAATCATGGTCAAGGTTGTGGCGTCTGCACCAAGCCACAACGGTGTTCACCAGAAGCATCGTCACCGTCATCGGTCCCACACCGCCGGGGACAGGCGAAAGCGCAGCCGCGATCGACTCGACTTCAGCCGCACGAACATCCCCGCACAATCCGCCTTCCGGCTTGCGGTGGATGCCCACATCCACCACCGCCGCCCCCGGCCGCACGTGCTCGGCCCCGATGAACTCAGGACGGCCTGCTGCCACCACGAGGATGTCGGCTTCCCGGGTGTGGGCCGCCAGATCGGCCGTGCGGGAGTGGGCGATGGTGACGGTGGCATTGGCCGCCTGCAGCATCAAGGCCATCGGCTGCCCCACAAGGATGCTGCGGCCGATCACCACAGCGCGCTTGCCCGCTGGGTCAATGCCATTACTGCGCAGCATCGCCATCACCCCTGCGGGGGTGCAGCTGCGCGGGCCCGGCTCCCCCTTGAGCAGCCGTCCGAGGTTGAGGGTGTGCAGACCATCGGCATCCTTTTCAGGATCAATGGCCATCAGCAGCGGACCCTCATCAAGGCCTGCAGGGAGGGGCAGCTGCAGGAGGATCCCATCCACCTCAGGGTTGGCATTCAGCCGTTCAATCGTCTGCAGCACCAGCGCTGGAGGTGTGTCTCCGGGGAGGTGATCGCCAAAGCTGGCCACTCCGATTCGAGCACAGGCCTTTTCCTTGTTGGCGACGTAGACGGCGCTGGCGGGATCATCACCAACCCGCAGCACCGCCAGGCCCGGCGGTCGCCCCGCCTCGGCCAGGCGCCGTTCGATCAGGGTTTGAAGACGATGCTCCACATCCCTTGCCAGCACCTTGCCGTCCAAACGCAGGGCCATGGCATTCCCATGCACTCCGTCCAGCATGCCCTCTGGAGAGAGCTAGCGTTAAACCGCTATAGGGTCCTTTTTGGTTCGCGTTCCTCGGCTGAGCAGCCTTTGGCGGAACTGGGTGCGGCTCGAAGGCCCAGGGGGACGACTGCTGCGCTGGACGCGACTTCAAACCCTCGTTGTTCTGCTGCTCTGCCTTTGCGTGGCCGCAGCCTCAAGCCTGCCCTGGCTGATCAAACCGAAACTTCAACCCGGATCGCTGGCCCCGTTTGAAGCCATCGCTCCAAAGGATGCCCTGGTTCAAGACAGCACCGCCCTCGAGCAGCAACGGGCCTCGCTGGTGGCGCGGTCGGTGGTGCAGGTCATCGATCAGGAGCAGACCCAGGCACTCAAACAACGGCTCGAGCAACAACTGCTGCAGCTGCAGGAGGTCACCAACACCGGATCCGGAGACCGGATCGGGCCGGTGAACCTCTCTGATCAAGAGCAAAGGTGGCTGGAACAACGCAGCGAAGGGGAGCATCTGGCCTGGGATGAGGCGGTGCGCAGCACCGCTGATCGCATGCTCAGCCAAGGGCTGGTGAGCAATCTGGCCATTGAGCAATTGCGCCAGGCCTCCGACCAGCAACTGAAGGCGGTTGCCCTGGAGCCAGCTGCGGCGCGCTCCCTGGCCGGAAAGGTGCTCACCAGCGCCCTGCGCGGCAGCAGCAACCTGCGCACCGACCCGAACCTGAGCAAACAGCTGATCGAGGAACAGCTGACCAAACAGGCCATCCCCACCATCGAGGTGCGCAAGGGGGATCTGATCACCCGCAAGGGCGAGCCGATCAGCCCCCAGGCCTACGACGTGCTCGATTATTTCGGCCGCGTGCGCCGCGAACCCCAACCGTTGATCTGGTTCCAACGGTTCGTTGAAGCCGCTGCAGCCTGCGCCGTGATGCTGCTGGTGATGCGGCGCGAACGGCCTGGCCTGGAGGTGCGCCACGCCCTGCTGGCGGTGGGCCTGCTGCTGCTGGTGCAGGGAGCCAAGCTCTGGTTCAAGGGATCCGTGAGCCCTCTGGCCGTGCTGGTGGCGCCCACGCTGGTGCTGGCGGAAGGCCTCGGCACCGGCTGCGGGTTGGCCTGGATGGGGGTGGCCGCTCTGCTCTGGCCAGAACCCGTTCAGGGGTTGGGGGATGGTCGCCTGATTGTGGCGGCATCGGTGGCCGCCGCTGGGGCCTTGATCGCTGGCCGTCAGCGCAGCCGCGGCCAGCTGCTGCAACTGACGGTGCTGCTGCCGATCGGCGCCTTCGTTGGGCAGTGGCTGCTGCTGCAGCTGCAACCCTTCACCGGCCTGCGGCTTTGGGGAAATCTGAATCCAAGCCTGGATGAACTGGCCACCGATTCCTTTGTGCTCGGTGTTCTGCTGATGTTCAGCCTGCTGGTGATCCCGATGCTGGAGGGCTCATTTGGCCTGCTCACCCGGGCACGGCTGCTGGAACTGGCGGATCAGGAACGCCCCCTGCTGCGCCGGCTCTCCTGCGAAGCCCCGGGAACCTTTGAACACACCCTGATGATCTGCGGCCTGGCGGAGGAAGGGGCGCGGGCGATTGGTGCGGATGTGGATCTGATCCGAACCGGCTCGCTGTATCACGACGTGGGCAAGCTGCATGCGCCGGACTGGTTCATCGAGAACCAGAAGGACGGCCCCAATCCCCACGATGCGCTGGATGACCCCCAGGCGAGTGCAGCGGTGCTTCAAGCCCATGTGGATGAGGGGCTGAAGCTGGCGCGGCGCCACCGCCTGCCCCGGCCCATCGCCGATTTCATTCCTGAACACCAGGGCACCTTGAAAATGGGTTACTTCCTGCACAAGGCCCAGGAGCGCGGCGGGGTGGTTGAGGAGCGCCGCTTCCGTTACAGGGGCCCGGAACCTCGCTCCAAAGAAACTGCGATCCTGATGCTGGCCGACGGCTGTGAGGCGGCGCTTCGATCCCTCCCCCCCGACACCTCCGATGCCCAGGCGGTGGACACGGTGCGGCGGATTGTGGAAGCGCGGCAGCGGGATGGACAACTGCGCAAAAGCAGCCTCAACCGCAGTGAGGTGGAGCTGGTGATTCGTGCCTTCGTGCAGGTGTGGCGGCGGATGCGCCACCGCCGAATCCCTTATCCGATCCCAGCCCGACGCTGACCGCAGCGTTCATCGGCGTTCCACGATCTTGCGCTGCAGCACGATGGCCGCAGGCATCAGGGTGATCAGATTGGCTGCCAGCACAGGGCCGTCGTTCACCAGCAGGCCATACAACGACCACAGCGCCACACCACTGGTGAACAAGGCATACATGCCCAGGGAAATCGCCTTGGTGTCACCACTGCGCAGCGTCTTCACCGCATGCGGAAAAAGCTGGCTGTCGTGAGGCCAGCGGCCAGGTAGCCAACAAATTCAGCACTCAGTTGCAAAGGGAACCTCCTGCGCAATCAGACGAACGCGTTGCTGGGTGAAGGGATGGCAAAAGCTCAGGGCCTGGGCATGCAGATGCAAGCGGCAGGACCGGCCGGCATCTCCATAGATGGGATCGCCCACGATGGGATGGCCCAATTCAGCCAGATGGGCCCGCAGCTGATGGGAGCGCCCCGTGAGCGGACGCAACCAGAGCCGCGAGCTGCGGGCACCAACGGTGCGGACCCTCCAGATCGTCTGGGCCAGACGCCCCTCGGGGTGGCTGCCGTAGCGCGGCGGTTGGCGCGACAGGCGCGCCAGGGGACTGGCGATGTAACCGCAGCCGTGGAGCTCCCCCTCCACATCTGCCTGGTAGAGCTTGTTGATCCGCCGTTCAGCAAACAGGGCACTGAGCCACCGCAGGGCGTCAGCGCTTCGGGCCAAGAGCAGCACCCCCGAGGTGTCGCGGTCCAAACGGTGAACCAGGCGCAGGCTTTGATCCTGCTGCTGCAAGCGGGTGATCACGGAATCGCTTTGCTCGGGCCCCAGGCCCGGTTGGCTCAGCAGGCCGGCAGGCTTGTCGACCGCCATCAGCCACGGGTCCCGGATCAGCAGCTTCAAGGGGAGAGCCGCTTGGCGCAGTGTTTTTCAAACAAGGCCACCACCTGCTCCTCTGGCAGGGCCTGAATCAACCGGGCTTCTGCCTCAACATGATGCTGACTGGAGTGATACAGCTGCAACTCGTGAAAAGGATTGGGGTCCTGCTGGCGGGCCGCCTCCACCTCACGGCTGAGCAAGGCCGCCGGCATCAGGTTGCCGCCATGGCATGACTGCATCACATGGGCTGATTCATGGGCCAGCACCACCCAAACCACGGCTGGATCGTCGGGCAGGTTGTTGCCGCACATCAACAGGGCCTGCTTGCCCTCATGGAAGGCCCCCAGCAAGCCCAAGGGGCAATCGGGTGCCACCAGGGCCTTCACGCCCGCCCGCTGCAGCAGCCGCAGGTAACTGGCGATGCGATCCCATGTGGATGCTTGAACAGCACTGCCCGTCAGCTGCAACACCAGCAGAGCCAACAGCGCAGCCCTGAAACCGCGACCCATCAAGCCGGGGACCACACAACAATCTCATTGGTCTCAAGATCGGCTCAAGTCGGCTCGAAACCACCGAAGTTCTTCAGATTTTCAGTCGCCAAGAAGCTGTTCCACTGAGGCGACCTTCTCAGCGAACGACTGCTGCCGGTCGGTGCGGGTGTTGAGCTTGAGCGTTGTGTAGAGACGCGGGGCCCCCATGCCGTGCAACTCGGCATGACAAGCGCGCACGCAGTCCATGACCTCGTCCCACGGGCCTTCGATCGCCGTGCCATTGGGCCCCAGCTGATGGGTGAGGCCCGTGGCAACGATCACCCGCTCACAGGCGGCGATGTAGGGCGAAAGGCTGACGCCCACACCGATCGGCACCACGCAGAGGTCAACACTGACCCACATCAGCCCGCCATCGCACTGGATCGGCTCAAGCAACTGACGGGGTAGTCGATCGTGCGCCAACTGCCGCTGTCGGTTCGCACTTCAACCGCAATACCATGCTGACCCATGGAACAGCGGGACCCTTGTCCCGTGCACCAATCACTGGCATCAGCGAGGGCCAGTTCCAACGTGTCGTAAGGGGCGTCGAGCACCGGATGCGGCTGACCGTCGAGGCCAACCAACCGGTAGCGGGAGCGATGCTTGGCCATCGCGGTCCAATCCCGGAAGTGTCACCATCTTCCCATGGTCATGGCCCGGCGGCATTCACACACTGGAATCCGAAACGTGGCGGAACGGGCATGAGTGAACAGCTGCAGCAGGCCTACAACGCCTTGATGGTGAAGGCTCCAGGGGCAGCGTTTCAAAAAGCAAGGGCCCTGTATCTCAACAAATATCCACTTCCCCAGGCCAACGGCAGTGCTCCGCTGCGGCTCTACGTCTGCAATGAGCAGCTGCAGGAATCGATTCAGCCCGCCAACGACGGCGATCCGAATCACCGCCTGGCGATTCTCCGCTCAAGGCCGGGGCAGTTGGCCGTGGTGCACTGGCAACAGCCCGATCCGCCGGAGCCAGAGCAACTGCGTCGCTACCTGCAGGACACCTGGTCGCTCAACCCGGACGAGCTGGAGATCGAGGCCCTCGGCACACCCTGGTTCCGGGAGGGCGGGCATCAAAGCCGCTTTGCCGCACCCACGGGGTTGGGCTGGCAACAACAAACCCTATTAACGCTCAAGGAAGAAAAGTAAAAGGAATTCCGCAGAACGCACGGAGCCGCCGAAACGCACCGCTAGCGATCAGTTAGAGCCCTCTCAGCCAATGCTCACCAAGTACGCCGAACGCTACGTGCTGCGGTCCTGTTCAGCCGGCGGTTATCTCGGCGTCAATCCCGTGGATCAACGCATCGAGCGGCAATCTTCCCCTGACAGCGCCTGGATCTTTCACACCCATGACGGTGCTGTGAACCACGCCCGTTGGATCGGCGAGGTGCACGGGGAAACACCGGACGTGGTGAAGCTGGATCAGTGACTGGATCTGTGAACTGAAAAGCGCTGGTGATCAGCCGTGGATGAAATTGCGCAGGCGCCGTGATTCGGCGGCTTGATCCTGCTGAAGCTCAGCGGCCGTTCGCACGTGGTGTTCACGCTGCTGTGCCGCGAAGACATCCGCCTCACTCAGGGCAAAGCCATGCTCGGCAGCAAGCCCGAGAAACCCCTCAAGGTCCATGGGCTGCGCAAGGGCCTCGGCCAGATCAGGGTCGCTATCGCGAAGCGTCAGAAACCGATCCAGATCCTCAAGAGACATCCCTGCACCACTTGTTGCGTGCCTCCATTCAAGTCAGCATCGGCCCAAGTGGGGAGGGTGCATGCTGTTGAAACTGATCAGCTGCGGCAGCCTGGCCCTCGTGAGTGTTCTGGTGGTGACCCTGCTGCAGGGATTGCGGCAGCACAACCAACGCATCCACGCCCTGCAGGAACGGATCGATCAGCTGGAGGAACGCACGCCACCTAGTGCCCACAGCGACTTGCTCAGCTAACAGATGGGTGTGAGGCAGGAACGCATGGATGCCTTCGCGGCCATGCGTTCCTCGACGGCTTCATCCCTTCACGGCGTCCCCGCTGGCGTTGGGCAGGATGAAGCGCTGCAACAGCACGAACAAGACCAACACCGGCAGGATTGAAACCACCGATCCAGCGGCAACAATCCGCCAATCCAGCGAAAAGCTGCTGGAGAGCTGCTGGAGACCCAGAGGCAAGGTGTAGAGGGATGGGTCGTCGAGAATCACCAGCGGCCACAGGAAGTCACTCCAGGTGCCGATGAACACGAACATTGCCAGTGTGATGAGATCGGCTTTGGCGGCGGGGATCATCACGTTCCACCATTCCCCCAGGCGGCTGCAGCCATCGATCCGTGCCGCCTCCTCCAGCTCCTTGGGAACGCCAAGGAAGCTCTGGCGCAACAGGTAGAGACCAAAAGCGGTGGCCGCCTGCGGAATCACCAGGGCCAGCAGGGTGTTGCGCAGGCCCAGCTGCACCATCAGCAGATACAGCGGAATCATCACCACCTGAAAGGGGATCAGGATCGTGGCCACCACCAGCCCCAGAACAAGGCCCCGGCCGGCGAAGCGCAGCCGGGCCAGGGGGTAGGCAGCCAGGGAACAGAACAGCAGGTTGGCGAGCACCGCCAGGCCACTCACCACGGTGCTGTTGAACAGATACGTGGTGAGGGGATTGTCCTGAAACAGCCGCACGTAGGCATCGAAGCTGGGCTGGGCAGGCAGCAACGCCGGTGGACTGCTGAAGATGTCTTCCGCAGGACCCTTGAGCGAGGTGCTCACCAACCAGAGCAACGGCGTGAGCACCAGCAGCGCCAGAAGAATCAGCAGCACCAGCTGAACGGCCCGGACGGTTGAGGTGCGCATGGCGTCGGCTCTAGAGCGTCGGTCGGCTCTCCAGAACAACAGGATCCTTCTGCGGATGCAATGACTGGCGCTCCTCGCCAGCCACCAGGCGATTGAGGGCATTCACGAAGGCCATCCCCGCCGCCACCACCACATCGGTGTCGGCTGCGTGACCGGAGTAGAGCGCACCATTGCGGCGCAGGCGGATGGTCACATCGCCCATGGCATCAATGCCCTCGGTGACCGACTTGACCGAGAACTCGATCAACTCATTGGGCACACCCGCCAGATCATTCAAGGCACGGCAGACGGCATCCACCGGACCGGTGCCCACCGCCGAGCCTGTGGTCTCACTGCCCTCTTCATCCAAAAGGGTGACGGTGGCGGTGGGGCGCAGGCTGCTGCCGCAGCTCACTTGCACCAGCTTGAGCTGGAAGCGGGCTTCCGGCTGCTGCACCTGTTCGCTGACGATCGCCTCCAGATCACGGTCGGTGATCTCGCGCTTGCGGTCGGCGAGTTCCTTGAAGCGGGCGAAGGCCTCATCGAGATCCTCACGGGTGAGGTCGTAGCCCAGTTCCTCCAGACGGGCGCGAACGGCACTGCGGCCGCTCAGCTTGCCGAGGGAGATGCGGTTGTCGGACAAGCCCACCGTCTGGGCATCAATGATTTCGTAGGTGAGCCGGTTCTTGAGAACGCCGTCCTGGTGGATGCCGGATTCATGGGCGAAGGCATTGGCACCAACGATGGCCTTGTTGGGCTGCACCACCATGCCGGTGAGGTTGGACACCAGCCGTGAGGTCTTGGTGATCTCTTCAGTGCGCACGGCCGTGAGCGGCGTGGGGCTGTCTTCCTCCCGGCCAAAGAAGGGGTTGTAGTAACGCCGCCGCACATGCAGCGCCATCACCAACTCCTCGAGCGAGGCATTACCGGCCCGTTCGCCGATGCCATTGATCGTGCATTCGAGCTGACGGGCACCGTTCTTGACCGCCTCCAGGAAGTTCGCCACGGCCAGGCCGAGATCGTTGTGGCCGTGCACCGAGATCACCGCCTCGCCGATGTTGGGCACGTGCTGATTGATGCCTGCGATCAGCGCGCCGAACTCCGACGGTGTCGTGTAGCCGACGGTGTCGGGAATGTTGATCGTGGTGGCGCCGGCAGCAATCGCCGCCTCAATCACCTCATAAAGGAACTCCGGGTCGCTGCGGCCGGCGTCTTCACAGGAGAACTCAACATCTTCCACCAGGGAACGGGCGTAGCTCACCATCTCGGGAACGATGCCGAGCACGTCGGCACGGCTCTTGCGCAACTTGTGCTCGAGGTGGATGTCGCTGGTGGCAATAAAGGTGTGAATGCGGCGACGCGGGGCTGGTGCCACGGCATCGGCACAGGCTTTGATGTCGGCCCTTGAGGCACGGGCAAGGCCGCAGATGATCGGGCCGTTGTCGCCACCCACCTGCTGGGCGATCCGCTGCACGGCAGCGAAATCACCGGGGCTGGCGAAGGGGAATCCCGCCTCGATCACATCCACGCCGAGCCGCGCCAGCTGCTGGGCAATGGCCAGCTTTTCCTCCAGGTTGAGGCTCGCCCCGGGCGACTGCTCACCATCCCGCAGGGTGGTGTCAAAAATCAGGACGCGACCGGGGTCCTTGGCCATGGAAGGGGCTCCAGCGGAGGTCTTAGTCGGAATGACTATGAGTTAACCCATCTTAGTTCAGCCCCCGAGGGGGAATCGGATTAAATTCAGCCACCGTTTGGGCTTGTTCGTGACCAAAGGCGCTGTCGCCCTGGTGTTGCATGCCCATCTGCCCTATGTGCGGTCGGCGCAACCGGGCTCCCTGGAGGAAGACTGGTTTTTCCAGGCCCTGATCGAGTGCTATCTGCCGCTGCTGGAAACGCTGGAGTTGGCCAGCGCCGACCCCCAGCAGCAGCCCAAACTCACCATTGGCCTGTCGCCGACGCTGTTGTCGCTGCTAAGCGATCAAGACCTCAAGCAGCGCTTTCCCGACTGGCTGAACGAACGGCTTGATCTGCTGCCGAAGGCCGACCCATCCCTGCGCATGGGCGCCGAGCATCTTGCGGCCACGATCGCGCGGCATCAGCGGGCCTGGCAGAGCTGCAACGGCGATCTGATCCAGCGCTTCGCGGGACTGCAGCGCCAGGGGGTGGTGGACCTGCTCACCTGCGGCGCCACCCACGGCTACCTGCCCCTGCTGCGCCATCACCCGGAGGCGGTGCGCGGGCAACTGCGCACGGCGGTGCGGGAGCACCAGCGCCTCGTGGGCGAACGACCCTTAGGGATCTGGCTGCCGGAATGCGCCTATTACGAGGGACTCGACCGCTGGATGCGCGATGCGGGATTGCGCTACGCAGTGCTGGATGGCCATGGCTTGCTGCACGGCCGGCCTAGGCCCCGCTATGGGGTGTACGCGCCGATCTGCAGCCGCAATGGGGTGGCCTTCTTCGGGCGCGACAGTGACGCCACGCTGCCGGTGTGGTCGGCCAAGGACGGCTACCCCGGCGATCCCCACTACCGGGAGTTCCACCGTGATCTGGGCTGGGACCTGCCGATCGAAGAGCTCAAACCCCTGGGGCTCGACCAGCCGCGCCCCCTTGGCCTGAAGCTGCATCGGGTCACCGACCACAGCGCGCCGTTGGACCGCAAACGTCCCTACGAACCGGGGGTCGCTGCTGAACGGGTGAAAGAGCATGCAGCGGATTACCTGCAGGGCCGCCGGCGACAACTGGACCAGCTCAGCGCTGCCATGGACGCTTCCCCACTGCTGGTGGCCCCCTTCGATGCCGAACTCTTCGGCCACTGGTGGTTTGAAGGGCCGGCCTTTCTCAGCCAGCTGTTCCAGCAGGCACCTCAGGAGGGGGTGAGCTTCACCCGGCTGCGCGATGTGCTGAACAACGTTGGCCAGCTTCAGCTCTGCGATCCCTCCCCCTCCAGCTGGGGGCAAGGGGGCTATCACGACTACTGGCTGAACGACAGCAACGCCTGGATCATCCCGGAGTGGGAAAAGGCCAGTGCCGCGATGGTGGAGCGCTGCAGCCGCGGGGTGGGCAGCGAGCAGGCCATGCAGTGGCTGCAGCAGGCGGCACGGGAGCTGTTGCTGGCGCAGTCGTCGGATTGGAGCTTCATCCTCCGGGCCGGCACCACCACCGAACTGGCCAAAGAACGGGTGCAACGCCACCTGGGCCGCTTCTGGCAGCTGATGCAGGCGATCGACGGCACCAGCGAACTACCGGAGGGCTGGCTTGAGGAGGTGCAGGCGGACGACCGCCTGTTCCCGCTGATTCAGCCGTTGGACTGGGCTCCGGTGCCGCCCAAGCCCACTGCAAAGCCTTCTGCTCAGAGTGCATAGACAATCGCCTCCCTCCTCTGAGGGAGGCGTGGATGTTCAGCATTCCCTCATCTGAGGGATCGGGTCTTTCCTGAAACGATCTC
>ENA-OSEY01000339-OSEY01000339.1-marine-metagenome-genome-assembly--contig:-NODE-339-length-34625-cov-4.440807_pt1 | contig 34625 bp, 42 predicted proteins | sample MGYA00248465_ERZ534230 | MGnify/ENA primary metagenome ERZ534230 (study PRJEB26409, sample SAMN06344110) | marine metagenome | isolation source: Sea water from surface | place: Atlantic Ocean:Southern... | reverse complement strand
TCCTCTGGAGATCTCCCTTTCTGCCAGGGAGATCGAGATCATCGAGCTCGTGGCAGAAGGACTGACCAATCAGGAAATCGCTGACCGGCTCACCATCAGCAAACGAACGGTCGACAACCATGTGAGCAACGTGTTCACCAAGACCGGTTCCAAGAACCGGGTGGCACTGCTCAACTGGGCCATGGACAACGGCAAGATCTGTCGGGACGGCTTCAACTGTTGCGTCCTTCCAGAACACGATCCCCCTTCAGCCTGATCGTAGAGCTGACAGGCTCCGGCAGGCTTTGCAGGGAAGTAGGGCCTACAGGAATCTGAAACAGCGAGGCGTATTCCAGGCAGGCCTCCACGCTCGACCCTGCGAAGCGAAGCATTCCAGTTGTGTCGTACAGACCCACCACTGGAAGGAGCCACCAATCAGAACTCTTCAAAGCTAAAGGAAACCTGAAGACAAATCCAGTCCGTCCTTAAGGCCAGCCAAAACGGCGACGCTGCTCTTCGGGCCAGGACTGAACCGGGTGCTGGGCCAGTACCGCATTGCTCCAGCGGGATTCCCCGGTGATCTCCTCTCCGCACCAGGGCGGAATCAGCAGATCCGCCTGGGCCGATGCCACCTCTACCTCCGCCAGCACCAAGGGGGCGTTCTCGCCCTGGAAACAATCCACCACCCAGTCACCACCAGGGCAATCCAAGGCGTAGCGGACTTTGTCCAGGCGGTGCGGCGCCAGATCCCAGAGGGCTTCGGCGTCCGCCACAGGAATCGGATATTCGAACTCGTGGCGCACCAGACCAACGGCATCAGCAGCAGCCTTCAAGGTGAGCCAGGCCTGATCCGATCCGCGCAAACGCATCCTTACCGTCACACCTTCAGCACTGGCGGCCAGATATCCCTGCCGCAACGGCTGTGCGGGGCCAGCACTGCTGCGCCAGGCATCCGACCGCACTAGAAACCGCCGTTCAATCTCGAGGGCCATGGCTCAATTCTGCGAGGGCTGCGCCGCGTGCAGGCTTCCCGCCCAGTGCAGCTTGTGGGACAGGGTTCGGTAGTACGACGGGCTTTGATTGAGCAACACCATCAGGGCATGGTGGCGCGCCTGCTGAACAACACAGCACTCGCCAGGCTCGAGCACCGTGCAGCCCACGCCGTCCTTCCACAGCTTGATCCGGTGATCCCCAGCCCCGAGAGGCCAGATCGCCAACCTGGCCCGGGGCGGCACCACCAGCGTTCGGCTGGAGAGACTCATCGGGCAGATCGGGGCCACGATGATGGCATCGATGCCGGGATGAAGAATCGGTCCCCCTGCCGCCAGGGCGTACCCAGTGGAACCCGTGGGGGTGGAGAGGATCAGGCCATCACCACGCACCTGATCGATCACTTCCCCATCGATCTCGAGCTCCAGGGTGCAGGTGGGCGAAATTTCATCGCGATAGGCCCGCAAGTAGAAGTCGTTGAAGGCCCAGTGGTGCTCTTCATCGTCTTCGAGATCCGGCTGCTGCAACGGGCCCGGCGAAGCCGCTCGATCTTCAGCAGAACGGCGATCCACCATCGCCTGAAGCATCATGCGCCGTTCAATCGCGAACTGATCGTCCTGAAGGCGTTGCCAGATCTGATCGCCGCGCAACACACGGCGGTCATGGGTGAGAAAACCCAGATGGCCTCCCACATTGATGCTGAGGATCGGGATGTCATGCACCGCCAGGTGGCGGGCAGCCCCCAGCACCGTGCCATCTCCCCCCAGCACCAGAGCCAGGTCGGGCAACGACTCCTCAACAGCCAGCAGGCCAGGGAAAGGATTGACCCGCGGCCCCGACATTGCGGTGACCACATGGGAGCCGAGGGCTTTCAGCTCCTTGGCACATTGCCGAGCCTCACGCTGGGCAGGCTGACTGTCGGCCCGATAGATCACCCAGACCCGATCGAGACGCATGACCCAGGTGTGCGGGAGTTACCAGCGCAGCAGGTTGAACTGCTCCATGTCGACGGTAACGCGATTGCGATAAAGCGACAGCAGGATCGCCAGACCGACAGCTGCCTCAGCGGCGGCCACCGTGATCACGAACACAGCGAAGACTTGGCCGCGAATCAGATCACCATCCACGAAGGAGGAGAAGGCCATCAGGTTGATGTTCACGGCATTGAGCATCAGCTCAATGCTCATCAGCACGCGCACCGCATTGCGGCTGTTGATCAAACCCCAGACGCCGATGCAGAAGAGCATCGCAGCCACCAGGAGGTAGGCCTGCAGGGAGGGAAGTGTGGCAAGTAGATCGCTCATCAGTCCGCTCGATTCATCAGCAGGGGAGTACGGGCCTTCTCAATCAGGCCTTGATCGGCCACCTCACCGGTGACCACATCGGTGGCGAGCACATCACGACGGGCCAGGACGATGGCGCCGATCATGGCCATCAGCAAGAGCACTGATGCCACCTCAAACGGCAGCAGGTAATCGGTGAACAGGTGTTCACCAATGCGGGCCGTGGCTTCTTCACCCACGGCGGCAGGGCCGGGCAGCGACCAGGGGGTGGTGACCACAACACGAACCAGCAACGCCAGCAGACCGGCGCAGACGCCGGCGGACACCACACGGCGCGTGGTGAGGTTGGCGATGGCCTTGAGGTCTTCCCGCTTGTTCACGAGCATGATCGCGAACAGGATCAACACATTGATTGCGCCCACGTAAACCAGAATCTGGGCCATGGCCACGAAACTGGCGTTCAGCAGCAAGTAGAGCCCTGCAACGGCGGTGAACACCCCTCCCAGAAGGAAGGCGGAATAGACGATGTTGCTGAGCAACACCACACCCAGGGCGCCGATCACCACAACGGCGGACAGCACCAGGAAACAGATCAGCTCGGTGGTTGTCGCGATGGTCATGCGTCGCCCTCCTTGGCCTCACTGGAGGATTGTCCCTCATTCTTGGCTGTGGGCTTGGCTGGAGGGGTGAGGGTCTCCATCACCTGAGCCGGGAGCTGGCCAGCCCGAGGCCGATCGGCAGCAACGCCGTGAGGACCCATCTCACCTGCTGGCAGATAGGCAAGTTCCCGGAGGGGAACGACTGAGGGATCGGTGGTAACGCTGGTGGGAAGGCGTCCGAGGGCGACGTTGTCGTAGTTGAGGCTGTGGCGATCAAAAGCAGCCAGCTCGTACTCCTCCGTCATCGAGAGGCAGTTGGTGGGGCAGTACTCGACGCAGTTGCCGCAGAAAATGCAGACGCCGAAGTCGATGGAGTAGTTGCGCAGCTCCTTCTTCTTCGTGGCTTTGTTCATCACCCAATCGACCACCGGAAGGTTGATCGGGCAGACCCGCACGCACACCTCACAGGCGATGCACTTGTCGAACTCGTAGTGAATCCGGCCCCGATAACGCTCGGATGGGATGAGCTTCTCGTAGGGGTACTGCACCGTGACCGGACGGCGCTGCATGTGGTCGAAGGTGACCGAGAAGCCTTGGGCCAGATTCCGGGCTGCATCGACTGCATCCCGGGTGTAATCACCGACCTGCTTGAGAAAGCCGAACATGGTCTGAAGGGGAGAGAACGAAGCGGAGCCGGGAGCTTGGAGATCCTAGGTAGGAAAACTTAGCCGCCGAATGCAACGGGGAAAGCGAGCTTGAGGGCTGCTGTCACCAGAAGGTTCACCAGGGACAGGGGCAGCAGGAACTTCCAGCCCAGATCGAGCAGCTGGTCGATGCGGACGCGGGGGGTGGTCCAGCGCAGCAGGATCGCCACGAACACCAGCAGATAAGCCTTGAGCACCGTCATCACGATGCCAACAGTGCCCGTGATCACCTGCACCACGGGGGCATCGATGGGCTGGTTCAGCCAGCCGGCCAGCCACTCCACAGGGATCGGGAAACCCCAGCCACCGAGGTAGAGAACACTGACCAGAACAGCAGAAAGCACCAGATTGATGTAACCCGCCAGGTAGAAGAGGGCGAACTTCATCCCCGCGTACTCGGTCTGGTAACCCGCGACCAGCTCTTCCTCAGCTTCAGGAAGGTCGAAGGGAAGCCGCTCACACTCGGCCAGGGCACAGATCCAGAAAATCAGGAAGCCCACCGGCTGACGCCAGATGTTCCAGCTCAAGATGCCGGCACCGGTCTGCTGACCAACGATGTCGACCGTGCTCAGCGAGTTGGTCATCATCACGATGGCCAGCACCGCCAGAGCCAGGGGAATCTCGTAGCTGATCGATTGAGCCGCTGCTCGGAGTCCCCCGAGCAGCGAATACTTGTTATTGGAGGCATAGCCGCTCATCAACAGGCCGATCGGCTGAATGCTGCTGAAGGCGATCCAGAGGAAGATCCCCACGCCCACATTGCTGATCAGCAGGTTCTGGCCGAAGGGAATGATCAGCCAGGAGATGATCACCGGCACCACCACCAGCACCGGGCCGAGGGTGAACAGCAGGCTGTCGGCCCGCGCCGGAATGATGTCTTCCTTGACCAGCAACTTGAGGCCGTCGGCCAGGGGCTGAAGCACACCCAGGGCACCGGCATATTCCGGACCGATCCGCTGCTGAACGGCGGCGGAAATCTTGCGTTCCAGCCACACCGAAACCAGCACACCCACCACTGCAGCCACCAGAACCAGCAGCATTGGCAGCGGCAGCCACAGCAGCCTCGCCACCTCCGGGGAGAAGCCAAACCCTTGCAGGGCCTGGCTAAAGCTCAATTCCAGGTCCAGTCCCGGACTCACCATGGTGTCGACGGAAGTGGGTGCAACTTAGGCGGCCGGAGCCGAGACGCGCTCCTCAATGGGCATCCAGGAGCGTGGCTGGGATCCGGAGTAGATCTGCGAAGGCCGGAAAATCCGGTTCGCCCCGAGCTGCTCCCGCCAATGGGCCAGCCAGCCGGCAACCCTGGCAATGGCAAAGACCGGCGTGAACAGATCCCTGGGAATGCCGAGCTTTCTGTACACCAGGCCCGAATAGAAATCGACGTTGGGGTAGATGCCTTTGGGGCCGAGGCGGGACGCTGCCTCTGCTTCAATCGCCCGGGCCACGTCGTAGAGGTCGTCATGGCCGAAGCTGGCGAACATCTCCTCCACCAGGGCCTGCAGGATCACGGCACGGGGATCCTTCACCTTGTATTCCCGGTGGCCGAAGCCCATGATTTTGCGCTTGGCCGCGATGGCTTCATCCAAGAAAGCGCCAGCGTTCTCGGGACTGCCCACCTGCTCGAGCATGGCGAGGACATCTTCATTGGCGCCGCCGTGGAGTGGGCCCGCCAGGGTGCCGACGGCTGAAGCCACCACGGCGTAGGGGTCGGTGAGGGTGCTGGCGGTGACCCGGGCACTGAAGGTGCTGGCGTTGAGGCTGTGCTCGGCATGGAGCATCAGGCAGCGATCAAAGATGCGCGCCGCTAGAGGGTCCGGCTCACGTTCGGTGAGCATGTAGAGGAAATTGGCGGAGTAGGCCAGATCATCCCGGGGCTGGATTGGGTCCTGGCCTTTGCGGATCAGCTGAAAGGCCGCCACCATCGTGGGGATCTTGGCGATCAGCCGCACCACCGCGTCATAGATGTACTGCGGGTCGTCGATCGCCCGGCGCGAATAGAACAGCCCCAGGGAAGCGGCACTGGACTGCAGCGCGTCCATGGGATGGCCGCTGGCCGGGAAGCACTTCATCATGTCCCGCACCCGGAAGCTGACCCGCCGGTGCATCTGCACCGCGTGCTCAAACTCCGCCAACTGCTCGCGGCTGGGCAGCTCTCCCCAGATCAGCAGGTAGGCCGTCTCCAGAAAACTGCTGTTGGCCGCCAGATCCTGCATCGGGTAGCCGCGATAGGTGAGCAGCCCCTTTTCGCCATCGATGTCGCAGATTGCCGACTGGGTGGCCGGCACGCCATCCAGGCCTGGACGCAGTTCGATCCCGGTCCGCGCATGGCGCAGGTCGCCTGTCTGCTGCTGGGCCACCACCTGATTGCCTCTAACAGCAACCTAAATCGTCAATCAACAGTGCTGGTCGAAGCAAAGCCTTCAACTGCCACTGGCCCGCGGAACGACGCAGCTGGATCATGCCGGCTTTCTTCAGCACCAGGGAACCCGGGGCACATCCCAGAAGACCGCAGGCCAGATCTCCAAGATCCGGCTCATGGCCGACCAAGCCAAGCCGTTGATCGAAGGCGGTCACCAGCATGTTGAGGGCGCCTCCTGGCTCGAGGCGTTCATCCACAGCGAGCTCTGGAGCAAGCCCTGCCTCCAACGCCAGTTCCGCCGTTTGCAGAGCCCGACGGTACGGACTTGAGAGCAGGCGATCCAACCGCAGCCCCCGTTGCACGAGGGCCGCCATCACCCGCTGGGTTCGCTGACGGCCAGCGGCAGTTAGGGGTCGATCCGGATGGTCCTGGCCCGCCTGGCGGGGTTCGGCGATGCCATGACGCAACAGGACCAGGTCAGCCAAGTTCGAGCCGGGCATGCAACGGAATCTCGGTACTGCCTTGCTCCTGACGATCAACGTCGATAGCCACCGCAAGGCCGCGGACCTGATCCTGAAGCGGCCGCCCCGCCATCACCTGCAACAGGGCCCATGGCCGCCATTGCCCCAACAATGCACGAGCCGGCTCATCCGCCAGCAGGAGAGCCTGCGCAGGTTGGGCGGAGGCTGTGAGCTCCTGCCACTGGTTCAAGCGGGGCTGGAGAGCACGCCCGTTCTGGCGCTGCGCCAACGCCATCAAAGACTCGCCCCACCAGTTCAACGCAGACGAGCGAACCTGAGCCACGGCCAATTGAGCATCCACCCCCGGCTGGCGTCCCCGCTGGCGCACGAGCCGCGTCCACACGCTCAACACCTCGCCATCGCCCTCAAGCTCAGAACGCGTCAGGCCCTGCTCCTGCAGACGCGCATCCACCGCATCCCTGGCGGGGCTTTGCGAGCGAGTGGCCAATAGCCAGCCCTCGGGTTGGTCCTGCCAAAGCAGAGGGCCGTCATCGGCCCCCACAACAGCCTCTGCCGCCGGCTGGTCCGCCAGGTGCTTCTCCAGCACCGGACCAAACCATTGGGCCAGCGGATGGCTTTCGCTGGGATCCAACAAACGGGCTGGACTCTGCAGCTGAGCCAGCCAGCGGGCATGGCCGCCCGCCGACGCCGTCAGATCCGTGAGCCCAGGCCAGGGGTCGGTGCCAAGGGCTTGCCGGAACCCGAGTCGCCCATCCACCGCCAGGGTTGAACCCTCCGGTCGCAGTGATGCCACGAGTCCGCTCAGATCGTCCCGTTGAGCCACCAGCTCGGGCACCTGCAACCAATGCTCAAGGGCATGGGGAGATGCCGTCAGCAGAGCCACGCCTTCGCCGAGCTCAGCCACCTGACGCTGCAGGCGTTGATCCCCCAGCTGATGCTGATCCGGGAGCTGGGAGACATCGAGGGCCTGCTCAAGCACCCCCCGGCCTGAGGCCACAAGGAGCAGGTCATCGTCAATCAAGGCTGTGGCCAGGGGTTGGGGGTCATGCCCCACCAACGCCCCCTGGCCGCTGATCACACCGATTCCGCGGTAACTGCTGATCTGCAGGTCGGTGCCCGCCAGGCTGCGGGTCTGCCAGAACCGTTGCAGAAAGCGCCGGGCGCCGTCGTCATCCCGACTGGTCAAAGCCAACACCCAGCCAGCATTGGCGTCCCCATCGGTAAGGGTGAGACTGACCTCCTCACCAAGCCAGGGCTCCAGCTCAAGGCCGAACTGCAGGCCCGCCAAAGCAAAGACGCCTTCGCGCCACTGCCGGGCACCATCACGGGCATCGCGGCGTTGGGAGGCAGGGGCAACGGCCTGGGCATAGGCCGGCAAGCGTCCTGGATCGGCCAGCCAATGGAGCGAGAGATCAGCATCCCGGGGCACAAACCGGGCCGCCCGGGGCAGATGCAACGGCTGCTCCGCCAGCTGCAGAGGGCTCTGGCGGTTCATGGTCCAGAGCAGGCCAACGGCCAGCAGAAGCAGCGACAGCAGCACAGCGCCGGCAGCGCTGAGGAAGGGGCGGGCCTTCATGGGCCGGCGGTCTCGGGTCGCCTCATCTTTGTCCATCACCGCAGAATGGCGCCATGGGCCAATCCCAACAACCACAACCAATCCAAGCCTCTGAACTGCAGCAATGGCTGCAAAGCGAGCGACCTTCACCACAACTGGTGGATGTGCGCGAAGAGGCTGAGCTTGCGATCGCTGCCTTCCCCGGTGCGGTGCTTCACCGCCCCCTGAGCCAATCCAATGCATGGCTTGGCTCACTGCAGGCCGACCTCAACCCCGATCAACCCGTCGTGGTGGTCTGCCATGCCGGCGTTCGCAGCTACCACTTCGGCCTGTGGCTGCTGGACCAGCCCTGGGGCCTTGAGGTGTGGAACCTTGAGGGAGGCATTGATGCCTGGAGCCTTCAGGTGGATCCCAGCGTTCCCCGCTACTGATGAGCAAGCCCCTGTCCCTTCGGCAAGAACAGGTGCTTCAGGCGACGGTGCACCACTACGTCGACACGATGGAACCGGTGGGCAGCCGCACCCTTGTGCAACGCTTCGGCATCCCCGCCAGCTCCGCCACCGTTCGCTCCGCCATGGGGGCGCTTGAGCGCCGTGGACTGCTGCATCAACCGCACACATCTGCCGGACGCGTTCCCAGTCCGATGGGATACCGGCATTACGTGGATGCGCTGCTGCCGGAACCTGGCGTCGCCGTTCAACACCTGGAACGGGAGCTCACCGGCCTCAGCCTCCGTTGGGCCGGTCTGGACGACCTGCTGATGCATCTGGCTCGGCGCCTGACGGATTTCACCGGCCTGATGAGCCTGATCACCCAACCGCAGCAGGAGAACCAGCAACTGGAGACGATCCGCCTGGTGCCCAGCGGTGATCGACTGCTGGTGATGCTGGTGGAAGCCAATGGCCGCGCCAGCCACCTCAACCTGCGTCTGCCCCACGGTGCTGAAGCCGAACTCACCGCAATGGAACGCTGGGCGTCAGCCCAGCTCGAGCAGGGCGACCTGAACTGGGACGCACTGCCCAGGCAGCTGCAACGCAGCGGCGCTGTGCTGCGCAACGCGCTGGACCAACCAGCCCCCGCCAACTCCACACAGGTGGTGGTGCATGGCCTCTCAAGGCTGGTGAGCGAACCGGAATTTGAAAGCACCTCCAGCCTTCGGCCGCTGCTGGAACTGATCGATGACCAACCCGCCACCTTGATCAGCCGCGGTGAATCCGCACGGGTGTGGATCGGCGACGAACATCCGCAGCCAGCCCTGGAGGCCTGCGCCGTGGTTCAGGCCCCCTACCGCTGCAACGAGGGGCTGGGCCATGTGGCCCTGGTGGGTCCAATGCGCATGGCCTATGCCACGGCACGGGCGGCGGTGCAGCGGGTGGCCCGCCACCTGGAATTGTTGCTGGCCTGAAGCCCGAACGTCAGAGCTGATCCCCCAGCTTCTCCGCCACGGTGTTGACGTCCTTGTCGCCGCGGCCGGAGCAGTTGATCACCACTTCCGTGCCGTCGGCCAGGGTGGGGCAAAGCTGCTCAAGCCAGGCGAAGGCGTGGGCGGTTTCCAGGGCCGGAATGATGCCCTCAAGCTCACTCACCAGGCGCAGGGCATCGAGGGCCTGTTGGTCGGTGACTGCGGCGTACTCAGCACGCCCGATCTCCCGCAGGTAGCTGTGCTCCGGCCCCACTCCGGGGTAATCGAGACCTGCACTGATGGAGTGGGCCTCCATCACCTGACCATCGCCGTCCTGCAGCAGCAGGCTCATGGCCCCGTGCAGCACACCGGCACGACCTTCGGTGATCGTGGCGGCGTGGCGACCGCTGGCCACACCATCACCAGCGGCCTCAACACCGATCAGCCGCACAGACGTGTCCTGCACAAAGGGATGGAACAGGCCCATGGCATTGGAGCCACCGCCAACACAGGCCATCAGCACGTCGGGCAGCCGGCCGAAGGCCTCCTGACACTGCTGCTTGGACTCTTCGCCGATCACGGCATGGAAATCCCGCACCAACATCGGATAGGGATGCGGACCAGCGACAGATCCAAGGATGTAGTGGGTGGTCTCGACGTTGGTCACCCAGTCGCGGATCGCTTCACTGGTGGCGTCCTTGAGGGTGGCGGTGCCGGCCGTCACCGGTTGCACCGTGGCGCCTAGCAGGCGCATGCGAAAGACGTTGAGGGCCTGACGGCGCATGTCTTCGGCGCCCATGTAGATCACGCACTCCAGACCGAAGCGGGCACAGACCGTGGCCGTGGCGACGCCGTGCTGCCCCGCACCGGTTTCGGCAATGATCCGTTTCTTGCCCATCCGCAGGGCCAACAGGGCCTGGCCCAGGGCATTGTTGATCTTGTGGGCACCGGTGTGGTTGAGGTCTTCCCGCTTCAGCCAGATGCGGGGGCCGCCGTCGGCGCGGCGGTAGTGGGCGGTGAGACGCTCGGCCTCATACAACGGTGTCGCCCGGCCGACGTAGTTCTTGAGCAGGCGATTGAGCTCATCGGTGAAGGCGGGATCGTTCCAGGCCTGAGCCGCCGCTTGCTCCAGTTCTGCCAAGGCTGGCATCAGGGTCTCGGGCACGTACTGGCCGCCAAACCGTCCAAAGCGACCGTGAGCTCCAGGGCGCACCGCTGGCTGCAGGCTGGAGGGATCCGGAGTGCTGGCGTTGGGCAGGGTGCTGGTCACGGATCCACGGCGGAGCGTCGGCTCAGCGTAAGCAGGCGATCACGCCATGGAGCGCCGCATGGGCGGTCATCGACAATGCAACCCGGTTGCGACGGGTGGATGCCGAAGGGAGGCTGGCAGGAATTCAGCAGTGCCGAAAGCCTGCAACGACCGAGCGGGCCTGCAGCAGAGCCCACAGCCAAGGCACAGCAATTGGTACGAGTGCAGCCCACCCGCGGTGGCAAAGGTGGCAAAACCGTCACGGTGATCCGGGGCCTGGAGATGGATGCTGCCGGCTTCAAGGCGCTGCTGAAGAAGCTCAAAACACGCATCGGCAGCGGCGGTACTGCCAAGGACGGCGTGATCGAACTTCAAGGAAATCAGGTGGATCTGGCGCTCGAGCTGCTTAGCAAGGAGGGCTACCGGCCGAAACGGGCCGGGGGTTAAGGGAGAATGGCCGCCACTTCATGCCGTGGCCATGACCGCCAGCCCCACCTACGGAGAACTCACCAACAAGGGTGCGTCCACCAACATCGCCTGGCATGAAGCCTCCGTGGGCCGCGACGAGCGCTCGAAGCAGCGCGGTCACCGCAGCGCCATTCTTTGGTTCACCGGCCTCTCCGGCTCCGGCAAGAGCACCCTGGCCAACGCCGTCAACGCAGCCCTGTTTGAGCGAGGGCTCGCCACCTATGTGCTGGATGGGGACAACATCCGCCACGGCCTCTGCAAAGACCTGGGCTTCTCCGATGCCGACCGTGAGGAGAACATCCGCCGCATCGGTGAAGTGGCCAAGCTGTTCCTGGATGCGGGCGTGATCGTGCTGACCGCCTTTGTGTCGCCCTTCCGTGCTGACCGGGACAAGGCCCGCGGCCTGGTGGAGGACGGCGACTTCCTCGAGGTGTTCTGCGCCGCTGATCTCGAGGTCTGCGAATCCCGCGATCCCAAGGGCCTCTACGCCAAAGCACGGGCGGGGCAGATCAAGGAATTCACCGGCATCTCCAGCCCCTATGAAGCACCGGAAACGCCCGAACTCAAAATCGACACCGGCAAGCAGGATCTGGCCGACTCCGTCGAGCTGGTGATCAAAGCGCTCCAGGAGCGTGGGGTGATTCCGGCGGCCTGAGTTCGCCGTCGCCAGCCCTGGCGGCATCCGCCAGGGTTTTGATGCAACTGGCCACCGGCACCGCCAACAGCAGTCCCAGCAGATCCCCCACGCCATAGAGCGCGCCCACCCGGGCGCCAATGGGCAAGGCGATCAGCAACCAGGCCGGTTGCAAACCCACGATGCTGCCCATCAGCCGCGGTTGGATCACCTGATCCACGATCTGACCGACGACGATCGCCGCGGCGAGCAGCTCAAGGCCTGTGCGTGGATCTTGAACCGCCAGAACGGCACTGACGGAAACGATCGACACGGCACTGGCATAGGGCACCAGGGTGGTGAAGCCGATCAGCACGGCGAACAAGACGCCGTAGGGAATGTTCAGGGCGGTGAACACCAGAAGCTGACCACCACTGAGGATCAGCGCCAACACCACCTGGCCGGCGAAATAGCCCCGAAAGGTGCGCTCGAGGGTCGTCTGCACCAGATCCCGCCAACGGTCGGGCAGCCAACGGGCCAGGCCGTCGACGATCGGATCCGCCCCAAGCAGCAGAAAAACCGCCAGCACCAGCACGATCACCACATTGATCGTGGTGCCCACCGTTGCCCCCAGCAGCCCCAACAGACGCTGGCTCAACTGCGTGGCCAGACGGCTGAACTGAGCCACCAGATCGCTGCTGAGGTCGGCGAAATCAGCCGGGAGACCATGGTCCAGCGCCCAGAGCTGAGCCCGATCGATCCACTGCTCTGCCGCGGTGAGCAGAGACGGCGAAGCACTGAGCAATTGACTGAGCTGTTCAATCAAGAGCGGCACCAGTGCCACAGCCGCCCAGCCCAGAAGCCCCAGGGTCACTAGGACCACACTGACGATGGCCCAGGCGCGGGGAAGACCCCGCTGCGCGAGCCAGCGGCAGGGCAGGTCCAACAAAAAGGCGATCAAAGCCGCGGTGAGGAACAGCCCGGGGAATGGGGCGAACTGCACCAGCAAACGCTTCAGCACAAAGGCGTTCAAGCCCAACACCGGCAGCAGAAGACCAAGCCGCAACCAGGCCGGCCAGGGCGTCATCGAGACGATGACGCGAATCGATCAGTGCTGCTCAAGGGAGGCCGGCTTGGAGGAGGAACTGACGTAATGGCACCAGAAACTGAGCCAGGCGGCAATCCCGAGGAACTTGAAACCCTCCTCAAAGATCTGCACCGTCTCGTAGGAATTCGGCCACAGCCCTTGGAGGGCATCGGTCAGAACCGACAGACCCAACAGCACCACGGAAACCAGAAAGGTGTCGCCACCGAAGCGCCGCAGGGGGCCACGGAAGCGGAACAACAGCAGTCCGGTGAAGAAGGCGTAGGTGATGTAGAGGAACGCCTCACCGAGGTAGCGGTCATGCACCAGGAACATGTCGTCGAGGCAGAGCCAGAGCGAGAAACCACCTCCGCAGAAGGCAAATTGACGGTTCAGAACGGAGCCTTGGATCTGCCGAGTGGAGGCCGCAAACAAGGCAATGGCCGCCGCCGCCATCCAAAGCAGATAGCCCACGCTGGAAAGGAAACCTTCCCCCAAAGGGGCCTTGCAGGATTGAGCCAAGTCCTTCAGCACCAGCTTGGCGCTGATGCCTTCAGCGCCACTCCAGACCAGGGCGACCGCATAGAGGATGGCCGCCGGCACCACCGCCCAAAGCAGCGTGGATCGCAGGGTGGAACGAACAGGAACACTCATGAAGTCATCTGGGAGAGGTAGTCCGTGCTGCCCAGATCAACCAGGCGCGCATCCTTGGCCACCACAGCATCGTGGAGGCTGCTGCGGTAGGCCTCAAGTTTCTGGGCCAAGCCAGCATCGGCCACTGACAGGATCTGGGCTGCCAGCAAGCCGGCATTGAGGCCTCCACCGATGGCGACGGTGGCCACCGGAATCCCCCCCGGCATCTGCACGATCGAGTGGAGGGAATCGACCCCGGACAGCGCCCGGCTCTTCACCGGCACGCCGATCACGGGCAGGGTGGTGAGGGCGGCCACCATGCCGGGGAGATGGGCCGCCCCACCGGCGCCAGCGACGATCACCCCAAACCCCTGATCCCGGGCGGCTTGAGCGAAGTTCACCATCTCCAAAGGAGTTCGGTGAGCCGAGAGCACCCGAACCTCAACCTCCACTCCCAGCTCGCGAAGGATGGCGGCGGCGGGTTCCATGGTGGGCAGGTCAGAGTCACTGCCCATCACAACGGCAACACGGGGGAGCACTGGCGGCACAACGCAGAGGGGCAAGACTGCCATCGTCTCCTCCGATGGCTGCCGCGGCCAGTGTTGCGTTGATGCACCGGATCACCAACGTTCGTTTGCCTGGCCCCCTGCCCGGGGCGGGAGACCAGCGCTATGCCGTCGACCTCGACGACCAAGGGCTGATCTGCCGCATCGACGCGATGGGCACCGAGGCGCAACAAGAGGCTCAAGAAACCGATGCGGACTGGAAGGGCGACTGGCTCAGCCCTCGGGGTGTTGACCTGCAGATCAACGGCGGGTTGGGACTGGCCTTCCCGGAACTAAGCGAGAGAGATCTGCCCCGGCTGGAGCAACTCCTTGAGCTGTTGTGGCGCGATGGGGTCGAAGCGATCGCCCCGACCCTGGTGACCTGCGGCATCGCTCCGCTGCGCCAGGCCATGGCCGTGCTGCGGCAGGCGCGGCAGCAACACCGACCCGGCCGTTGCCGGCTGCTGGGGGCCCATCTGGAGGGTCCCTTTCTGGCCGAAGCCCGCCGCGGTGCCCATCCCCGTGAACACCTGGCCAGCCCCAGCCTGGAGGCTCTCGAGGAACGAATCGGTGGGTTCGAAACGGAGATTGCCCTGGTCACCCTGGCCCCCGAACTGGAGGGAGCCGCTGCGGTGATCGGGCGACTGCGGGAGCTGGGCATCAGCGTGGCCCTGGGCCACAGCGCCGCCACGGCCGAACAGGCCAGCACCGGTTTCGATCAGGGGGTGGCCATGCTCACCCACGCCTTCAATGCCATGCCGGGGTTACACCACCGAGCACCGGGGCCACTAGGGGAAGCCTGCAGGCGCGGAGGGGTGGCCTTGGGACTGATCGCCGATGGCGTGCACGTGCACCCCACGATGGCGGTGCTGCTGCAACGGCTGGCACCGGAGCAGACGGTGCTGGTGAGCGATGCACTGGCCCCCTACGGCCTGGCCGACGGAGAGCACCGCTGGGACGAGCGGGTGCTGCTGGTGGAGAACGGCACCTGTCGCCTCGAGGACGGCACCCTGGCGGGGGTGACCCTGCCGCAACTGGAGGGGGTGAAACGGCTGGCCCGCTGGGGTGACGCCCCCAGGGCTGCGATCTGGAGCGCCACGGTGGCACCGCGGCGGGTGATCGGCGATGCAACGGGGTGCATGGACGCCCTGGTGGGACGGCCACTGACGCAGCTGCTGCGCTGGCACCAGAAGGAGGGTGTTCTGCACTGGGCCTGCGCTGCTTAGGATCCCGCCGACGCAAACCCTTCCGCCATGGCCCCCGATCAGCTGCTGGAGCAGAAACAGGCCGAGAAGAAGGAGGTGAAGGGCTACTTCGAAACCACGGGTTTCGACCGCTGGAACCGCATCTACAGCGACAGCGATGACGTGAACAAGGTGCAGCGCAACATCCGCATCGGTCACCAGAAGACCGTGGATGAAGTGCTGGCCTGGATCAAAGAGAGCGATGAACTCAGCCAGGCGAGCTTCTGCGACGCGGGCTGCGGGGTGGGCAGCCTGAGCCTGCCGCTGGCGGCGATGGGGGCCGGCTCGATCAGCGCCAGCGACATTTCCGAAGCCATGGCCCAGGAAGCGGAGCGCCGTGCCCGCGAAGCCGGCCTCGACATGGCCAAGCTGAACTTCTTCGCCAGCGACCTGGAAAGCCTGAGCGGCTCCTTCCACACGGTGTGCTGCCTGGATGTGTTCATCCACTACCCCCAGCAACCGGCCGAGGAGATGGTGAAGCACCTCTGCAGCCTCACCGAAGAGCGCCTGATCGTAAGCTTTGCTCCCTACACCCCGCTGCTGGCGCTGTTGAAGGGCATCGGCCAGCTGTTCCCCGGCCCCAGCAAAACCACCCGGGCCTACACCCTCAAGGAAGACGGCATCGTGAAAGCTGCCGAGGCCTGCGGCTTCAAGCTGGTGCGCCGCAGCCTGAACAAGGCCCCCTTCTACTTCTCACGCTTGATCGAGTTCCGCAAGGCCTGATCTCCCTCACTTGGGGGATCCACCTGGAGGTTGATCTCCCTCAAGTGAGGGAGACCCGAAAGCCGCCAGGCATGCAGCCGATAGCCCCCATCACCGGGCGTTGCGGTGGCTGAAATCTCGCGATTCATCAGATAAAGCGGATCCCCCAGCAGCGGACTGCCCAGCTGCGCCAGATGAATGCGGATCTGATGGGGCCGGCCAGTGGTGATCGTCACCTGCAGGCGATCGCCCTCGGCCGTGCGCTCCAACAGCTCCAGCTCGGAGTGGGCTGAGAGCCGTTTGCGGATCGGCGCATCGTCGAACGGTTCCGGCCCCCAGATCCAGCCCAAGAGCGGATGCGGCCGTTCCACCACATCACTGTTCACCGTCAGGCACTGCCCCAACTCCAAGCCGGGCACCCGCTGGCTCCAGGCCTGGTACACCTTGCGGCAACCGCCGTCGGGCCGGAACTGCTTCGACCAGAGGGCACGGGTTTGCGGGGTGCGGGCACACAGCTGCAGACCGGAGGTGAAGCGCCCCAGGCGGTGCACCGGCCGGGCTCCGGTGGGTTCGAGCAGGGCCGTGAGCGTGTGGCGCAGGAACCCCCCACCGGGCATTACCGGCAAGCCGGAGGGCTTGTTGATCACCAACAGATCGCCGTCGTCGTGGATCGTCTCCCATTGATCCGGGATCGCCTCCTCCAGCCAGGGCGGACGCCGCCAACAGAGAGCCTCACCGCCCTGCAAGGCTCGATCGCTGCAGAGCAGCGCTCCATTCCAATCCAGCTCGCCCGCCGCAATCCGCTGCTGCCACACCGCGACATCGGAGTGGCGATAGCGATCCGCCAACCAATCGCTCACCAAGGTGCCGGCAGCGGCCCGCGGCACACGATCGTGATAGGTCCAGCCGTCGTTGAGCGCTGCCGGCTTCAAGTCACGAGACGGTGCTCCAGGGCATAGCGCACCAGTTCCGTGCGGCTGGAGGTGCCCGTCTTGTTGAACAACCGGCTCACGTATTTCTCGACGTTGCGGATCGAGGTCTCCAACTGGCGGGCAATCTCCTTATTCATCAATCCTTCCGCCACCAGCTGCAGCACACTCGCCTCCCGCGGCGTGAAGCTGTGCACCACCGGCTCGGTGGAAGGCAGCGCTTCGGCCTGGGCCAGCAGCGAGCGGATCTCAGTGATCTGCTTGGCCATCTGGCCCATATCCGTATCGGCAAAGCGCGCCGCTTCCTGCAGCAGCCGTTGCTGGCGCTGGGCCACGTTGCGCACCCGCGCCACCAGCTCATCGGGATCGAAGGGCTTGGGGATGTAGTCGTCCACGCCGGCCAGATAGCCCTGGGTGCGGTCCGCCGTCATCCCCTTGGCGGTGAGGAAGATCACCGGAGTGCCTCCGAGCCGTTCATCGGCGCGCAGCTTCTGCAGCAGGCCATAGCCATCCAGCCGCGGCATCATCACGTCGCTGATCACCACATCCGGCAGCATCTGCTGCGCCTTGGCGAAGCCTTCTTCCCCATCCACCGCAGTGGTCACCTCAAAGCCTTCGTCTTCCAGGTAGGCCTGCACCGCCGTGCGCAGGCCCGGCTCATCGTCCACCAGCAACAGACGCGGAGCGGGCGCCGCGGCCTCGGCGGATTCAGCAGTGGGGGTGGGCGCGTCGCTCATGGCTGGAATCGCTCTGGGCGCAATGTATGGAGCGCGCGCTCAACGGGCCAGTGCGGGTAACTGCTCCTGCTGTTCGGGAATCAGGGTGGAAAAGCCCAGATCCAGTGCTTTCTGACGCAACGTGGCAGGGTCGGTTCCCGTCACCTCAGGCACACAGGCCGCCCACCACACCAGGTGATCCTCCCGGTTCACGTCAGTGATCGGCCCGCCGGGATTGACGGTGCGCACATAAACCGCCGATGGCGTGCGTTTCACCCGCAAGGGCTTCTCGGTGGAGCAGTTGACGCTCTCCACATAGACGTTCAGATCCGACGCCGACTCCTCCCACAGCTGATAACTGCGGGTGTCGGGATTCGATGAAGCTGGTTTGACTCCATAGATGCCGAGCGACAGGGTGCCGACGGGAGCCGGGCGTTCGATCAGCACCTTGAGATCGGCTGGCCGCGATTGCCGCATCTGCTCCAGCACCTGCTCACGATCGAAACCACTCACGGGCTGCGCCCAAATCAGCCCCCCCAAACCCAGGAGAGTCATCGGCATCCGCAGACCCATACCAGCACTGTTCGCAATGCAGCACCATGATCGCAACATCTGCCTGAATCGTCCTGAGCGGCTCCGCTCTCGCCTTTGATTTCCAGGCCACCACCCCCTGTGCGGCTGAGGTGGTGGAGGCGATGGCACCCTTCTGGAGTGCGGACTGGGGCAATCCCTCCAGCCGGCAGCATCGGCTCGGCCTCAGCGCCTCTGCAGCGGTGAAGCTGGCGCGGCGCCAGTTGGCGGAGACGTTGGGGGTGAACCCGGAACGGCTGGTGTTCACCAGTGGCGCCACCGAAGCCAACAACCTGGCGCTGCTGGGCCATGCCCGCGCCCTGGGCAAGGCGCATCTGATCAGCGTGGCCAGCGAGCACCACGCCGTACTCGATCCCCTCAAGCAACTGCAGCGGGAAGGCTTCAGCGTGACCCTGCTAGCCCCAGGTCCAGATGGACTGATCACCCCCGCACAGCTGCAGGAGGCCATCACCCCGGACACGCGGCTGGTGAGCGTGATGGCGGCCAACAATGAAATCGGTGTGCTCCAGCCGCTGGACCAGCTGGGTGCTCTCTGCCAGGCCCACGGCATCACCCTGCACAGCGATGCTGCCCAAGCCTTCGGAACAGTGCCGCTGGCCCCCGACGCCCTGGGCATTGATCTACTCAGCCTCAGTGCCCACAAGCTCTACGGACCCAAGGGCATCGGCGCCCTGGTGCTGCGGGAGGGCATCACGATCGAACCGCTGCAGTGGGGGGGCGGCCAGGAGGCGGGACTCCGGGCCGGCACCCTGCCCACCGCCTTGATCGTGGGCTTTGCCGCCGCCGCCCGACTGGCCCTGCAGGAGCAGGATCAGCGCAACAGCCGGCTGCAGGAGCTGCGCGATCAGCTCTGGGAGGGCCTGCTGCGGCGCCTCCCGGGCGTGCTGCTCAATGGGGCCCTGCAGCCGCGCCTGCCCCACAACCTCAACATCAGCCTGCCCGGGGTGAACGGCAGCCGCCTGCACCGGGCCCTGCGCCCTGTACTGACCTGCAGCAGCGGCTCAGCCTGCAGCAACGGTGCCCCGTCCCACGTGCTCCAGGCGATCGGCCGCTCGCGCGCTGAAGCCGAAGCCTCCCTGCGGTTGAGCCTGGGGCGCGACACCACAGCCACCGACGTGGACCAGGCCATCGCTGCGATCACCGACGCCGTTGCTGCCACCAAAGCTTGAGCTCCCTAACGTCCGCGCAGCTGCCTGGACGCCATGGCCACCACCCCCTCCCCGACAGGACTTTCCTTAGGGCAAGCCCTGCAGGACGGTTGGCAGGTGTTCCGGCGCAGCCCTTGGCCATTTGTGGGCTTTGTGCTGCTCAGCTTCGGCTGCAACCTGGCGCTCGACTGGCTGCCCGCCCCCGCCAACAGACTGACCAGCGGTTTGATCAATCTCTGGGTCTCGATCGGATTGATGCGCGGGGTCTGGCTCGGCTTGCAGGGCAAACAACCGACTTTTGGCGATCTGATCAAACTCAATCCAGGAGCGACATGGCGCCTGTTCAGCCGTCAGTTTGTTCTGGGGCTGTTGCTGACACTGATCAGCGGCGCAGCGTTCGCCTTGGCGGTGAATGCAGCGCAAGCGAGCCCCTTGGTGGAGGACCTGGTGAGCCTGAGCGTGGGAGCTGATGGGTCAGACCCCAGCCAACTGCCGGTGTTGCTGGCTGCGCTCCAGGCTTTGGGATTGCAGCTGCTGAGCAGCCCCGTCGCGATGCTGCTCCTATTGCTCGGCAGTGTCTTGAGCCTGTACATCCAGGTGAACCAGGCTTTTCTCGGCTACCTGGCCGTGATGAAGGGCCTCGGCCCCATCCAGGCCCTGCAAGCGGGCTTCACCACGGTTCAGCAGCACTGGTGGACGGTGTTTGGCCTGCTGGTGCTGCAGCTGGGGGTTTTGGCGCTGGGCTTTGTGGCCTGCGGATTCGGCCTGCTGGCGGCCGTTCCTGTGATGTCTGGCCTCACTGCTTCCGCCTATCGCCAGTTGTTCGGCGATGACGATGCCGCCGGGTTCATGAGAGACCGCTAAGCAGCGGCCAGACGCTGGGCCACGCGCCACTTGGCACTGCGGCTGCGGGGATTGGCCTCCTCCTCCTGCTCGGTGGCCACCACCGGCTTGCGGGTGATCCGTTGCAAGCGCTCATCGCGCAGAAAGGCGGTTTTGACGCGGCGGTCTTCCAAGGAATGGAAGCTGATGATGCCCAGAAGCCCCTCGGGCTCGAGCCAGTCAGGGGCTTGCTGGAGTAGGCGATCGAGCACCCCCAACTCATCGTTCACGGCAATCCGCAGGGCCTGAAAAGTGCGGGTGGCGGGATGAATCCGCCCCCGCCGCGCCTTGGGGGGATAGCAACCGGCCACGGCGTAGGCCAAGGCCGCGGTGCCGTCATAGGAACCCTTGTCTTTGAGATCGGCTTTGATCCGCCGAGCGATGCGGCGGGACAGCCGCTCCTCCCCGTAGCCATAAATCAGATCCGCGAGCTCGTTCTCCTCCAGGCGATCAATCAGCTCAGCCGCAGTCTCCCCTTCACCACCGGCATTCATCCGCATGTCCAAGGGACCATCCAGGCGAAAACTGAAGCCCCGCTCCGCCACATCCAGCTGCGGGCTGCTCACCCCCAGATCCGCCAGCACCATCACAGCGGGCTCTGGCGGCACGTAATCGGCAAAGTTGGTGGCCACGATCGCGACGCGATCGCCGAAGGAGGCCAGACGCTCCGCCGCCGCGGCCCGGGCCGTGGCGTCCTGGTCCAAACCGATCAATCGCAGGCCGGGATGCTGTTCCAGCAACAGGGCGCTGTGGCCACCGCCACCGAGAGTGGCATCGATCAACAGGCCATCCGGACGGGGGATCTGCCGGGCCGCATCCAGCACCGCATCGGCCAGCACGGGCACATGGCTGAAGGGGGGCACAAGCCACAGGCGAAGACTCCTTAAGATCTACTCATCGATCGGACCACCGCTCCCATGACGCAGCTGGAAACGCGCACGGAGCCCATGGTGGTGAACTTCGGGCCCCACCACCCCTCCATGCACGGGGTGCTGCGGCTCGTGGTCACCCTCGATGGTGAGGACGTGGTCGACTGCGAACCGGTGATCGGTTACCTCCATCGCGGCATGGAGAAGATCGCCGAGAACCGCACGAACGTGATGTTCGTGCCCTACGTGAGCCGCATGGACTATGCGGCGGGGATGTTCTACGAGGCGATCGTGGTGAACGCCCCGGAAAAACTGGCGAACATCCCAGTGCCCAAGCGGGCGAGCTACATCCGGGTGCTGATGCTGGAACTCAACCGCATCGCCAATCACCTGCTCTGGCTTGGACCCTTCCTCGCTGACGTGGGCGCCCAGACCCCGTTCTTCTACATCTTCCGCGAGCGGGAGATGATCTACGACCTCTGGGAAGCCGCCACCGGCCAGCGGCTGATCAACAACAACTATTTCCGCATCGGCGGCGTCGCCGCTGACCTGCCCTGGGGCTGGCTGGAAAAGTGCCGCGATTTCTGCGACTGGTTCGGCCCCAAGATCGATGAATACGAAAAGCTGATCACCAACAACCCGATTTTCCGGCGCCGGATTGAAGGGTTGGGAACGATCGAGAAGGAAGACGCCATCAACTGGAGCCTCTCCGGCCCGATGCTGCGCGCCTCCGGTGTGCCCTGGGATCTGCGCAAGGTGGATCACTACGAGTGCTACGACGACTTCGACTGGCAGGTGGCCTGGGAGAAGGAAGGCGACTGCTACGCCCGCTATCGCGTGCGCATCGAAGAAATGCGCCAGTCGCTCAAGATCCTGCGCCAGGCCTGCGACATGATCCCCGGCGGCCCCACCGAAAACCTCGAGGCCAAGCGTCTCAACGAAGGCAAGGGCAGCGACGCCGCCGGTTTCGACTTCCAGTACGTGGCCAAGAAGGTGGCGCCCACCTTCAAGATCCCCAACGGCGAGCTGTACACCCGGCTGGAGTCGGGCAAGGGCGAGATCGGCGTGTTCATCCAGGGCAACAACGACGTCACCCCCTGGCGCTTCAAGATCCGCGCTGCCGACAGCAACAACCTGCAGATCCTTCCCCACATCCTCAAGGGACACAAGGTGGCCGACATCATGGCCATCCTCGGTTCCATCGACGTGATCATGGGATCGGTGGATCGCTGATCTCTGAATCGTTTTCTGCGGCGGTTGCAACGCGCGGGCTACCTGATACCCGCGACCCTGACCGGCGCGTTATGGCTCAAGGGCCTGCATCCAGGCCTTCCAGGTCTGGGCTGTCCGCTGAGGGCCCTCACCGGCGTGCCCTGCCCCACCTGCTTTCTCACCCGTGCAACTGCGGCAGCTCTTACCGGTGATCTGAGCGGATCACTGCAATGGCATCTCTTCGGCCCAGTGGTTGCCGTTGTGCTGGTGCTCTGGAGTGTGGTGGCCCTCCGGCAACGACGCCTCATCCCCAGGGGCATGCCCCTTTGGCCCCTTCCGCTTGTTGGTGGAGGGTTGATCAGCTACTGGCTGCTGCGCCTGAGCACCAACGGTTGGCCCAGCGGCTGAGCGCTCAGCGCAACAGGCCGCGCTCATAGGCGACGTTTTGAAGGAAGAAGCTGGCCATGGGAATCACCACAAAGCCGCCCAGACCACAGGTCAGCAGAGCCAGCAGCCCCACAACGATGCCCACCAAAACCTCTAGGCCCACAAAGCTCAAGCCGTTCTGCGAGCGGTAGACCACCTGGAACGAGTTAGCAAAGGCTTCACCGATGCTCATCTCGGTGACGAAGATGCGATTGACGAACACCGGCGTGACCAAAGCCACCGCAAGCCCGGGAAGGATGCAGAGCAGAAAGCCAATGGTGGTGACCAGCGAAAAGAACAGCCCCGCCAGGACGTAACGCCACCAACGGCCGCTGAGCAGCTGAGCAGCCACTGAAATCGTCACCACCTCCCCGCGTTCGTAGTAGAGGGCAGGGACAGCCACCAACAACACCGACAGCAGGCTGGCGAGGATCGAGAGAGGCAGCTGAACCAGTTGGGCGAGCACCGCCCCGAGCCCCAATGCCGCATCGCTGCTGCCGAGGATCGCGGACATCACAACGAGGGTGAGGCCGTAGACCAGAACAGCCAACAGCGACAGCACGATGGAGCCCACCCAGCTCACCAGCACCACGGGAATGTGCTGCAGGAAGGCCTGCCAGGCCTTCTGAATGGAAGGGGGCTCATGAGCGATCGGCGCGGCCATGCTTCAGGCGGGATTTCTGTCAGGGTGACAGTCGGCACCGGCTCGAACAACACATCGCCATGACCTCTGCCCCCTGGCTGGAGCTGAGCCGAACCGTGCGCTTCAGCGACACCGACGCCGCCGGCGTGATGCACTTTCAGCAGCTGCTGGGCTGGTGCCACCAGGCCTGGGAGGAAAGCCTGGAACGCTTTGGCTTAACGGCGGGATCGGTTTTTCCCGGCGGCCGCGGAGAGCAACCGAGCGTGGCCTTGCCGATCGTGCACTGCCATGCCGATTACCGCGCCCCGGTGCAGGTGGGCGACAAGCTGCTGATCCGCCTGAAACCGGAACGGCTCGATCCCAGCAGTTTTGTGGTGAACAGCCAGGTGCTGCTGAACGAGCAGCTGGTCGCCTCAGGCTGCCTGCGCCATGTGGCCATCGACGCCAACAGCCGGCGCCGTTGTGCCCTGCCCGATGGGGTGGACCGTTGGCTGGAAGCATCAAGCCTCGGCCGCATCCAACCGCTCTAACCACTCCCGCCAGCACTGGCGCTGCCATTTCCCCAGCGCATTGGGGGCCAGGTCGGGACACAACAACCAGCGCCGCGGCGTTTCCGCCGCTGGCCAGGGCCGCGTCAGCAGCTCAAGGCGCTGCAGCACCGCAGCGTCAGAGCTGCCCACCAGGGCCACCAGCCGCTGCCCCCACTCCGGATCGTCCACACCAAGGAGCAGCACGGCGTTCACCGGGAGCGATGCCGCCTGCAGCGCCGCCATCAAGCGCTGCTCCAGCTGCTCGGGGAACACGGTTTCGCCACCGGAGTGAATGGCGCCATCGATTCGCCCCGCAATCTGGAGACCAGGGGTCAACGCGGCCTGATCCCCCGAGCGCCACCAGCCATCGGCATCCCTGAGCGATTCCCACCGATCCGGCTGATCCGCCCACCAACGACCCAGGGCCAAGCGATCGGTGCGCACTTGCAGCGCCCCATCCGTGGCGAGCCGCAGTTCCACATCCATCAGCGGGTCCCCACACCCAGGCTCGCCAGCCAAAAAACGCTCCGGAGGCAGCGCCGCCACCATCGCCGCCGTCTCCGTTGAGCCATAACAGGGCGCCAGCGGCAGCTGCAACGCACGTGCCTGCTCCGCCAACGGAGCCGGGAGAGCAGCGCCACCGATCCAGATCAACTGCAGCTGCTGCAGAAAGGCCACCCCATCGGGATGGGCCAGCAGACGCGCCAGCTGCGTGGGCACCAAGGACAGCACTGCAGGGTTCTTGCCCCAAGCGGGCAGGCCCTGGCAAAACGCAAGCAATTCGGTGGGGGTTTTCATCAACCCTGACGGCAGCTGCTGATGCCCCACGCCCCAGCAGCGGGAGCGCCACCAAGGCATCAGACCACTCACATGGGCCAGCGGCAGTGGATTGAGCAGCAGGGTGGAGGCGGGGTCAACGCCAATCCCCGTCAACCAATGGGCGGTGGCGGCGGCCGAACGGTCCAGATGCAGCGACGGCTGGGCGCAGCAACGGCTGCCGCCACTGCTGCCACCACTGCGCACCAGCACCCCCGGGCCCGGAGGCAATTGAGCGGTGGGGGCCGCGTCCGCCTCAGGCGAGAGGGGCACCCACTGCCCTGCCGCCAGCCCCTGCTCCAGCCGCTCGAGCTCGCTCATGCCGCCGCGGCCCAGACCTGCTCTGGATCGTTGGAGAACATCGGCCCCGCTGGCGTCCAACCGGGGGCCAGGCCCGGTGCCGCCGGCGTCGGCCCCTGGGCCTGAAGCCCGGCCAGATGCTCCAGCCAGCGCCGACCGATGCCGGTTTCAAACGCCGTGCTCAGCATGCGTTGGGGCAGCCCCGCCTGCAGCTCCCGCAACAGCAGGCGTGGATCACCCTCCAACGCGGGCCGCCGCACCTGCCAGCCGCTCCAGCTGCGGCGCAGCTCAGGGTGCTGGTCGAGCGATTCATCGAGGGCCACCGGCACCAGCGCCGCCAATTGCTCCAGGCCGGCTTGATCTTCCACCGGCAGCGGTTGCTCCAACCAATCCAGGTGCGGGTCATCGCGCAACCGCTGCATCCAGGCCTCAGCCGTGCTGCGGTCCCAGCCGCCGTTGGCATCCAGACGCAACCGGGCCGTGGGCGGCAGCCGCTGGAGCAGCTGGTCGAGCAGCTGACGCTCCAGAGCATCCGGCGCTGTGGCCACCTTCCACTTGAGGGTGCAGCTCTCCAGGCCACACATCGATGCCGCAGCAACCTCAAGGGCCAAAAGCATCGCCTCGCCAGCCGGCAGCAACAGCGCCGGGGCAGGGGCCTTCAGCCAGCCCTGGGGCGAAGCAACGCCCACCACACCCTGCAGCTCCGCCAGCGCCGCACCAACGCCAAAACCCACCGGCCCCGGGGCCTCCCGCAACACAGCCTCCAGCTGAGCCTGAAGAAGCTCGTCCGGCAGCGCGGCGAGAGCCTGCTCGCAGGCCGTGAACTGCTGCTGCTGAAGCGGAGCCACTTCGCCCCAGCCCACGGCCCCCTGATCGTTCTCCAGCCGCAGCAACCAGCCACAGCGCTCCCGCAGCTCGCCGGATGCCGTGCGCAGCGGCTGCAGCAGAGCAAAGCGAAAGCGGCGACGCTGCAGCCGGAGGGTCATCCGCCGGTCCAGACACGAGCCAGCGCCAGGCCCGCACTCAGCCCCAGACCATTCCAGCCCTGGAAACGCAAGGCCAGAAATTTGCTGCCGCTGATCAGCTCCGGCCGGTCGTGGTGGCGCTGGAGCAGACGCATCAGCTGCACGCCGGCAGGAAGGCCGAGAGCGCTCAACAACACCGTCGGAGGCCAGTCCCCATGCAGCACGGGCACCCATTCCAGCGCCAGCGTCAGGGCCACAAACCAGGGCACCAAGGCCGCCGCCCGGGCCGTGCCCAGACGCACCACCGGCGACCGTTTGCCATGGGCAGCGTCCTCCTCCACCTGATGGAAGTGGGAGCAGAACAACACCAGGGTGGTCGCCAGGGCGGGACCTGCCCCCAAGATCAAGGCGGTGCCCCAAGGAATTGACGCCGTGCCTCTTGGTTGCAACACCACCAGGGCCGCTGCGGTGGCAAAGGGCCCAAAGGCCAACCAGCACAGGGGCTCACCCAGGCCGCGGTAGCCCAGGCGAAATGGAGGGCCTTGGTACACGTAACCCAGACCGCAGCACACCAGCACCAGGGCCAGCACCGCACCGCTGCTGTTCCAGGCCAACCCGGCCATCACCAGCAACCCCAGCACCAGCGCAGCGGTCGATCCCTGGGCGACACGGTCCCGGCGGCCGGTGAGGTTGACCACGGAATGGGGCTTGCCGGTGGCATCCACACCCGTGGCTGCATCAAAAACATCGTTGCTGAGGTTTTCCCAAAGCAACAGCAAGATGGCCGCCAGCACAAAGCCCCCCAGCTGCAGCCATCGCAGCGAGCCCGCCACCCCGAACTGCCATCCAGCCGCCAGCAGCACGGGCATCACCGCGACGGAATACATCGGCCACTTGATCGCTGCCTTCCACAAACGGCGCCGATCGGCGTAACGGGATGCGACAGCCTGCGGCTCAGACATGGACAGGACCCGTTCCCGCAGGGCGAAGACCCATACATTTGAGCAGTAACCCTGGCCGGAAACGCCGCGGATGTCGGCTGATTGTTGTTTCAGCACCCTCCTCTCCGCTGCCCAGCGGGGTTGGTTGGCCTGTGACGGCGATGAAGCGCTGCTCAGCCTGGCCCTGCCGATCGAAGGGATCGACCCGCTTCTGGCCTTGCCGCAGCTGGCGGAACAGGAAAGCCTGCAGGTGCTGTGGGACAGCGCCCCGGGGCTCTGCCTGGCCGCTGCAGGGCCCTGCCAGGAACTGGAGCTGGCGGGCAGCCGTCGCTTTGAGCAGGCCCAGCGCTTCGCCGACCTCTGCCTCAGCCGCCTGCACGACACAGCACCGGACAGCCCAGCCCATGCGCGGCCTCGGGTGCTGCTGCGCTTCCGCTTCTTCGATCAGGTGAGTGAGCGACGCCGCAGTGAAGCGGTGGTGCCATCGGTGCAGGCGGTGCTGCCCCGTTGGCAGCTCAGCCGTCAGGGACGCCGGGGCTGGCTGCGGCTGAATGGGGTCGTGAGCAGTGCAGCGGACTGCCGCGAGCTGGCGGAACAGCTCTGGCTCAAGCACGAACAACTGCTCAAGACGCCGGCCACGCCAACCCGGCTCACGCCCCAGGCGCTGGTGGCGGCGTCGGAACCGGAAACCTGGCGGCAGCGCTATGCCACAGCCCTCACCCGCGGGATTGATCTGGTCAACAGCGGCGACCTGCACAAACTGGTGCTGGCGGTACGCCACCGCATCGTTCTGGCCCACATCTTCGACCCATTACCACTGTTGAAACGGCTGCGGCGGCAGCAAGCCGGCAGCTGCCGCTTCCTCTGGCAGCGCCATGCCGGGGATGCCTTCTTCGGTGCGTCGCCGGAACGGCTGCTCAGCCTGCGCGCCGGATGGCTGCGCAGTGATGCCCTGGCCGGCACGGCGGGTCAGGGGGATTCCGGGGCGCAGCTGCTGCGCTCCGACAAAGACCGCCGTGAACACGAGTTGGTGGTTGAAACCATCACCGACCAACTGCGCCGCAACGGGTTGACCCCCCGCCGCCGCCGCCAACCCCAACTGGCCCGCCACGGCAACCTCACCCACCTGCACACCCCGATCACAGCGGAAACCCATGGTCAGCCCGTTCTGGCACTGGCCGAACAGCTGCATCCCACCCCCGCCGTTGCCGGGTTGCCGCGCCGCGACGCAATGGCCTGGCTGCGAACCCTCGAACCGTTTGAACGGGGCAGTTATGCGGCGCCGATCGGCTGGATCGACAGCGCCGGCGATGCGGAACTACGGGTGGCGATCCGCTGCGGTCATGCCCGCGGCTGCGAGCTGGACCTCACCGCCGGAGCCGGCCTGGTTCGGGGGTCCGTTGCCGAGCGCGAGCTGCAGGAGGTGGGGCTGAAGCTGGCGGTGCTGGCGGACCAGCTGGAACTTCAGACCAGCGCGCGCAACCGCTCGATCGTCTGATCCGCCAGCGGCTGGTTCATCAACCGCTCCACTTCCCGCACCCCCGTGGGGCTGGTGACGTTGATTTCGCTGAGCATGCCGCCGATCACGTCGATGCCGACGAAGAACAATCCCTCCGCCCGCAGCGCCGGGGCCAGAGCAGCGCAGATCTGACGTTCCCGCTCGGTGAGTTCTGTGGCTTCCGCCTGGCCACCCACCGCCAGATTGCTGCGGAATTCTCCGGCTGAGGGACGCCGATTGATCGCTCCCAGGGGATCGCCATCCACCAACAGGATGCGCTTGTCGCCTTCGCTCACGGACGGCAGAAAGGCCTGGGCCATCACCGGCAAGCGTTCCTGCTCCGTCACCAGCTCCAGCAGAGCCTTCAAGCCCGGCGCCTGGCCGTTGACCCGAATCACCCCCAGGCCGGCACGACCCCCCAGGGGTTTGAGCACGATCTCCTGCTGCTCCTGGGCAAACAACAGCAGCTCAGACACCCGCCCTGCCACAAGCGTGGGAGCCATCCAACGGCTGAAGCGCAAGGCCCCCAGCTTTTCGTTCCAGCTGCGCAGCGCACTGGGGCGATTGAGCACCCGCACCCCAGCCCGCTCGGCAACCTCCAACAGATGGGTGGCATAGAGATAGGCCTCATCCACCGGCGGGTCCTTGCGCATCCAGATCACGTCAAATCCAGCCAGGGCCTGACGCTCCGCCACCCCAACCGTGATCCAGGGCTCCGGGGTCACCGGCAAGGCAATCGCAAGGGGTTCATCGCCCCGCGCAATCAGATCGGAGGGCGTGCAGGCCCACACCTCATCGCCGGCGCGATGGGCGGCCTGCATCAGCGCAGCAGAGGAATCCTTGGCTGGATTGATCTGCCCCAGCGGATCCAGAACGAACAGCTGGCGCATTGATCAGGCCTTCAGCAGCGCATCAAGCTCACCGCCACGATCCAGGGCGTGGAGGTCATCGCAACCGCCAATGTGGCGATCGTCGATGTACACCTGCGGAACGCTGCGGCGACCATCACCCCGGGCCGCCATGGCATCCCGAGCGGGCTCATCCCCATCCACGCTGTGTTCGGTGTAGCTCACTCCCTTGCGATCCAAGAGCCCCTTGGCGCGGACGCAGAACGGGCAGGTGCGCCAGGTGTAGATCTCAACCTTGGCCATTGCGTTGGTGATGCCAGTGGTCGGATCCTATGCAGCAACTGCGCTGATAGCGTCAGAGGCTGATCAGGACCGAGTCCTTGCTGGATCTCACCGACTTCAAACGCGACCTCTCCGAGCTCACTGACCGCCTGGGCAATGCCCAGGACTGTCTTTGACGTTCCTGCACTGAACGCCAGGCAACAAGATCTCGAACAACTCGCGGCCCAGCCCGATTTCTGGGATGACCAGCAGAACGCCCAGAAGCAGATGCGGCGTCTGGATGAGGTGAAGGCCCAGCTGTCTCAGCTGAGCGGATGGCGCGGCGCTGTCGACGATGCCCAGGCCACCCTTGAGCTTTACGAGCTAGAGCCGGATGAGGACCTACTGCAGGAGGCTCAGAACGGGTTGAACCAGCTGCGTCAGGGGCTGGACCGTTGGGAGCTGGAGCGCCTGCTCAGCGGCGAATACGACAAAGAGGGTGCCGTGCTCAGCATCAATGCAGGGGCCGGCGGAACGGATGCCCAGGACTGGGCCCAGATGCTGCTGCGCATGTACACCCGCTGGGCGGAAGACCGCGGCATGAAGGTGACCGTGGACGAACTCTCCGAAGGGGAAGAAGCAGGGATCAAGAGCTGCACGATCGAGATCGAAGGTCGCTACGCCTACGGCTACCTGCGCAACGAAAAGGGCACCCACCGCCTGGTGCGCATCTCACCGTTCAACGCCAACGACAAGCGCCAGACCAGCTTTGCCGGTGTGGAGGTGATGCCCAAGATCGAGGAGGAGGTCAAGCTCGATATTCCTGAAAAGGACCTGGAGATCACCACCAGCCGCTCGGGCGGCGCGGGTGGCCAGAACGTGAACAAGGTGGAAACGGCTGTGCGCATCCTGCACATCCCAACCGGGCTGTTTGTGCGCTGCACCCAGGAGCGCTCCCAGCTCCAGAACAAGGAGAAAGCGATGGCGTTGCTGATGGCCAAGCTGCTGGTGATCGCCCAGGAGCAACGGGCGGCCGAAATCGCCGACATCCGCGGCGACATCGTTGAAGCGGCCTGGGGCAACCAGATCCGCAACTACGTTTTTCAGCCATACCAAATGGTGAAAGACCTGCGCACCAATGAAGAAACCAACGATGTGCAAGCGGTGATGGATGGGGCCCTCGACCCGTTCATCGACGCCTCTTTGCGCCAGGGTGTCGACAGCCCCGGCGCCGACGCCGATTCCTGATCCCATGGCCAGCGAGAGCACCCCACCGCCGAGCTTCGTCAAACAGGCCATGCGCAACATGGTGCGCAAGGGCAGCAAGAGCCTGTTTCACTTCGGCCTCACCGCCATGGGATTCCTTGGCTTCATCACCCTCGTGGCTTGGCTGGGGCGTCCAACCCTGCCGGGCTAGGCATGGAGCTCGACCTCGCACTGGATCGGGAGGAAGGGGCGCTGCAAGCCTCGGAAAGCGGCGATTTGCTCGATGAAACGGTCTGGCTTCAGCAGTTGGAGCATTGGCTGCAGATCGTTTGCGGGGATGAGAGCCTCGACTGCCCGACCCTGGTGCGTTCGGCGGAGGAGCTGAGCCTGGGGCTGCGCTTCATCGATGACGCCACCATCGCGGATTTGAACAGCACCTGGCGCCAGAAGACAGGTCCCACGGATGTGTTGTCGTTTGCCGCCCTCGACGACGCCGGCGACTGGATGGAGGGCCCCAGCATCGAACTGGGAGACATCGTCGTCTCCCTGGAGACCGCCCGGCGTCAGGCCCAGGAGCAGGGGCACAGCCTTCAGCGGGAATTGCGCTGGCTGGTGAGCCATGGCCTGCTGCACCTGCTGGGCTGGGACCATCCCGATGACGACAGCCTTGCCGCGATGCTCGCCCTGCAGGAGAGGCTTCTTGGGGATGGGTGACCTGAACAGTCCGGGTAATCTTCGAGCAGCGGTCATGTGCCCTGCGGAGTTGGAGTTGCGTTCCGATGACCACTAAATCAACCCGGACAGCCTCCGCAGACGCAGCTTCAGAGGAGGTGGCCATGGTGCCCAACGCAATGCGGCGACGGGGCAGCTGGCGCATCGCCGGTGATCTGCCGGCAAGTTTTCGCTACGCCGCCCAGGGCCTTGGCTACGCCTTCCTCACCCAGCGCAACTTCCGCATCCATGTGGTGACGGGGCTGGTGGTGTTTGGCCTGGCCACCTGGCTGCAACTGGATCTGATCCGCCTGGCCGTGCTGGTGCTTACGGTGGCTGCCGTTCTGGTGTTGGAGCTGCTGAACACAGCGGTGGAAGCGGTGGTGGATCTGGCCATTGGCCGGCGGTATCACCCCTTGGCCCGCATCGCCAAAGACTGTGCTGCTGCCGCCGTGCTGACTGCCGCCATCAGCTCCTTGCTGATCGCTCTGTTTCTCCTGCTTCCGCCGCTCTTGCTCCGCCTGGGGCTCTGACTCCCGATTCTCAGATGCTGCTGGTCATCGACAACTACGACAGCTTCACCTTCAACCTGGTGCAGTACTTCGGTGAGCTCGCCGCCCAGCATCCGTTGGCAGCCGATCTGCAGGTGCATCGCAACGATGCCATCAGCCTGGAGCAGATCCGCGCCCTGAAGCCCGACGCGATCCTGCTCTCTCCAGGCCCTGGCGACCCGGATCAATCGGGCGTCTGCCTCGACATCCTCAAAGAACTTTCCGCAACGGTGCCCACCCTGGGGGTGTGCCTGGGCCATCAGGCCATCGCCCAGGTGTACGGCGGCCGGGTGGTGCGCGCCCAGCAGCAGATGCACGGCAAGACCTCACCCGTCCTGCACAAAGGTGATGGCGTGTTCGCGGGACTGCCCCAACCGCTGACGGCCACCCGCTACCACTCTCTGATCGCCGAACGCGACACCCTGCCGGACTGCCTCGAGGTGACCGCCTGGCTCGAAGACGGCACGATCATGGGCCTGAGGCACCGGGAGCATCCGCACCTGCAGGGGGTGCAGTTCCACCCCGAAAGCGTGCTCACCGATCAAGGCCACCAACTGCTGGCCAACTTTCTGCGGGAAGCGGAAGGCTGATCCAGCCGAGCATCATGCGGCTCATCTTGCACATCGGGATGCACAAAACGGCATCCACAACGATTCAGAGACGGCTGAAAGCCAACAACCCAAAACTCCAGGATTTCGGCTTTCGCTACGCCACCAAGGAACGGAAGACGCTGCTCAAGGCCGTTCGAAAGAAGAACTTCAAACCCTGGCGAAAGCTGATTCGTCAGGCCCAAGCGGAAGGGTTCACCCCGATCGTGTCCCATGAGGCGTTCTCACACATTCTGTGTCGGCCCCGGTCTGCCAAGGACAACCGCTGCCTCGGTGATTGGCTGCTGAAGAAATTGAACCAAGCCGGCGTCGATGTGACCGTGATCGGCTTTGTGCGGGATCAACCCAGCTACCTCAACTCTCACTACACCCAGCACGTCAAGCGCTTCGCCACGGCGCAATCGCTGGAGGCCTACACCGCCAAAGCGATGAAGCCATCGATCCGCAAACGCACCTGCGATCCGGAACAGCTGTTCGGCTGGCTCGACAAGCAACCAACCGTCCATGCGGTGTTCTTTCCCTATGGCCGCTCCATCACCCCACCGCCATCTCTTGGGGAGGGCCCCAAGGAACCCTTCGCTCAGGTGATCCACTGCTTGGGAATTCCGGAAACCGTGCAGTTCAAGCCGGTGGCCAACCAGAACTCCCAGCCGGGTGATCTGGCCATCCGCACCGCGTTGCAGCTCAATCAGGAGCTCAAACGCGAGGGCGTTCGTCTGGGCAAAAAGGCCAAGCTGGCGCGCACCCTGCTCTGCCAGGAAGCCGAGCGGCGCAACTGGATGGAAACGCCCTACATGGGCGTTGATCCAGAGCTCAACCAGCGCATCAGGGCCCACTTCGCAGCAGCGAACAACCGCTTTGCCCATCGGATCTGGGGATGCCCATGGGATCAGATCTTCAGCCCGGCAGCTGCAGCGGAGAGCCCTGCCCCCAACGCGGCCGAACAGAAAGCGATTGATCAAGCCACCCAGCGAATCCGTCGGCGGTTGATTCCACACTCACAGCGCATCAGAGCCTGGCTGCAGCGACTGGGCAGTGCCATCGGCAGCAAGAAAGAACGCTGTTAGCGTCCGAAGCACGTTCTTCCCTTCCCATGTCCGTCCTGCGTTCCGCTGTGACCGCCGCTGCAGGCCTGGCACTCGGCCTCACGTCGCCGGCCATGGCAGGCGGTGGGGTATCGATCAGCAGCTACGGGCAACGGGCCTTGCTGATCCAGGGGGGCGGCCAGTCGGTGCTGCTCAACCCCTACAAAGCAGTGGGTTGTGCTGCAGGGCTGCCTGAGTCCCGGCTGACGGCCGGCGTTGTTCTGGCCAACTCCGAACTGGCTGATGAAGGAGCCCGCGACATGGCCGGCGGCCGCTTTCTGGCCCAACCCGGGTCGTATCGGATCGGTGGCCTGAGCCTGGAGGGCTTTGCCAATCCCCACGACCGCGTGGGCGGACGCCGCTTTGGCAACGCCACCCTCTGGCGCTGGCAGCAGGGGGGCCTCAGCTTTGCCCACCTCGGTGCCACCGCTGGAGAGCTCGCACCTGCCGACCGGGTGCTGCTGGGCAACCCCGATGTGCTGATCATCGGCGTTGGCGGCGGCAGCAAGATCTACACCGCCGAAGAAGCCGCGGCGGTGGTGAAGCAGTTGAACCCCAAACGCGTCATCCCAGTGCAATACGTCAACGGCGACGCACCGGAAGGCTGTGACCAGGAGGGTGTTCAACCTTTCCTCGATGCCATGGGTGGCACCGCCGTGCGCCGGGTGGGCCGAACCCAGACCCTGCCCGGCAACCTCGACGACACCACCGTGATCACGGTGATGCAGTAGCGAGAGCCGACCAGATCAGGCACCACTAAGCCAAATCGCAAACTGATCTCCACACCTTGATCGGATTGAACGCTTCGCCAGCATTCGTCAATTCACATGTGGTTGATGCAGCGCTCCATCCGCTTGTCCCTCTCCCTCGGTAGTGCCGCTGCACTGGCACTCGCCAACACTTCTTTCCTGCCTGCTGCTGCTCAAGAGGCAGACACCGCTGAGCATCTTGGTGGTGTGTTGAGCATCAGCCTCTAAGACGTCGTTAAACCCACCATT
>ENA-OSEY01000338-OSEY01000338.1-marine-metagenome-genome-assembly--contig:-NODE-338-length-34630-cov-32.535062_pt1 | contig 34630 bp, 31 predicted proteins | sample MGYA00248465_ERZ534230 | MGnify/ENA primary metagenome ERZ534230 (study PRJEB26409, sample SAMN06344110) | marine metagenome | isolation source: Sea water from surface | place: Atlantic Ocean:Southern... | reverse complement strand
CAAATTAAAAAATATACTTCATTTCAGCACTAATATATTAATATTAGTGCTGATTTAAGATGGATAATAATTTTCTTGTAATTGAAAATATTTCTAAATCCTTTGGAGATAACAAAGTTTTAGAAAATATTAATTTAAATATTTCAAAATCTGAATTTTTTGGTCTCTTAGGATCATCGGGCTCAGGCAAAACTACCTTACTAAGAATACTAGGTGGATTTGAGAAGCCAGATACAGGACGTGTAATACTCGACGGAACGGACATAACAAACCTTGAACCTTTTGAAAGACCATTAAACTATATGTTTCAATCGTATGCTCTATTTCCTCACTTAAACGTATTTAATAATTTAGCTTTTGGAATAAAAGAAAATTTTACCCAAAAAGAAATTGAAATAAATGTAAGAAATATTGCTGAACTTTTATCTATTGAACATTTATTAAATAGAAGAATTAAGCAATTATCAGGTGGAGAGCAGCAACGAGTTGCCCTTGGAAGGTGCTTAATAAAAAAACCTAAGTTATTATTATTAGATGAGCCTCTTGCAGCACTAGATAAAAAACTAAGATCAAAAACGCAATTAGAGTTAACAACACTCCAAAAGAAACTAAAAATTACATTTGTTTTCGTCACCCATGATCAGGAAGAAGCAATGTCCTTATCTGATAGAATGGCAATAATGAAGAATGGTCTTATTTTGGAATGTTCTAGCCCTGAAGAGATTTATGAAAATCCTAAAAGTCTTTATACTGCCAATTTTATAGGAATTGCAAATATAATTGAGATTTATAAGAAAGATGAAAATTTTTATTCTGATGATTTAGGTATAAATTTTAAATTAAACAAAGAATTAAAAAATACAAAAACTAATATTTTACTAAGACCAGAGAAAATAAAAATACAATCAATAAATAATTTGAAAACAAGTTCATTTAATTCCTTTAGTGGAGAAATTTTAGAAAAATCATATTTGGGAAGCTTTACACGTTATGAAATTAAAATTAAAAATATGATAATTTCAGTTTTAGATCAGAATTTTAACTCCAACTCAAATTATAATTTCCCAAAAGGGGAGAAAGTCATTTGTAGTTGGGAAAGTGAATCAATTAAGGTTTTAGAGGATTAATTGAAAAATAAATTATTTGAAAAATATTTTGTTTTTAGTCCTTATTTTTGGCTTGTTCTATTTTTTTTTATACCATTAGCTATAATTTTTAAAATATCAATTTCGGTATCAGAATGGGGGATGCCTCCTTATCAAGATATTTTTCTTTTTGATAATGGATTTAAGATCAATACTACATTTGAAAACTATGTTTATATATTTAGTGATTATTACTACATTGGATCTTTTGTAAACTCTTTGATACTAGCTCTAATATCTACTTTTTTTTGTTTACTTATTGGGTTCCCATTAGCTTTTTATATTGCGACTTCAAATATCAGATTAAGAAATATCCTATTAGTTTTAGTAGTTATTCCATTTTGGTCATCATTTTTATTAAGAGTATATGCATGGAAAATAATTTTACAGAATAATGGAATTTTAAATGTAATACTTCTAAACCTAGGCATAACATCAGAACCACTTCAATTATTATACAATCAATATGCTGTCATCATGGGAATTGTATACACTTATTTACCTTTGATGATTTTACCACTCTATGGATACTTAAATAAATTTGACTTAAATTTAATTGAAGCATCAAAAGATTTAGGATTAAATCGTATTAAAACCTTTTTTAAAGTTATTCTTCCTTTGTCTGTTCCAGGAATTGTTGCTGGATCTTTATTAGTTTTTATACCTGTTGTTGGAGAATTTATTATACCTGAAATGTTAGGTGGTAGTGATAGATTGTATTATGGAAAAATATTATGGGAGGAATTCTTTGTTAATAGAAATTGGCCAGGTGCTAGTGCTTTAGCTTTTAGTGGAATTATTATTTTGGTTTTACCAATTGTTATTTTTCAAATACTTTATTCTCGTTGGAGTCAAAAAAATGAAATCTAGTTTAATCAAAAGTACAGTTATTTTTTTAGGTTTATTTTTTTTATATTTCCCAATTTTAGTTTTAATTTTTTACTCATTTAATGAAAATAAGAGAGTAATGGTTTGGAAAGGATTTTCTTTAAGATGGTACAATGAATTATTTAATAATGAACAAATAATTGAGGCATTTATTATTAGTATTAAAATTGCAGCTTTGTCTGCAACTTTTGCTACAATTTTAGGAGTTATGATTGGATATTCACTTGTAAGAATAAGAAAAATTCCTTTTAAATCATTTTATATTTTTCTTTCATCAACACCTTTGGTTTTGCCAGAATTAATTTTAGGTCTTTCAATGTTACTTTTTTTTATAAGCTTAAATAATGTAATTGGATTTCCATCATCTAGAGGACAATTAACTATTTTTATATCGCACGTTACTTTTTGTATTGCATTTGTCGCAATTATTATTCAAGCAAGATTAACTGACTTTAACAAAAATATTGAGGAAGCTGCGATGGATCTAGGCTATAATTATACCAAGGTACTCTATAAGATAACTTTACCAATAATTTTACCTTCTATTATTGCTGGTTGGTTATTAGCTTTTACAATTTCTTTAGATGATCTAGTTGTTGCGAGTTTTACTACTGGGCCTGGAGCTAACACATTGCCAATTGTAGTTTTTTCTAAAGTTAGATTAGGATTGAGTCCTGAAGTAAACGCATTATCAGCAATTTTAATGTTTGCTTTAATAATAATTGGTTTATTTTATTTTTATTTTAATAAAAAATTTAAACATTAAGTAATAAATATTCTCGCTCCCAAGAACTTATTACTGATAAATAAGCTTGATACTCAACTCTTCTTATCGCAGCAATCGACCTTACAAATTTTTCATTAAATATGGATTTTATATCTTCATCATTTTCAAAGAGAGTTAACGATTCATCCATATTTTTAGGTAGATTAGAATTTTTATCTTTAAATGCACTATCTTTAGTTTCTGGATTTGGTTTTAAATTGTTTTTCATTCCTAAATATCCTGAAGCTAAATTAGCTGCAAAAACTAGATATGGATTTGTATCAGATCCAGGAATTCTATTTTCAATACGTATATTCCTTTCCTCAATTGATGGAATTCTAAAACCACAACTTCTATTACCTATTCCCCATTTAACATTTTTAGGAGCACCCCAAGTTGCAAACAATCTTCTAAATGAATTTATATTTGGAGCGTATATTGGCATTAATAATGGAGTATATTTTTCCAAACCACCTAAATAGTTTTTCATTTTTTTTGAAATTTTAGTTGATTGATTAAAAAAAATATTTTTATTTTTTTCATTATATATTGATTGATGTATGTGCATTGCACTACCAGGTTGGTTCTCCATAGGTTTTGCCATAAATGTTGCATGAAGTTTATGTTTCAAAGCTGACTGTCTTAGAGTTCGTTTAAATAAAAATACCTGGTCTGCTAGATCTAAAGGATCACCATGCTGAAAATTAATTTCCATCTGAGCTGAACCAGATTCATGATTAATAGTATCAATTTCAATATTTTGTGCTTCACAATAATTATATACATCCTCAAAAAGATGATCAAATTCGTTAACAGCATCTATACCCAAGGCTTGCTTACCTGTTTCTTGTCTACCTGATTGACCCACTGGCACTTCAAGGGGGTAATCTGAGTCAGCATTAGGTTTCACTAAATAAAATTCTAACTCTGGTGAAACAATTGGAGTTAATTTATCTTTTTTATAAAGTTTAAGAATATTTTTTAGAGCATTCCTACTAGAATTTATAACATCATCTCCGTTAAGATTTATTGCATCGCAGATAATTTGTGCAGTAGGGTCGTCGTACCATGGCACTACTCTCATTGTATCAAAATCTGGTTTTAAAATTACATCAATGTCAGTTGGATTGTAAACACTTCTTGGTAAAGCACCGGCAGAGTCCTCAGTTGCATAATCTCCTGATATCGTTTGAATAAAAGTTGACTGTGGTAATCTGTGACTTTCATCTTCCAGTCCTTTTAAAAATTTATTAGTTGGTAAAATTTTTCCCCTTGCTATACCTCCAAGATCTGGAACTAAACATTCAACTTCTGTAATAGAGTTTTCATGAAACCAATTTTGAAATTTTTCAATCATATTGAGACTGTTTGTTTACTAATTATTATTAAACCATTAAAGATAAGTTAATGTTTACTACAAAAAAAAGGACCTTTAATCAACATGATAATGAAAAAGAGAGTTTTTATAAATTTTCAGCACCTAATTTTCCTAATCAAATTAAATTAAATGAGAATATTTCAACTGATGTATGTATTATTGGAGGTGGTTTAACAGGTATTTCTTCAGCATTAAATTTATCTAATCAAGGTTTATCAATAACGATTTTGGAAGCAAATAAAGTTGGATCTGGTGCTTCTGGTAGGAATGGTGGTCAACTAGGAATTGGAATGAGAAAAGATCAATTCTACTTAGAAAAAAAATTTGGTATTGAAAAAGCAAAATTTTTTTGGAAAGTTGGATTAGATGCTGTTTCAAATGTAGTTAATTTAATTGAAAAATACAAAATTGACTGTGCGCTTAGACAAGGTGTTCTTCATGTAGGCAACACAAAAAAAGATTATAAATATTTTCAAGATGAAATTGAGCATATGCAGAAGAATTATAATTATAATAATTATGAATACTTTGACCACAATTCAATAAGAGATGAAGTTAATAGTGACAGATATTTTTCTGGAATGCTTTTAAAGGATTCTTATCATTTAAACCCATTAAAACTGACATATGGTTTAGCAGAACAGTGTTTAGCAAATGGTATAAATATATATGAAAATTCTCCAGCTGATAAAATTGTTGATAATCAAAAAGAAGTTATAATTCACTCTGGAAAAAATATTATTAAAGCAAAGAAAGTAATTATTGGTTGCAATGGTTATCTTGACAATCTTTTAGGATCAAAGAGAAATTATTTTATGCCTATAAATAATTATATTATTGCAACAGAACCTCTCGGAAAAGATCTGGCAAGTAAATTAATCAAAAGAAATTGTGGCGTAATAGATTCTAGATTTATGATTGATTATTATAGATTTTCAGAAGACTACAGACTTCTTTTTGGAGGACCTGAAACAATTACATCTCATTTTGTAAAAGATGCAAAGAGTTTTGTCTCTAAACGAATGTATAAAGTTTTTCCTGAATTAAAAAAATTTAAAATTGAATTTTCTTGGGGAGGTACCTTGGCAATATCGATTAATAGATTGCCTATTTTTGGAACTATAATGAATCAAAAGTTATATTATGCTCATGCTTACTCTGGGCATGGGTTAGCTATGAGTATTATGGGAGGAAAAATGGTAGCTGAAAAAATTTTAAATAAATCAAATAATTTTGATATGTTTGAGCAAATTAATCATTTTAAAATTCCAGGTGGCAACATGTTTAGAAGACCATTGTATTCTTCAGCCATTATTTATTATAGGTTAATGGATTATTTAAATAGATTGTAATTACTTAATTGCTCTTCTTAATCTGTCATTTATAGTTTTGCCAAGCCCTTTATCAGGTATTTCTACTACAGCAATTTTTTTGCATCTACTTTGATCTAATTTATGAAGATAATGATAAAAATTTTTTGCTGCTTCATTTAAATTTTTTTTATTACTCAAATTTAAATTAATTATTTTAGACTTTAATTTATTATTGCCAAAATTTAATAAACCTTCATTTTTTAGTATTCTCTTAGCATTCATTCTTATTGGCTTTAAAGTTGAGTAATGTTTTTTTAAATTACCAGGAGAAATAGATGATTTCTTTTTAATTTTTACTTTTGCATATTTATTTAGCTCTTCAACAGTTATGCTGCCATATCTTAATACTTCAATTTCATTATTGGTATCAATTCTAACAACTGTGGACTCTAGTCCATGAGAAGACTGTTTATCTTTTAAAACAAATATTTTTTTTACTAGAATAGGATCGATATCCATAATATTGGTTACGGAAGTTCTTTCTGACAGATTAGCACTAGGGGCTGCAATAGGTAGGTCAAATAAAGTAATTAATTTTTTAGCCAATTTATTACCGGGAATTCTGCAGCCAACTAAAGTTGAGTTGTTAGAGACTAATTTTGATATTTTAGAATTTTTCTTTTTTTTTAATATTATTGTCAAAGGACCAGGCCAGAATTTTGAACCTAATTTTTTTTCAAATTTATTTAAAATAAAATATTTTTCTATTTGTTTAATACTTTTAAAGTGACAGATAATTGGATTACTTCGTGGTCTTTTTTTTACTTTAAAAATAGATTTTACAGCCTCATCATTTGTTGCATCTGCTCCAAGACCAAATACTGTTTCTGTGGGAAATATTACAAGTTCTCCACTGCTTAATAAATTTTTTGCAATATCTAACTTATTTTTTTTCATATTTTTTTATAAAATGTTTCCATCTATCTTTAAAATAGTTATTATCAATACTTGTATATGGGAAAAGTTATAGCATTTTCGAATCAAAAAGGTGGTTCAGGTAAATCGACTCTTTCAGCAAATTTATCAGTTTTGTGGAGCAATAGTGGTTACAAAGTAGCTGTTATAGATGCTGATGCACAAAAAAGTCTATCATATTGGCTTGAAGCAAGAAAATCTTATTATGGTGAAGATGATATTGGAATAACTCAATTAAATTTTGATATAAGGAATTTAATAGATGAAATTAAAGCCATAAAAAGAAAGTACGACTTTATAATAATTGATAGCCCTCCATCTATAACTTTTGAAACAATGCAGGTTGTAAAAGCTTCTGATAGGGTATTTGTTCCAGTACAACCAAGTCCAGTAGACTTAATGGCTACACTTCCTTTTTTAAAAATTGCAAAACAAGAAAGAAAAAATCCAATAATTATTCTTAATAGAGTGATGCCGAGAGCAAAATTAACTGACGCAATGATTTTGCGTTTAAGATATGCTGGTGCTAAAATTGCTCGCTCCCGACTGTCTAGCAAAGTATTATTTGCAGAAACATTCTCAGTTGGAAGGGGTGTAGTAGATATAAGTGTTACATCAGATGCTTCAAAAGAAATAATTAATGTTGGAAACGAAATTTTAAGAAATTTCTAACTTAATGTCTGATATCACAACTGTTATACTTGCTGCAGGCAATAGTACGAGATTTAAAGCAAGTAAATCAAAGCTTGTTTATCCATTATGCGGGTTACCAATTGTTTCACATATTTTTAATATTGCAAAAAAAATATCTGGTAAAAATATATTAGTTGTATCTAATGAAAAAAATAAAGAAGAATTAAAGTTAATATTAAATACCTCAAAGTTAGTTGTTCAAAAAAAACAAAAAGGAACCGCTGATGCAATTGAGCAAGTTAAAAAATATGTTAAATCAAAAAATATTTTAATTTTATTTGGTGATACACCTTTAGTTGAAGTTAAAGATATAAGAAAACTAGTAAGTAAATTTAAAAAAAGTAAAGCGAAAGCTTCATTAATTGCATTTAATACTTCAGAGCCACATGGTTATGGTAGGTTATTATTAAATAACAACTACGTTGAAGAAATAATTGAGCAAATCAATTTAAAACCTGAACAAAAAAAAATCAATTTATGTAATTCTGGTATTTTGATAGCAAATACTAAATTATTATTTGATAATTTAAAAAATATTAAAGAAAATAAAATTAAAAAAGAAAGATATCTTCCTGATATATGCAAAATTTTTTCAAAAAAAAATATTCCTATCAATTATATTGAGTGCAACAAAGAAACAATGTTGGGCATAAATACATTGGATGATTTTAATGTTGTACAAAATATCTTGCAAAAAAAATACGTAAAAAATTTTATAAAAAATGGAGTCAATTTTTTAAAACCCAATACTTGTTATTTAAGCTATGACACCAAAATTGAACCTACTGTTACAATTGAAAGCAATGTTACAATAAAGGAAAAAACAATTATAAAAAAAGGTTCAATAATTAAAAGTAATTCATACTTAGAAGAGGTTACAATAGATGAAAATTCACATATTGGTCCAAGTGCTAGATTAAGACCAAAAACAAAAATCGGAAAAAAATCAAAGATTGGTAACTTTGTTGAAATAAAAAATTCTAAAATTGGAAATAATGTTTCTATTGCTCATCTTTCATATGTTGGAGATTCAGAAATAGGAAATAATGTGAATATAGGTGCCGGCACAATAACTTGTAACTATGATGGAAAGAAAAAACACAAAACGATAATAAAAGATAATGTATTTATAGGTTCAAACACATCACTCATTGCTCCAGTTGTAATTGAGTCTAAATCTAGAATTGGCGCAGGTAGTGTTATCACTAAAAATATTCCCAAAAATTCACTTGCTATTGAAAGATCAGCCTTAAAAATTCTAAGAAATAAAAGATCTAAATAATAACCCTTGTTTCAAGATATATTAGGGTTTATGAGCCTTTTCAAATTATGAGCGATAAATGGTCACCAAATAGTTGGAGAAATAAAAATGCTCTTCATATGCCTAACTATCAGAATGAAGATCATCTAAATAAAACTCTAAATGAAATTTCCAAATATCCACCTTTAGTTTTTGCTGGAGAAGCGAGACTATTAAAAAAGAAACTTGGAGAAGTTTCAAACGGAAATGCTTTTTTATTACAAGGTGGAGATTGTGCAGAAAGTTTTGCAGATTTTCATCCAGATAATATTAGAGATACATTTAAAGTTATTTTACAAATGGCTGTTGTATTAACGTTTGGCGCTTCTTGTCCAATTGTTAAAGTAGGAAGAATTGCTGGACAGTTTGCAAAGCCAAGATCATCTGCCACAGAAGTTATTAATGATTTAGAACTTGAGTCTTATAAAGGCGATATAATTAATGGGATAGACTTCAATCAAAAAGACAGAGATCCTAATCCAGATAGATTAATTCAGGCCTACAATCAGTCTGCATCTACACTTAATCTTTTAAGAGCTTTTTCTCAGGGCGGTTTTGCCAATTTAAATAAAATACATCAATGGAACCTAAATTTTGTTAAAGGTGAGAATGCTGCTAAATTTAGAGAGATATCTTCTAGAATTGACGAATGCTTATCTTTTATGGAGGCATGTGGAATAAATGGAAACAGTGTAAGACAATTAAATGAAACAGACTTCTTTACAAGTCATGAAGCTTTACTTCTTCAATATGAGGAAGCATTAACAAGAATAGATAGTACTTCAGGTAAGTGGTACGATGTTTCAGCTCACATGTTGTGGGTAGGTGACAGAACACGACAACTTGATGGAGCACATATTGAATTTTTAAGAGGTATTGAGAACCCTATAGGTATTAAAGTGGGTCCAAGCACAAAGACAGAAGAACTATTAAAGATATTAGATGTGTTGAATCCAAATAATGAAGCTGGAAAAATAACGCTGATATGTAGAATGGGTCATGAAAAAGTTAGTGGAATACTTCCAAAAATAATTAGATCAGTTAATTCAGCTGGTAAAAATGTTGTTTGGACTTGTGACCCCATGCATGGAAATACTATCAAATCTAACACGGGTTTTAAAACTAGGCCATTAAAAGATATAATTTCTGAAATTCAGCAATTTTTTCAAATTCACAGAAGCGAAGGAACATATCCAGGCGGCGTCCATTTAGAAATGACTGGTCAAGATGTTACAGAATGTATGGGAGGTCTTCAAGAAATAACAGATGAAGATCTAAAAAATAGATATCATACATATTGTGATCCGAGACTAAATGCCTCGCAGTCTCTAGAATTGGCTTTTTTATTATCAGATTTTTTAAAAGAAGAAAAATTGCTCTCAAAGCAATCTTCAAATTTATAAATTTATATTTATATATTACTTATGAATTCAAAAGATAAAATCGTATACATTTCTAATTGGATTAAAGATTACGCTAAATCTATAAATAATAATCCAACTACACTAGTAATAGGAGTGTCAGGAGGAGTTGACTCAGCTCTTACTAGCACCTTATGTGCTCAAACTGGTTTAAAAACTATAGCTGTTTCAATGCCTATTAAGCAAAATTCATCACAACATGATTTAAGTTTAAGACATTTAGAATTTTTAGAGCAAAATTACCCAAATGTAGAAACAAAAATAATCGAGCTAGATAATGTTTTTAAAACATTTCAAAATACGATGCAAAATTTTGATAGTGAGTTAGCTTTTGCAAATTCAAGATCTAGACTAAGAATGGTAACTCTATACCAAATAGCTCAAAGTAATAATGGTATAGTTGTTGGTACTGGAAATAAAGTTGAAGATTTTGGTGTTGGATTTTATACAAAATATGGTGATGGAGGCGTAGATATATCGCCAATAGCAGATTGTACTAAAACTGAGGTGTGGGAATTAGCCGAAGAAATTGGGGTTATAAAAGATATTATTAGCGCAGCACCGACAGATGGTTTATGGGATGATAGTAGAAATGATGAAAGCCAGCTTGGTCTTTCATATAAGCAATTAGAAGAAGCAATGGAAAATAAGTCTAGTGAATACTACAGTAGATACGAAGAAATTAGAAAGCCAAATCTTCATAAGATGAAGCCTATTCCCGTTTGCGAAATTCCTAAAGAATAATATGAAGTGTAGGTTCGCTCCTAGCCCTACAGGAAAAATACATATCGGTAATGCTAGATCAGCAATTTTGAATTGGATTTTTTGTCAAAAAAATCAAGGTGAGTTTGTATTAAGAATTGATGATACTGATGCCAATAGGAGTTCTAAAGAATTTGAGACAAGTATCAAAGATGATCTTAAATGGCTTGGATTAAATTGGAGTTACACTTTTAATCAGTCCTCTAGACAGCATATTTACAATGAGAAAATCCAAATTCTAAAACAAAAGAAAAGACTTTATCCATGTTTTGAAACAGAAGAGGAATTAGCTTTAAAGAAAAAATCTTTGTTATCATCTGGGAAACCACCTATTTATGATAGATCATCATTAAATCTAAGTGATGAAGAAGTAGAAAAAAAAATAGAATCTGGAATCCAACCCCATTGGAGATTCAAATTAGATCATGAAAATATTGGTTGGAAAGATATCATTAAAGGAGATGTTTCATTTGATGCAAAAAATTTGAGTGATCCTGTTTTAATTAGAGCTGATGGAACATTGTTATACCATTTACCTTCAGTCATTGATGATATTGAAGAAAAAATTACACATATTATTAGAGGGGAGGATCACATAGCTAATACTGCCTATCATATTCAAATTTTTAAGGCTCTTGAATCTTCTATTCCATCATTTGCTCATCATCCATTCTTAGTTGATGAAACTGGTAAGGGTTTTAGCAAAAGACTTGGAAGTCTTTCAATTGAAAATTTTAGAGACGAAGGATACGAAAATATATCTTTACTTAATTATTTTCTTTTTATTGGTTCGAGCAGTAATATTGATCCAATCAAAGATTTAAATGAAATAGTAAAAAAATTTGATATTCAAAGCTTATCTAGATCTTCTGCTAAATTTTCAATTGAATCCTTAAGAAATCTTAATGAAAATACCATTAAATTATTTAGTTATAATGAGATTAGTCATAAGTTAAAAAATATAAAATCTAATTTTCAAAAAGAGAGTTTTTGGCGTTTTATTAAAAATAATATTTCATTTGTTAATCAAGCTAAAGAATGGGAAGAAGTAATTACAAAAATAAATAATGCTAAAGATTTAAATATTGATGATAATTTTATTAATACGGCAGTTGATGAATTACCCGAGGATCCTTTTGATGAAACAACATGGGATCATTGGACATCAAAAATTAACAAAAAAACTGGGCTTAAAGGAAAAGATTTATTTATGCCTTTGAGGTTGATTTTGACAGGAAAATCTCATGGACCCGAATTAAAATATCTACTACCATTATTTGATAGAGACGAAATCTTGCAAAAACTTGGAAAAATCTAGTAAATTTTAATTTATACTCTATTAGCGATCTAGTAATTATGGAAGATAAAGTATATTTATTCGATACCACACTTAGAGATGGTCAGCAAACAACAGGAGTTAATTTTTCTGTTAGTGATAAAATGAATATATCCCAACATCTTGATGATTTAGGAATAGATTACATTGAAGGTGGATGGCCGGGAGCAAATCCTACCGATAATGATTTTTTTTCAAGAAATACAAAATTTTCAAAAAGTAAATTGACTGCCTTTGGTATGACAAGAAGACCAGGTAGAAGTGCAGATAACGATCCAGGATTAAATGCACTTATTAATTCAAGCGCAAGTTGTGTTTGTATTGTAGGTAAATCATCATCATTTCACGTAAAAAACGCTTTAGAAATATCTGAAGATGAAAATTTAAAAATGATCAGTGATAGTATTCAATCAATAAAAAATAAAAACAAAGAGCCAATTTTTGATGCAGAACATTTTTTTGATGGCTTTAAAGAAAATAAAGAGTTTGCATTGAATTGTATTAAAGCAGCGTATGACGCTGGTGCAAGATGGGTTGTGCTTTGTGATACAAATGGGGGAACTCTTCCAGATGAAATTTACAATATTGTTTCAGAAGTAGTAAAAGTTATACCAGGTCAAAATGTTGGTATACATGCTCACAATGATACTGACAATGCAGTTGCAAATGCATTAGCAGCTATTAATGCTGGAGCAAGACAGATACAGGGAACAATTAATGGTTTAGGAGAAAGATGTGGAAATACTAATTTAATTTCCTTAATTCCATCTTTGGTTCTAAAAACAAAATATAAAACAAATATTTCAAAAGATAAGTTAAAAAATTTAATTCATATTTCTAGAACATTAAACGATATTCTAAACATGCCTTCAAGAAAAAATGCTCCATATGTTGGAGATCATGCTTTCTCTCATAAAGGTGGATTACATGCATCTGCAATAGAAAAAAATTCTTCAACTTATGAACATATTAAACCAGAAATTGTTGGTAATTCTAGAAACGTAGTAATTTCAAATCAGGCAGGAAGATCTAATATATTAAATCAATTAAATAAGATTAATATTGATCTACCTAAAAATGAAATCAACAATATCTTAGAGATTATCAAGGAAAAAGAATCAGAAGGATATTCATTTGATACTGCTTTAGCTAGTTTTGAACTATTAGTAAGACGTCATCTTGGTCATTTTGAGGATTTTTATAATTTAGAAAAATTTAGAGTCACAGATGAAAGAAGATGGAATGCTAAAGGTGAAATTGTTACTGAAGCAGAGGCTACAGTATTTTTAAAAGTTAAAGATTCAAATATGATGACAGTGGGTACTGGAAATGGTCCAGTAAATGCTATTGATAGTGCATTAAGAAAAGCCCTAATTGATTATTATCCTGATCTTAAAGATTTAAAGTTAACTGATTACAAAGTTATGATTCTTTCATCAGAAAAAGGTACTGGTGCTATCACAAGAGTTTTAATTGAATCATCTGATTCCACTAATACACATTGGACAACTATTGGCGTATCTCCAAATATTATTGATGCATCTTATAGCGCTATTTTTGATAGCATTACTTTTAAGCTATTAAATGATTTAAAGAATAAAAATTGACTCCAAAAAATCCAAGCATAATTTTAGTTAGACCCCAACTTCCTGAAAACATTGGAATGGTTGCTCGTGTTATGCACAACTTTGGTTTAAAAGATCTAATTATTGTTTCGCCAAGAGATAAATGGTTAAACAATAAATCAATAAATGCAGCAAAAAAAGCAACGAAAATTATTAAGAATATTAAAGTTTATGATGATTTAGAAATTGCACTTTCTAATTTTTCTTATGTTGTGGCCACAACGAATAGAAGAAGATATTTGGAAAAAAATTCTACTAACGATTTTAAATTCATTAAAAGAAAAATTATTGTTAATAAAAAAACAGCAATACTTTTTGGTCCTGAAAATTCAGGACTTTCAAATGAGGATTTGAGATTATCTGATATTATTTTTACTATTGAAACAAGTAGTAAAAGTAATTCATTAAACCTTTCTCATGCAGTTACTGTTTTAAGTCATAAATTATTTGAATTGAATAATTTAAAAATTACTAATTCTATTTCAATTGAAAAAGATAATATTAGTAAATATCAATTATCTAAATTCTTAAATTATGTGATTGAGAAACTTGAAAATAAAAAATTTTTTACTCCAAGTGAAAAAAAAGAAAGTATGAAAAATAATATTTATAGTATTTTCACAAAAATCCCTCTCACAAAGAAAGAATTGCAGACATTATGGGGAATTACTAAAAAACTTAATAAATAAGCCAAAAATTGAGTATATTAAATTTGACATAGTACTTTAAATCACTATATACCCCTCATAATAATGACAAAAAGACATAACGCTAAATACAAAATTGATAGAAGGTTAGGTGTTAACTTATGGGGGAGACCTAAAAGCCCTTTTAATAGAAGAAACTCAAAGCCTGGTCAGCATGGTGTACAGGGACAAAGAAAGAAACTATCAGATTATGGAAATCAGTTATTTGCTAAGCAAAAACTTAAATTTTATTACGGTGATTTAACTGAAAGACAATTTAGGAATATTTTCAAAAAAGCTTCTAATATTAAAGGTGATACAAGTCAGATTTTAATTGAACTTTTAGAAAGAAGATTAGATGCTACAGTTTATAGAATGAAATTTGTACCTACAATTTTTTCTGCAAGACAGCTAGTTAATCATGGTCATGTAAAGGTCAATGGAAAAAGAGTGAACATTCCATCTTATAGTGTTAGCGACGGAGATGAAATCTCAATAAGAGATAAAAGTAAAGAAATTAACTTAATTGTAGAATCAGTTAGTTCTCAAGAAAGAGAAATTCCAGAATACTTAGAAGTTGATGTAAAAGAGTTGAAAGGTCGTTTTTTAAGAGCACCTCTAATTCATGATGTTCCTTATCCTGTAACTATGGAACCTAATTTAGTTATTGAGTATTATTCAAGATAATTTCTTTTTTATAACTATCATAAATATAAATTATTATTCCTATCCAAATAATTATAAATGATATTAACTTAATTTGTAAAATTTCTTCATTAAGAATAAATACTGAAGTTATAAAATGAAATGTTGGTGCTAAGTAAAATAAAACTCCAGCAAGACCTAATTGAATAAATTTTAAACCCAAATTAAAAAAAAATAATGGAAAAATTGTTACAGCTCCTGTTAGAATTAAAAATAATGATGTCTTCAAATCAATACTAAAGATACTATTTTCATTTTGCCAAAATAAATAAACTAAGTATGGGATAGATATTAAAGATATTATGAAAGTCTCATATAGTAAACCAATTGAAGGATTAACATTAACTTGTTTTCTTAATAATCCATATATTGCCCATGAGGTTCCAATCCAAATTATTAGGAATGGAAATTGATTTAAATTAATAAATAAGAATAATATACCTGATAACATAAAACATACAGATGCAAATTTAGGCTTAGTTATTTTCTCATTTAAAAAAAAATAACCAAGAACAATACTTATCATTGGAGTAATAAAGTAACCCATTGATGCATCCTGAACTCTTTCTTGTCCTACAGAATAAATAAAACCTGCCCAGTTACCTGCAATAAGAAAAGCTGTAATTGTTAAAATAAAAATTCTTTTTCTAGATTTAAATATTTCAATAAAATCACTTATGTTTGAAATTAAAATTAATAATAAAAATAAAAAAATAAATGACCAGAAACCTCTGTGAGCTACAACCTCAATAGTCTCAACGTGATTTAATTCATTAAAAAAAAGGGGTTGTGGAAGCCCCCAAAAAATTGCTGCAATACAGGAAAATATTACACCTTTAGAAAATTTATTATTTAACAATCTAGGACGGGTTTACGTCTATTCCATTTGTATTGAATAATTCTAATAATTCACCACTTTCAAACATTTCAGTTATGATATCACACCCACCTATAAATTCTTTCTTAACATAAAGTTGTGGTATGGTTGGCCAATTAGAATATATTTTAATACCTTCTCTCATTTCATCACTCTCTAACACATTCACACTTCCAAATTTAACACCTACTTTATTTAATATTTCAACTACTCTTGCAGAAAATCCACACATTGGAAATACAGGGGTGCCCTTCATGAAAAGCATTACATCATTTGAGTTAATTTCATTTTCTATATTTTGAGATACATGGTCGTTATTATTCATTATTACTCCGATACAGTTTTTAGCTTAAGTGCGTGCAAATCACTACCCATTTTACCATTAAAAGCATCATAAACCATCTTATGTTGTTCTACTCTTGTTTTTCCAGAAAAAGATTTTGATGTTACTGTAGCACTGTAATGATCACCATCTCCTTTAAGATCTTCAATTTCAACAGTTGCATCTGGTATAGCTTCTTTAATAAATTGTTCAATTTGTTCAACAGTCATTGGCATAGCTATAAAATAGTTCAGATATTAGTAAAAATAAAGACTATTTAATTTTATTTTTAAAAATCCAATCTATTTTCTTTAGATCATTATCATCTTTAATGATTTTCACGATTTCTTTTGAATTTAATATTTTATTTAATTCTTTATTTTTTTGAAAAACTTGGGAAAAATTCTTATTATTATTCCATGTTTCCATGGCACTTTCTTGAACAATTTTATAAGCTTGTTGTCTTTTCAGTCCTTTTTCAATTAATTTTAACATAATATTGTGAGTTCTATGTAAGCCTCCAAGCATATTCAAATTTTTCAACATATTTTTTGGATAGACTTTTAAATTCTTTATAATTCCATTTAAACGATTCAGTGCAAAATCAGTTGCAATTGTAATATCTGGAGTCATAATTCTTTCAACACTAGAATGACTAATATCTCTCTCGTGCCAAAGTACGACATTTTCTAGTGAAGGTATTACACCACTTCTAATATATCGTGAAATACCTGTTAAGTTCTCACTCAATACCGGATTACGTTTGTGAGGCATTGCAGAAGAACCTTTTTGCTTAGAAGAAAAACTTTCTTCAACTTCTAATACCTCTGTTTTTTGTAGATTTCGAATTTCCACAGCAAATCTCTCAATAGAAGATGCTAAAATTCCTAGTACTGAGAAAAAATACGCATGCCTGTCTCTTGGAATTACTTGAGTTGATACATCTTCAGAATTTAGTTTAAGTTTTTTTGCTACATAATCTTGAACTCGTGGGTCTATAGAATTAAATGTTCCAACAGGTCCAGAAATAGCACAAACAGATATTTCGTTGATTGCCTGATCAAGTCTTTCTAAATTTCTTTTAAACTCAAAATAAAAGGAAGATAATTTTAATCCAAAAGTAATAGGTTCAGCATGTATACCATGACTTCTTCCAATCATTAATGTGTCTTTATATTTTTTAGATTTGATTTTTAAACTTTGAATACATTCTACTAAACTTTTTCTTATTATTTCAGAGGTTTGCTTAAGTTGTACAGAAAATGAAGTATCAATAATATCACTTGATGTTACACCAAAATGAAAATACTTTGATGAGTCGCCAATATATTTGCTTACATTATTAATATAAGCAACAACATCATGTTTTGTTTCTTTTTCAATTTTTTCTATTTCTTTAACATTAAATTTTGCTTTATTTCTTATTTCTTTTGCTGCTTTTTTTGGAATAACGCCGAGCATTGCTTGTTTTTCTGCAATCAAACACTCAATCTCTGTCCAAATTGTAAATTTATTTTCTAATGACCAAATCTTTTCAATTTTAGGTCTATTATATCTAGGTATCATTTTTTCTACTTATACATCCTTTATTGGAAAAGCTGTATTATTTTTAGATAATGTAAATATTTCATTTCCTTCTTCTGTTATTCCAATTGTATGCTCGAATTGAGCAGATAAAGATTTATCTTTTGTTACAGCTGTCCATCCATCATTTAGTATTTTTGTTTGCCATCCACCTAAATTAATCATTGGTTCAATTGTTAAAAACATTCCAGGCTCTAACATTGGTCCCTCACCTGGTTCTCCAAAGTGTAAAACACTAGGTGGAGTATGAAATTCTTTTCCAATTCCATGACCACAAAAATCTCTTACTACAGAATAACCTTTTCCTTCTGCAAGTTTCTGAATTTTATTTCCAATATCACCAATATGCTTACCAGGTTTAGCTTCACTAATACCAATTAATAAAGATTCATAAGTTATTTTTAAAAATTCATAATTTTTTTTATTTGTCTTGCCTGCAACAAACATTCTGGAACTATCACCATGCCAACCATTTAGAATAACTGTTACATCTACATTTACTATATCACCATCAGATAGAATTTTTCTTTCAGAAGGAATTCCATGACAAACAACATGATTTACAGATGTACAAACTGATTTTGGGAAACCTTTATAATTTAAAGGAGCTGGTATTGCTTTATTTTGAATAATTTGATCATGACATATGTCATTTATTTCTTGAGTACTTATTCCTGGAACAATCTTTTCACTTAAAGAATCTAGAACATCAGCAGCTAAAGAACCAGCCTCCCTCATGCCCTCAAAATCTTTTTTCGTATGTATTGGGATATTGTTGTTTCTCATTTAAAAAATAATTACTTACGATTAATAAATAATATATAGAAAATATCAATTAATCATATGAGTTCTTTTACTGCAGGAGTTATTGTTATTGGTGATGAAATACTTTCTGGTAGAACTCAAGATACAAACTCAAATTATATTGCAAAAAAATTATTAGAAGCTGGTATTAAGTTAGAAGAAGTTATTGTTATTCAGGATGATAAAAAAACAATAATAGAAAATGTTTTAAAATATAGCTCAAAATATTCTTATGTTTTTACTACTGGAGGAATTGGACCAACTCATGATGATATAACTTCAGAAAGTATATCTGAAGCCTTTAATTTACAATATGAAACAAATAAAATGGCTTTTGAGATTCTTGAAAATTATTATCCAAAAGGTGAATTTAATGAAAGTAGGCAAAGAATGGCCAAAATGCCATTTGGTTCAGAGCTTATTTTAAATCCAATGACTGCTGCACCAGGATTTATTGTAAAAAATATTTATGTTTTACCCGGTGTGCCAGAAATAATGCAAGTTATGTTTGAGGAATTAATGAAAAAAATTAAAAAAGGTAACCCAAAACTTGTTACAACAATTAATACTAATTTATACGAAAGTAAAATTGCAAAAAATTTAAAAAATATTCAAAACAATTATACAAATGCATCAATCGGTAGTTACCCATATTTTAATCTTGCAGCTAAAACAGGCGGTGTTAACATAGTTGTTTCATCATGGGATATGAAATCTATCCAACCAATAGTTGATGATATAACTAAGATGATTGAATTAAATGGTGGAAAAAGTTCTATAGTTTGATATTAGTCCAAAATTAGGCCTCGTGGTGGAATGGTAGACACAAAGGACTTAAAATCCTTGCCCTTTTGGGAGTGCCGGTTCAAGTCCGGCCGAGGCTACCAATCTCTAAATTATGTTTGCTTTTATTACCATTGGAACAAATAATTTAAAAAAATCATCTGCATTTTATAGTAAAATTTTAAAACCTCTAAAAATTAAAAAAGTTTTATCTCATAATCGTTATTATGGTTATGCTAAAAAAGAAACTCCTAAAAAAATAGAATTATACTTGATTAGACCTCATAACAAAAAAAAAGCAACCATAGGAAATGGTACAATGATTACTTTTAAAGCTAATTCTAAAAAAACTGTTAATGAATTTTATAAAATTGGAATTAGTCTTGGAGCAAAAGATGAAGGAATGCCTGGGCCCAGACATGGTAAAGATTATTATGCATATTTAAGGGATTTAGATGGCAACAAGATTTGTATTTTTAAAAAAATTTGATCTTAAAAATTAAATTGTTCATTCAAAATTTTATCTTCAATAGAGTGTTTACTATCGAACAATACAGTGCATTTATTTTCATCTGAAGATACAATATTGACTCTACTAATATCTCTAAACTCAACATTGTCTGCAGTTACGCTAGATGAGCGTTCATCATTATTTAACACTTCAAAATCAATTTTACTAATTTCAGATAACAGAGCACCTCTCCATCTCCTTGGTCTAAAGGCACTGATTGGAGTTAATGCAAGTATATTTGAGTCTAAAGGTAGAATACTACCATGTGCGGATAGATTATAAGCTGTACTTCCAGCTGATGTAGATAACAAAACGCCATCACATATCAATTCTTCCATTTTTACTTTCTCATTTATTTTGATTTTAATTTTTGATGCCAAATGAGTCTGCCTCATAAGAGAAACTTCATTATATGCATATGCCTCAAAGATTTCATTATTAACACTTTGTGCAGTCATTTTTAATGGTTTAAAAGTAGATTTTTTAGCATTGGTAATCATGTCATTTAAATTTTCATTACTAAGATTATTCATTAAAAACCCAATTGAACCAAAGTTTATTCCAAAAAATGGTTTGTTTAGTTTATTAAAATTATGAAGTGATTTTAAAAGTAATCCATCTCCTCCAATTGGAATAATGTAGTCGGCATCTTCCACAGAATTTTGTCCAAATAATTCTGTTAGTTTTTTTTCTGTATTTTTTGCCTCAGGATTGTTTGATGATAAAAAATGAAATTTCATTATCCACCTGTTACGTTCATATGTCTTTTCATATATTTATTAATTTTTTCTCCAATCATAAAATCATGTTGTTTTGGTTTAATATTAAGAGCAAACTTAATTTTTTCTTTTATATAATCATCACTATAATCTTTTCTCATTATTTCTCTAAAATCAACAAAGTCATTCTGACCAAGGCACATGAAAAGTTTACCAGTGCTCGATATTCTTACTCTATTGCAAGAGGCACAAAAATTATTTGTTAAAGGACTTATAAACCCAATTTTATTAGAAACTAAATCACTAGTATAAAATCTTGCTGGACCTCCAGTACTATAATCAATTTTAGAAAAATTATATATTTTGTCTAGTTTTGAAAAAGTATCAGATAATGAGATAAACTGATATTCTCTTGATATATCTGTTTCTTCCATTGGCATTACTTCGATAAATGTAAGATCAATTTTTTTATTACTAGTCCAATTTATTAATTCTTCAATTTCATTTTCATTAAAATCTTTAATTACTACAGTATTAATTTTAATTTTTATGTTGTTATCAAGTGCTTCATTAATTCCATCAAAAACTTTTTCAATATTTCCAAATCTTGTTATTTTATTATATTTTTCAGGATTAATTGTATCTAGAGAAACATTAATCCTATTAATACCATTTAGCTTCAGTAGTTTGGCATATTTTTTTAATAATGTACCATTTGTTGTCAGTGTTATTTCCTTTAGATTTGTTTTTTCTTTTTTGGTATTAAGTTTTTCAATTAATTTTATAATATCATTTCTTACCAAAGGCTCACCCCCAGTTAATCTAATTTTTTCAACTCCGAGTTCTATAAAGTTGTCACATAATCTTTCAATTTCTTCTAAAGTGAGTATGTCTTTTCGTGGGAGAAATTGCATTTTTTCTTTCATACAATAAACACATCTCAGATCACATCTATCTGTAACAGATACTCTTAGATAATTTACTTTTCTTAAATACTGATCAATTAGTTGCATTTATATTAATTATTTTTAATTCAACTTCTCTAGGGTTAATAGTTTTTTTTCCAACATTTTCAAAATTAATTGTAACGATATTATTAATACATGATTGTACTTGACCAATTCCCCATTCTTTTTCTTTGCTGACATTTACAACAAAAGTACCTGGTGTAAGATCACCTATATAAAAATCTGACATTTAAAAAAAATTAACTAATTCTTTTTTCTGCTTTTTCATGCATTTCTTGAGCTTCTAAACTCAATGTTGCAACTGGTCTTGCTTCTAATCTTTTGATACTAATTGGATCACCTGTTTCATCGCAATAACCATATGAACCATCTTCAATTCTTTGAAGGGCGGCATCAATTTTATTAATTAGCTTTCTTTCTCTATCTCTAGTTCTAAGTTCGAAAGATCTATCTATTTCTTCAGATGCTCTATCAGTTATGTCGGGTTTTGCTTCATTCTCATTCTGAAGATTATTTAAAGTTTGAGATGACTCCTTGAGTAAATCTTTTTTCCAACTTACTAATTTTTGCCTAAAATATTCTTTCATTTTGGCATTCATGAATTTTTCTTTCTGAGTTGGTTTATAATTTTTAGGTAATTTAGTCATAATTTTAAAACGCTGCTGATTTATCAAATGATTTTATTTATTCAAGCAATATTGAAATTTTATTAATTATAAATAATTCATATTTTTCAATATTTTAATTAAATTTTTATAAAAGAACAAAAATAGAACTTTTAAAAATAGAACAAAACGTGTACAAGTAAACATGATTTGCAAGAATCTTAATAAAAACATAGGAAATTAATGGAGAAATGTAATGTCTCAAGCTAAATTAAAAGTAGTAAATAACGAAAATTCAATGGATAAAGAAAACAGAAGTAAATCTCTAGAAGCCGCTGTAAGCCTAATAGAGAAAAATTATGGAAAAGGCTCAATAATGAAATTGGGCTCTAAAACAAACGTAGATATTGAAGCAATATCTACCGGTTCATTAGGGCTTGATATAGCTCTTGGTATTGGAGGAGTTCCAAAGGGGAGAATTATTGAAATTTATGGACCTGAAAGTTCTGGTAAAACTACTTTAGCTACTCATATTGTTGCAGAGTCACAAAAACAAGGTGGTAATTGTGCATTTATAGATGCAGAGCATGCTCTAGATCCAGCATATGCTAAGAAATTAGGTGTAAATTTAGAAGAATTATTAATTTCCCAGCCTGATACAGGTGAGCAGGGTTTAGAAATTGCGGATTCTCTAATTAAATCTGGAGGTATTGATGTGTTAATTATTGACTCAGTTGCAGCACTTGTACCAAGAGCTGAATTAGAAGGCGATATGGGAGATTCATTACCTGGCTTGCAAGCTAGATTGATGAGTCAGGCTTTAAGAAAACTCACAAGTTCTATTGCTCAATCAAACACTTTAGTTGTATTCATAAATCAACTTAGAATGAAAATTGGTGTTATGTTTGGTAGTCCTGAGACAACTACAGGTGGTAATGCTTTAAAATTTTATTCTTCTGTTAGAATGGACATTAGAAGAATTGGCGCAATTAAAGATAAAGATGAAATCATTGGAAATCAAACTAGAGTAAAGATAGTTAAAAACAAAGTCGCGCCTCCATTCAAAGTTGTTGAATTTGATATAATGTACGGAGAGGGTATATCTAAATTAGGTGAATTAGTTGATTTAGGTGTCAAAGCAGAAATTATTGATAAATCTGGATCATGGTTTGCTTACAAAAATACTAAAATAGGACAAGGTAGAGAAAACGTTAAAAACTTTCTTAACGACAATCCAACTATAGCTAAAGAAATTGAAAATCAAATTCTACAAAATGCTGGAATAGTTGAAAAAGCTATGATGGAAGGAAAAGTAGAGAATAAAGAAAAAGAAAAAGAAGCTAAAGAAGCTGAAGAAATAAAAGAATAGTAAATATTATTTTTGTTTAGCGCCTATTTCAAAATAGGCGCTTTTTTATTTAGACAATAGAGTTTTCAAGTTATAATACCTTTTCATGAATTCAAATCAGATTAGGTCAACATTTCTCAATTATTTTAAAAAAAATGGACATGAGGTTATTCATTCTAGCTCTCTAGTACCAGATAATGATCCTACCCTAATGTTTGCTAATTCTGGAATGGTGCAATTTAAAAATATTTTTACAGGTAAAGAGACTAGAGATTACAACAGAGCGACTACAGCTCAAAAATGTGTAAGAGCAGGCGGTAAGCACAATGATTTAGAAAATGTAGGATATACGACAAGACACCATACTTTTTTTGAAATGTTAGGTAATTTCTCTTTTGGAGATTATTTTAAAGAGTTGGCCATAGAACTAGCTTGGAATCTGATTACCAAAGAATATTCAATAAATAAAGATAGACTATTAGTAACTGTTTATTCTGATGATCAGGAAGCTTTTGATTTATGGAAAAAAATAGCTGGATTATCTGAAAATAAAATTATTAAAATTAGTACATCTGATAATTTTTGGTCAATGGGTGAAACTGGTCCTTGCGGTCCATGTTCTGAAATATTTTATGATCATGGTGATAAATACGAAGGAGGCCCTCCAGGTTCTCCAAACGAAGATGGTGATAGATTTATAGAAATATGGAATTTAGTATTTATGCAATATGAGCAAATATCTAAATCTGAGAGAATAAATCTACCAAAACCCTCCATTGATACTGGAATGGGATTAGAGAGAATGACAGCTCTTCTAGATGGTTCTAATGATAATTATTCAACAGATTTATTTCAACCGATTATAAATGAATCAACGAAATTATGTGGCGATGAAAGTTCAATAACAAATCCTAGTCATAGAGTAATTGCAGATCACTTAAAATCCTCCTCTTTTTTAATTGCAGATGGAGTTATGCCTTCAAATGAAGGTAGAGGATACGTCTTACGAAGAATAATGAGAAGGGGAATGCGACACGCTCATTCTTTAGGTAATAAAGAGCCTGTATTTCATAAGCTATTTCCTATTTTTTTAGATGGAATTAAAAATTCATATCCTGAATTAGATAGAGCAAAAGATCTGATCACTAATACATTAATGAATGAAGAAACTAAATTCAAGGAAACTGTTGAAAAAGGAATAAAAATTTTAGATGAGGAAATTTCTAACTCAACAAATATATTTAATGGAGAAGTAGCATTTAAATTATACGACACCTATGGATTTCCCTTAGATTTAACACAAGATTATTTGAAAAGTAAAAATATTGAAGTCGATATAAAAACATTTGAACAAAAAATGTTAGATCAAAAGGAAAGAGCAAGACAAAGTTGGAAAGGTACAGGAGACATCGAGGATGAAGGCATTTGGTTTGAAATAACTTCTAAAATAGATCCAACAGAATTTTTAGGATATTCTGATATGGAAGCTGATTGTAAAATAATTTCAATCATATCAGAAAGTAAGTCAGTAGATAAAATTAAAAAAGATCAAGAAGCAATTATAATATTAAATCAAACACCTTTTTATGGAGAAAGTGGTGGTCAGGTGGGAGATCATGGTTTTTTTGAAAATGATAGCTTTAAGTTTGAAGTTATGAATACTACAAAAATATTTGGAAACTATTTTCTTCACAAAGGTAAAGTAATTAGTGGTGAATGCAAAATTGAAGATACCATTAAAGCAAGCATTAATACAGTGAATAGAGATTTTATTAAATATAATCATTCTTCAACTCATTTATTACATGCTGCTCTAAGAAAAATACTGGGCAAGCATGTCACGCAGAAGGGCTCACTTGTAAATTCAGAAAAACTTAGATTTGATTTTAGTCACAATAATCCAATTGAAAAAGATCAACTCATGAATATTGAAGAAATTGTAAATGATCAAATTCAAAAAAATGGAATTGTTGAAATTAAAATTGTGGATCAAAAAAAAGCTATTGAAGAAGGTGCGATGGCATTGTTTGGAGAAAAATATAGCGATGAAGTAAGAGTAGTAACAATGGGTCAAGAAAATGAATCATTCTTTTCAAAAGAATTATGCGGAGGAACTCATGTAGTTAAATTAGGGGAAATAAGTAAATTTAAAATAACTAATCAATCTAGTGTTGCGTCTGGAATAAGAAGAATAGAGGCTGTATCTAATGTTGCAGTGGATAAATATATTAAAGAAATAGAAAGAAATTTATTAGAAAAAAATAAAAACCAAGATAATCAAATTGAAGATTTAAAGAATAAAATTAAAAAGATTAATGCTGATTATAATTTTAAAAATCAATCTGAAGACAAAGGTTTGTTAATTAAAGAATTAATTCAGATACACGAAAAATTAAAACAAAATATGTCTATATCAAAAAATATTGATAATATTGTTGTAAAAAAAATCAAAGAATTAAATTTCATATACTTGATTGCTGAAGACTACCCTAATAAATCTTTGAAAACATTTATTGATGAGCAAAAAAAACAATATAACAAAAATAGTGTTTCGTTAATAATTTCAAATAATAATAACAAACTATCTATAGTGCTAGGAGTTACTGAAGATATTACAGACCTTTTTGATGCTTCAAAAGAAATAAGAGAAATTTCGATTATTCTAGGTGGCAAGGGTGGGGGTGGTAGAAAAGATCTTGCTCAAGGAGGAGGATCAGATGTTAGTCAAATTAATGAAAGTATAAAATACGTAGAAGATAAATTAAACTCTATTAGTTAATTTGAAAATTGTTTTTTATTGCGCTTAAAAAATCTTGAGTGTTTAACCATTTCTGATCTTTGTTAATTAATATTGCTAGATCTTTTGTCATTTCACCACTTTCTACAGTTTTGATACACGTTTCTTCTAATTTTTTAGCAAAATTTATTAATTCATTATTACCATCAAATTCTCCTCTAAAACTTAAACCTCTTGTCCAAGCAAAGATTGATGCAATAGGATTAGTTGAAGTTTCTATACCTTTCTGATGATTTCTATAATGTCTTGTAACAGTTCCATGTGCTGCTTCAGCTTCTACTGTTTTACCATCTGGGGTCATTAACACACTTGTCATTAAACCTAGTGATCCAAATCCTTGAGCAACAGAATCTGATTGAACATCTCCATCATAATTTTTACAAGCCCAAATAAAATTACCTTCCCATTTTAAAGCTGAGGCCACCATATCATCGATTAATCTATGCTCATAAACTATGTCTTTTTCTTTAAACTTATTTTTAAATTCAGTATCAAATACATCCTGAAATAAATCTTTAAATCTTCCATCGTAGACTTTTAAAATAGTATTTTTAGTAGAAAGGTAAACTGGCCAACCAAGGTTAAGTCCATAATTAAAACAAGCTCTAGCAAAGTCTTTAATTGAATTATCTAAATTATACATTGATAGGGCTACACCAGGTTTTTCAAATTCATATACATCTTTTGTAAATCCTTCAGATCCATCTTTAGGTTCAAAAACCATTTTAAGAGTTCCTGGTTTATTAATTAATGTGTCAGTCGCTCTATATTGATCACCAAAGGCATGTCTAGCAACTACAATTGGATGATTCCAGTTTGTAATTATTCTTGGAACATTTTTGCATATAATTGGCTGTCTAAATATTGTTCCTCCCAGTATATTTCTTATTGTTCCATTGGGAGAACGCCACATTTGTTTTAATTTGAATTCCTCTACTCGATTTTCATCAGGAGTAATTGTTGCACATTTTATTCCTACACCATATTTTTTCACCGCCTCGGCAGCATCTATTGTGATTTGATCATTTGTCTCATCTCTTTTAATCACTCCAAGATCAAAATATTTGATATCTATATCAAGATAGGGCAAAATTAATTGTTCTTTGATGTACTCCCAGATGATTCTGGTCATTTCATCTCCATCCATTTCAACTACAGGGTTTTTAACTTTTATTTTTGCCATTTAATTAATATATTTTTTAATTGATCAACCGTATCTATAATGTGAAAACTGTTTTGTAAATTTTTATTTGAAAAATTTTCATCTTCAAAAAATTTAAATTGCTGAAATAGATTATCCCAGAAATTATTTTTATTAAAAAATATTATTGGCTTATTATGAATCCCCATTACTTTCCAAGATACAACTTCTACTATTTCTTCTAAAGTACCTGTTCCTCCTGGTAATGCTAAATACGCATCACCTAACTCAAATAGTAACTTTTTTCTTTCAGACATATTATCCACTATTTTTAATTCATCTATATTTTCAAAAATTATTTCTCTCTCAGATAAAAAATTTGGAATAACTCCCGTAACTATATTTTTATATTTTTTTGCTGTCTTAGCAACCACACCCATAATACCAACTTTTGCCCCACCGTAGACAATATTTATTTTAAATGATGATATTAATTTGCTAATTTCTTCTGCATCTTGATAATATTTATTACTTAATTTATCTGAAGATGAGCAATAGACAGTAATAGATTTAATAGTCATAAATTTAATGTTTATTAGAAAAAATTTAACTAGAAATTTTATTCTTATACCAATTCTTAATGTTTTCTCTAAACATTAATGCTGATGGTGTTACAACTAATGTAAGAAATGTCGCAAAAAGTAGTCCAAATACTATAGCTGTTGATAATTGAACCCACCACTGGGTATCTGGCGAACCTCTGGTTATTTCTCTAGATATGAAGTCAACATTTGTCATTGTAACCATTGGTAATAATCCTAGTACTGTTGTAGTTGTTGTAAGTAAAACTGGTCTCAGTCTCTGTGCCCCTGTTTTGATAATGGCTTCTCTAATACTAGATGTTTTAGTCTTTAAAAAATCAAATGTATCAATCAATATAATATTATTATTTACAACTATTCCAGCAAGAGCAATTACTCCAACTCCTGACATAACAATACCAAATGGCTGTGCTGTTACCATTAGACCTATAAAAACACCAGCTGTGGACATTACTACTGCAAAAAGAATTAAGAATGCACTATAAAAACTATTAAACTGCAATAGAAGTATCATTAGCATTAAAAATAAAGCTACACCAAAAGCTCCTGTTAAAAATTCTTGAGCTTCTTTTTGATCTTCATTTTCTCCAATAAGTTCAGCCCTTACTTTGTTATCTAATTCATAACGAGGTAAATCTAAAGTTCTTCCTCTCCAAGACGGAGCAGTATCTGAAATTCCTAATACGTACTCAAGTTCTTTTACTTTTCCATCAGGATAAGTTCCAGGCTCTACATCTGCCTGAATATTTATAGCATTTTTTGAATCTACTCTAATTATATTTCCTGTTCTGCTATTTGGAACAATTTCTACAAAATTGGATATTGGAACTAAACCATTTGAAGTAGTTACTCTTAAGTTATCAATTCTATCCAATGTTCTTCCTTCGTTTGGATAACGAAGATAAAGTGGTATACTTTCATTACTATCATCAGGTCTATATTCACCAAGTTTAAGACCGTTTGTTGCAAGTTTAATTACATTACCAATTGATGTAATGTTAGCTCCAAATTTAGATGCTTGTTTTCTATCTACATTAATTTCCCATTCTATCCCAGGTGCTGGTAAATTATCTTCTACATTCATTAACTTTGGATAACTATCCATGAATTTTTTAAGCTTAATTCCTTCAGCTATTAAAAGTTGCTTATTATCACTGGTTAATTTAATGTTAATTGGTTTACCTTCACCAGGACCACCTTGTTGTTCTCTTGACTCTACTTTAATCCCATTGATGCTTTTTGTGGCTTCCAAAATTTCTGCAAGAATTACTTTTGATTTTCTTCTTTTATCCCAATCTGTATATTCCAAACTTATTGATCCAATAAAGTCTTCTGATGCCTCTGATTGTTCACTTACATTTCCACTTAAAGAATAAATATTTTTAAATTCTTGTCTTTCCGATTGAAGCTTTAAAATAATATTCTCAACTCTTGATACATAATCTTTTTTTTCTTCAACTGAGAGATTACCTCTTGCAAAGACTACGATTTTTGCAAGATCTGGCTCAACATCTGGGAAAAATTCTACACCTTCTCCAACTTTAGTATAGGTGTAGTTTACAGCAACTAATATTACTAAAGCACTAATCATCACCTTTAAAGGATGAAATAATAAGAAGTTTAATACTTTTGCATAAAATCCAACAAAACCAGTTACGTTTAAAACAGGTTCATTTGATTCTGAAGATAAGATTTTTGCATTTTTAGAAACTAATTTATCTGTAGAATTTACATTTTCTGAAATTTTATAAACTCTTGGTATAATTCTTATAAATACAAATATAAATAAAGCGAAGCTCAGTAAATATTTTCCAATTGTTATAAATAAACTAAATCTTTCAAGATTTAATAATCCAAATCCATAAGATAATAGATTGTAAAAAATTAATGATATTAGTAATGGTACAATAAATTGGAGAAGTATTCTTGAAACAGTATTTAAAATAGATCCTAAAACTGGGACAAACAGTAGTGCCATAAACAAAGAAGAAATAAGAACACATATAAGTGTTATTGGTAAATATTTCATAAATTCACCAGCTATACCAGGCCAGAATATTAAAGGTAGAAAGGCTGCCAGGGTAGTTGCAGTCGATGATATAATTGGTAGTGACATTTTTTTTGATGCATTTGCGAAAGCATCTTTTACACCAAGTCCTTCTTTCATTTTTCTATCTGCATATTCAACAACAACAATTGCTCCATCGACTAATAGTCCTACAGATAAAATTAGAGCAAATAATACAACTATATTAATAGTAAAACCCATTACAGAAAGAGCTAATAAACCTGATAAAAACGATCCTGGAATAGATACACCAACTAATAAACCAGATCTAACACCTAATGCTCCTAAAATAATAATTAAAACAAGGATTATAGCTGCTATGACGTTATTTTGCAGACTATTTAACATAGTTTTAATTCCTTTTGATTGATCATTTCCAAAAGAGATTTCAACATTTTCAGGAAAACTTTTAGCAGTAATTGCAGTTATTCTTTTTACTTCTTCAATAGTATTAATAATATTTTCACCAATTCTTTTAGAAACATCAATAGTTATTGAATTAGATCCATTTACATTTGCATAAGATTGCCTATCTTCAAATGTTCTTTTAACTTCAGCAATATCCCTGAAAGTAATAACTGAATCTCCGTTAGTTTTAACAGGAGTATTTAATACATCTTCAATAGTTTCGTATAAACCTGGAACTTTAATATCAAAACTTCCGTCACCAGTGTCTTGACCACCAGCAGATACCATTTTATTATTTTCTCTAACAATATTAATAAGACTCTCAAGATTGATACCATAGCTATCAACTGCAGTTGGATTAATTAGTATGTCAACTTGTTCATTTCTTTTACCGCCTATTTTAGCTTCTAAAACACTAGGAATTGTTTCTATATCATCTTGCAAAATATCAGCTAAATCTTGAAGTGTTCTATTAGGCACATCTCCACTTAAAGAAATAGAAAGGATAGGAAACGTACTTATATTTACTTCGTTAACTGTTGGTTCATCTGCTTCACTAGGTAGATCACCCTTGGCTCTATCAACTTTATCCCTAATATCAACCATAGCTTGATCAGAGTCAAAACCAGCATCAAATTCTAATAAAACATTGCCTCCGCCTGAATAAGCTGTTGATCTTACTTCTCTTACTCCTTCAACAGTTTTAACTTCGTCTTCAATTGGTTTAACTAAAAGCCTTTCAGAGTCTTGTGCAGAAATACCATTTTGACTTAGTGAAATATAAACTATTGGTATGCTTACATCAGGAGATGATTCTTTAGGCATTGTGATATAAGTAGATGCGCCTGAAAAAATTATAAAAATAAGTATTCCCATGAAAACTCGGGAATGGCTAATTGCATAGTCTATAATATTTATTTTCATTTAGATTAGTTTATTGTTTCACCAATACTTATATATTCTTGACCACTTACAATTAAATTTACTTTCTCGGGTAATCCAGAAACCCACATGCCGTCTATTGTATCCTTAATTGTTTTGGTTGGATAGAATGTAACCTTATTATCATTATCTACAGCTTTAACACCTACGGTCCCATCGTCTAATAAAGTTAGTATAGAAGGTGGTATTTTGTGAGCTTTAAGTTCTGAACCTTTGATAATAATTTTAGTTGTTATTCCACTTTTATAAGAGAGATCTTTGTTATCAGCTTCAATCGTAATTTCGAATGTTCTAGTACTAGTTTCAGCTGATGGAGAAATAAAAGATATTATTCCATTTTTTTTAATACCATTACTATCTTCAATTAAAGCTTTAGTACCAACACTCACTTTATTTACATCAAATTCAGATAAATAACCTTCAATCTTGATAGGGTCTAAATCAATTATAGTAAATAGGGGAGTGCCTATTGAGATGAATTCAGTTTCCTCAACCATTTTTTCTGAAATAATTCCATCAAATGGTGCCTTGATAGTAGTTTTTTCTATATCAAGTTTTATGTTCTTTAAAATTGATTTTACATTTGAAATTTGAGCCTCAAGGTTTGCTAAGGTAGATTCAAATTTTATTTTAATATCTTCTCTATCCGCTTGAGCATTGGCAAGATTAAAAGATGCTAAACTTAATTTTGATTTTGAACTTAAACCTTTATCAATAAGTTGTTTTGCAGATGCATATTCAATTTCATACAATTCAATTCTCTCAACATTTTGTCTAAGTAGATTATCTCTGTTTTTTTCATTTAAAATTAATTCTTTATTAAGTCTTTCTAAATCTTTTTTTGCACTAGAAAGCTTTTCATTTCTATCCTCTAGTGAGATTGTAATCATTTCAGCATTTTGAGATACTCTATCTCCTCTTGCAAATTCAATATTATCTATGTTGCCAGATGTTTCAGATTTAACATCAATTTTTTTATTATGAATAGTTTGACCTTGTAATTCAATAGATTGATCAATTAAACTGGAAGTAAATACCTTTGTTTCAACAGAAAATGTAAAATCTTTATTATCGTTATTTTCTGTATCTTGTGAATATGAAGTTTCTGTTTCAGTGCTAGTTTCTGTATCATCGTCTTGCGCAACAACATTATTTGTAAATTGACCAGAACCAATCCATCCAACAACAGCGGCAAGTATTATGAAGGCTATAAATATTGATCTTTTCATTAAATATCGTACATGTCATATATATTAAAGTTACTAAAAAACAATTTTTTGTTAACTTTATTATCTTTTATGAAATCAAAAAACTGGGTTAATAGACAAAAAAATGATCAGTTTGTAAAGAAAGCTAAACAGTTAGGGTATATAAATCGAGCTGCGTTTAAACTAGAAGAGATTGAGCAAAAATATAAAATAATTGAACACTCTAGAGAAATACTAGAGCTTGGATCTTCTCCAGGTGGTTGGACTCAAGTCATCTTAAATTACAATTCAAAAACTAATATAACCTGTTTTGATTTATTAGATATGAAAATGAATAATCAACGTATAGCTTTCTATAGAGAGGATTTTTTAAAATTTAATTTTACTAATTTAAAAAATAAATTTGATTTGGTTTTATCAGATGTAGCTCCTAATACAACTGGTCATCAATCAACAGATCATCTCAGGATAAGTCAATTAATATATGAAGTTATAGACAGATTAGAAATAATATTAAAAAAACAAGGATCATTTATATTCAAAATTTGGAAGGGAGAGGAAGAAAAGGAAATTATAAAGATGCTTAAAAAAATTTTTGATAAAGTTGAGTATTTTAAGCCAAAATCATCAAGACAAGAATCAAGTGAAATATTTATAATATCAAGAGGATTTAGATTGCATGAAGAGTAAATTAGAAACTATTTTAATTGTAGATTATGGATCTCAATACACACAATTAATAGCGAGAAGAATAAGAGAGTTAGAAGTCTTTTGTCTTGTCTATCCTTTTAATAAAATTACGAAAAAAATTTTAAATGAAATCAAACCATCGGCATTTATATTATCTGGAGGACCTAGATCAGTACTCGACAAAAATGCCCCAAAATTAAATCAAGAAATTTTAAAAATGAAAAAACCAGTTTTAGCAATTTGCTATGGTATGCAATTAGTAACCAAAAATTTGAAAGGTGTAGTAAAACGTTCTACGCATAGAGAGTATGGTCACACTATTATAAATATTAAGAAAAAATCACTTTTATTTAAAGGAATAAACAAACGAAAAATCAAAGTATGGATGTCTCATGGAGATAATATCAATAAAATACCAAAACTTTTTTCAATAACATCTTTATCAAATAATAAAATTATTTCATCTATTGAAAATTATAAAAATAAAATTTATTGCCTTCAATTTCATCCTGAGGTCTATCATACAGATTTTGGTTCAAAAATAATTAATAATTTTGTTTTCAATATTGTAAATATAAAAAATAAATTCAAAATTCAAAAATTTATTGAAAATAAAGTATCAGAATTAAAAAATGAAATTAAGAATAAAAAAATAATCTGTGGTTTATCTGGAGGTGTAGATTCCACAGTTACTGCATATTTATTAAGCAAAGCCGTTAACAAAAATCTTTATTGTATTTTTGTTGATCACGGTCTTCTAAGAAAAAATGAAGCTAACGAAGTGTCAAAAATATTTTCCAAAAAATTTGGCAAAAACTTTACTAAAATAAATGCTTCTAATATTTTTTTAAAAAATTTAAAAAATGTTTCTGATCCAGAGAAAAAAAGAAAAATTATTGGCAAAACATTTATAGAAGTTTTTGATAAAGCAGCTAAAAAAATATCAAATGTAGATTATTTAGGGCAGGGGACTCTTTATCCAGATATTATAGAAAGTATTCCATTTTTTGGTGGTCCAACAGCTAAAATCAAAAGTCACCATAATGTTGGGGGTTTACCAAAAAAAATGAAATTAAAAATTGTGGAGCCATTAAGAGAATTATTTAAAGATGAGGTAAGAAATGTTGGAAGGCAATTAAAAATAGATAAACATTTACTTTTAAGACATCCTTTCCCAGGTCCAGGTTTAGCAATCCGAATACCTGGGGTAATTGATAAAAAAAAGATCTTAATTCTTCAAGAGGCAGATCATATTTTTAT
>ENA-OSEY01000337-OSEY01000337.1-marine-metagenome-genome-assembly--contig:-NODE-337-length-34700-cov-5.720330_pt1 | contig 34700 bp, 31 predicted proteins | sample MGYA00248465_ERZ534230 | MGnify/ENA primary metagenome ERZ534230 (study PRJEB26409, sample SAMN06344110) | marine metagenome | isolation source: Sea water from surface | place: Atlantic Ocean:Southern... | reverse complement strand
AATGCGCTCGCGGCCTTCTTCGGTATCAATTTCCGGCAGCTTCGCTGTCACGATGCCGACCTCGTCCTCATGCGGAAGATAGTTCAGCGTCGAGACGATCGACCAGCGGTCCATCTGGCCCTGGTTGATCTGCTGCGTGCCGTGATAAAGGCCGGTGGTGTCGCCGAGGCCAACCGTGTTGGCGGTGGCGAACAGGCGGAAACTCGGGTCCGGATGGATCACGCGGTTGGTGTCGAGGAGGGTGAGCTTGCCGTCCACCTCGAGAACACGCTGGATCACGAACATCACGTCGGCGCGGCCGGCGTCATATTCGTCGAACACGATCGCCACCGGGTTCTGCAGCGCCCAGGGAAGGATGCCTTCACGGAATTCGGTCACCTGCTTGCCGTCGCGAAGGACGATGGCGTCCTTGCCGATCAGGTCGATACGGCTGATGTGGCTGTCGAGGTTGACGCGGATACACGGCCAGTTCAGACGCGCCGCCACCTGTTCGATATGGGTCGATTTTCCGGTGCCGTGATAGCCCTGGATCATCACCCGGCGGTTGTGGCCGAAACCGGCGAGAATCGCCAGTGTGGTGTCATGGTCGAACTGATAGGCCTCGTCGATCGCCGGCACATATTCCGATCCCTGCGAAAAGGCTGGGACGGTCATGTCGATATCAAGACCGAACACGGTGCGGACATCGACTGTGGTGTCGGGTGCTGCCAGCGGGTGGGCGCTCATCTTCGTCATTGTTTGTTCGTTGGGCATAACGCGTAATTCTCCGGAATCTGCCGGGCCACCGGCTTCAGGTCAGGAAATGGTTGGTGCGGCGGCGGTTTGCAATGACTTGCGGATCAAATCATAGGCCAGATTGATTTCTTTTAGACGCTCCTCGGCCCCGGCGTCACCCCCATTAATATCGGGGTGGTGTTCTTTCGCCAGCTGCTTGTATTGCGACTTTACGGCATCAAGGTCGCTGACAGGCTCCATCCGCAGGGTTTTCCAGGCCTGCCGTTCCTCTGGGCTGAGATGGCGGAACCGCGGATCGCCATTGCCTGTCTTGTCGAAATCGAACACCCCCATGGGATCGTCGAAGATCTCTTCGACCGGCTTGCCGGTGGCGAATTTCCAGCTGGGACGCTCCCATGTGGTGGCACGCCTGATCTCCGCTTCCAGCGCGGCGCCCTGAAGCCCTTCGTAATAGTTCCAGGACTTGTTGTAGGCGCGCACATGCTCAAGGCAGAACCAGATATAGTCGCGCAACGCGTCGCGTGACCGCGGGGCCGGATAATGGGCTTCGGCCTGGCATCCCTCGGCTTCGCAGGTTCGCGTCCGCGAGGAGGGTTCCTCTTCGCCGGGCGCGGTGAATCCCGGGATCTTTGCCTCTGGTCTGGAGGGGCGTCTCATAATATGGTCCATCATACCGGCCTGCATTTCGCAGGCAATCAAAACCCCCGCTCCGGAGATAGCATATGACCATGGCCGACGCCATAGCGAGAAAGCTTCAGGACGCGCTTTCACCGCGCGAGATCGAGGTGCGAGATGTAAGCCACCAGCATGCCGGCCACGCCGGCTGGCGCGAGGGTGGCGAGACCCATTTCGAGGTGGTGATGAAAGCCGATATCTTTGCTGGAAAGAGCCGCGTGGAATGCCACCGCATGGTCAACAGCATCCTTGCCGAGGAGCTGGCAAGCAGCGTTCACGCGCTGCAGCTGACCCTGTCATCCTGACAAGACGGGATCAGTCCTCGTCGGTGGCGTAGGCGATACAGCTGTTGGCCAGGACGCTGGCGCGTTTCTCGCTTCGCGACTTCGCCGTTTCCATGCCGGTCGCGCCGACCCGCAACCGGCGCCTGCGCGCATCCTCGCCATAGCGGGTCTGATAGGCGATGGTCCCGACAACGCCCATCAGCTCGGTGATATGGGTGCAGCCATGGCGTCCGCCGATGGCGTCGGTGACGCGGCGGCGCCATCCCGGGCCGATGGTCAGTCCGACAAGGCTGTCGAACACATCATTGGCTGTCGGGCATACGGCGTAGGGACCGGAAATGGTCAGCGCCTCGGCGGCGTGGACCTTCATGTCGCGGTCCACCGTCACCCGCACCTTCATATGGTGGATGAACTGGTCCGGCGTGACATCGCCGCGAAACTCGGTCGGGAACGGATAGGTCTTGTTGTCGGTAAGTTCGGCCTCGATGTCATACAGCCCGTCCTCGCGCACAAAGCCGTTGCAGCTGATCCTGCGGTTGTGGACCTCCTCGCGCGGCACCGGCGTGCTGAGTTCGGTTGGATGGGCGTCGCCATAGGGGGTTGCGGGCTTATCCATTGCTCGTGCTCCACAGTCGCAGGCTGGTGATCTTGTTGCCTTCGCGTTTCAGGATCCGGAAGCGGATGTCGTGAAAGCGGAATTCCTGTCCCGGGCGGGGAATGGTGCGGCTTTCGAACAGCACCAGCCCGGCGATGGTCGCCGCGTCCTCGTCGGGAAGCTGCCAGCCCAGCGCCCGGTTCAGATCGCGGATCGTCACCGCGCCGTCGACAATCCATGACCCGTCAGCCTGCGCCGTCAGGCCGGCAAGGTCGACATCATGCTCGTCATCGATGTCGCCGACGATCTCCTCGAGGATATCCTCAAGCGTAACGATGCCCTGAAGGTCGCCATATTCATCGACCACCACCGCGAAATGCTCGCGTCTGGCGCGGAAGGCCTGAAGCTGGTCGAACAGCAATGTGGTTTCCGGTACGAAATAGGGATCGCTGGCGATGTCCTGGACAAGCTCGCGGCCGGTGGTGGCGCGCTGTTTGCCGTTCTCCACCATCTCCGGCTTGTTGCCGACGGCGCGAAGCAGGTCCTTGACGTGAAGCACGCCGATGATGTTGTCGGGATTGCCCGAATAGACCGGATGGCGTGTGTGTGGCGAGGCCAGAACCTCGCGAAGAAGCGATTCCAGATCGTCATCGGCATCGACCATCTTCACCCCGGCGCGGTGCGTCATGATCTGTTCGACGCTGATCTCGTTCAGGTCGAGCACCGAGGACAGCATGGCCTGCGTTTCGCGGTCGTCGGCATCGCCGTCGGCGCCATGAAGCTCGATCATGCCGCGAAGTTCTTCCTCGCGATCGGCTTCGCCCGTGTCCTGCTTGCGGATCAGGCTGCTGGCAAGCATGCGGAGCGCGATCGACAGCGGGCTCAGCACAATGACGACGACGCGGACGGCCGGCGCAATCGCCAGCGCGTATTTGTCGGAATAGGTGAGCGCATAGGTCTTCGGCATCACCTCGGCAAACACCACGAGAATGACCGTCATGGTGATGGTGGCCCACAAAACGCCCGCATCATCCAGAACCGAGATGAAGACCGATGTCGCCAGCGCCGAGGCAATGACGTTAACGGCATTGTTGCCGATCAGGATCGAGCCGATCAGCCCCTCGCGGTCGTCACGAAGGCGCTCGACAAGGCGGGCCCGCCTGTTGCCCTTTCCGGCAAGCTGGCGCATGCGGGCGTCCGACGCCGCGGTTAGGGCCGTCTCGGCACTGGAAAAGAAGGCCGATGCCAGGATCAGCAACAGGATCACGCCGACCAGTGTCAGGATTTCGCTGCTCATCGGCTTGCCTCCAGCACGGCGGCGAGCACGTCCTCCCGCACCTCGTCGCTGACATAGCTGTCACCGATCGCACGCGGCAGAACAAAGCGCATCCGGCCGTCCCGCACTTTCTTGTCACGGCGCATGATGTCGATCAGGCTGGCCGTATCGGCGTGTGCCGCCGGGCTGTCGCCAAGCCGCGTGACGAGCCCGCTGGCGGCGATATGGGCATGCACCCGGCCACGGTCCTGACCGCTGCAGATCTGCATTTCCGTTGCCAGGTCATAGGCGAGCGCCATGCCGGTGCCCACCGCTTCACCGTGAAGCAGCCTGCCGTCATAGCCGCACACCGCTTCAAGCGCATGGGCGAATGTGTGCCCCAGATTGAGCAGGGCGCGCTTGCCCGACTCGCGCTCGTCGGCCTCGACGATACGGGCCTTGGCCTCGCATGAAACTGTGACGGCATGGCGAAGCGACGCGTCGTCACGGGCCAGGACCGAGCCGCCATGCGCCTCGAGCCATTCGAAGAAGGCCGCGTCACCGAGAAGTCCGTATTTCACCACCTCGGCATAGCCGGCGCGAAGCTCGCGGTCGGCGAGCGTGTCAAGCGCGGCAAGATCGGCAAGGACGGCGCGCGGCTGATGGAAGGCGCCGATCAGGTTCTTGCCGGCGGCTGCGTTGACACCGGTCTTGCCACCGACAGAACTGTCGACCTGTGCCAGCAATGTCGTCGGCACCTGGATGAAGTCGACACCGCGAAGCAGGCTTGCCGCGGCAAACCCGACAAGGTCGCCGATCACCCCGCCACCCAGCGCGACAAGGACGACACCGCGGTCGACGCCAAGCGCCAGGATGTCCTCCAGCAGTTTCGCAAGCACCGGCATGCTCTTGCTGGACTCGCCGGCTGGCACTTCGATGGTGTCGCAACGGCGGCCAACGCGTGCGCACACCGTCATGAGGGCCGGCAGATGAACAGGCGCGACTTTGCTGTCGCTGATGACAACAATATGCCTGTCGTTCAGGAACGCACCGATCAGGTCATCTGCGCGCGCAATCAGACCGCGTCCGACGGAAATGTCGTATGCGCGCGTCCCGAGACCGACGGTCAGGGTGGAAATATCATGCATAATGCTATGGCCTATGTGACCGCCAGATGTGTGTCAAGGGCGCTCAACACGGTCAAGGTTGTCGACCAGGCCGACAGCCCGTCCGTTTTTATGGTGATGTGTGCCTTGCCGTAGTCGGTCTCGCGCTCTGCCGCTAGCCGCCCCAGCATGCCAAGTGGATCATCGCCATGCAGAAGCGGGCGCGAGCCGGTCGAGCCTATGCGGCCCAGAAGTGTCTCCGGCGCGGCGCTGAGCCATACCACGATTGTCCGCTTGCAGAGGAGTTCCGCCGTGTCCGGCGCGCAGATGGCGCCGCCGCCCGTCGACAGGATTGCCGGACCCTCGTCAACCGCTGTGCGGATGGCGTCTCTTTCCATGGCGCGGAATTTGGCCTCGCCGGCAATGTCGAAGATCTCGGCAATGCTGATCCCCGCTGTCTCGACGATGCGGGCGTCACTGTCGATGAAGGGCAGGTCGAGCTCCTGCGCCAGTTTTTTGCCGATGATGGTCTTGCCACTCCCCATCATTCCGACAAGGGTCACCGGCCTGTCCAGAACCTGTTTCAATCGACCCCGATCGGGCCCGGATTTGGATGTTTTAGCCATGCTGCGCATCCTGCCTGACCCGTTCGGTTGCCGCAACCATCGACAGCGCCCTCTGCCACCCTTGGCAGCATTGCCCTAATACAGACATAATCTTGCCTTACGAGGAAATATAACTGATTTTGTCAGGCACCGGCGGCTTTGCGATGCGAAACCCTGTCGCAAGATCGGGACCGGGGCGGAATGGCGGAGCGAAGATGAATCGAATTGGTATCGTATTGGTTGTGGTTGCCGGCCTCGTGGCCGCCGGTCTGATTGCGCTTTCCGCGTGGCAGATTCCGGCTCCGACGGTCGCCGTGAACAAGGTCATTCCGGATGACAAACTTCCCAGGTAAACCTTTGTCCAGCTGTCATCTCCGGCTTGCCGGAGCTGTTGCGGGGCTGGCACTGTTTTTGTCCGTGCCGGTGACGGCGCAGCAATTTTCCGCGGATACGGCCGACCAGGGCCCGGTCGATCTGCTTGCGACCATTCAGGACAACCGCAGCACCGGCAGCGATGAAATCACCTATGACGCGGCAGACACCGGCTCGTCAGGCTCAGCCGGTTCGATCACATCGATTGATGATGCGGTCAAGTCGGTAACCGAGCTCCCGGTGCTTGAAGTGCCGGCCACAAGCGAGCCGACACAGCCTGCCACGCTCGCGGAAACAGCTGCTGATGCATCCACCACAGCTGAAGGTGACAGCAGCGGCACAGCTGCTTCGGGCACCGCAACAGCACCGGCCAGCCAGGGTGTTACCCTTGACATCACGCAAGAGGGCACGGGCGACACCGGCGCGGCATCCTCTGACAGCAGCCTGACCGGCTCCGGCGCCAGCCTGCAGAAAAGCAGTGCCCCGGTCTTCGGCATCGCCAATATCGGAATTGAGACAGACGCCGGCCTCAACGCCACCATCTGGCGGGACACTTCGGCAAGCCGCGCCGCCCTGCTGCTGGACAATGACAGGGTGCTCGGCTCTTCGCCTGCGCTTTCGGCGCTCGCGCATGATGTTGTCGCGCACCGTGCGGTGCCGCCTGCCGGCGCGGCAGCGAATGCAGATGCGCTGGTGGCCGCAAGGCTTGACTGGATGGCGGCGAGCGGCCGTTCCCAGACGCTGGAATCGCTTGTCGGGCAGCTTCCCGACGAGGAGCCCTGGCTCGACTGGAAACAGTGGCTTGTCGAGACACAGCTTATGGCCCGCCGCGACGACGAGGCCTGCCGCACAGTCATGTATCAGGTCAGCCGTACTTTTGAGCCCTTCTGGCACAAGGCCAAGGTTATCTGCAGCGCGGCGATGGGCGATGCCGCCAGCGCCCGGTTCGCCGCCGATATCCTGTCGGCCATGGGCGTCGATGACGCCGTGTTCTCGGCGCTTGTCGCAAATCTGCTGGACGACACCGACCCGGGGCCGATCGACCCCTCGCTTCTCGAGCCGCTTCACATCGTGCTGATGGACGCGGCGCACAGCGATATCGACGCCGCAGCACTCGGTGCCCTGTCCGATGCCTCTGCGCAGACGGCGGTCGGGCTGCGCTATCTTGATGCCGACGCGCGCCTCGTATCCACCTGGCAGGCGCTCGACCGCGGGCTTGTCGATCACGGCAAGGCCGCAAAGCTGTGGCGAAGCGCCAACTTCACCTCAGATCAGGTGCAGCTGGCGGCCGCGCGCCACCAAAGCCAGCCATCGGCACTGACACGCGCGCTTGTCTGGCGTGCGCTCGACAAGGAACGGAGCATTGCGCGGCTGCCGATGATTTCTGCCGCGATGGATGCCGATATCGCCAGCGGCGCCGGTCTGATGATGGCCCCGCTCTATGCCGAGCTGGTGCGCCAGAGCCTCGATTTTGACGGTGCGGCCGATGCCATTGCCGCGGACCCGGCGCTGTCCGTCAGGATGGCGCTTCTTCTCGGCGTCGGCGATATGGCCGACCTCCCGCCACAGCTGGATACGGAAACAGCGCGCGCGGCCCGTGACCTGCTTGCCATGATTGGCGGCGGCGAGGCTGATATCGCACCGCTCGACCGGTTCGGCCTGTGGCATCTTCTGCCGCTGATCGAGCTGGACACGCCGATGGATGCCGTCATGAATGCGGGCGATGACTGGCTGGAGCTGGCATCGCCAGATGCCGGCGAGCCTGCATCGTTCCTGTCGGTCTCGCCGGTCATGCTCCGCGCCATGGAACAGGCCGCCGGTGACGGCCGCGTTGCCGAAACCGTGCTTCTGGCACATCGGATTGTCGGCACGATCGACCTTGCCGCCATTCATCCTGCGGACGCTGCCCGCGTGGTGCGTGCGCTCGACAAAGTCGGCCAGCCGGCCACGGCGAGAGCGTTCGCCGGCGATGTGGCCAGGGCCCACCTTCTGATGGTGATGCGCGATTCCGGCGAGGTAATGCCGATCGCAATGGTCGATGCGGCCGTTGAAGCGGCTGCGGATGAAACTGCTGCCGGCGGGAACGGGATCGAAGCCGAAACCACCGAGGTCGCTAACGAGGGTGCGCCGGCCGTTGAAGAAGATGCCGCTGCGGCCGATACCGATACCGATACTGGCACCGCAGAAACTGATGCCGCCGATGCCACGGCCGAGACGGATGCCGAAACAACAAACTAGCAGAACCGGACAGGACCAGCTTGTCACCGAATTCCTGCAAGCCATGGCTGCGGATCGCGGTCTTGCCGCGAACAGCATCGCCGCCTATGAGCGGGATCTCGCATCTTGCCTCGAAAGCCTGTCACAGGCAGGCCGCCATTTCGACAGCTGCGATGCGGATGACCTGCGAGGCCTGCTGGCGGAATGGACGGTCAGCGGCCTTGCGGCCCGGTCTGTAGCACGCCGCCTCAGCGCGCTTCGCCAGATGATGGCCTGGCTGGTCGAGGAACGGGTGCGGCCCGACAATCCCTGCCGCTGGATCGACAATCCGAAACAGCCGGCGGCATTGCCGAAGAGCCTGTCGGAAGAGGAGATCACCGCGCTGATCACGGCCGCCCGGGCCCTGGCGCCGGCTGCTGAAGCGTTGCGGATGACGGCGATGCTCGAGTTGCTCTATGCCACCGGCCTGCGCGTCTCCGAACTCGTATCATTGCCTGTGGACCAGTTCCGGCGTGAGCTTGAAACGGTGATCGTCACCGGAAAGGGCGGCAAGGAACGGCTTGTTGCCATGGGCACGCCGGCGCGAGATGCGACTGCCGCATGGATGGCCGCGCGCGATGCGACCGAGGCGTTCGTCACCTCGCCATATCTGTTTCCCTTCCGCGACAGCCATGTCTCGCGCCAGCAGTTTGCGGCCGCGCTGAAACGGGTCGGGGCGGCTGCCGGGATCGACCCGCGGCGGGTCAGCCCGCATGTGGTCCGGCACAGTTTCGCAACACATATGCTGAATCGCGGCGCAGACCTTCGCGGCCTGCAGACGCTTCTCGGCCATGCGGATATATCGACCACGCAGATTTACACCAAGACCCGCCCCGACAGGCTTGCCGGCCTGGTCGCGGCGGCGCACCCGCTTGCGAAGGCGAATCAAGGCGACTAGACTGCGGCCGATGACGCGGTGCCGCGGCGCAAGGCATATTTTGCTGCAACCAGGATAGACAGGCTGTCATGCGACATTTTCTGGATTTTGAGAAACCGATTGCCGCCCTCGAGGGCAAGGTCGAGGAACTCCGGCATATGAGTTCTGACGGCAGCATCAATATTGCCGACGAAATCGGCAAGCTGCAGACCCGTATCGAGCGCGAGCTGAAAACGACCTATGAAAAACTGGGTCCCTGGGAAAAGGTACAGGTCGCGCGCCATCCTGACCGGCCGCGCGTCAGCACCATCATCAACCAGCTGTTCGAGGATTTCACGCCGCTTGCCGGTGACCGCAACTATGCCGAGGACTATGCCGTGATCGGTGGCATGGCCCGGTTCCGTGGCCAGGCCGTGATGGTCATGGGCACCGAAAAGGGAAGCACCACCGAGGAGCGCATCAAGCGCAATTTCGGCATGGCGCGGCCCGAGGGCTACCGCAAGGCGTCGCGGCTGATGGATCTTGCCGGCCGCTTCGGGCTTCCGGTTCTCAGCTTCGTCGATACGGCGGGCGCCTATCCTGGGCGCGGTGCCGAGGAGCGCGGCCAGGCCGAAGCCATCGCCAGCGCCATCCGTTCCTGCCTGCGGCTTCCCACCCCGATGGTTGCCAGCATCATCGGCGAGGGCGGGTCCGGCGGCGCCATCGCGCTTGCCACCGGCAACCGTGTGGTGATGTTCGAACATGCCATCTATTCGGTGATCTCGCCCGAGGGCTGCGCCTCGATCCTGTGGCGCAGCGGCGATCATGCCAAGGACGCCGCCGAGGCGCTTCGCATCACATCGGCGCATATGAAGGAACTTGGCGTGATCGACGCCATTGTCCCCGAGCCGCTGGGCGGCGCGCATCGTGATCAGGCGACGGCCATCGCCAGCCTTGGCGATACATGTTTCACCCAGCTGCAGCAGATGCAGTCGATGGATGCCGCTGCCCTTGTCGAGGACCGGGCGCAGAAATATCTGGCGATGGGTGACGGCGCGGCCTGACCCGGCCGTCTGTGGTCAAAATCTTCTTCAGGAAAACTCCGGCTGGGTTCCCAGCGACGGGATCGCCGTGCGCGCTCTGGTGACGGCCTGCGGGTCGAGGGCGGCATGGATGACGGCGTCATTCGCGCCGGCGGCCGCATTGCCGTCATCGGTGGCGGCCTCGGCCATGATCTCGCCCCATGGCGAGACAATCAGCGCATGGCCATAGGTGCGGCGGCCGTCCGCATGGGTGCCGCATTGCGCGGCGGCGACGACGAAACAGCCTGTTTCAATGGCGCGCGCACGAAGCAGCACATGCCAGTGCGCCTTGCCGCTGTTGAAGGTGAAGGCCGCCGGAATGGCCAGCATTTCCGCGCCGTCCCGCGCAAGGCGGCGGTAGAGATGCGGGAAGCGCAGGTCGTAACAGATGGTCAGCCCCATATTCATGCCGCAGCTGTCCGCACGTACCATTTCATCGCCCGGGGCAAAATAGCGGGATTCGCGATAGCTTTTTCCGTCGCCGACATCGGCGTCGAACATGTGGATCTTGTCATATTGCGCACGGATTCCGCCGTCGGCGCCGACAAGCAGATGCCGGTTGACGTGACGGCCGTCCGGCCCGAGGAAGAACATCGATCCGATGGACAGCTCGATCCCGCGCCGTGCGGCGGCATTGCACAACCTGTCCAGAACCGGGCTCTCGCCCGCCGGCTCCGCCTCATCGGCAAGCGCGGCGCGGCTGGCGGCAAGGAAGGTGGCAGCCTCTGGAAGACAGACGAGTTTCGCGCCGTCATCTGCCGCCCGGTCGATCAGCGGCATGAGTGTGCGAAGTGTCTCCTCGGCGGTGCCGGCGGCGCAATATTGCAGCGCGGCGACGGCCACAGGGTCGCGCCCGGCGGTCATGCCGCCAGCAGCTTGTCGAGATGGCCGGCATTCTCCAGCGCGTAAAGCTCGCGGCAGCCACCGATATGGTCATTGTCGATGAAGATCTGCGGCACGCTGTTGCTGCCGCCAGACCGGCTGCGCATGCTGGCGCGAATCTCCGAACTCATCGATACGTCAATCTCCTCATAGGCGATGTTCTTGCTTTCGAGCAGCCTGATCGCCCGTGTGCAGTAGCCGCACATGATGGAGGTGTAGATTTCGACTTTTGGCATTGGCCGGCCCCGTTCTGGTCTTGCCAAGCCTATATCCGGTCTTTCAGGCGTAAAATCAAGGCTCGCGCGGTCGCGCCACGCGGGCCACCACCAGCGCCGAGACCGGGCCGCTTCCCGCCGCCGACAGGCATTTCGCCGCCGTGAACAGGGTCGCGCCGGTGGTCATCACATCATCGACCAGAACCACCGGCCGTCCGGCAAGCCGCGTGCGCCCGTCCTGCCTGACGGAAAATGCCCCGGCAATATTGCGGTGCCGCTGGCGGCGGCTCAGCCCGCCTTGGGTTGCCGTGGCCCGGTGCCTGACGAGAATGTCGGTGGCAAGGCTGCCGCGCGCGGTGATGCGGCAGAGCCGCCGCGCCAGTTCGGCGGACTGGTTGTACCGTCGGCGGAAATAGCGCTGCCGGTGAAGCGGCACCGGAACCACCAGACTGTCCTCGCCATCCGTCATCATCGCAAAGTCCCGTGCCATCAGCGATGTCAGGAACGGGGTCAGTTGCAGCCCGTCGCCATGTTTGAAGGCCAGGATCAGTTTGCGCGAGACGTCGTTATAATGGAGGCAGGCCCGGATCATCGCCAGCGGCGGCGGGTCCATCCAGCAGGCGGCGCATATGGGTTCGGCCAGTGTGTGGCCAAGCGGCAGGCCGCAGCGCTCGCAGACCGGCGCGCCGATGGGGGCGAGGCCGCTCCAGCATGCGGCGCACAGGCCGGTGCTGTCGGCAAAGCACCTGCACAGCACGCATTGATGCGGCAGGACAAGGCCGGCGAGATAGCGTGCCGGGCGTGTGACGAGACGGACCGTGCGGATCATCCGGACAGGCTAACGGGCCCGGGTAAATGCGGCGTTAACGACCCCCTTCTGCACGGATTTCCCTTGCGGTTTGACCTGCTGCCAGCGACAGTGCGGCCATGTCGCAAGAGCCATCCATCCCCCGACTGTTCGACCAGACGGCGCAGCGCCGCAACCGCGCACGGGCCGCCGCGGGCTTTTCCGGGTTTGACTTCCTGAAGCGCGAGGCCGCCATCCGGATTGCCGACAGGCTCGAACTCATGCGCCGTGATTTTCCGCTCTGTCTCGATTTCGGAAGCCATGACGGCACGCTGACCGGCGTGATCCGCGAGACCGGCAAGACCGGCATGGTGCTGCAGGCCGATCCGGCCCCGGAATTCGCCGCGATGGCTGCGGCCTCCGGTCCGGCGCTGGCAAGCGAATATGACCGACTGCCCTTTGCCGAGGGCAGTTTCGATGCGGTGTTCTCCTGCCTGATGCTGCACTGGGTGGATGATCTTCCGGGCGTCATGGCGCAAATCCGCAGATTGCTGAAACCTGACGGGCTCTGCCTTGTGAACCTGCTTGGCGGGGCAACGCTGACCGAACTGCGCGCCTCGCTTCTCGAGGCCGAGCAGGAGATTTATGGCGGGGCCGGGCCACGCACCGCGCCGATGGCGGATATTCGCGATGTCGGCGGGCTGCTTGGCCGGGCCGGGCTGGCGCTGCCGGTGGCAGATGCCGACAGGCTGACCATCACCTATCCCGACATGTTCAGGCTGATGGCCGATCTTCGCGGCATGGGCGAGCAGAATGCCCTTCTCGGCCGGCGCCGGACGCCGACGGCGCGGCGGATGTTCCTTCGCGCGGCGGAAATCTACCATGACCGGTTCGCCGGCCCCGACGGCCGCATTCCGGCCAGTTTCGAGATCATCACCCTGACCGGCTGGGCCCCGCATGAGAGCCAGCAAACCCCGCTTCGCCCGGGAAGCGCCGCGCACCGGCTCGCCGACAGCCTCGGCACCACCGAGCACGACCCCGAGGGCTGATCAAGGCTACATCAGCAGATCCTGGATCACCGCAATCAGCGGCAGGTCGGCAGGCGGCATGTCATAGTCGCGAAGCCGCGCGGCCCGCGCCCAGGTCAGCTCGCCGCCTTCCACCGGTTGCGGCGTTCCCTTCCATTTCCGGCAGACATAGACAAGCATCAGCAGATGGAAATCGTCATAGGCATGGCTGACAAAGCTCAGCGGCGCGAGGCAGCTTTCCGCGGTGTCGATGGCGAGTTCCTCGCCAAGCTCGCGGATCAGTGCCGCTTCGGGTGTCTCGCCGGCCTCGACCTTGCCGCCGGGGAATTCCCACAGCCCGGCCATGGATTTGCCCTCGGGGCGCTGTGCCAGAAGCACCCGCCCGTCGGCATCGACCAGCACGACCGCGCTGACAAGAACCGTCGGCAGGCCCGGCGCGGGATGATCAGCTGCGGTAGTCGGCATTGATCGAGATATATCCGTGGGTGAGATCACAGGTCCAGACGCGCGCCGCGCCGGCCCCGTCGCCGACCTTGACGGCAATGTCGATCTCCTCGCCCTTCATGTGCGCGGCCACAGGCGCCTCGTCATAATCGTCGAGGCGGGCCCCGGCGGCGGCGATCAGAACCCCGCCCATCGAGATGTCCAGCCTGCTCTGGTCGATTCCGGCCCCCGACTTGCCGACCGCCATGACGATGCGGCCCCAGTTCGCGTCCTCGCCGGCGATCGCCGTCTTCACCAGCGGCGAGTTGGCGATCGACATGCCGATGCCGTGTGCGGCCCGGTCATTCGCGGCGCCTGTCACGGCAATGGTGATGAATTTCGTCGCGCCTTCGCCGTCGCGGACAATCTGCCTGGCGAGATCCTGCATCACCCGGTCGAGCGCATCACGGAAGCTGTCGAGCGCCGGATCGTCAGCCGCGGTGACCTCGGCGTTGGCTGCTGCGCCGCTGGCCATCAGATAGACGCTGTCATTTGTCGAGGTGTCGCTGTCGACGGTGATGGCGTTGAAGCTGCGATCTGTGGCATCGGCCAGCAATGCGGCCAGAACCGGTTGTGGCAGCGCCGCGTCGGTGGCGATGAATGCCAGCATCGTCGCCATGTCGGGCGCGATCATGCCCGATCCCTTGGCGATGCCGGCGATCTGAACGTCGGTGCCGGCGATGGCGGCTGTGGCGCTCGCCCCTTTGGCGAAGGTGTCGGTGGTCAGGATGGCCTGCGCCGCCGCCTGCCAGTCGGCGCTGCCGCTGGCGAGATCATCGAAACGGGCTGCGAGAACGGCGCTGTCCAGCGGCTCGCCGATCACCCCTGTCGATGCCGTCAGCACCTCGCCGGCCGCGCAGCCCAGTTTTGCGGCGACGCCTTCGCAACAGGCCGTGACCGCCGCCATGCCGCCATCGCCGGTAAAGGCGTTGGCATTCCCCGCATTCACCAGGATGGCGCGTGCCCCGCCGCCCGCGCCAAGTTGCTGGCGGCACCACTGGACGGGCGCCGCCGCCGTGTCCGATTTGGTAAAGACGGCGGCGATGCTGCCCGAACCGTCGAGCCGCATCAGCAGCATGTCGTCACGCCCGGTATATTTCATGCCGGATGCGGCGGTGGACAGCGTCACGCCCTTGATGTCCGGCATCGCCGGAAAGGCGGCGGGTGCCAGCGGCGAGACGGTCATTGCGCGTTCTCGGCCGCCTGCCGGGCCTCTGCCATCACATCGGCCAGCGGCCGGATCTCGATCGTGGTGCCGACGCGCAGCGTCTCGACGATGCGGGCGAAGCTCTGCCGCGACAGGTTGGCGGCGATCTGGTCACGCATCTGGTCCAGCGCCGGCGCCTCCTGAATACCCTTGTCCGACACCTGGATCACATGCCAGCCAAACTGGGTCTGGACCGGATTGTCCGAAAAGCTGCCGACCGGCATGCCGAAGGCAGCAGCCTCGAAGGTGGGAACCATCTGGCCGCGACCGAAGCTACCGAGCGATCCGCCGCCCGGGCCGCTGGGGCCGGTGGATTTTTCACGCGCCAGTTCGGTGAAATCTGCACCGTCCTTCAACTGGTCGATGATCGCCTTTGCCTCTTCCTCGGTCTCGACGAGGATATGCGAGGCAGTCACGGTTTCGCGCGACCCGGTGTCGGCGACATAGGTGTCATAGGCCGCCTGAATGGCCTCCTCGGTAATTTCCTTGCCGACCTCGCGGGTGATATAGGCCTCGGCGAGGACCCGGTCAGCCGCGGTCCTCATCGCGCTGGCCACATCCTCTTCCTTGTCGAGGCCGCTGCTGCGCGCGGCGATCGCGGCGAGCCTCGAATTCGCCACATCGTCGACAAGCTGGTCATAGATGCCGGCGATGCCCTGCTGCTGGTATTCCGGAGGCAGCGTTTCGGCCACAGCCATGATCTCGTCCAGCCAGATGCTTTCGCCGTCGATGGTTGCCACGGCGATGCGGTCCTGGGCGATGACCTGCGCCGGCACGGCCAGCGAAAGAGACAGAATGGCGGTGGCCACGAAAGTGGGAAGCGATTTCATCAGATATCCTCGCGGAAAAGAGGGAAACAGGTGACTGGTCCCGGCAATGTCGGCAGGGCGATCATGCCTCGCCGGGGCCCTGCCGGAAGCCGAGGGCAGTGTTGCCCATGACCGGCTGTATTTCAACCCTCTGCGACAGGCTGGAACAGATGTGTGGACGGGCTGTCGACGGCTGGCGGCGGCATGCGTTCCAACAGGTGGTTTGATTGACAATTCAGGCCCGTCGCACTATGTCGAAACTGGCCGGAACATCCGGTTCGGCAGCGCTGTCGCGCGGCCGGAATATGTCGCTACGGCAATCCGTTCTCCGGACAGGCCGGCGGCAAGGTCACGCGGGGACATGCATGTTTGGATCTTTGGCGAAAAGCCTGTTTGGTTCGGGGACTAACGACCGGGCGGTCAAGCGCTACGCATCGCAGGTGGCTGCGGTGAATGCCCTTGAGGACGAGACCGCCGCGCTGAGCGACGAACAGCTTCATGCCTCCACCGCCGACCTTCGCGCCCGTCTCGCCGACGGCGCGACACTGGACGATCTTCTGCCCGAGGCATTCGCCCGCGTCCGCGAGGCTGCCAAGCGCGCGCTCGGCCAGCGCCATTACGATGTGCAGCTGATGGGCGGCATTGCGCTTCACCAGGGCGAAATCGCCGAGATGAAAACCGGCGAGGGCAAGACGCTCGTGGCGACGCTGGCCGTATTCCTCAACGCGCTCGAGGATCGCGGTGTCCATGTCGTCACCGTGAACGACTATCTCGCGTCGCGCGATGCCGCCTGGATGGGCAAGGTGTATGAGCGTCTCGGCATGAGTGTCGGCTGCATCACCGGCGACAAGGATGACGAGGCCCGCCGTGCCGCCTATCGCTGTGACGTGACCTATGGCACCAACAATGAATTCGGCTTCGACTATCTTCGCGACAACCTGAAGTTCCGCATCGAGGACATGGTCCAGCGCGACCATCATTTCGCGATTGTCGACGAGGTCGACTCGATCCTGATCGACGAGGCACGCACGCCGCTGATCATTTCCGGTCAGGCCGAGAAGACGTCGGACCAGTATCATGTGGCCAACGGCATCATCCCGGGGCTGGTTCCCGAGGATTACGATCTCGACGAGAAAGGCCGCTCGGTCTCGCTGTCCGAGACCGGTATCGAACATGCCGAAGACCTGCTCCGTGCCGCCGGCGCGATGGGGGACGGCACCCTCTATGACATCGAGAATGTCGGCCTGCTGCATCACGTCAACCAGGCCCTTCGCGCCCATAAGCTGTTTCAGCGCGACACGCATTACATGGTCAAGAACGGCATGGTGGTGATCATCGACGAGTTCACCGGCCGTGCGATGGAGGGACGCCGGTTCTCGGAAGGACTTCATCAGGCCATCGAGGCGCGCGAGGGACTTGAAATCCAGGCCGAGAACCAGACGGTCGCCTCGGTCACCTTCCAGAATTACTTCCGGCTGTATGACAAGCTCGCCGGCATGACCGGCACGGCGCTGACCGAAGCCGGCGAATTCTCCGAAATCTACAAGCTCGAGGTGGCCAGTATTCCGACCAATGTCGAGGTGCAGCGCGCCGACCATGACGACGAGGTCTATCGCACAACCGAAGAGCGTGACGACGCCGTCATCGAACTCATCGCCGACTGCCGCGAGCGCGGCCAGCCGGTGCTGGTCGGAACGGTCACCATCGAAAAGTCCGAGGCGCTGTCGGCAGTGCTGAAGAAGCGGAAGATTCCGCACAACGTCCTGAATGCGAGGTTCCATGCTGAAGAGGCGCGGATCATCGCCGAGGCCGGTGTGCCGGGCGCGGTGACCATCGCCACCAACATGGCCGGCCGCGGCACCGACATCCAGCTTGGCGGCAACCTCGAGATGCGGCTGGAGGATGCCGGCGAGGACAAGGCCGAGCAGGTCACCGCCGAGGTTGCGGCGCTGAAGGAGCAGGCGCTTGCCGCCGGCGGCCTCTATGTCATCGGCACCGAGCGTCATGAATCCCGCCGCATCGACAACCAGCTTCGTGGCCGGACCGGCCGTCAGGGCGACCCCGGCGCCTCGAAATTCTTCCTGTCGCTTCAGGACGACCTGATGCGGATCTTCGGCTCGGACAAGCTCGACGGCATGCTCCAGAAGCTGGGTCTCGAAGAGGGCGAGGCCATCGTCCATCCGTGGATCAACAAGGCCGTGGAAAAGGCCCAGTCCAAGGTCGAGGCGCGCAATTTCGAAATTCGCAAGCAGCTGCTGAAATTCGATGATGTGATGAACGACCAGCGGACCGTCATCTTCGAACAGCGCAAGGAGATCATGCGCTCCGGCGATGTTCAGGATACGGTAACCGACATGCGGCGCGAGGCCGTGTCGCAGATCGTGGAACGCTCGGTTCCGGCCGGGACCTTCAGCGACCAGTGGAACGCCGCGCAGCTTCAGGAAGATTCGCAGCGCGTGCTGGGTGTCGAAGTGCCGGCCGAAGAGTGGTTTGCCGAGGACGGCGTTGCCGAAACCGAGATCGAGGAGCGCCTGACCGACATGTCGGACCGCTACATGGCGGAAAAGGCGGTGCGGATCGGGCCGGATACCATGCGGATGGCGGAAAAGTCGCTTCTTCTTCAGGTGCTGGACCAGCAGTGGAAGCAGCATCTTCTGAGCCTCGAACAGCTTCGCCAGGGTATCTCGCTTCGTGCCTATGCCCAGAAGGACCCGCTGAATGAATACAAGCGCGAGGCCTTCACCATGTTCGAGGGGCTGCTCGCCGGCCTGCGCGAGACGGTGACGATGGTGCTGAGCCATGTCGAGGTCCGCCAGCCGGAGCCGGAGGCAGGGGCCGCAGAAAAGGCGTCCGAAGCGCTGCGCCAGCCGGCCGCCATGCCGGCCAACCGCAAGGTGTCGCGCAACGAGCCATGCCCGTGCGGATCCGGCAAGAAGTACAAGCATTGCCACGGAAAGCTGACCTGACCGGTTGGCGCCAGGGTGCCGGGGAATGATCAAATACCAGCTGATCTGTGACAAATCGCACGAGTTCGAAGGATGGTTCGGTGACTCCGCCGCCTTTGAATCACAGCAGGAATCAGGCTTCCTGACCTGTCCCGTCTGCGGGTCTGCCGATGTGCGCCGCGCGCTGATGGCGCCGAACCTCGCCAGCCCGAAAACCCGCAAGACCGACCTCGCCGAACAGCAGCCTTCAGCTCAACCCGAACCGCAACCGCAGCCGCAGGCCCCGCAGCAGGCCAGCGCGGCCCTGCCGCCAGCCGCTGCCCGCAAGATGCAGGAGCTGATGTCCGAGATGCGCGCGCTGCAGACAAAGATTCGCGAGGAATGCCGCGATGTCGGCAATGATTTCGCCGAAGAGGCGCGGAAAATCCACTATGGCGAGGTCGAGCCCGAAGGCATCTATGGCCAGGCCACGGCCGAAGAGCGCGAGGCGCTCGACGAGGAGGGCATCGAGATCATGGATATGCCCTGGCTTCCCAAGGACAATTGACGCTGCGGGCCGAGCCTGAACCGGATATTCGGCTCAGGCGTGGGTGCCGCTCGACGCATAATTGATCGCCATCATCGATGTGCGGACAAACCCGTTGCCGCCGATGCGCCGCGCCGGCCGTGGTGCGAAGCCGGTCATATCATCGAGGATGATGCCGGCTCCGGCGAATTCGGCACGGAGCTCGTGCGGCTTGACGAAACGCGCCGGGTCATGCGTTCCGGCCGGCACCAGCCTGAAGACGTATTCCAACGCCACTTTCGCCAGCGCGAGCGACGCCAGCGTCCTGTTGATGGTGGTGATGACGACCGTTCCGCCGGGCGCCAGCATGGCGGCGATGGAAGCGGCGAACAGCCGCCTGTCTGTCACATGCTCGATGACTTCCGAGGCATAGATCACGTCGAAACTCGCGCCCTCTTCGGCAAGCGCTTCGGCCGTGCAGCAGCGGTAGTCGATATCGAGCCCGGCAGTGGCGGCATGGGCCCGCGCCGCCTCGATCGCCTCGGCGGTGGCGTCGATCCCGGTGACGATGCCGCCGAGACGGGCCATCGGTTCGGCCAGCAGGCCGCCGCCACAGCCGATATCGAGGATACGAAGTCCTTCGACCCCGTTCGCGCTACCGCCTGTGCCGAGCCGCCTGACACTGTCGAGAATGTAGTCGATCCGCACCGGTGTGAAATCATGAAGCGGCGCCATCGGCCCGTCGGGGTCCCACCATTGCGAGGACATCGCCGCGAAATTGTCGATTTCTTTTTGATCCGCCGTCGTGCCCACAGACTTGCCCCATATCGCCTTTGTCGCTAAGACATCAGCGTTTTCAACATCTGGCCGCAACCATAAGGCAAAAATGGCTCTTATTGTTCAAAAATTTGGTGGCACTTCGGTCGGCGACCTCGATCGCATCCGCAATGTCGCGACGCGGGTGAAATCGGAAGTCGATGCCGGGCATCAGGTGGCGGTGGTTGTTTCGGCAATGGCCGGGACCACAAACCAGCTGGTGTCCTGGGCACGCGACATCGGTCCGATGCATGATGCCCGCGAATATGACACCATTGTCGCCACCGGCGAGCAGGTAACGGTCGGCCTTCTGGCGATCGCGCTGCAGAATCTCGGGATCGACGCGCGTTCGTGGCTCGGCTGGCAAATTCCGATCCGCACCGACGACATTCATGGCGCGGCGCGCATCGACAGCATCGACTGCGCGCTGATGCGCGAGCGCCTTGCCGGCGGCCAGGTGGCTGTTGTCGCCGGTTTCCAGGGCATTGCTCCCGACGGGCGGGTAGCGACACTCGGCCGCGGTGGCTCGGACACATCGGCGGTGGCGCTTGCCGCGGCATTGCAGGCGGACCGCTGCGATATCTACACCGATGTCGACGGTGTCTATACAACAGACCCGCGGATCGCCCCGAAGGCGCAGAAGCTCGACCGCATCACCTTCGAGGAGATGCTGGAAATGGCCTCGCTCGGCGCCAAGGTGCTGCAGACCCGCTCGGTGGCCATGGCCATGCGCCACAATGTGAACCTTCAGGTGCGCTCCAGCTTTTCTGATGCGCCCGGAACCCTTGTCGTGAATGAGGATGAAATCGTGGAACAGGAAAAGATCAGCGGCATTGCCTACAGCCCCGACGAAGCGAAGATCACCATTCAGGGCCTGCCGGACAAGCCCGGCATCGCAGCCTCCATCTTCGGAGAGCTGGCCGAGAACCACATCAATGTCGACATGATCGTGCAGAGTGCGGCCAGCGAGGGGCAGCAGGCCGACATCACGTTTTCGCTGGGGCGCGGCGACCTCGACAAGGCGCTGGGGCTGATTGGCGGCGCGCGTGAGAAATTGGGGTTCAGGGCGATCGATTCAGACGCCGCCGTCACCAAGATCTCGGTTGTCGGAACCGCCATGCGCTCGCAGCCGGGTGTTGCCAGGGCGATGTTCGAAACTCTCGCCGAGCGCGGCATCAACATCGAGGTCATCTCGACTTCGGAGATCAAGATTTCCGTCCTGATCGCCTCGGAATATACCGAGCTTGCCGTCCGCAGCCTCCATACCGCCTTCGGTCTCGACAGCGAGGACTGAGCAAAAGGACAGCCCTTGGTGGTGTGCCGCCCGGCCGAACATCGTGCCGATCATCGGAAATTCCCGGTCTTGCGGGCGGGGCAATCCGTGCGAAAATTATCTGCCGGTTGCAATCTATGCGGTTTTAGTTACTGTAATGTCATGACATTCGGTAATTCCGCGTGAGATATGGAACTTGAGACGCGCGATGATGAGGTGGAGCAGGACAGCTTCCGAGCGATCGGAGCTGACCTTGGTGCTGCGCGCCTTGAGGCTGGCATGCAACTCCAGGAACTTGCGCAGCTCGTCCGGATTTCACGACATCATCTGAAAAACCTCGAAGCAGGCGATTTCGACCTGTTGCCGGGCGCCACCTATGTTTCGGGCTATATCCGGACCTATTCGCGCGAGGTCGGTCTCGATCCCGAAGTGATGACGCAACGCTACCGTGCGTTGCTCACCGACCGCGAGGCGAAGCCATCCTACAGTTTCCCGGTTGACCGGCAGCAGCCGCAGCGCTCCGGTGCGATGATGGCCTCGATCATGGTGATCTTTGCCTGCCTCGGCTATGGCGGCTGGTATGCTGCCGGAAAGCCGGATCTTGTCGCCGCCCTGGTTGGCGAGGCGCCACAGGAAACAGTGGCCGCGCCGCAGGTCGAGACAACAGCGACGGAGCCCGACAATCTGATCATTCAGGCGACCGAGCAGGAACTCGCGGATGCCTCGCCGGCTGAAACTTCTCCGCTGACGGAAACGGGTGAGGCGGCCATTCAGGCTGTCGCGGAAACCGCCATTCCGGCAGCACAGGAAGATGGCGATACCGCCATAACTTCGGCAACACCCCAGACGGTGGCGCCCGATCCGGCGACAATGGTGACGGAACCCGGCACGGAGACAGAGCAGCTTGCAGCTGCCGCATCCGGGACGCAGTCGGCGACCGGGTTGCCGGCAACGACAGAAGAGGCGCCCGGTGAGGACACGCTTGCCGCGGCCACAGCACCGTCTGCAGGCGATGTTGATGCCCAGACCGAGGATGTCGCTGTGGCTGCTGCAGACACGGACGCATCCGCTGCCGCAGCGACGGCCGGGGACGCCGCATCAGGTGAAGTCGCGGCATCATCGGCTGGCGAGGAGAGCCTGCCGAGCACCGGCGTGGCCTATGCGCGCCAGCGCGTTCCGGAACTCGAGATCACTGTTCGGGCCACCTCTATCAGCTGGATTGAAATCATCCGCAATGACGGTGAAGAGGTGATGGCCAAATTGATGCGCGAGGGCGAGATCTATGTGGTCGACAGCCGCGACCGGCTTTACCTCAGCACAGGCAACGCCGGCGGTGTGGAGCTGGTGTTCCACGATGGCGCTGTGCAGAGTGTCGGCGAGAGTGGTGAAATCCTTCGCGATCTTCCTCTTGATGCCGACAGGCTTCGCAACCAACTCTAGAGCAGTCCGGACATGGCCGGGCGCGCTGTGCCTGCATGGTGTCGCCCTGCTGGCGACATCGCCCGCAACCGGACCGCACAAATTGACAGGGGCGGCCCGTGGCCAACGCTTACCGAGCTTACAGAACAATTGAACGACGCAAATGCCGGCAGATCATGGTCGGTTCAGTGCCGGTTGGCGGTGATGCCCCGATTTCGGTGCAGACCATGACCAACACGCTGACGACGGATGTCGGCGGCACGATGGCGCAGATCACTGCTGCGGCCGAGGCGGGTGCCGACATTGTCCGCGTCTCCTGTCCGGATGAGGACAGCACCCGCGCGCTGAAGGAGATCTGCGCCGAGAGCCCGGTCCCGATTGTTGCCGACATCCATTTCCATTACCGCCGAGCCATCGAGGCGGCGGCGGCGGGAGCGGCATGCCTGCGGATCAACCCCGGCAATATCGGCAACGAGGAAAGAGTGCGCGAGGTGATCAAGGCGGCGCGCGATCACGGGTGCTCGATGCGTATCGGGGTGAACGCCGGTTCGCTGGAACGCCACCTTCTGGAGAAATATGCCGAGCCCTGTCCGGAGGCGCTGGTGGAATCGGCGCTCGAACATGCGCGAATTCTCCAGGACAATGATTTTCATGAATTCAAGATTTCGGTGAAGGCCTCGGACGTCTTCCTTGCCGTCGCCGCATACCAGCAGCTTGCCGATGCCATCGACTGCCCCCTCCATATCGGGATTACCGAGGCCGGCGGCATGCGGGCAGGCACGGTGAAATCCGCCATCGGCCTCGGCGGCCTGCTCTGGGCCGGCATTGGCGATACGGTGCGGGTCTCGCTGTCGGCCGATCCGACAGAAGAGGTGCGCGTTGCCTATGAAATGCTGAAGTCGCTGGGCTTGCGCCGCCGCGGCGTGACAGTGATTTCCTGCCCGTCCTGCGCGCGCCAGCAATTCGACGTGATTTCGACGGTTCAGGTGATCGAGGAACGTCTCGAACATATCGATGTACCGATGACGGTGTCGATCATCGGCTGTGTGGTGAATGGTCCGGGCGAGGCGCGCGAGACCGATATCGGCCTGACAGGCGGCGGCAAGGGAACGCATCAGGTCTATGTGTCGGGTCTCGCCGATCACAGGTTGACGAATGGCGACATCGTCGAGCATGTTGTCGGCCTTGTCGAGGCCCGTGCCGCCGAGATCAAGGCAGCCGCAGCGTCCGAACCCGAAGCGGCCCAAGCCTGACACGGCCGATCCCGCCTTCTCGCGACACCATCCCGGGGACCAGTCCAATATGTCTCGTTTGCAACCCGCCAGGGGAACCACGGATCTCATGCCAGCCGCGATGGCCGGCCACCAGCGGGTGATCGGCACGGCGCGCGCCGCCGCAGGCCTTTACGGCTTTCAGGAGATGGCGACGCCGATGTTCGAGTTTGCCGAGGTGTTCTCGCGTCCGCTCGGCGACAGCAGCGATGTGGTCACCAAGGAAACCTACAACTTCACCGACCGTGGTGGCGAAACGCTGACACTGCGCCCGGAAAACACCGCCGGCGTGGTGCGGGCGATGATCTCCAACGGACTCACGCAGAGCCTGCCTCTGAAGTTCTTCTATGCCGGGCCGATGTTCCGCTATGAGCGGCCGCAGAAGGGACGCATGCGCCAGTTCCATCAGATCGGGATCGAATATCTCGGGCCGCGTGACGGTCTGGCCGATGCCGAAATCATCGGCTGCGGCGCGCGCATTCTCGATGATCTTGGTGTGCTCGACCGCTGCACCCTTCACCTGAATTCGCTTGGCGACAGTGAAAGCCGACAGGCCTATCGTGCGGCGCTGGTCGATTTCCTCAATGCGCATGAAGCGGACCTGTCGGAAGACAGCCGGACAAGGCTGACATCGAACCCGCTCAGAATCCTTGATTCCAAGGATGCGGGCGACCGCGCCATCATTGCCGAGGCACCACGTCTTGACGCATTCCTGAATGACGGGTCACGCCGGCATTTCGACAGCGTGACCGGCGCGCTGGACGGCGCCGGCATTTCCTGGAGCTTCGACCCGCTGCTTGTGCGCGGTCTCGATTATTACTGCCACACCGCTTTTGAATTCATCACTGACGCCCTTGGCGCGCAGGGCACTGTACTTGGTGGCGGGCGCTATGACGGTTTGTCCGAGATGCTTGGCGGCCCGCCAGTGCCGGGTGTCGGCTGGGCTGCCGGTGTGGAGCGGCTTGCCATGCTTGTCGGCGATGTGGAGCCTGCCGCGCCGCGCGTGGCGGTAATGCCGATGGATGGCGACGCCGAAGGCGCTGCCTTCGCGCTGGCCGAGTCGCTGCGCGGTGCCGGGATCGCCGTCGACCTTCCGGCCGGCGGGGCCATCGGCAAGAGACTGAAAAAGGCCGACCGTGCCGGTGTCCGCATTGCCGTGATCCTTGGCAGCGACGAGGTTGCCGGTGGCAGCGCGCAGATTCGCGACCTCGGCGCCGGCACGCAGCAGGAAGTGCCGCAGGCAGAGCTTGCCTCGGTTCTTCATGGCATGCTTGGCGAAGGCCAGGCGTCATGAGCATAGAGCAGAGCATGGACAAGGTGCTGGCGCGCCGCGACGAGGTTGAATCGCGGCTTGCCGATGCCGCTTCGATGTCGCCTGACGAGCTGGCCAGCCTGTCGCGCGAGCTGTCCGAATTGCGGCCTGTCTGCGAGCAGATTGATCTTGTCAGGCGGCTCGAAGGTGACCGGGACGCGGCCGTGATGCTGGCCGAGGAGGCCGCTGACGACGCCGAAATGGCGGAGATGGCGCAGGCTGAAATTCAGGAGATCGAGGCCCGGCTTCCCGAGGAGATGAACAGCCTGCAGCTTCTGCTGCTGCCGCGCGACCGGGACGATTCGCGAAACGCGATCCTCGAGGTGCGCGCCGGTACCGGTGGTGACGAGGCGGCGCTGTTCGCCTCCGACCTGTTCGGCATGTATCAGCGATTTGCGGCAAAGCATGGCTGGCGGTTCGAGGTGATGGAAGTGTCCGAGACCGGCATCGGCGGCTACAAGGAGGCCACTGCCAACATCGCCGGAAGCGATGTGTTCGCGCGGCTGAAATTCGAATCCGGCGTTCACCGCGTGCAGCGTGTTCCCGAAACCGAAGCCGGCGGCCGCATCCATACATCGGCTGCCACCGTCGCGGTGCTGCCAGAGGCCGAGGATGTCGATATCGATGTTCAGGAGAGCGATCTTCGGATCGACGTGTTCCGTGCCTCCGGCCCCGGGGGGCAGTCGGTGAACACCACTGACTCGGCGGTGAGGATCACCCATATCCCGACCGGCATCGTGGTCAGCCAGCAGGACGAGAAATCCCAGCACAAGAACCGCGCCAAGGCGATGAAGATCCTGCGCGCGAGGCTGTATGACGCCGAACGCGCCCGGCTTCAGGCCGAACGCGCCGCCTCGCGAAAGGGCCAGGTCGGTTCCGGCGACCGCTCCGAGCGGATCCGGACCTACAATTTCCCGCAGGGACGCGTGACCGACCACCGCATCAACCTCACCCTCTACAAGCTGGACAAGGTGATAGCCGGCGAGGCTCTCGACGAGGTGGTCGAGGCTCTTGTGGCCGAAGACCAGGCGCAGCGGCTTGCCGAGGGTGGTGAATGAGCGCCGCCCCGGCAGAGGCGCGCGACATTCTGATGCCGGCCGTGCGGCGCCTTCAGGAAGGCGGCGTGGCAAGCCCGGCGCTGGACAGCCGGCTGCTTCTGGGAACGGCGCTGGGACTGGACCGGGCGGTGCTCCCGCACGAGACCCTTGCCGGTTTCGACGATGCGGCGGCTGCGATGTTCGAGGCTTTCCTAAACCGCCGCCTTGGCGGCGAGCCGGTCAGCCGGATCAGGGGCTGGCGGGAATTCTGGACGCTGCGCCTCGAACTGGCGCCGGCGACCCTCGACCCGAGACCGGATTCTGAAACGATCGTGGCAGCGGCACTTGCCGCAACGGATCCCGGCAAGCCTTGCCGGATGCTGGATCTGGGGTGCGGTACGGGCGCGCTGCTCCTGGCCTGTCTTTCCGAGCGTCCGGATGCCACCGGAACGGGTGTCGATATCGCCGGCGAGGCGGTGGAGGCGGCGACGCGCAATGCCGGGAAGAACGGCCTTTCCGCCCGTGCGGATTTTGTCATCGGGGATTTTTCTGATCCGGATGTGGCGCCCGGGATTTATGACCTGATCCTCTGCAATCCGCCCTATATCCCAGCCGGCGAGATCGACGGGCTGGCGGTTGAGGTGGCCTGTTTCGACCCGCGTCTCGCCCTTGATGGTGGTGATGACGGGCTGGACTGCTGGCGGGCCGTCCTGCCGCGCATTGCCGCTGGTCTGTCCCGCGGTGGCCGGGCCTGTCTTGAAATCGGCGCCGGCCAGGAAGACGCAGTGCTTGGCCTTGCCGCCAGGGCCGGGCTTTGCGAGATCGGCCGCGAGAAGGACCTTGCCGGCATATGCCGCTGCCTGGTTCTGGGGCTTGCCGACAATCCTGCCACAGGGGCGCCGGGATAAATTGCGCCGCAGTCAATTTAGGCTTGCACTGCGGGTCGGGAGGTGGCTATGGTGCCGCATGCGTTGGATGCCTCGGGGCGTCGCGCAGTCACCTCCGAAGATGGTGGTAACCACAGCAAGCTGAAAGAGCCGTTATCCGGCACGACTCGCTTGCCAGTTCAGTTTCAATAACCGGTTAACAGGTCAATGAGACAACCTCAGAATGCAAAGCGTGGCCGCGGACGTGGCCGCCGTGGAAACGGCAACGCCCAACCGAATGTGCCGAACAGGAACACGTCCTACGAATCGAACGGACCCGATGTGAAGCTTCGCGGCAACGCGCAACAGCTGAACGAGAAATATCTCGCGCTGGCGCATGACGCGGCAGCCGCCGGCGAGCGAATCACCGCCGAAGCCTATACGCAGTTCGCCGATCACTATTTCCGGCTTCATCAGGCGGCCGTGGACGCGGCTGAGGAGCGCCGCGCCCAGCATGCCGAACGGCAGTCACGCGCCGAGGCACCGCAGCCCTCGATCGAGGAAGAGGCCAAGCCGCAGCCCGACACCGAAGGTGACAGCGCTGCCGAAAAGGCCGACGGCGCCGAGGTTGTCGATCTGAGCCCGGCCAAACTTTCAGAAATGGTTCAGGAAGATCAGGACTCGGCCTCGGCCTGATCGGTTGTTCCTCAATGCAAACAGTTCCTGATTTGCCGGCGCTATCCCACTCTTGTCAGATGGTCGCCCGGCCTGACGAGACCGCCCTTGGTCACCTCGGCGAAAATGCCGAGATCGGTATGGCCGAACTCGCGCTGCATCAGCGGCAGATAATGCGGCCCGCGCACGGCGGTTGCCTGATCGACATCGATCGCTGCGCAGCGTCCTATGGGCGCCTCCACCCGTAGCACCGCCTCGCCAAGTCTGACCTCTGTTCCGACCAGCGACGCCTCTTCGAAAGGCGTATCTGTTTCGAGCATGATGTTCAGCCGGAAACGGCGCGCGTCGGGTGCTGTGCCTGTGGCCGCGCCAAACCGGTCCACCGAGGCTGTGCCGCCCAGGCTGATCCATGGCGCCCTGGTGTCGGTGAAGGCGCCGTCTGTGACGCGGGTAAGTTGTGGCAGGCCGCCAAGCCGGTCTGCGAACCGGGCGGCGAAAAATTCATTCACAAGCCGGATGCCGGGCTCGGTCGACAGGTCCGCGGTCAGGACCTCCTCGCCATCCTTCGACAGTGTCATCACCTCGCCTGCCATGTCGCAGTCGTAGGCGGCAAGCTCCTCGAATTTCATCATTTGCAGGAAGAAGGATTTTTTTACCCAGTGGCCTGCCAGTGCCTCATCCTGCTTCGGGTGACCGTTGGTGACGGCAAAACGCCGGTCGCCGGGGAAGTGCTTTCCGGCCTCCAGCCGAATCGAGTCGAGCGTCATGCCGGCCAGTCCCTTGACCGGATATTGCCATAATTGTGAGACGATCATTCCGCGTCCTGCCTTCTGTGATCCCGGATTCCCGTCCGGAACGGCAAGACTAGTTCACGCCACGTTCCGAGGGAAGAAGTTCCATCGCGGCAAAGCGGACGGAGCCGGTTGCCAGCACCTCGGCCTCGACAAGCTCGACCTGGCTGCGGAAATCCGCCAGCAGTTCGGCCGGGATTTTCTCGCCGGTCGGCAGGCTCACTGTCAACGGGTTGACCTTGCGGTTGTTCACCAGGATTTCATAGTGAAGGTGCGGTCCGGTCGAGCGGCCGCTGGAGCCGACATAGCCGATGATCTGGCCCTGCTCGACGCGGCGGCCCGGGGTGATGCCCCGCGCGATCCGCGACATGTGGGCATAGGCAGTGTCATAGGTGCTGTTGTGGCGAATGCGGATATAGCGGCCGTAGGAGCCGAGCCACCCGGATTTCGTGACCACACCGCTGCCGGCGGCAATGATCGGTGTGCCGGTCGGCGCCGCGAAATCCACGCCCTTGTGCATCCGGTTGTAGCCGCTGATCGGATGTTTGCGCATGCCGTATGAGGATGACAGGCGCGCGCCGGAGATCGGTGTGCGGATCAAGGTGCGCGCGGCGGAGTTGCCGTTGCGGTCATACCAGCCGACGCGGCTGCCGTCATGGTCGAACCGGTAAAAGCCAAGCTGGCTTCCCGACAGCATAAGGCCTGCATAATGGAGCTTGGTGGCGATTTTCTCTCCGGAGATCTGGTCGATCTGCTGCTCGTAGAGAAGCTCGAACGCGTCGCCGGACCGGATCTCGCGCTGGAAATCGACCGAGAAGCCCATGATCCGCACATATTCGGCAAGCGCATCATCGGGAATGTTGCTGTCTGCCGCGGCGCGATAGATCGAATCATTGATCACGCCCTGCGCAAAGGACAGGTACCGCTCGACAGGCCGGATGGCGGAGAACGCAACCCAGCCTTCCTCGGGGTCGTCGATGGCGAAGATGTCCCGCCCGTTGCGGGTGGTGAAGGCAAAGCCCCCGGGGGTCACGCGCACATCAAGTCCGACCGGCAGCGCGCGAAGGCTGGCCCGGCCGCTGACAGCATCCACCGCCGCGGCGACGTCTGTCGCCTCATAGCCGGCACGGCGCAGCAGTTTGCCGAGCCCTTCGCCATTCTTGAGTGTGTAAAGCGCGTCCTTGTCGGTTTCTGTACCGGTCTGCTGGAGATACATCTCAGCGACGGTGCGGGTGGCGCGTGGCAGAATGGTCTGCGGGTCGGGGCGCGGGACGGGAAGTGAGATCTCGACCGGCTCGGCGGGATAAAGCAGCGCCAGGTCCGGCTTTGACTGGGGAAGCGGCATGCCGTCGCTGCGAACTGGCTCCATGGCCGAGGCCGCGCTTGCCAGAAGGGCGAGGGCCGGAGCGATCAATGCAGTGCGGCCGGCTTTCAGGCGCGCCATTGTGCGAATCATCTCTTTAATCCCGAATTACCCAAAACGCGCGGGACGGCCATGCCAACCCGAATTGGCGTTCATCTTTATTTAAGTAAGGAGTTTGGTCAATAGCGTGCAGAAAATTTCAATGTGATTCAGAAATTTGCGTGATGACCTTATAGTGCAATCTGGGCTGTCGCCGACCCTGCAAAAGGCCGAGTGCGTGAATATTCCGGAAATGACTCTGCGTTCAGGCATGAATCATGCTAGTGTCTCACAAATGTCTGCCGGAGATCACTTTTGCCCCGACCGCGATACGCGGGGCGTTTTCGCTAGGAAACCAAGGGAAAACCACGGGAATTCCGGGCAAACGGAAAAAAAGTGAAAAAAGCGCATTTTTAGGGTGGACAGCTTCGGAGGTCCCGCTTATAAACCGCGCTCACCTCCCTACAGGGAGGTAATAGACCGGCTAAGTGGTCACGTCGCTAAACGCCGGACGCTGTTTGAAAATGTAAGAAAATTTGGAAGAGATTCGCGGGTGGCGGTCGTTGTGAACGTACCGTCCTTTGTAAACACAAAGTCAGCCCGATGAATCTTGAACGCTTACTTCAATGTGAAGTAGATGAACATGGATTAAATTGGGCGGGCTATGTCCCACGGAGCAATCCGTCGGACCAGTCTAACCTAAGAGTTTGATCCTGGCTCAGAACGAACGCTGGCGGCATGCCTAACACATGCAAGTCGAACGCTATCTTGTATAGAGTGGCGCACGGGTGAGTAACGCGTGGGAACCTGCCTTTCTCTGCGGGACAACGGTTGGAAACGACCGCTAATACCGCATACGCCCTACGGGGGAAAGGTCAGCCGGAGAAAGAGGGGCCCGCGTTAGATTAGCTAGTTGGTGGGGTAATGGCCTACCAAGGCGACGATCTATAGCTGGTCTGAGAGGATGATCAGCCACACTGGGACTGAGACACGGCCCAGACTCCTACGGGAGGCAGCAGTGGGGAATATTGGACAATGGGGGCAACCCTGATCCAGCAATTCCGCGTGTGTGAAGAAGGCCTGCGGGTTGTAAAGCACTTTCAGTAGCCAAGATGGGATTATTCGCTAATATCGGATAGTCTTGACATTAACTACAGAAGAAGCACCGGCTAACTCCGTGCCAGCAGCCGCGGTAATACGGAGGGTGCAAGCGTTAATCGGAATTACTGGGCGTAAAGAGTACGTAGGCGGCTTTGCAAGTCGGGTGTGAAAGCCCTGAGCTTAACTCAGGAACTGCATTCGATACTGCATCGCTAGAGTTTATTAGAGGATAGCGGAATTCCAGGTGTAGCGGTGAAATGCGTAGATATCTGGAGGAACACCAATGGCGAAGGCAGCTATCTGGGATACAACTGACGCTGAGGTACGAAAGCGTGGGGAGCAAACAGGATTAGATACCCTGGTAGTCCACGCCGTAAACGATGAGAACTAGACGTTGGGTACTTGTACCGGGTGTCGCAGCTAACGCATTAAGTTCTCCGCCTGGGGAGTACGGCCGCAAGGTTGAAACTCAAAGTAATTGACGGGGGCCCGCACAAGCGGTGGAGCATGTGGTTTAATTCGATGCAACGCGAAGAACCTTACCTACACTTGACATCATCAGAACTTGTTAGAGATAACTCGGTGCCTTCGGGAACTGATTGACAGGTGCTGCATGGCTGTCGTCAGCTCGTGTCGTGAGATGTTGGGTTAAGTCCCGCAACGAGCGCAACCCTTATCCTTAGTTGCCAGCGATTCGGTCGGGAACTCTAAGGAGACTGCCGGTGATAAACCGGAGGAAGGTGGGGATGACGTCAAGTCATCATGGCCCTTATGTGTAGGGCTACACACGTGCTACAATGGACGGTACAGAGGGTCGCCAACCCGCGAGGGGGAGCTAATCTCAGAAAACCGTTCTCAGTCCGGATCGAAGTCTGCAACTCGACTTCGTGAAGTCGGAATCGCTAGTAATCGCGAATCAGCAATGTCGCGGTGAATACGTTCCCGGGCCTTGTACACACCGCCCGTCACACCATGGGAGTTGGTTGCACCAGAAGTGGGTTGTTTAACCTTCGGGAGAACGCTTACAACGGTGTGGTCAATGACTGGGGTGAAGTCGTAACAAGGTAGCCGTAGGGGAACCTGTGGCTGGATCACCTCCTTAAAAGAGAAATCAGGTGAGATTTTAGACAAGCATTACGTCACAAGTCATTCTTAATTTTTACAAAACTCTTAATTGGGTCTGTAGCTCAGTTGGTTAGAGCGCACCCCTGATAAGGGTGAGGTCGGTGGTTCGAGTCCACCCTGACCCATAGATATACACCTAAATTTTTCCATTACTTTTAACAGAGAAATTTCAAAATCTTACTTTATAATACTAGATGTAAAGGAGTGAAATTGAGCATTTTCTCGAAAGCAAATATTGTAGCAAGTGAAAACTTTAATAGATGGTTGGTTCCACCCATTTCTATTTCAATACATTTATGTATAGGATCAGTATATGCATGGAGTATGTTTAATCCTGCCCTTACAACATCTCTTGGCGTAGTAACAAGTTCAGCAAACGACTGGTCATTAAGTGATGTAGTGTGGATATTCTCAACAGCTATTGTTTTTCTTGGATTAGCTGCGGCTTTTGCAGGTAAATGGCTAGAGGAAGTAGGCCCAAGACTCGTAGGGTTTGTCTCAGCATGTTTATGGGGAGGAGGTTTTTTAATTGGAAGTGTTGGGATATTCTTTCATGAATTGTTTTTGGTTTATCTTGGGTATGGAGTTTTGGGAGGCTGTGGTCTTGGTCTTGGATATGTCTCTCCAGTTTCAACCCTTATAAGATGGTTTCCAGATAGAAGAGGTATGGCAACAGGAATGGCTATCATGGGGTTCGGTGGAGGCGCTATGATTGGCGCCCCTCTAATATCTTATTTACTAGAATTATATTATGTGACGCCTGTATACCTTGGTAGTGCCAGTGATGTGATTCTTAAAACTATTGATGGTATCAGGTATACCGATATAAATGGTGTAATGACAGAAGTTGTTGTTCTTGCTGCAGGCGAGGTTAGTAACGATACTCAATTGGCAGGCGTCTATGTAGTTGGTAGTGGAGATACTGGAGCAGGTATGACTTTTGTAACACTCGGGATTGCATATTTTATTATTATGTCTTTAGCATCATTTGGTTATCGAATTCCTCCTGAAAATTGGAGACCTAAAAATTGGGATGAGAGCATGAGAAGAGTAAACAGCTCTCCAGTAACCAATGAAAACGTACACATTGATGAGGCATTAAAAACACCCCAATTTTATTTTCTGTGGATAGTTCTTTGTTTCAATGTCACTGCTGGCATAGGAGTATTAGGTGTTGCTAAAACTATGATGAGTGAAATTTTTAGTTCAGCATTACCATTGATAGTAAATACCTCATTTGCGGCGACATATGTTCTCATGATAAGTGCATTTAATATGGTAGGTAGATTTTTTTGGGCAAGTACGTCCGATTATATTGGAAGAAAAAATACTTATTACATATTCTTTATCCTAGGAATTATACTATATACATCTATCCCATTTACTGCATCAGCCATGAGTATCAACCCAAGCATAGTTCTACTAGTATATTTTTATGCTGCAACTATGATAATTTTCACAATGTATGGAGGTGGCTTTGCAACAATACCAGCCTATTTAGCAGATATTTTTGGAACAAAATTTGTTGGAGGAATCCATGGAAGACTTTTAACAGCATGGAGTACTGCTGGAGTGATTGGACCGCTTGCAATTACTACTCTAAGATCAAACTCTATTGATTCAGCCATCTTAGATTTATCACAAAAAGTTGATCCAGTTAAATTTCAAAGTTTTTTTGGAGACAGTATAGATAATATATCTCAACTAATCATGACTAAAACAGTAACTATACCTAAGCTCATGTCTATAGCCCCAGAAGGAACAATAGACCCAACTAGTACTGTATATAATTCTACAATGTTTTTAATGGCCTTCTTACTTGCTATTGCATTAGTAGCAAATTATCTTATTAAGCCCGTGGATCCTAAACATCACATGTAAAAAACTTATAAATAATATAATTATTTGGTATCCATGGCCAGAATGATTTTTTTACATGATTATTTGCTACACTTAAAAGAAAAGGAGGTTAAATATGAATTTAATAAAAACTATCGAAAAAGGATTACTGGGTGTGATTGCACTACTCACGATTGTTGCAACTGTACAAGAGATAGCAAGTATATACATGGTAGGCAGAGTTAACTTGCCCGACTTGTTATTGTTATTCATATACACAGAGGTTTTGGGCATGATAGGTGTATTCTATGTGAGTAATAAAATACCTATCACATTACCATTGTTTATTGCCATGACGGCATTATCAAGATTGATAATACTACAAGGTAAAGATATGGAGCCAAGTACATTAATTTATGAAGCAGGTGCAATATTACTAATCGCAATTGCTTGTCTTATTATTAGATATAGACCACCAAATCAAAGCACAGAATTATGATATAAGTAAAGCAGTTAGTCGCGAAAATTATCAAACTGTAGAGGTATAGAATATTTCTGTTCTTTTATAAATTGAATTGCCTCTTGTAAGTCGTCTCTTTTTTTACCAGCTACCCTAATACTATCTCCTTGAATTGAAGATTGGACTTTCAATTTAGATTTTTTAATTAAAGCTGAGATGTTCTTTGCAAGATCTCTATCTATACCTTCTTGAAGTGTTGCTATTTGTTTAGCAGTATTATTAGTAATTTCAATTTTTTCATATTTTAAAATCCTAATATCTAAATTTCTTTTTATAACTGCGTCTTGTAAAACGCCATTCATTTGTTTAATGTGGAAGTCTTCTTTAGCGGTGAGGACAATAGAATTATCATTTAGATTAAATTCTGCATTTGCATCCTTAAAATCAAATCTGTTTTTCAAAATTTTATTAGCCTGATCAACTGCATTAGTTAATTCATGTTTATCTATCTCAGATTTAATATCAAATGATGGCATTAATAACCCCTATAATGTTATTTTACATTTATCTATATAATTTTTAAATATGGATTAGACTTTTATTTTTTATACCACAAGGAATAATTTTCTTA
>ENA-OSEY01000334-OSEY01000334.1-marine-metagenome-genome-assembly--contig:-NODE-334-length-34757-cov-4.444954_pt1 | contig 34757 bp, 27 predicted proteins | sample MGYA00248465_ERZ534230 | MGnify/ENA primary metagenome ERZ534230 (study PRJEB26409, sample SAMN06344110) | marine metagenome | isolation source: Sea water from surface | place: Atlantic Ocean:Southern... | reverse complement strand
CATCCAATAGACACTTCAGAACTGGAACAATCGCATTAGTTGTGCAAGATGCAGCTGATATTATCTTACAATGAGGCTTAATGTCGTTTTCGTTTATACCGAAGACTATGTTGGGTATGTCATCGCCAGCAGGCGCAGTTAGCATGACCTTACTTGCTCCGGGTCTTAAGTGTTCATTCAATCCTTTGGTATCTCTCCATACACCTGTATTATCGACAATAATTGCATTTTTGATATCAAATTCCGTGTAATCGATTTCTGAGGGAGAATTCGCATAGATTATTTTTATGGGATTACCGTTCACAACCAAAATATTTTGGTCTTGCAAAGTACGAATAGTTCCTTTGAAAGGTCCATGAACAGAATCTGTTCTAAGCAACGCAGCTCTTTTCTCAAGATCATCATCACTTATTCCTTTGCGAATCACGATGGCACGCAACCGTAAAACGTCCCCACCACCAGCTTTGTCAACCAGAAGTCTGGCGATTAATCTCCCAATTCTACCAAATCCATATAAAACGACGTCTTGCGGTTGAGGTAAGGGTTTATTTTCAGATCCAATAATCTCTTCTAATTCAGACTCAATGAATCTTTCAAGAGAACAGTCTTTGTCAGTATTTTGAAATTTAACAACCAGTTTACCAATATCAATATGAGCGGGACCTAGGGGAAGTTTTGAGATCGCCTCCAGCATTGGATAGGTATCAAACTCTGATATCTCGTTGCTCTCTACTTGCCTAATAAACCGATGATCTTGCATTAAATCAGTGACTGATTTATTAACCATGCTGTTTCCATACATGTAAGTAGAGATATTTTTCTTTCTGTATAGTTTTCCAATCAAAGGAATCATACTCTCAGCGAGAGCCTCTCTATCTTTCCAATCTTCGAAGAAATTTCTAGGCACCGGACGGTTTTGTTCTTCCATTGATAAGCCCTCTAAAAAGTTTTATTTATTAGTATTTTTATAAAAAACTAAAAAAGCTTGGCATCGATTATCGTGCACCAAAGTGATGCGTGCAATCAAAGTTATCTTAACCTTATAAATATCCAATATTTTTAAAACAAATATAAGCATTGCACATCCATAAATATGCAGAATTTTGTTAATTTCTTATAATTTTAGTTTGTAAACTTTGATTACTTGCTTTGTAACAACACATATCCATTTGCGATATTATCATGCACGAAATAGGCGTCTTGCAGATGCCTCTTACCATTCGGAATAAAAGGTTCCCGTGCATGCAAAACTCTTAGACTTGCTACGATCAATACCTCACCGCCATTTAGTCGAAATGTTGTTCGATATTTGTCCAAATGCACCCTCCGTGATACCTCATGGTAGGCTTCATAAAACTGTTGGACATTAGGTCTGCTTGGGTCAATCATCTGCATCAGTTGGTTTGAAAATCTAAAGCTCTCTATTGAGCCATTGGAGTTACAGCGAATCATAGGTTCTTCTGCATAAGTTTCATTATCCTCATCAAACTCTCTAAAAGGCACTCTAAATTTTTTAAGAATAGAGAAATACTCTGGGAAATCTGTTTTTAAATCATCAACCAATCTCCAACCATCGACAATTATTGATTCACCACCCTCGCATTCATTTTCAAGCATATGCAAAGCTTGAACGCTGGGTTGATAACGATAACTAGCAAAATCGTTGTGAGGAGGCAATCCTTTGGGGGTATGTGCAACATTGTATACATGCCCCGTTACTGAAACGTTATGAATTCTCTCGAACAAAGTCTCATGGATAGGCCCCAATCTTCCAGACAAAAGCTCGAGAGAATTTGATTCCTTGGGCGCATTTTTCAATATAATCACACCAAATTTTAAAAATGCACTCAGCGCTACTATAGCAGTGGAGCTCTCGTCTAGAAAATTACTCCAATCAAAATATTCTGGTATGTAATTTTCAGGCCAGAATTTATATTCAGGGTATCGATTTTGTGTACTTTCATGAATCATCTTAATTGGAATCACTGATTCATGCTTATCCGGCCACTGGATTATCAAATTGTCATCTATCTTGTTTACAGCTTTTGGAGCAATATCTATGGGTACACTATGCAATAGGAACTGTTTTTCTTGGGTTTCAGTGATTCTACACTCGTCACATTGACAATTATCACGAAGCCATAAAAATGGGAGATCAACATTAATTTTGCCATCAGAAAAAGTGACTGAATTTGATTTGATTTTTAGCATTTACTCAAAAAACTTTATCTAAGTATTACCTAAATTTTAATTATGAAAATTAAATCAAAGATTTGAATTTTTGCCAATAGTGTAAAAATTAATATCCCCGGAGTAATAATTTCTTTTTGAGAGCTAACAAGGCCTGATATCCTGCTTTTTCGAATCTTTATTTAAGACAGTAAGAATATAATGTCGCACATTGGAAGCGAATCTCCACACACCCCTTTTTTGCGGTTACTAATTCATTATCGAATAAAACATAATCAGTCGATGACTCGGTTATTCTCTCACTGAAAATACACTTTTTTGATTCATCAAAGAGTCTCGCCTCAATCCATCCTCCCGGGTCAACATCAGCGGTTAATAGAATTGTTTTCTCTTTCAGCGTCAGCGAGGGTGTAACAATCGTTGCAGGTAGGCTATTTACTTTTGGTTTTAACCCTGCAAAACCGTCTGGGCGGAGCATTGCAACGGCAAGACACCCATTGCGCCAACTCGTATGAAGCCAATCACTACCTCCATAGTAAATCCGAATATGATCATCAAAAAATACTGGATTAGCACATGCATAGACACAACCATAATCATAGTCCAACTCTTTGTCAGAGCATTCAATGAAAGGAGTCCCCTCCTCTATTCTTTCCCATGCAATAGTATCTTTGCTCCATGCAAGTTCAGTCCATACACGATCAGTAACCTGATCATGCATCGCCAAAAGACCCAGATAAATTCCAGCATGATAAAAAACAGGCATTGCGTAAGGCTGTTGCTCCCAATTTGTGCAAGTAATGCAAACTGTGGAATTCGACCATTTTTTGAAATCAGTGCTTTCAATTCTTGAAACCTGCCTCGTCCATTTGTGATTAAGAAAGGATTCAGGTCCCTTAACTATCCTATCGGTTTCCGCCCATGTTCTTGTGAATGCAACATATTTAGAGACAGTAGGAGCCCATAAAAAATTATTATGGGTATCTCCCGTTATTTTTTCATCTCCAGAGGCTTTTACTGACTCTAAATAGGTGGGTTGTGCCCAAATAAAACCATCCGAAGAATAGCTCGTTTTTGGTCCCTGAAATATAAGCTTATATCTTGCATCATCCGTGGCTGCTTGCGCATCATAGAAAATACCTGATCCGTGGGGACCTCTGAAGATAATGTTGTTTGATCTATTGCCATTAAAATCTACTAAATTAAGATTAGGCTTATCCCAACTAAAACCATCTTTTGATGTTGCATAGCAGATACCCATCTCTTGGTTTTCATGGCCTTCATACTCTGTATTTTGACGATCGTCGTACGACATACCAATAGATGAATTGGCTACTATGAATGGACTATACCAACACTTAAAAAGCTCCTCAGCTTGATCATAAATTATGTTGCCATAAAAATTGTCATACCTCTGTTCCCAGGTCTGGTCCTCGATCATCAGAGGATTTTTCGGGTGCTTGTATACCCTACCTAGCTTAAGAGACACATTACTTGAAGACTTAATGCTCCTATCATCAAGAAATAGATATCGTGCTATTGACATTAGAAGCTCTCACCTTTTTAAAAATCAAATCTGTTGTGATAATAATGTGAAAAAAAAATTTATAACGCAATATACTAGGCGATTGTTAACACGATCAAATTTATAACGTAGTTAAGAATGAATCTATATCCAAAAACTTTTATCTCCCTCGCTTTAATTTTTACTTTCGCGCATGCATCAAACGAGGTAATAGTTGGTGAGATTACACATGTGCGAGACGGTGATACTTTTGAGATTGAAAACATCCCAATTAGATTAGCTGCTTTAGATTGTCCCGAAAATAATACACCAGAGGGCAGATACGCCACAAAGATTGCCAAACAATTTGAAGGCTCTCAGGCTTTATGTGAACTCACGGGAGCTAAGTCATACGACCGTTTTGTCGGATATTGCAGTATCAATGGAGAGGATTATGGAGAAATCTTAATCTCGCAGAGCGCTTGCAGGGTTTGGAAAAAATATGACATCTGGGAAAGATATGTAGAGCTATAGCTAATAGAATCCGGTTTAGTTACACAACAAAGAAACTTCAAGGAGAATACAAATCCAAGAAGAAAGATTTAAAACGTTTTGCCCAAAATCGTTCATAGTGACCCTCCCCCTCAAAAACAAGACTCTTATAATCTAATCTTTCACTTTCAAAAATTAAGTCAATCTGGTCTTGTGCGCCCTCATAAGCGGAATCCAAACCCTCAGTTCCTCTATCAAAATAAATATAGTGAGAATCCAGATTTTTACTGCGTGCTTTGACATAACTGATTAACGAGTCAATAGTCGTTTGATCACCCTGTATTTTTTTTCTAAAAGGAAGCGTCAGGTATTCTAATGGTTTAATACCTATCCAGTGTGTAGAGAAACATCCAGCAAATCCAAACAACTCTGGATGTTCCAAAATAGCATTCAATGCCGCAATAGCACCCATGCTTGCTCCAATTATTCCCATATTTTCTCTATTCAATCGAATGCCAAATTCGGTTTGTAAAAACGGGATGAGTTCACCAGTCAAAAAATCAAGATAGTTATAATGTGTTTTTTCTCCCATTCGCTTGTAACCAAATCGAACAAATCCCGGCTTCATTTGGCTGATGGCTTGCTTGGGAAAATATTCTAAGTATCTGTTTGTGTTATCAAAGAAACCTTTTCCAGATTTATTTGCACTTTTGACTCCAATAATCACCACATTTGGCTCTATGCCAATCTCAGATAAATCTGAAAACGTCTCGTCCAACTCCCATTCTTCATTATTCCAAGTGGCTTTCGCATCAAAAAGCATCTGTCCATCTTGAAAGATCAGAAATTTAGTATCATCAGAAATCTGCGACTCATTCGGCCTATAGATTATCAGCTCCCGATCGCCAATTACTTCCGATTCAAAATTGATAACTTTGAATGAACCAAAGGTAACTTCCAAAGCTATTAGTTGTGGGGTTTTCAAGAGACTCGTAATGAGAAATAACCACAGAATATGTTTAAGCATGATTCCTCAACAAAAAGAAAGATATGTCTATTCATACCTAATTACGCATAAAATTCAAAAAATTTCTAAAAATCTCGTATTTTTAATGCAGATACCACCTCACTTTAAACAATTCTATAATTTTTTAAGTTATGATTACCTGCATGTCCAAAACCACTTAAGCACTAATGAAACACTTTCTCTCTACTAACGACTGGACAGAATCTGAAATTCAAGAAATTCTTAATTTCGCAAAAAAATTAAAAAAAGATCCATACCAACCATTGCTCAAAAACAAATCAGTCGCAATGTTATTTTTTAATCCATCATCGAGGACACGAACAAGTTTTGAAGTTGGCATAAGTGAACTCTCAGGAAAAGCCATCGTGTTGCAGCCAGGCAAGGATGCCTGGCCAATCGAATTCGAAGAAAACATAGTCATGGATGGCGCTGCGGAAGAACACGTTAAAGAGGTCGCGAAAGTTTTAGCTGAATATTGTGATTGTATTGCAATTCGAGCTTTCCCTCTTTTTAAAAATTGGCAAAAGGATCGCTTAGATAATGTGATAAAAAGTTTTGCTAAATATTCTTCGGTTCCCGTTGTCAATATGGAGACAATAGAACATCCATGCCAGGAATTAGCTCATATTCTAACCTTACAGGAGCATTATGGAGATTTAAAAGGAAGAGATTATTTATTGACGTGGACCTATCATCCAAGACCATTAAACACGGCAGTTGCAAATTCGAGTTTAATGATTGCAAGTAAATTTGGAATGAATGTAACACTGCTCTGTCCGTCAGAAGACTATCTTCTTGATGATAGATATCTTAAACGTGCAAAAGAAGAGTGTGAAAAAGCTGGCTCTACCTTTGCAGTTTCGCATGATATTGAGCGTGCATACTCTGGAAAAGAAATAGTTTATGCCAAAAGTTGGGGTTCACTCGTGAACTATGGAAATCCTGAAATTCAAAGTGCAGAAAATGAGCAACATAAACATTTTATTGTTGATGGACAAAAAATGAATCTCACTAATAATGCTGTATTTAGTCATTGTCTGCCTTTAAGACGCAATATAAAAGCAACTGATGAAGTCATGGATGCGAAGTACTGTCTCGCAGTCAAAGAAGCTGCAAACCGCAAACATGTGCAAAAGTCTTTGCTCACTAATATCCTATGAGTGGCATCATGAAAGAAAAAATAGTTCTAGCATTTTCTGGTGGATTAGACACAAGTTTTTGTGTTCCTTATCTAATAGAACAAAATTATGATGTGTACACAATTTTTGTAGATTCCGGTGGGACTCCAGAATCAGAGATTCTTGCGATTAAAAATCGAGCTCTTGAGCTAGGATCAAAAAATCATTCCAGTGTGAACATCGAAAAAGATCTATGGGACCAAATTTTAACGCCTCTCATTTTCAGTGGTGCGTTGTACCAAAATAAATATCCAGCTTTATGCTCTGATCGGTATTTGATAGTCAAAGAATCGATAAAGTTATGCGAGAAACTTGGCACAAAAAATATTGCCCACGGTTGCACAGGAATGGGAAATGATCAAGTAAGGTTTGATCTATCGATACACGCACACGGCAATTACCATATAGTAACGCCAATTCGAGAAATACAAAATCTTACTGAAAATGTCAGAAAATATGAGGAAGAATATCTTCAGAAAAGAGGCTTTCATGTCGCCACGATTCACAAAAAGTACAGTGTTAATGAAAATTTAATGGGTGCTACGATCTCTGGCTCTGAGATTGATCTTTGGGAAGAACCTTCAGACGAAACTTATGTTCTTTGTAACCTTCCAGACAAATATCCCAAAAAAGTTACAAAATTAGAAATAACCTTTTCTGAAGGGAAGGTAAGATCAGTAAATTCATCTAGCAACGAAGGACCAGCATTGCTCCGAGAATTGAATGCGCTCGGGGGATCCTACGGAATTGGTAGAACCATTTTTACTGGAGATACAATAATTGGTTTAAAGGGACGATTTGTTTTTGAATCACCAGGAATTTCAATACTTATGATTGCTCATCGAGCGCTTGAGGAATCAGTTCTTACAGATCGACAGAATATTGTCAAAACAAAAATTGGCAAGGAGTGGGTAGATCTCGTATACCGAGGATTTTACTTCGAGCCATTGAGAGAAAATATAGAAGCTTTTCTTAAGGACAACCAAAGGAATGTTTCAGGAATTGTTCGAGTGGTATTGAGCCCTGGAAGGGTCGATGCTGTGGCAGTGAAATCGGATAACATTTTAGCAAGTAATGAGGGTGTTTATGCCCAATCAGCTTCCTGGACCGAAGCTGAATCAAAGGGCTTCATAAAATTAATTGGACAAAGCTCAGCGACTTGGTCATCACTTCATAAAAATAAATGAGTGCTCTATTTAATAAATGCATAAAACATTTGGAACATTTAGTTAGTTTCGATACCTCAAATCCACCAAAAAATATTGAAGGCTCTGGTCTCCTAGACTATCTAAAATCTTTAGACTTTATCAAACCTGAAATCACCAATCTCGGCGAGAACTCGTACAACATATTATGCTCTAGAGGAAATCCAAGGTACTTATTTAATGTTCATCTTGATACGGTGCCTCAGTGTGACGGTTGGAATACAAATCCCCTAGATCTCATTATCACAAATTCGCATGCGATAGGCCTGGGTGCATGCGATATAAAAAGCGCAGCAGCGTGCATTTTAGCCGTTATTGAAGAGGGTCTTGAGGATTATGCCGTTCTATTTTCAACTGATGAAGAAGCAGGTCAAAGTAGATGCATAAAAACTTTTGCAAAATCAAAATTAGAGTATCAGGGAATTATAGTAGCGGAGCCTACTAATAATCTGGCCGTTACTTGTCATCGAGGTATAGCAACAGGGTCAATACGATTTCATGGCACATCAGGTCATAGCTCTGAAAAAAGTGCATTAGAAAATAGTGCAATTCACAAACAAGCAAGGTGGTCATTTAACGCACTGGAAACTGCGCGAAAGTATGAGAATAAAAAATATGAGTCACTCGAGGGCCTTGCATTCAATATTGGTTCAGTGAGCGGTGGTATAAAGCCAAATATAATTGCTCAATCTGCTGAGACAAAATTTGGCTTCAGGCCCCTTCCCGGGCAAGATCCCTTTGAAATTTTTACAGAATTAAATGCTAAATCGGTAAAAGGTCAATTTGATTTTACAACGGGCTTTATTGCTCCATCTCTTCCCGCTAAAAATAATTCTCATCGATTAAAAGCACTCGCTGGCAAACTTAAACTTGAGCTATCAAAACCGGTGAATTTTTGGACGGAAGCGGCTCTATTTAATGAAGCTGGTTACGATGCAATTGTATTCGGCCCAGGGGATATAAAAAATGCTCATCAACCTAATGAATACGTTGATCTTGCCGATCTAAAAACTGCACTAAAAATATACAAAGAGATCATCCAATGAATCAACCATCCAATCAGTTTGTAAAAAAGACGATCCTTAAACTTTTACGTGCAATTGGTTCAGAGAAAGAGATAAAGAAATACATTCAAAGATTCTCATCAGCTGAGCAACATTTCGCAGTCATAAAGGTGGGTGGCTCTGTTGTAAAAGATGATTTAGAAAATCTTATAACCTCACTAATATTTTTAGACCAAGTTGGACTAAAGCCGGTGATTTTGCATGGTGCAGGCCCAATGCTTACGGAAGAGTTAGAATCTAGAGCAATCGATTTTTCATTCATTGATGGACAAAGGGTAACATCCAATGAAGTAATGAATGTTGCACAAAAGGTTTTCACTGAGACTAATAAACGTATTGTTGATAAATTACAGGATCAAGGTGCAAAAGCTATTGGAATAACACAGAGTGTTTTCGAGTGTACTTTAGGTGATCCTAAATTAGGTCTTGTTGGAAAGATTAATAAGGTAAATATTTCAGACATAAATAGTGCTATTGATAAGGATATGATTCCTGTTATTGCGCCGTTGGGGTATGAATCGAGTAGAGCGCTTAACATAAATGCTGATCTTGCCACCATCGAACTCGTTAAGGCTATCAAACCTTATAAAGTTGTTTTTCTTTCAGAGACTGGTGGCATTTTTAATAACGAAAATAGACTGATTGAGACAATTAATCTCGCATTAGAGTACGATGAACTAATGCAGGAAGACTGGCTCCACTCTGGGATGAGATTGAAACTAAAACAGATCAAAACACTGCTTGATTTTTTACCAAAGTCCTCTTCCGTTTCCATAACCCAACCTATTAATCTGCCGAAAGAATTATTTACTGATTCTGGCTCGGGAACCATGGTAAAGCATGGCTTTAGAATAAAAAACTACAAGGCTGCTGACTCTTCGATAAAGGTAGATTTCAAAAACATAATTGAGGCATCTTTTAATAAAAAACTGATACCTGACTTTTTTGATCAAAATAGTAAACTAAATATTTTTATGTCCTCATGCAATAGAGCAACCATTGCAATATCTGAAGATTTTTTAATCCCCTACATGGACAAATTTGGGGTACTACCTGATGCGAAGGGTGAGGGCTTAGGCGCAGGTCTTTGGAGTGAAATGAGAAAAGTTTATCCAAAATTATTTTGGCGATCGCGGAGAAATAATTCAATAAATAGTTTTTATTCTTCAATTTGCGATGGATGCCAAAAGCATTCTGAGTGGCATGTTTATTGGATTGGGATCGAAGACTATTCTTTATTAAAGGACTGCATAGAGTATGCAATTTCAAAACCTAAAAGTGTGATCTAATAATATGAAAAATATTGGTTTGTTAGGAGCAAGAGGTTTCGTAGGTAAGGAAATAATCCGTTTAGTCTTAGATCATCCTTTTTTTGAAATTGGCTCTATTTTCTCCAATTCATTGGCTGGTGAGTCGCTAGAAATAAGTCCATCTAAAAAATTAGTATACAAAGATCTATCGATTAATAAACTTCACTTAAACAACGAGGATGCTTTCGTTCTCGCGTTGCCAAACGGCGAATCAACAGAGTATGCGAAGGCAATTTCCTCTCATAACCCTGAGGCAATAATCTTAGATTTAAGCTCTGATAATCGGTTTGATAATACTTGGACCTACCGGATTCCAGAGCTAAGTGCGCCGATATCTAGTACTAAAATAAGTAATCCTGGATGTTACGCTTCCGCGATGCAATTTATGCTTGAACCAATTAAGTTAATAGTAAAGGGCTACGTACATTTTTTTGGCGTCTCAGGCTACAGTGGTGCAGGCTCAAAGCCAAGTCCGAGAAATGACAAACAGCTTTTAAAAGACAACATCCTTCCTTACTCCCTAGTTAAACATACTCATGAATTAGAGGTCAGACATAACTGTTACGAAAAAATATTTTTTACTCCTCATGTTTCAGAATTTTTCAGAGGTATTTTAATAACTGGGAACTTTATATTGAGCGAGTCACAGTCAGCGGAAAAACTGATGGATCTATTTGATGATTTTTATAGAGACCATGAGTTAATAGACATTCAAAAGGATGCTCCTGACTTACAACAAGTGAGGCATACCTCAAAAGTTATAATCGGTGGTTTCGATTTGGATCCGGAGCTTAACAGATTAACCTTTTGTTGTGCGATAGATAATTTATTAAAAGGCGCAGCAACACAAGCAATACAAAATCTAAATTCCGCTTTTGGATTTGAAGAGAATCTAGGCATTCTCTGATAACAAAATCTTTAATGATGAAAAGCTCTGCAAAAAAAAATGTACCAAGGTTACTTTCTTTCATCTTGGTATCTGTTTTCATCTCCTCCTTTCTAACTTCTTGCGCGCTCACTGGAGCTCTAGTGTTTGAACGATTTGATAATTATTTGGCGAATTATTTCAAAAAGTTTGCGGACTTTTCTGAAGATCAAGAACAAGAAATTGACGATTTTTCTAAGCAATATCAAGTTTGGATCATAGAAAACCATATTGAAGAATTTGGGAACCTGCTTGTGGAGTTAAAGAGTTCAAATGCAAACTCTGTATCCTATACTGTAGAGAAAATTGACAAAAAATTTAGAAATATCCTAAGAGAAACTAATGTGTATTTTGCAAGTCCATTTGCAAAATTTTCAAAGTCACTCTCAGAAACACAAGTTATGCAAATTGAGAGTTACTTTAAAGCATCATTTGATGAAAGAGAATCTAACACTGAAAGGTCAAATTCGGTATTTGTTCAGCAAGTAACTGAAAGATACACGAAAGGTTTCTCTCGTTTCGGAATATCACTTAACGATGAGCAGTTAGACATAGTTAGAGAAGCCTCCAACAAGACTTTTGATATCATTGAAGAATGGAGTTTCTATCAAAAAAAATGGATAGACAAGTTAATTCTAATTCTCAAGAACAAAAATGATCCATCATTCCATGAGAAACTTACTTCACATTTAATCGCCCAACAAGATATGGGATCAGCGGCATACAAAACAAAAATAGACTCTAATAGGAGCACGACGTTAGTTGCTGTGAACAATATTTTTGAGAAATTAACTAAAAGTCAGCGAAAACAACTCAACAAAAAAATTGATCTTTACTTGTCTACTATCGATAAAATTTTGTTAAATTATGAAGGTTAAACCAATATATTGACCTAAGATTATGCAAAAAAGTTTAATTAACTTGCTACTTGCTGCATTAATTAGTTTAGTTGCCTCTTGCGGAGGTGGTGGCGGTGGATCAAATTCTTCGGCTCCTGACAATTCTAATAATCAAAATACAGCTCCGAGTATATCGGGAAGTATCACCAAGATTAGAGTTGGCGCTAACTTGGACTTTTATCCTTCAGCATATGATGCAGAGAATGATAATCTTACATTTAGTATTTCAGGGAAACCCAACTGGGCGTCTTTTGAATCATCATCTGGAAGGCTATATGGTATTCCAGGGGATGGTGATCTTAATTCTACATACTCTATAACAATAACAGTCTCGGATGGTCAGTTGAGCGATTCTATCTCATTCACATTGACCGTGATAAGTAAACTGTTTTACATAATAATGAATACAGATTCCCTCGATGAGTTTCGAGAAATGGACATTAGTTTAACTGGTTGTCTTGTAAATCCGGGGTTTGACGAATGTGCAGATGAAACACAAGTTATAACAATTAACGACAACGGAACTCATGGTTTTAACAGCGGCATTGAAACAGGATCATCCTTCCAACTAGAAATAGACAGACATCCAGGCAGGCAAGAGTGTCATTTAGAGCAATACTCTGGAACCATTCAAAACTCTGATCAATCTGTAGATATCTTATGCGAATCTGATTTATCAGCACCACTATTCAATTTAGATACATTGCATCAAATTCGTCTAACAATAGATGAATCAGAGTGGCAAAGATTTGTGCTTGATACCGAAAGGGCTCGCTATACAAACGGCGATGCTAATGGAGTGGTTTCCGAGTGGAATTCCTGGACTCATAGTGAAGTTTACCGACAACTAGATTTTGAATACCTTGATGAAAATGGAAATGTTATTGATCGTTTGGATAATGTGGGATTTAAAATGAGAGGAAATACCAGTAGACAGTGGCCAGAGTATTGGTTTCAACAGAGTAATGGTGATTGGACGGTAAAACCGAGAAGATTTAGTTTCGGAATTAAATTTGATGAGGAATTTGATGAGGATGAAAGTGTTTACTCATGTATCAATTCAGCAGGACAGCCCGCTCCAGTAGATGGTCATCCTTGCAATAACAGAGTGGGTAAAAATCTTACAGAGATAATTGAGAATGACGGAAGAGAGTTTATGGGTCTAGATAAAGTTTTTTTCAGATTTAACAGAGACGATCCATCTTATCAAAGAGAGCTTCTTGCGCATGATATACTGAACTCGATTGGCGTCCCTGCATCTAGAGTTGCTCATGCAAATATAACTCTCAGAATCACTGGCAATGGCACTTTTTATGGCCAGTCCTTACCTCGCGAGTACAAACTGGGCGTATTTCAAATGGTTGAACAAATTGATGAGCCTTTTGTCGAGCGGTATTTTGGTCGAAATGGATTTTTGTTCAAAATAGGTGGAAATGCAGATTTAGCAGATTGGAGAGATGCTAATCCAACATGCGTTCCATATGAAAGTTCAACTCATTATGAGGATCCAAACTTTTGTATGGTTGGTGTTGAAAAGTCTGATCCAAAATCGCGGGAAGAATGGCTTGGGACAGCAAACTATATGAATCCTTCGTTTGTAAATTCAGACATTAATGACAGTGGTGAGGAATCTCAATTTAAACCCTACAGGCCAATTTATGACTTGAAAACTAAGAAAAATAGTATTGTTGAAGGTCGAGAGAAACTGCAAAACTTCATGTCATTTCTGCAATCGATGCCAAGCGCAGTTATGCTCGAAGAGCAATTTGATGTCCCCGGTTTTATTAAGGCTCAAGCAGCCGAGATAACCATGGGTGCAGTTGATCACTACGTTCGTGTGGCAAATAATTACTATCTGTATTTTAATCCAATAAAAAATAAATGGATTTACATGGTCAATGATTTTGATTTTGTATTTAGAGATAGTCATGACTTATCTAATGGTTCGCCATCATGGTTCTCCGCATTCAGAGATATAGCAGATACTTACGCCTTCCCATCTCCTGGCAAAGTCGATTGGGCACAGCGTGAATTAGGAAGCGTTAATCCAATATTGTGGGACATAATTTTCTCAGAGCAAGCTAATAAAGATCTTTTGTATGAGGAGATAAAATCAATCTTAGACAATCAGTTAACTTTGACCTTAATACAAGAGAAAATTTTAGCAAGAAATGCGTTGGTTGAAGAGGCAATAAGAAATACAGAAGCAGGTTTGCCTGATGGATGTGGTTTTATTTATAACAATGCGTCACTCGACAGTGAGGATACGGGCTGTGATTATAGAGATATATCAATCAAAAAGTTTGTTGAAATGCGGCGTGAGACTCTTTACCAGGAATTGCAAGAAAACGGCTTTTAAAAGTACAAGTAGGTAGCTGGTTTTTTTATGGCAGAAGAATTCAAAATTTTATCTTTCTCTCATGCACTAGTCGTTGCCTTATGCGTTTTTTTGATTATTTATATCCCTCAGATATTTGTTGGAGCAAAAAAAGAAACGCTACTAAAAGTAAAGTTTATGATGGTAGCTTTAATATTTACATTCCAAGCATTTGAATTATATAAGACGCTTATACTATTTAATGAGCCCTGGCAAAACGCTTTGCCAATACATATGTGTGATTTTTCTGCATTTGCACTAGTGGTGTATATGCTAACAGGTAAAAAAATCTTTTTTAATTTCGCTTACTTTTGGGGTATTGCGGGAGCTGGAATGGCTTTAATAACTCCCGATGTCCTGTATGGAATGCCCTCGGTTGGGTATCTTGCAAATCAATATGGACACACAATCATTATCCTTGGCGTTTCATTCGGACTAACAGTATTCGGTGACCGTCCCTACATCAAAGATATATTCATTATCTTTGGATGGACTTTGCTAATGCTAATTCCAATTTACCTTATAAATTATATTTTGTACCCGTTGGGGAATTACTGGTACACATTCGAAAAACCCATCGGTAATAACATTATTGTCCTATTTTTACCTGATGCCCCCTATCATATGATTCCATTAATTCCTGTAGCGTTCGCATTCATGCTACTTGTATACTCGCCGCTTTACATCAAAGATAAAAGAAATCAATATCACTCTAAAAGTATTTGAGCCTTCAATTAACTAAGCTCGTAAAACCCAAGCTTGACGCTATTTCCAGTATTTAAAGAAGGTTTAAACTAAGTAAAGTGACAAAACAAAGCATAAACATCGTTTGGCTTAAAAGAGACTTAAGAACCCAAGATCATCTTCCTCTCAAAATGGCTGAAGACTCGGACATTCCGTACATCATTCTATATCTTATTGAACCATCTCTTTTAAAGAGACCAGATTGGTCACCTCGGCATCTCTGGTTTGCTTTGGAATCGATAAAAAATATCAACTTAACTTTAAAGGCGTATAACAAACAAGTTGAAGTACTCTACTCAGAAGCTGAAGAAATCTTTAATTCTTTAAGCATCGAATATCAGATTTTAAATATATTTAGCCATATAGAAACAGGTGTCAAAGAGACTTGGGACAGAGATGTCAGACTTCGCAATCATTTTAAATCAAAACGCATTAACTGGATCGAGAGTCCAACAAACGGCGTAATTCGGGGTATAAACAGCAGAAATGGATGGGATCGAAGATGGTATGAAACAATGCAGATGCCAATCATACACAACAGATACTCAAATCGAAAAACCGTTTCAATCAAATTCAATAAACCTTTACCAAAAAGCCTGACGACTTCCCTATCCTTAAATACGGAGAATTTTCAACCTCCTGGAGAAAAATATGCTTGGGAATATTTAAGTTCATTTGTAGTCGATCGGAGTGAAGCATACTTATCTAATATATCTAATCCTTTAAAAAGCAAGAAATCATGCAGTCGAATTTCTGTTTACTTATCGTGGGGTAATATTTCATCAAAACAATGTTATCAATACATAAAGTATCATCCAAAGTTTGATCAAAATAAGAGAAATTTCAATGGCTTTCTCACTCGATTAAAATGGCGTTGTCATTTCATGCAAAAATTTGAGGATGAGTGTGAGTATGAGACTCGATGCATCAACAGAGGATATGAGCTCCTTGAAAGAGAAAGAAATCAAGAATTTATAACCAACTGGATGAGAGGAAAAACGGGCTTCCCAATGATAGATGCAAGTATAAGGAGTGTCGTTGCATCTGGATGGCTTAATTTTAGAATGAGAGCTATGTTGGTTTCTTTTTTTTGCCATCATTTAGATCAAGATTGGAGAGATGGCGCTAACTTTCTGGCGAAGCAGTTTCTTGATTATGAGCCGGGCATTCATTTCCCACAATTTCAAATGCAGGCAGGAACCACTGGTATCAATACAATTAGAATCTACAATCCCGTGAAGCAGTCTCAAGATCATGATAAAGAAGGCGTATTCATAAAAGAATGGATCCCTGAACTTGAATCCTGTCCAGTGGATTCAATCCATGAACCCTGGAAATATTTCTCGTCAACTGATTTCTTTCAAGATATAAAGCCCCACTTGGCATATCATAAACCAATCATAGATCATAAAATTGGAGCTTCAAATGCTCGAAAAAAGATTTGGGGACATAGAAGTAATGATTTAGTGAAACTTGAGAAACAGAGAATCTTAGACAAACATACAAGAAGTAATAAACTACGTGTGAAAACGTGAGCAAAGGAAATAATGCAGAAAATATTAATCATCTTAGGAATACTCATTATTTTGGCAGGTATATTTTATCCGGTGCTGAAAAAAATACCTCTGGGCAAATTGCCTGGGGACATAGTTTTCCAATCAGGTAATTCTTCTTTTTTCTTTCCTATTATGACTTGTATAATCATAAGTGTTCTCGTTTCGTTGGTCTTAAACTTCTTTAAATAGGGTATTAAATTTTCCATGGCAGTCGTCAGCGTTACCAAACACATACCCACATCTAAAGATTCTCTTTGGGAAGCAATTTCCAGTGAGCGCAATTTGGAAAATTTCCATCCTTTTTGTCAATCTAATAATGTAAAAAAATGGGCGAAAGATGAATCAATAGACGAGCTTGTCTACCTAAACAATCGAACCTACACCAGAAAATGGAGAGAGTGGACTGATGGTAAAGGCTATGCTCTCACAATTTCCAATGGAAGATTCACTGCGGATGTGGATTGGTCCATAAATGGTGATGAAAATAGCTCAAAAATAATGATATCTATCAAACCCAAATTCTTACCAAATAATCCAATAAAAAAATGGTTTGCACATCAGTTAATTATAAAACACCGTCTACGGAACTACCTTGATCATGTCCTTTCCGGCTTGGCAACATACTTAACCACTGGAGAAAAAATCCAGCATAACCAATTTGGAGAACATCCATGGTTTTCCTAATTGCGATACCAAAAATAAGAACTAATTGTTGCGGTTGTAAATAGATCTTTTTGGCTTCTCAAAGACTCTTTTGACCATTGGAATGAAGTGCTCGATATCCATTGTGTCATATTCGGGATCGAACGAGTTTTGATCATACTTTGCACAGAACTCCGCACATGCATCAAAATGTGGGCAATCCTTGTATTTATCTCTTAAATTTTTGTCAAGGCCGAGGTGCTCAAAAAAGTAATATCCTTGAAAAATCCCGTGATGCTTAATTATCCAATAATTCTCTTCACTCACAAACGGCTCGAGCATTGTAGCTGCCAGTTCTGCATGATTTGCGGATGCAATCGTATCACCAATGTCATGCAGAAGAGCACAAACAATATATTCCTCGTCTCGCCCATCTCTATAAGCTCGAGTTGCCGATTGAAGACTATGTGTGTATCGGTCTACTGCAAACCCCCCTGTATCACCTTTTAAAAGTTCAAGATGACTAAGTACTCTTTTGTATAATTGGGAAGAGAATTCTGCATGATGCTTTCCAATTATTGAGTAATCCTCTGCTGTGCCATCTTCCATAGCGGTAAAGCTTGCTTGATCTTTCATAAATATGACCTACCTAATTTTTGTAACTATTATCTTTTTTATCAATTAACCTAACCATCGCATCAAATTCAAGTTGTCCTGATGGCGCTCCACCATGCTGAAGCTGCAACAGTTTCTCTGTCTTCGCCAACACAGAATCTGCCACAGGGTTAACCTCTCCTCCACAACTATCAGTGGCAACTTGTATATCACACGATCTTTGCAAACCCCACATATTAAAAAATGCCTCTGGAATTGACCTTCCACATGTTAATAATCCATGATTTCGGAGTATCATTAAATTTTTATTCCCAAGATTAGCGATCAACCTAGGCTTCTCATCATCCATAACCGTGATGCCCTCAAAATCATGATAAGCAATTCTTCCTTGTTGGAGAGCAGAGTAGAAATTATCGTGTCTAAGTCCTTCTTTTCTGCACGCAACCGCCATTCCGGTATTAGTATGAGTATGTGCAATACATATTGCGTCGCTTCGAGCAGAATGAATAGCAGTATGGATTACTATACCCGCTGGATTAACAGTGTACTCAGATTCTTCAACTATGTTCCCATCAACATCCATCTTCACCAGATTCGAAGCAGTAATCTCACTGTAATGCAAGCCATAAGGATTTATTAAAAAGTGTTCTTTGTCTCCAGGCAACTTAACTGTGATGTGGTTATATATGAGTTCTGTCCATCCTAGATAGTCAAAAATCCTATAACATGCAGCAAGTTGAACTCTAAGTTCCCTCTCATTGGTTGCCATCAACATAATCAAACCTCCCCTCGTTTGTTAATATGTCATAGTAACTGATACTAGACTAAATTTATCAAATTTTTAATTCTTCCAAATCCTTAAAATATTCCAATGATTCGGGATTTGCAAGCGCATCCCTGTTTTTGATTTCTTCTCCATGAATCAAGTTTCTGACTGCAAGCTCCACTGTCTTGCCACTGATCGTCCTTGGAATATCTTTCACCGGGATTATTTTGGCTGGGACATGTCGAGGAGTTGTCTCCATTCGAATACGATTTTTAATGTCGAGAATTAATTCATCGCTCAAACTTTCTCCAGTTCTCAATACAACAAAAAGAATGACGCGCGTATCTTCATACCATTTTTGACCAACACACACTGAATCAGTGATTGTGTCAAATTTTTCAACTTGTCTGTAAATTTCGGCAGTTCCAATCCTTACGCCACCAGGATTAAGAACTGCATCTGAGCGTCCATAGATCACGATTCCACCATTGGATGTTATTTCGCCATAATCTCCTTGACACCAAACATCAGTAAATTTTTCAAAATATGCTTTTTTATACTTTTTATCTCCTGGATCATTCCAAAAGTAAATGGGGGCACTTGGAAATGAATTTACACAAACCAATTCACCTTTAATTTCGTTTAGGGATTCGCCTGAATCACTCCAAATTTGGACGTCCATACCCAAAGTTTTGCATTGAATCTCGCCTGCATACACCGGCAAACAAGGATTTCCAGCCACAAAAGCAGAAAGGATATCCGTTCCACCACTAATTGATGACAGTTGAATACTTGGATTAAAACACCGATAGATATATTGAAAACTTCCATGAGTTAGAGGTGATCCCGTGGACAAAATAGTATGCATATGCTCAAGACGATGCGTCTTAACCGGCTGAATACCCTGTTTTTCGATCGCAGATATATATTTAGCACTAACGCCAAAAATACTTATTTTCTCCCTCTCCGCAATATCTAATAATATTGAAGGTGAAGAGAAAAAAGGTGAGCCGTCGTAAAGCACAATCGTTGCCTCACTGGCTAAAACACTCACCAACCAATTCCACATCATCCATCCACACGTTGTGTAATAAAAAACTACATCAGTAGGCTTTATGTTCGTATGTAATTGATGCTCTTTGAGATGTTGAATTAGAGATCCACCTGCTGAGTGAACAATGCACTTCGGCTGGCCCGTTGTCCCTGAGGAATACATAATGTACAAAGGATGATCAAATGGTAATTGAACAAAATTAATATCTTCGGCATTATTTTCACATAATGACTCAAAGCTAATCGTACTCTCTAACGTCGAACTTACCGATGATTTTGAAGAGAAAGTTATCATCGCATCTAGCGATTTGATCTCTCTCTGAATTTCTTTCAGTCTGGGAATACAATTAATATGCTTGCCATTATAAAAATAATCTGTACAAGCAAAAATCAACTTTGGTTCTATCTGGCCAAATCGATCCAAAACACCATTAACTCCAAAATCAGGAGAACATGATGACCAAATCGCACCGAGTGAGGTCGTTGCTAACATAGCAATCACTGCCTCGTGAGAATTAGTCACAAAGCCCACAACTCGATCCCCTTTACTGATACCAAGATTCTTTAATCCATGAGCACACTTGGCAACACAATCAAATAGTTGCTGGTAAGTCAGAGTGATACGCCTTCCATTCTCTAAAATGGATATTATGGCGAGCCTATCTGTTTTATTGCGCAATAGATTTTCGGCAAAATTTAAACGGGAACCATCAAACCATTTCGCCCGAAAACTGTGTGTATCTGAGGATACTACCTCATTGAAATATCTCGAGTACTTCACATCGGAGAAATGCCAAATGTGTTTCCAAAATTCATCAGGATTTTTAACTGACCAAGAATGCAGATCGTCGTAACAATTAAACTTAAATCCACTCTCCTCGTGCAGTTCATGCTCAAATCTTTTTAAGTTGCTACTTTCAGATCTAAAGCTATTTGGATGCCATAATGGTGCGTTTGTATTCATCATACGAAAAGGTTAGAGCGCAGTTTTTTCTAGAACTTTCATATCCCATGAACCATAAATCATCTCTCCATCGAGCATGGTTAACACAACATTAGCCTCAGAGATTTCTGTTTCAGGAATTTTAAACAAATTTCTATCGATAACGATTAAGTCTGCATACTTTCCAACTTCTATTGAACCAGACTCATCCTCCATGAAATTTACATATGCTCCATTGATTGTGTATGCCGCAATTGCATCAGCCAAACTTATTCTCTCATGCATCAAAAAATCATCACTTATATTTGTGAGGGGATCTTTCCTAGTTACTGCAGTTTCAATACCTAGCATAGGATTTCCTGACGTGACAAACCAATCACTCCCAAAAGCAACAACCGCTCCTGTTTTGAGTATACTGCCGATTGGATAGAGCCAATTACTTCTTTCAGGGCCCAACTTAGGCATTGTGAGCTCTGTGATATATTGATCTGCCCAGGCCCAATAAGGTTGAAAATTTGCGACAACATTAAGATCTCTGAGTCTTCCTACATCTTCGGGATTGAATAGCTCAATATGTGATAGATGATGACGGCTATCTCTTACGCCGTTCTCTTTGGTGGCTTTCTCTAAAGAATCTAATGACTGACGAATTGCCGCGTCTCCGATCGCATGAAAATGGAGTTGGAAGCCCATTGAGTCTAATTTTAAAACTATTTCGTCCAACAACCCAGGAGTAATTAGTAGCTCACCTCGATATTGATCAGCTCTATCTAAATATGGCTCTAGAAGTGCTGCCGTGTGAACCTCTAAAACCCCATCTAACCAAATTTTTACAGAAGTCGCAGAGAAGCGAGGTGTTGAGAACACTTTTCTCGAGTTGAGAATCCGATCAATCTGCTCCATACCTAAATCAGTGTTCCACACTAATGCTCCAATAACTCTTAATGTAAGGAGTCCATCTCTGTCCATTTTCATGTAAGTAGGTCCACCAACATATGCCTCCTTACCATCGAGCTTCAATAATGCATCCTGAACAGTTGTCACACCATATTGATTCAAATAATTTTGACCAAAATTAAGTGCTGCTCGCATTTGAGCATCAGAGTAATCAGGTCTCTTATCGAAAATCAGATTCATCGCACTATTTTCTTGAACTGTACCACTAGGCTCCATTGTTCCCGGGTACCTATCTATTCTTCCTCTCACGGGATCAGGTGTTTCAGATGTTATACCCGCCATTTCAAGCATTTTTGAATTAACCCAAAGTTGATGCCCTGTTGCAGATTTAAGTATTACAGGTTTATCAGGAGCTACTAAATCTAAAATTTTCTTGTCAGGTAATCCATCCTCAAAAATATCCATGGTCCACCCACCACCATCTATAAAACTAGCCTCTTTTGAGGAATCAACACATCGCGAGACAATTTTCTTATAATCATCGACTGATTTTCCATCGTGTAAACTGCAACCTAGATATGCCATACCTGCTTCGATCGGATGGACGTGTGAATCTTGAAAACCTGGCATCAACATACGTTTTTCTAGGTTAACTAATCGAGTTTGATCATTTTTGAATTTCATGACATCACCGTCATTACCCACATAGATAATTTTGTTTCCGCGCACAGCCACAGCTTGAGCCCAAGATCGATTAATATCTACCGTATAGACCTCTCCATTAAAAAATATAACATCTGCTACATTGCTCAGATCGTGATTTTCACTCTCGCGTGATCTTTGATCTGTGCAACCAATCAGAAAAAGGACAACGAAATAAGCAAATAAAAGTGCATAATTAAAAAATGGTAAGCTAAATCTCATGTGTGTCACCTTTGTTAGATCAAAAATTGAGATAACAAATTAAAATTATTCTCGTATGGTAGCATAAGCGAAGATGGCAGAAGTAAAAGTAAAAATATGAAAAAGATAAGAGGTTGGCACAAGCAAAAACTACGGCCATTTATTACACTTGTTTTTGGAATTTTTCTTGCCTCTAGCGGAACAGCATTAAATAACGCCATAGAAAATGATATTTCTCTGGATATTGATGAAAATGGTTCCTACGACGCCCTTACCGATGGGTTGCTCATACTCAGACATATGTTTGGCCTTACAGATCAAGCCCTCATCGCAAATGCAATTGGTCTCGACGCGCAAGTGACCAGTGCTCAAGAAATTGCATCAAAATTACAGTCCCTTGGAACTGATCTTGACATCGATCAAGATGGAGAAGTTAATGCGCTCACTGATGGTCTGTTAATACTAAGATTTCTATTTGGACTATCTGATAATTCCCTCGTATCAAATGTTTTAGGACAAAATGCACAACGCACTAGCGCCTCAGATATAGCTTCCTATTTGGAATCATTAGTGACTGAAGGAGATTCAACTCGTGATCAACCTAACATCATTTTAATAATATCAGATGATCAAGGTCTCGATTCCTCCTCACAGTACGCATATTCAAACAATCCTCCAGTGACGCCAATACTCGATGATTTAGCGTTAAATGGAATTGTCTTTGACAGCGTTTGGGCAACACCAGCTTGCACTCCAACTAGAAGCGCAATAATTACCGGTAAATATGGTTTTAATACAGGCATCACAAGTGTTGGAGATGAATTATCCACAGATCATGAAACACTACATAAATACCTTAAAAATAACACAAAAACTGCTGACTATTCCTCTGCATTAATAGGTAAGTGGCATTTAGGAGGCGCATCTCCCAATCCAAATCATCCAAATATTCATGGGATTGACTATTATGCTGGACATCTGCGAGGCTCAATTCAAAACTATGAAAATTGGCAGCTCACAATCAATGGTGAAACCACTACTAGTACAACCTACCATACGACAGCGATAACAAATTTAGCGATAGATTGGATTAATGATCAGACAAATCCTTGGTTTTTATGGCTTGCATACTCAGCTCCCCACACACCATATCATTTGCCTCCTCAAAACCTTCATTCGCGAAATTTATCCGGCACTGATGCAGACATAAATAGTAATCCACGCAGTTATTATTTGGCGGCTATCGAAGCGATGGATTCTGAGATTGGCAGGTTATTCGGTAGCATAGATCAAGGCACATTGAAAGATACTCTTATTATCTTTATGGGTGATAATGGAACACCAGGAAGAGTCCGTAATCGGAGTATTTATGCAAATGGTGCAAAAGGAACTCTGTATGAGGGTGGTCTAGCCGTTCCAATGGTCATATCAGGCTCAGGTGTAACACGAAAAAATGAAAGAGATTCGAATCTGATAAATAGCACAGATTTGTTTGCAACAATTATTGAAATCGCTGGTGGTAATTCAACTGAATTACCTGAGGATAGTATTAGTTTTGCGCGACTTTTGAACTCAACAGAAGATAGTGATAGAACATTTAGTTTTACTGAATATGACAGTGACTCAACAAGTGGCTGGGCAATTCGAAATGAAAATTACAAACTAATCAACAATGGTTCAGAGCAACAACTATTTAAATTAGATAATGATCCTTATGAAACCGTTGATCTCGCTGATGATCAGTCTTTCTCAACTGTGAAAGATCAACTTAATGATCTAGTGACTAATCTGAGATCAGGGTCAAATGAACCCACTGATCCATCAGAAAGCATCGATATAACCAATAAAATCTTTACCTCAAGAGTCGCAAATTGTCGAGAATATGTTGCTCAATATTCATCCTCAGTGACTGATATTTTCAGATCTGTGGCTTTTACGGGGGATTTAGTAATTACCGCGTCAGGAGACAAGTGCATCCTACAATCGAACGGTGTACCTAATCATGATTTTAATGATGGCAACACGGGGTTCCCAAACAACCTTTCACCTCAAACTCAATATTATGAGATAAATGCTGAACCGGTATTTGCCGCATCCCCAACTTATCTGAGAATTGGGACAGACAACGGGCTTATGCTGAATGGAGTGAAAATTGATCTTCTAGCAGCTGCATGTTTTGGTGTGGGTAATGAGAGAACAGGTTGCATGGATATGAGTAACCCGTGGCGATTTGATCCTATGCATCCAGCAAATGGTTTTCGAGTAGACAGTCATAATGCTCATGTCCAACCGAATGGAAGTTACCACTACCATGGATCGCCAAATGCTATGTTTGAAACTGAGTCTCCAATAATATCTCCAATCATTGGTTTTGCAGCTGATGGTTTTCCAATTTATGGTTCATGGTTTGATGATAATGGCACTGTGAGAAAAGCAGAATCCAGCTACAGATTAAAAACAGGCACAAGAGCGGCTGTGGATGGGTACGAAACACCTCCTGGAAATTATGACGGGCAGTTTCGACAAGATTACGAGTATGTAATTGGTTTTGGTGATTTGGATGAGTGCAATGGAATGACCGTAGATGGAGCATATGGATATTACATCACCGACAGATTCCCATATGTATTGGCATGCCTAAAAGGTTCAAGTGATGCCACTTTTGAGTAATGAATACCAGATTAAGAAATAATTTTATAAATGAGATCAAAATTTTATTTCCCTCCTTTTAGGAATATCAAAAAATATTGTCTTGCTTTACTGCTCGCATGTTTACATCTGACGTTATTGACCAATGAGGCTAGAGCTAATTGTGTATTCGATGAAGATCAAGTAAAAATAAATATAAAAGATTATAAAAATCGACTACATGGTTTTTGGCTTGGACAAAGTATCGGTAATTGGACTGGTTTAATCACCGAGATGGATAAGATTGGGAGTAAAAGTACAATGCCTTTTTATACCGATAATGATTGGGGCAAATCTGATGAACCCGCTTTTTGGGGAGAGCTTGTCCCTCATTCACAAACAATTGAATTTTATTTAGTCTCAGATGGGAATCATTGGGGTGCTGATGATGATACTGATATGGAGTATTTATATGCGCATCTCCATGCATTGCATAAATCATCGAAACTTACTCCAGAACAGATAAGGGAGGGGTGGTTGAAGCATACTTACTCTGAGGAGGACGCGCCCTTTTATAAAAAATTTGACCACTCAACACCACATAGAGAAAATTTTCTTTGGGTTTCAAATGAAAAAGCCCGTATTCTAATGGAAGACGGTTTTGTTCCTCCAGAAACCAGTAACCCAAAATATAATTCAAAAAGCTCAATGATCGATGCCCAACTAACAACAGAAATATTTGGTCTTCTATCACCAGGAAATCCACAGAATGCAATCGACATGGCATATTTACCTATTAGAACCACTGCAACTGGGAACGCAGCTCTTGTTGCAAATTTTTATGTTTATATGCATTCACTGGCATTTGAATTACATCCATCTGATATTTTAGGCGAAAATTTAAAAGAGCTTGCAATCGAGGCTGCACAATTATTTCCATCTAAATCAACACCTAAAAAAATCTTTGAGTACGTGTTAAGCCACTATGCTAACAACACCGATAAGCAAGACTGGGAACATACGCGAAATGCAATTTATGAGAGATACCAAGTGCAATCCAATGACGGCTATATTTACAAAGAGCCATTCGATTCAATGATAAATTTTGCTGCGAGTCTTATCAGTTTATTTTATGGCGATGGTGACTTAAAACGAACAATTCAAATTGCTGCACTCGTAGGATGGGATTCTGATAATCCTGCCGCTACATGGGGTGGACTTCTCGGATTTATTTATGGAGCAAATTCAATAAAAAACGTTTTTTCTGAAACAAACCTATCTGATACCTTTTGGATTCATCGGACAAGGAGAAATTTTCCCACATCTTACAAAGACGAGCCTGGTATTGATCATTTTCATGAAATGGCAAATAGAGAAACGTTAATTGTGAATCGAGTCATCGAGGAAAAAATGTCTGGCTGTATTGATAATAATCGAGAAAATTGGATCTTTTCTGTAAACTAAAATCCAAATTTCAAATTCATATGAGGAAATAGCAACATTTTCTGGGAGTTGTCATAAATGAGAAATGTAATTTTGATGGCGCTTCTTTGGAGCTTTATAACAATGAATACGCACTCATCAGAAGAAATACTTATTATCGACGTTCGCACGATCGAAGAATGGAACAAAGGACACATAAACGCTGCGAAACATATTGAGTGGCAGGTAATATCAGAAAAAATTTTTGATTTAACAAGTAATTTTGACTCGGAAATTTACCTTTATTGCCGCAGTGGCAACAGATCTGGAAAGGCTAAGAAGATTCTGGATGATATTGGATTTACCAATGTTATAAATGCTGGTGGTAAGGAGGAGGCATCTATAATGATTGATAGAATCATGCAAAATGTTAACGATTAATTTTATTCTCCATGAACTGCTTTCAATGCCTGATCAAGATCTTTTTCTAAATCCTCGTAGGTTTCTATACCAACCGAAAATCTGACAAGTCCATCTTCAATGCCAATCTGCTCCCTTACTTTCTGGGGAACCGATGCATGAGTCATGATAGCGGGATGTTCAATTAAACTTTCCACTCCTCCCAAGCTCTCAGCCAGTGAAAATATTTTAGTGTTCTCCAGAAAAGTTTTAGATGCATTTAATCCACCTTTTAAAATTGCAGTTATCATACCTCCAAATTTGTGCATTTGCTTTTGTGCAACATTATGCTGTGGATGGGATGTTAAACCTGGATAAATAACTTTCTCAATCGCCTTATGATTCTCTAAAAATTTTGATAACTTCAATGCACTTTCACAATGTCGATCCATCCTAACTGAGAGTGTTTTCAGGCTGCGGAGTAGTAAAAAACTATCGAAGGGACTCAAAATCCCACCAACAGAGTTGGAAAGATAAAACATTTCGTCCGATAGATCCTCCCTATCTTCAGCACAAACTACCACACCACCAACCACATCAGAATGGCCATTCAAATATTTAGTTGCTGAGTGCACAACAATATCAATTCCGAAATCTAATGGCTTCTGAATGTATGGAGAGCAAAATGTATTGTCACAAACACTTATAATATTATTATCTTTTGCAAACTTAGCGATTACAGAGAGATCTACTAATTTCAACAAGGGATTTGTTGGGCTCTCTACCCAAATCATTTTAGTATTTGGCCGAATAGCTTCCTGTAATTTTTTTGAGTCACTTAAATCTACAAAGCTAAATTCCAAGCCAGATGAACGCTTTCTCACATCCTCAAATAATCGATAAGTGCCTCCATAAAGATCATCCATTGCAATAACATGATCTCCAGAATTAAGAATTTCTAAAACTGTTCCGATGGCCGCCATACCAGACGCAAATGCGAAACCCTTACTACCATTTTCTAAAGCGCAGATACAGTCCTCTAATGCTTTTCTAGTTGGATTATGACTTCTTGAATATTCATATCCTTGATGAATACCAGGGCTCTGCTGAACGTACGTTGACGTTGCATAAATAGGAGTCATTATAGCTCCATTAGTGGGATCAGGTTTCTGGCCCGCATGAATTGCTTTTGTCTCAAAGCCACTGTTTTTAGAAATCTCTGTCATTACAAAGCCTTATGAAACCTGATCAATCCTTGTTCTATAATGATTAATTAAATCCACTTTTGTAACAAAACCAATAAATTTTTTGCCATCGTAGATGATAGCAACTTTTCCCTGCGTCAAAATCCCAACTAAGTCGTCCTCAGATGCTTCTGCTTGTAGGATATCCAAATTTGTAACCATGCATGCTCTAACTTCGTCTTTAAAAGAGGATCGGTCCTTCTTTACACTAAAAAGAATATCCTCCTCATCGATAACTCCAATTAATTCATCATCATCCAAAACTGGTATTTGTGATATATCTGATGCTCGCATTCGATTATAAGCAATCATTAGCGTATCTGAAGGTTTGACACTAACCATATCTCCCTCATCTGCTCGACGATTGACCAAATCCGATAAATTACCTTGTTGGTCTTTATCTAATAAATCATTATCTTGAAGCCAAGACTTGTTGAAAGCTTTCGATAAATACTTATTGCCGGTATCGCATATAAATGTTACGACACGTTTCTTTTTAGTTTGTCTCTGACACCATTTTACGGCTCCCGCGACAAGCGTTCCTGTGGAGGATCCTCCCAGTATGCCTTCCTCTCGCACGAGAGTTTGAAGAGTACTAAATGCTTCTTTATCAGACACAACTACTGCATCGTCTAAAAGTTCAACATTCAAGTTATCAGGGATAAAGTCTTCACCTACTCCTTCTACTAACCAAGAACCACCATCATAAGAAAAATGGCCTTTGGTTACCGCATCAGCAACAATAGAGCCCTCAGGATCAGCCGCAACCATTTGCACATCACGATCTTTAGTTTTGAAAAATTCAGCCATTCCAGTCAGTGTTCCTCCAGATCCCACACCTGCGACAACGGCATCAACGTCGCCACCCATTTGCTCCCAAATCTCTGGTCCTGTTGTTGTTCTATGAATCATTGGATTTGCTGGATTACTAAATTGATTTGCTAGAAAACTTCCAGGTGTCTCTGAAACGATCCTTTTCGCAACATGATGATAATATTCTGGATGTTCTTCAGGAACGTCAGATCTGGTTAAGATAATCTCAGCGCCTAAACCTTCCAAATGCAATATTTTCTCTCTACTCATTTTATCAGGAATGACTAAAATAATTCTGTATCCCTTCAAAGCCGCTATCAGTGCTAATCCAATCCCTGTGTTACCCGCAGTCGCCTCGACAATCGTGCCCCCAGGTTTCAAAGCTCCTGATTTTTCTGCATCTTCAATAATGGCAAGCCCTACTCGATCTTTAATCGACCCTCCAGGATTTTGTGATTCGAGTTTTACATAAAGCTCACATGGACCTGTGTTGAAGCAGTTCAATTTGAGCATAGGAGTGTTTCCAATAAGTGATAAAAGCGAGGGATTTATTTTCATATTTTGATCATTTTCTATTAAGTGCTAACTTTTGAGTTATACAACAGATTATCAAAGCGCACTTGCACGAAGTTTCTACGATTTGAATCTGATAAACTTGGACTGTCCTAATTATCAACGCTTATGACTTCGGAGTAAACTACTATGAGTGAAGAAAAACAAATCAGAGCAGAGGCGGCGGCTTTCAGAAGACTTCTATCCCATCTTGATAGTAGAAAAGATGTTCAAAATATTGATTTAATGAACCTAGCCGGCTTCTGTAGAAATTGCCTCAGCAAATGGTACGCAACCGCCGCCGCGGATGTTGATTTAAATCTATCGATCGATGAAGCAAAGGAGCTTGTTTACAAAATGCCTTATGCAGATTGGAAGCAGCATTACCAAACTCCAATGAATCACTCCTCACTTAAGGAGTAATTCTCTTTTATAGATAGAATCCAATCTCTGTAACTTGTATATCCGCAACATGGTCTCGGCCATATGCAACAACCCCAATGCTCCGAATAGAGGTAGGGTTCACTCCCTTGCTCAACCAAGAGCCCGAGGGCATGAAGGAATCTAGAGGCAGGAAAATCTCAGCCCAGCCATTTTGAGTTAAAAATGCGCTTTGATAGTATTGCCATGGAAGCATCGTTCCTCGTGTTCTCAAATGTATGTAGTACTTTTCTCCGTTACCTTTAACTTTCAGATAGACTCCTTTAACTTCTTTGTCCAACCTTTCGTCTAAATTGCTCCTAAACTGGATAAAACCTCCATTATTCTCAGTACTAACATTCCCAATCATACTTGCAAATGTTTCGCTACCATCGCTGCCGAGAAGGACCTCACCAGAAGAAACGCCACCCATTACACTGTCTGCGACAAAATTCCATTCAACTTTCGGTGATGGATCAAAATCATCTAGCATTATTAACTCATTTGAATTAGAAAACGTCATTTGTGATATCCCTACAATAAGTACTGCGGTGTACATACATATATTTTTTTTACATCTGTTTGTCATACTTTCACCTTTGTTTGTATTGAGTCGGACAGTATGCTCTCATCACATTTTTGTCTCTGAGTTGTTCATGTTTGGTTTTCCTTCCCGAAACCCTTTTTCGCCATAATTTAAATGAAGATTTTTTTAGATTCAGTTGCATTAAGTTTATTACTTCGGATTCAGACACTCCAAAATTGTGATGGATTGCCTCAAATGGAGTTCGATCCTCCCACGCCATTTCTATTATCCTAGAAACATCAACTTCTGATAGCATTATGCGGCACCAAATAAACCGTAAATCAGTTTATAAGTACGAAAGAAAAAATTAGTCGTATCAAAAGGAGTTTTTGCCCAACTTTAAGTATACTTATTAACGCTATGTCGAACACAAAAATACACTATTTGAAAAGCCTTGTTAGCTGCTTTTTGGCAATCGTTTTGTCCTCTTGTGGTGGCGGAGGTGGCAACACATCAAATCCAGTACCGCCAGAGCCAGTTACTCCTCCTCAACCCTCTGTCGGTGTCACTAAATTTCCGGATTTAGACTGGGATGTCGAGGATCCTGAGGTTGCAAATGTAATGTCCGTGGGCGTAAATGAGGCCTTGGATTATGCCTTTAGAGATAATAAAAATACGCAAGGCGTCGTGATAGTAAGACATGGTGTAATTATTGGTGAAAGGTATTCGGACGATAAATCTCAATATAGTTTGGCAACAAGTTGGTCAACAGGAAAATCTTTCGCTAGCGCACTGATCGGAATCGCATTAGATAAAGGTTACATAAATTCTATCGATGAGTCTGCTGAAACCTATCTCCCTGAGTGGGTAGGAACAGGCAAGACCGAGATAACAATTAGATCTATCCTTGAGATGAGATCAGGTTTGAGTGCTGGGCCAGGGGGCGATGCGAATATATACTCAGGAGGAATTAATGGCGATCAGCTTGCTTTCGCTCTTGCCAGAACGAGTGAATCACCACCTCGAAGTCAGAATTGGTCATACTCAAACGCTGATTCAATGCTTTTGGCAGGCATACTGGAAGAATCAACAGGTCAAAATGTTTTAGATTTTGCTGATAAAGAGCTCTTTTCAAAAATCGGTATGCAAGCAGATTGGTGGACCGATGAGCGAGGACATGCCATGACATATTGTTGTATTGATAGTACAACTAGAGACTTTGCTAGGTTCGGACTTTTGTTTGCAAGAAATGGTAAATGGAATGATGAACAGCTAATTTCTGAAAGTTGGATTGATGTATCTACCAGAGTTCCCAGTAACACTAATAATCAAGGTTATGCACTCCAATGGTGGGTCAATCAGAGTGCTGGTTATTTTTTTGCGGCGGGATTGCATACAAATAATATTTATGTTTTTCCGGAATTGGATCTGGTAGTGGTAAGAAATAGCACCTATACTAAAGTAGGAACGAGTTCAATTAGGACAGGGGGAAACTACCATTTCACTGTTGCCCCTTTGAGCTGGTCTCATTCGTCCTTTTTAGAGCCTATTGTTGAGGCAATAACAGATTAAAATGTGATGAAGCTATATTCAATTTATCATGAGAAAAAAGGCCTTATTCAGTACAGGGACAAGAAGCGCACTCTTTGGCTTGCATCTGTTTTCTTTCCGCTACTTCCTCTGTATTTTATATCTGTGTATCTGAGGACCGGTCAAGAGGCAATTTTTGTTGTTCCACTTATTGTGAGTTATGTGATCATCCCGCTTTTGGACTGGATGATAGGTACTGATTCAAGCAATCCACCGGAAGAAATTGTCCCTCTCCTTGAAGAAGATAAGTATTATCGTTACTTAACATTTCTAACTGTTCCCATGCATTTCATAGTCTTGATCGCATGTGCATGGCTTGTCGGAACCCATACGCTGTCATTTACTGCCATTTTCCTGGTAGCAATTATGGCTGGGGGATATAGTGGCATAGGAATCAATACTGCTCATGAACTTGGTCACAAAAACACATGGATAGAACAACTCCTCGCGAAAATAGTGTTAGCGGTTCCTGCTTATGGACATTTTACGGTAGAGCATAATTCAGGACATCACGTGAAAGTATCAACGCCTGAGGATCCTGCAAGTTCTAGAATGGGAGAGTCAATTTATAGTTTTGCTGTTCGTGAAATTCCTGAAACTTTTAACCGAGCCTGGCAGATAGAGACCAAACGATTAGAGAAACTGAAAAAGCCTGCGCTAAGTTTTCAAAATCAAATCATTCAATCTTATGCTTTATCATTACTACTCCAGGGGAGCCTAGTACTAGTTTTTGGCGTTCAATTGATAGCATTTTTAGCAATCCATAATATATGGGCCTGGCTTCAACTGACCTCCGCTAATTATATCGAGCACTATGGCTTATTAAGAGCAAAAAAAAGTAACGGCAGATATGAGAGATGTAAACCACATCATTCCTGGAATACAAACTATGTGCTAAGTAATATTGTGTTATTCCATCTCGAGAGACACTCAGATCACCATGCATATCCCGCTCGGCGCTATCAAAGCTTGAGGAATTTTGATGACATACCCGAATTACCCAATGGTTATTTTGGCATGTACCTCTGCGCTTATATTCCAAAGCTTTGGTTCAAAATCATGGACCACAGATTGTTATCTTTACCTCACATTAATGGTGATCTATCTAAGGTAAATATTTGTCCAAACAAACGAGATGCCATAATTGCTAAATATAATTAGGCTCATCAATTCATTCAACGCCTAAAAAACTTTTAATAAATCGACTGTAAATAATTGAACTTGTGATAGATTTTCATACTTTTACCGTTATAATGCAGAGATCGCACTCAAGTTTCGAGTGCAAAAGATAAACAAATCTTTTACTTAGGGGAAAACAAATGAACTTTAAGCTAGGCAAAATGTTTGCTGTGGGAATGAGTAGTTTAGCTCTTTCGAGCGTTACGACAGCTCAAATCGATGAGATTATTGTCACTGCGAACAAGAAAGAACAGACATTGCAAGATATTCCAATGTCTGTAACCGTCACGAGCGCTGAGCAGATTGAGCAATCTGCGATAGTGGATCTACTTGATTTACAATCCGCTGTTCCATCGCTAAGAATGACTCAGTTGCAGAAGACTACAGAGACAAACTTCATAATTAGAGGTTTTGGTAATGGTGCGAATAATCCGGGTATTGAAGGTTCGGTTGGTGTGTATATAGATGGCGTTTACAGATCAAGATCGGCCTCTGCAATGGCAGATTTACCCACAATTGAGCGCGTTGAGGTGCTGGCCGGACCGCAGACAACCCTATTTGGTAAAAATGCGTCCGCGGGAGTGATTAGTATAACCACAAAACTTCCTGAGCAAGAATTTGGTGGATCAATTGAAGCAACTGTGGGTACTTATGGCTCATCAATAATGAAGGGTACAGTGACAGGCGGAATCACGGATACGACATCATTCCGTATATCAGCTAGCAGTAACAAAAATGATGGTTACTCAACTAACCTAGTGGATAACACTAAATATAATGATCGCGATCGGTCCGCAATACGAGGACAGCTTCTGATTGAACCTTCTGAAGATTTAAGCATACGGATGATTGCTGACTATAATCAAATTGAGGAGGTATGTTGTATTGCTTCCTCGCTAGTTGATGGAGCGACTTCCCAGATCACAGCTGCCCTTGCTGCTGCAAATGGCTACGGTTATGCTCCCATTGATCCTTGGGGGCGAATTGCATACCAGAACTACGGCACCAACGGCGAGAGCAGGCCCGCAAATGAGTTAGTTGGTAAAGGTATTTCTGTGCAGGTTGATTGGAGCTTGGATAATGTAGACATAACATCTATCACATCGAAGCGAAATCAAACATCGATCACCAATCTTGATGCTGACTTTTCAGCCGCTGATATAATCTCAGACCAAAGACAAGACTACGAATTTGATACTTTCTCTCAAGAAATTCGAATCAGCTCAAATGATATTAATTCAAACCTGGACTGGATGGTCGGTGCATATTATCAACAAGAAGATATCGATTCATTCAGAAACGTGACTTACGGAACTCAGACGTACACTTACTCTGATACCTTAGTCACCCTTGGATTATCACAAGCCATTGCTGCTGCAGCTATAGAGGGATATCTTGCGGCGGGACTTCCTCCTGCGGGAGCTCAAGCTTTCGCGGAGCAAGCGGTCGCTGATGCACTCGGTCCTGTTGGTGGTTCTGGATTAGCTTACGTAGGCGCGGCATTCGGTGTCTGCGTGGTAAATGGAGTGGCATGTACTGATGTCTTCTATATTCCAGGAACAGGTATGCCAAGCTCAGTTTGGAAGATGGATAATACAGCTATGTCATTTTTTGGACAGATGGAGTACAGAATCAACGACTCCTTGACTGCGACGCTTGGCCTTGCCTACTCAGATGATTCTAAGGACGTTTCA
>ENA-OSEY01000333-OSEY01000333.1-marine-metagenome-genome-assembly--contig:-NODE-333-length-34757-cov-4.586159_pt1 | contig 34757 bp, 31 predicted proteins | sample MGYA00248465_ERZ534230 | MGnify/ENA primary metagenome ERZ534230 (study PRJEB26409, sample SAMN06344110) | marine metagenome | isolation source: Sea water from surface | place: Atlantic Ocean:Southern... | reverse complement strand
CGAAGCTCGGCAACCCGTTCAGCTCCAGGCAGAACCTCGGGTGATACGGTTATGGAACCAACAGCCGAAACACCAAAGCGGTTCTCAAAATATTGATACGCATCGTGGAAAACGACATAGCCACGCCCTTTCACGGGCTGTAACTCAGCATCGATCTCAGCCACAAGATTATCGAGCCTAGACATCATAGTCTCGGCATTGGCCTCGTAAGCCGACGCATTCGCCGGATCGGCTTCGATGAGAGCTTCTTCGATCTCGTGAACTAGAGCCTTTGCGTTTATCGGATCCAGCCAAACATGTGGATCGGTCTCATCATGGCCATGGTCGTCATGATCATCGTGCCCGTGGTCATCCTTTTTATGGTCGTCATGATCATCGTGCCCGTGGTCATCCTTTTTATGGTCGTCATGATCATCGTGACCATGGTCGTCATGATCACCGTGGGCTTCAAAGGCACCACCTTCCCGGAAGTTGAGTGTGGTAAGTCCATGACTTTCCATAAGTGGAACAGACTTCGCATTTTTGGCTATGCCTTCAATCGACTTTTCCAAAAACGCCTCTAGGTCATGGCTCATCCAAAACACCAGATCAGCTTCCTGCAGCTTTTTCGCCTGTGAAGGCTTAAGCGAATAGGTGTGAGGCGAACCGGCGCCCTCAACCAGCAGCTCTGGCTTTCCAATTCCTTGCATAACTGCCGCAACAAGGGAATGCACAGGTTTGATAGAAGCAATAACCTTCACATCAGCGCTAGCTAACGTGGTGCTAGACACAAGTATGGTGGTGGCCAGAAATGCCGTGCTGACAAGACGCATTAGTCGTTCTCCTGCTCTTAGGAAATTAATTGATATTTGGTTTTGTTATACTATAACATATACGTGGATTGGGCAAACGCAACACAAAAAACCTAAATGGTTTATGTTGCGCTTACGCCACGCGAAATCTTGGAAATAGATGCATGCTCGTATCACTCAAAAATGCTGGGATTTGTAGATCGAATAGGTGGCTGGTTCGAGGTATCTCGATGACGGTTGAACCTGGCGAGATAGTCACGCTTATCGGGCCTAATGGTTCGGGCAAATCAACAACTGCCAAAATGGCACTTGGCGTGCTTGACCCTGATGAGGGTATGGCAAGCCAAAAGTCAAATCTTCGCGCCAGCTATGTTCCACAAAGACTTGAAGTGAATTGGACGCTGCCGATTACAGTTACCAGGTTCCTAGAGTTGACCAATCGAGCTACACAGAAACAGATGCAAGATGCACTAGAGGCAACTGAGACATCCCATCTTTCCGGGGCACAAATGAGTAAATTGTCAGGTGGAGAGCACCAACGCGTGCTGCTTGCGCGCGCTATCTTACGAGCTCCTGAATTTCTCGTGCTTGATGAGCCCGTTCAAGGCGTGGACTTTAATGGTGAAATTGCACTTTACCGATTAATCGAGAACATCCGAAACAAACTTAATTGTGGGGTGTTGCTTATATCCCATGATCTACACGTCGTGATGTCAACAACAGACAGAGTCCTTTGCCTTAATGGGCACATTTGTTGTTCCGGCAGCCCGGCAAACGTCGCGTCGAGTGACGAATTTAGATCCCTGTTTGGCGAACGTGCGGCTTCTGGTTTGGCTCTTTATGAGCATCGCCATGATCATGAACACATGCCAGATGGGACACTTGTAGAAAATGGAGCCGGGCCAAACAATTCGGGCGAGGACGCTAATTCCATTAGAAAGGCTGAAAACGGAGTAGAAATCAATGCTTGAGGATTTCTTTTTCCGTGCTTTGCTTGGCGGCATTGGCGTTGCCATAGTCGCCGGACCGGTTGGATGTTTTATAATCTGGCGACGACTGGCTTATTTTGGCGACACACTCTCTCACTCAGCTTTGCTAGGCGTAGCGATGGCGCTGTTGCTAGAGCTGAATATTACACTTTCGGTATTTTTCATCTCCCTTATCGTTTCACTGTTGCTCCTGTTGCTTCAAAAGCGAGCATCGCTTTCCTCTGACGCGTTACTGGGACTGTTAGCTCATGCAACGCTTGCAGTTGGGCTTGTGGTTCTAGCATTCATGACCTGGGTGCGAGTGGATCTAATGGGCTTTCTCTTTGGAGATATCCTAGCTGTGACAACCAATGACTTGGCCGTCATCTGGCTCGGAGGGCTGGCTGTACTTATCGGTCTTTCGTTTATATGGCGTCGCTTGTTCGCAGCCACGGTCAATTATGAGCTCGCAAAGGCAGAAGGAGCAAAGCCTGATTTCACCAACATTGTTTTCATGGTTCTTGTGGCAGCGGTAATTGCCGTTTCAATGAAGCTGGTTGGTGTGCTTCTTATCACCGCTCTATTAATTATTCCTGCTGCAACGGCCAGACGTTTTGCCAAATCCCCGGAACATATGGCGGTTATAGCGGCCGTTATCGGTGCGCTCTCGGTGTTTGTTGGTCTTAATGGCTCGCTGCAGTGGGATACACCTGCTGGTCCGAGCATTGTTGTTGCAGCACTTGCCGGGTTCATCATTTCAGTTCTTCCAATGCCAAAACTCATGGCAAAAAACGATGCGCGCACTTCTGACCTAAAGAGGAATTTTGAGGAGGTGGGTGAGTGACCAAAACGAACGCTGACTCAAAGACCAGTCTCACAAAAAACCAAGCGCTGGTTTTGAATGTCCTTACCAAGGCTTCGCAACCATTAGGTGCATATGCAATTTTGGATGAACTGCGCAGTTACGGATTCAAAGCACCGCTTACGGTCTACCGAGCCCTAGAACAACTTGCCGGTGAGGGGCTTGTCCACAAGCTTGAAAGTTTGAACTCCTGGACCATCTGCTGTGGCGAACATCACGCAAATCCGCCTGTATTCGAGATTTGTAACGATTGCGGGAATGTGACTGAGCACTTTGATGAAGAGCTACTCAAAAACCTGAATAGCATGTCTGAACGAAGTGGTTTCATCCCAGATCGCTCAATAATTGAAATCCACGGTAGGTGCGATGATTGCGGTACTGACGCCAAATTGACGAAAGGAATGAATAATGCAACCGACTGAACAAGTGCCCGTTACCGTCCTAACCGGATTTCTTGGTGCGGGAAAAACCACCCTTTTGAACCGAATACTTACGGAACAGCATGGTCGTCGCTACGCTGTGATTGTGAATGAATTCGGTGAAGAGGGCATCGATAACGATCTGGTCGTCGACGCAGATGAAGAAGTGTTTGAAATGAACAACGGGTGCATTTGTTGTACGGTCCGCGGCGATCTAATCCGCATTCTTGGCGGGCTTATGAAGCGAGCAGATCAACTTGATGCCATCATTGTAGAAACCACCGGTCTGGCAGACCCTGCGCCGGTGGCTCAAACCTTCTTTATGGATCAAGACGTAGCTGATCGCACGAAACTGGATGCGATAGTTACTGTTGCTGACGCAGTTCATTTAAGCTCACAACTCGGGGAGCACCATGAGGCAGAAGAGCAGATTGCTTTTGCTGATGTTGTACTGCTGAACAAAACAGACCTTGTTGATGTCAACAGTTTGGAAGGGGTTGAAACAAGGATCCGGAAAATCAATCCATACACCAAAATAATCAGAACAGCGCACTGTGAAGCGCCCTTAGAAAACATACTTGGCTTGGATGCGTTCAGTTTAGACCGTGTGCTCGAGGTTGAGCCCGACTTTCTTGATTCTGATCATGACCATGAACACGATGATGACGTCACTAGTGTTTCTTTCGTGTCAGATACACCACTCGATCTCGACAAATTTGAAACTTGGTTTGGAAACCTCCTTCGCACAAAAGGCCAAGACATCTTGCGTTCAAAAGGAATCATAGAATTTTTGGGCGTTGATGAGCGTTACGTGTTCCAAGGGGTGCATATGCTAATGGATGCTTCGCCAATGGGCGCTTGGCCAGAAGGCAAACCCCGGACCTCGCGTATGGTCTTTATTGGTCGAAACCTTGAAGACATGAACCTCATGGAAGGTTTTGAAGGATGCAAAGCAACTTAACACCAAACCTGTTGGGTGATTTGCAAAAGCAGTTTGATCTCAACATTGCCATGACGGAAATACGCGGCAAAAAATTTGAACTTAGAGCGCCAGTTACCTGCTCTACATCAATCAAAAACAGCGTTGCTGTGGGTTGTGGTGACGGCACGATCCGTTTTTTATCTTCTAAATCGGATCCAATCGTCTCAAAAACTCACGATGGCGTGGTGCTGTGTATGACCAAAGCGGATGATGCGGTTCTAACTGGTGGTGATGATGGTCGCCTTAAGCGAACTTCTATCAATGGTGAAGTCGAAGAGATCGCCAGCTTTGGCACCAAATGGGTAGACTCGGTCGCAGAAAGCAATGGAACATTCGCATGTTCCTCTGAGCGAAATGTCTATCTCTGGTCAGGAAACAGAGAGGCGCCTATAAAACTCGAACATCAAAGTTCCGTTGGGGGTCTTGCATTTGACGCCTCTGGCCGGCGTCTGGCTGTATCGCATTACGGCGGCGTAACGATTTGGGAGCGACCAAAGCGTCGATGGAAATCTTCAGTGCTGGCTTGGAAGGGTTTCCATGGCGCTGTAAGTTTTAGTCCAGACGGGAAATACGTCGTAACGGCAATGCAAGAAAATGCTTTGCACGGTTGGAGGCTCCGTGACAAAGGGCATCTTGCGATGTCTGGTTATCCAGCAAAAGTAAAGAGCTTCGCTTGGGTTGGCGAAACCCCTTTTCTGACAACTTCAGGCGCCGACTCCGCGGTTTGTTGGCCATTCGATGGCAAGTTTGGTCCAATGGAGCGGTCTCCGGTTTGTGTCGCTCAAAAAAACGCCCAAATTTCTACCTATGTGCAAGGTGTGCCAGGCCAGAATGCAGTCTTCGCCGGATATAAAGACGGTTCCGTGCTTCTTGCCAGCATCAATGAGCATTCAGAGCCATTAACCATAAGAAATGCCACTGGCGTAGAGGTCACAACAATCTCAACTACTCAATCGGCGTCCCACATATTAATTGGTGATGCGCAAGGCAAAATCCTGTGGGCACCTCTTAGTCAAGAGATCAGACATGCCAGGTATGTTTGATAGAAAGCGTCCAGATGGTATTGCGGTTGGGCGAATAAAAGCACTCGTCAGCGATTGCCTGCAACTAAAAGAGACAACGTTGATCAGCGTAATGGAGCTAAATTGCCACGAACCTGGTTGCCCACCTACTGAGACTGTTATCACTGTACGCGATCCTGATAGATCGATGAGAGATTGGCGGATCGCAAAGCCGGTGTCTCAAATTGAAGATGAAGATGTGAAAGCTGAACTTGGATTAAATTAGTCTTGGCGACAGCATGTTCGCATCCTTCATTGCCAGCTACCCTTTGATGAACTGATCCATGCCTTGAAGAAAATATCCAGGGTTTCACGCTCAATGCCTTTAGTAATGAACACGAGTTTTGTTTGATGGTCCTCGTCTGGCCACTCATCCAGCCAAACCGGATCATGGAAAACATGTTGCACGCCATGGATGACTAGCGGAATACCCGGTCTATCCAAAGTGTTAACGATGCCCTTTATGCGAAGAATGCTTTCCCCTTGTGTTAAGGACAAAGCTTCAAGTGAGCTGGCAAAAGCCTCAATCGTTACCGGATCGTCAAAAGTCAGAGTAAAAGCTCGGATATCAGAGCCGTGCCGGTTGACGTCATGGTGATGGTGGTGACTATGGTTATGGTGATCACCTGTTACTTCGGCATTCAGCCATGAGCGCACATCTATGGTTTTTGTGTCCGGGTTAAATAACGGCGTGTCAAAAAGGCGGTCATAATCGAACTTCGGATTATGGCGGTCCAGAATGATCGCTGTTGGATTGAGCGCCGACAGTATGGCCTGTAGTTCGCCCAACGACCCGTCTGAGTCAGGGCCGTTATCAAGATCCGTTTTCGTGATCACCAGCCGATCCGCGACTGCAGCCTGCTTTTCACACTCCTGATGGTGTTCCAAAGTGGCCATTCCAGTGAGGGCATCAACAGTCGTTACAACACCGCCAAGCATATAGCGACGATCAAGAAGGGGATCACTCATTAGCGTGTGCACCACTGGCGCTGGATCCGCTAGTCCTGTCGACTCGACAATGACACGGTTGAAAGCTGGAATATCGCCGTTTGTGCGTTTGGTATGCAGATCCAGCAAGGTCTGCCTGATATCACCTCTAATCGTGCAGCAAAGGCACCCTGACGTCATTTCAACGATTTGGTCTTCAGAATGTTTGATTAAGATCCCGTCCAGGCCAATTTCTCCAAACTCATTGACAACAACAGCCGTTTTATCAAATGCCGGTTGCTTTAATATTTCAGTAAGCAGAGTTGACTTGCCGCTACCAAGAAAGCCTGTGAGTAACGTTACTGGGATCAAGTCCATTCAAACCTCGTTTGGGAATTTGGGATCCATTACATGTGTCGCGCTAGCGCAGTCTTTGACAGGGCACAACAAAAATAGGCAAGTTTGTTTACGGGCGCCAAATTATCCTAAAAATGAGCACTGCACGCTAAAAAGCTCCAAAATGATCATGAGTCAAAAATTATTGAAAAATTCAGTTTTTGGTTAAATACAACATCCGTTTACCAAGCTGTTTTTGAAGTGACTTAATGTCATAAGGTTTCATCTTCTTCCATTTTTCACATTCGTTACGAGTTCGGCCACACCCTAGGCACCATCCATTTGGTCCAGAAAAGTCGCAAACATCAATACATGGGCTTTTTTGCTTTTTCATTGCTGCGCTTCAATTAATTTGGGTTCGCATCGTTGCCAAATGCATCATTCTTAAATCTCGTTAGGGTAGATTGTCATTTCAACGCATCATCAGAAGTGTGTCGTAAAGGCTGTGACAGATCAAATGCACGCTGTTCCTCAGCGTCGTTTAGGGATCGCAAAGTCGAAAGTGATCTACTTTGTGCTGGGCGTTTTGCTTCCATGTTTAACAAACGAACCCTCGATTCAGATCGGTGGTATAGACCGAAGCCGCAAGGCGGTAGCGGGTTGTTTTGGCTATAGCAAGGGCATCCGCCGTGTCGCCGAACTGTTCTAGCGATACGATTTGTCCAAAAAGCTCGTACTGCAAAAGGTCGTGCCTACATCGTCGATTTTGAACATATAAGTGGTGATAAAGCAGCCTCTAGTGAGTTCACCCTCTCCAACGCCGTTTTGGATCACCATCTGCGCCTTATCAGTGCAGCGTTCGATGGTGCCGGCGAGACGCTTCTGGTTGTGGCGTCAATCAAGGAAAGGGCCGACTTCTACTTCAACTTGGTCCGCAATATGACGCCTTCACTGAAGTGCTGCCTGCTAAAGTAAGGCATGCCTTATCAACTCGGTGAGTGCCCCGGGATTCTTGCGGCCAACGGACAGGCTGCCATAGATGGCCTGCCAGCCGGCCTGTTCATGTTGCAGCTGGCGTTCCATGCCCTGATCGCAAAAATTCAGGCACTGCATCAGCCGGGGAGCACCCTCGGCCACAAAACTGCCGCCTCGGGCCGCGCCGTCCAGCGCAAAAATCAGTCTGGCCAGTGTTCCGGCGTCAGGATGCACAAAGCAAGATGTGAATGGCCAGAGATGGTCGCGGACAGCTGCTAGCCCGCGTCCATGGAGTTCCGCATAGCGGCTGAAGAGAAGCAGTCGTTCGATATCGCCGATGGCTTTTCCGGTGCTGGCATGGGCGATAGACCGGCCGGCGAATGCCTGCTTGTCATGGCGCATGATCAGGCCGTTGGCGTGAAGATGTGACAGGTATGAATCCTCCTTCAGCGCAGCCATTGCATAGGCCTGGTCTTCAGCCCGATTGATGAAGCCAGGGGTGAAGGGACGCCATATCCTCAGCGCCTCGGCGGTGATGCCGGTCGTCCCGCCGGTGACGTGAATGCGCTGATAGCCGCTGTCTCTCTGCAGGATTTCGGCTTCGGTGGAGATGGCTTGCGGCCATTGTGGACAGAACAGGCGGCGCGAGGTGAGGGGCGCTTTGACCAGATCGGTGCTCGGGCGTGGCACGTCGGGAATGTAGAGACCGTGTGGTGCATCCGCCTCGTTGACGAGGCCGCCGGCCAGCATGCCAAGATCAACCTGCCTGCCGGCATGATCCACCGCGCGGCCGCCCCACAGCGGATTGGCGATGAGTTGCAGAGCGCTGCGTCCTGTCTGGGCCAGCAGCGCTGCCTGGTCGAAAACTTGGTCGAGGTCGATCTTAAAGGTGAAACGTGCTTGCGGGTTTACCGCCGCCTGCCACAGCAAGAGTATCGCTTTCAGCAAGCTGTAATGCCGGCCGTAGGCGCCATTGACGCCGAACACATCGGCGGCGGCGGCATCGGTCGGACACAGATGTTCGACGATCTGGCGGCAGCGTGATTCATCGAACAGGAATACACGCAGATGCCGGAGTTTCAGGTGATTGGCGATCAGGTTGCTGACATAGCGGGAGGCAAGATCTTCCATTCCCTCATGGGTCACCGAGATCGACATCGCCAGGTCGATGCGCGCGCCAGGCGTCAGCGAACCCATGGCAACCTCCTGTGCCAGCGCTTCGTCGAGTTTCGACAGGCCGTAGAGGATTTCATTTTCCGCCGGACTGGCATCAAGGGGGACGGGGTGATCGTACCAGAAAGATTGTGGTCTCGAAGCAAACTGCTGCGCCTGCTGGCGGAGTGAAGGAGGGACATGCACCGAGCTTGGATCCAGTGGCGGCGACAGCAGCGCGTTGGTCGTAAAAAGCAGTTCGCGCTCTGGATCGGTCATCGGCATTGACGGCGGGGTTATAAGCGACAGGCGCCGCCGCGTTTCAATTTCGGCAGACATGGTGGTCGGGTCGGAGCTTGCCGTGGCGGCAGACGGGCAGAAGATGTGCCATGGTGTCGGGTTGGCAGGATCTGGTTGCGGCAGACTGGATAGGCTGGTGCCGAGAAAATCACTTACGGGTCCGGGTGCGCCATTCCGGATGCAAATGTTTGCGGCATCATGGTCGGGATGGCTTGGGCAATGCAGGAGCAGCCAAGCACGGCACAGGCGTGCCGCGTCATCAACGGCATCATCTAGACCGAGGGCAGGCCAGTCTGCGCGGCCGATCAGCCAGTCTTCGAGGCTTTGGTGATCTCTCTCGATGTCGATTCCTTTCATTTCCGCATTGCTATCTGGCAGCCTTATCCGATTATGGGTTTTAATCAGCATAGTGAAAAATACTGCATTTTCGGACTTTAAGACGTTCTAGTTGAACCGAAAGCGTTTTCGGTTGACACCGAAAACGCTTTCGGGAGAGGCTTTTGCTATGGAGGAGCCCAAAGGTCTGAAAGTAATAGCTGAGCGACTAAACCTGTCCGAGAGCACGGTGTCGCGGGCCTTGAACGATTACCGGGATATTTCCGCCCGGACCAAGGCACGTGTGCGAGATGTCGCGGAAGAGCTCGGTTATGAGCCAAATACACATGCAAGGCGTCTTGCATCAGGAAAGTCGGACACTATCGGCTATGTATTGCCTAAGCAGGATGGCCAGCTGACTGAGACCTTCCTTGGTGAGCTCATGGCCGGTATGGCTAAAACGCTGGCTGGTTGTGGCTGGGACCTGATGGTTCTGGCGCCGCAGAGTTCTGAGGATGAGCTGGCAATATTCAAGAAAATCGCGAGGGCGCGGCATGTCAGCGGCCTGATTATTTCGCGTACTTACATCGACGATCCGCGGTTCCGTATTCTTCAGGATCTCAAAATTCCCTTTGTGTCTCACGGCCGCTCGAACGAAAGCGCTAACTCGGCGTGGCTGGATGTCGACAATGAGCTCGCCTTTGTTGAGATGACCTCCTATCTGGCGTCGCTCGGTCATCGCAGGATAGCCCATATCGGTGGTGCTCCCGTGTACAACTTTGCACGACAGCGTGCCGATGGATGGAAGCGCGGTCTGAAAGATTCCGGACTGAAGGAAGTTGCAGGTTATGCTGAATCAACCGAACTGAGTTTTGAAGGTGGCAATGCCGCGATGAAGCGCCTTCTTGCTCTGGACGAACCGCCGACAGCGGTTTGTTGTGTGTCGGATGTCGTTGCCATTGGCGCGATGCGTGCCATCAGGGACGCCGGATACCTTCCCGGTCGCGAGATTTCCCTTGTCGGTTATGACGGTCTGGAAATCGGATCGCTGCTTGACCCGCCCCTTACAACCATGAGCCAGCCGCTGCAATCCGCAGGCAGCAGGCTTGCTGAAATGCTCATTACAATTGTCGAGGGCAAAAGCATGCCCGCCGACAATCAGGAACTCTTCCGCGCTTCACTTGTGCGGAGGGGCACGGCCAACCCTCCGTTTGAGGGAGTGCCAGAAGGCCGGGAAAAACACCGGCAATCAATCAACTCAAATGTAGGAGGTTTTGAGTCATGAGACCATTACTAGTAATGGCTGCGTCATTAGTCATCTCTGCAATGTCAGTGGGTTTAGCTAATGCAGATGGCCATGGGAATATCCGATTTTGGACAACTGAAAATCAACCAGACCGCCTAGCTAAGCAACAAGCTATGGCGGACGCGTTTAAAATGGCTACGGGTCATGGAGTAGAGGTAATTCCAATTGAGGAAAAGGACCTTGGCACCCGCGCCACTGCTGCGTTCGCTGCTGGCGATCTTCCCGATGTTATCTATCATCCGCTGCAGTATGTCCTGCCATGGGCCGAAGCTGGAATTTTAGATGTAGAAGCAAATTCTGACATTGTAGATTCGCTTCAGAAAAATACATTCGCACCAGGCGCTATTGCTATGGCGCAGTTTGACGGCATGACAGCTGCAGTTCCTGTTGACGGCTGGACCCAGATGGTGGTCTATCGCAAGGATTTGTTCAAAGAAGCCGGCCTTGCAGCTCCGACCAGCTACGCCGCCATTGAGGCGGCTGTTGACGCGCTGCACAACCCGCCTGCCATGTATGGCTTCGTTGCGCCGAACAAGGTTGATGAAAACTTCATGAGCCAAGTTCTGGAACATGTGTTCCTTGCTAATGGGGTTTCGCCTGTAAGTGCGGATGGTTTTTCGGCCCTTGATGAGACCGCAACCATAGAGGTTCTGGATTTCTATAAGAAGATTTCCAAGGCATCACCTCCGGGTGAACTTTTCTGGAAGCAGTCTCGCGAGGTCTATTTTGCAGGTCAGGCCGCCATGATTATCTGGTCACCTTTCATCCTTGACGAGTTAGCAGGTTTGCGTGATTCCGCTCCGCCAACAATTAATGATGATCCGACATCGCCAGAGCTGGCATCAAAGACCGGCATCGTCACTACCTTTGGCGGTCCGTCGAATTCAGGTGGCGCGGCATGGGCCGACATAAAGTATTTTGGCATCACTGGAGATGCGAATACTGATGTGGCAGCTGAGTTTGTTACTTACTCAATGAAGGATGGCTATACTGCGACCCTGTCGATTGCGCCGGAGGGTAAATTCCCTGTCCGCCGCGGCGAGGTTACGGACACTGCCCGCTACATCAATGCGTGGTCGAAACTGCCGGTCGGGGTAGACCGTAAGGCTCCACTTTCTGATCTATATGATGCAGGAACAATCCGCCGCATCGTGAGTGGTCTGGAAACAGCAGATCGCTGGGGCGTTGCCGAGGGTCAGCTTTCGCTAGCTTCGAAGATGATCAACTCGCAGGTAATCAACCGTATCGTCCGTCAGTATATCGACGATGAGATCGGTGCCTCTGATGCTGTTGCCAAGCTCAATGCCGAGCTGGGAGCTATAGAGTAAAAAAACAATTAGGGCAGTCATCAGGCGTTGACTGCCCTTTCATAACAATTGTTCCATTTGTAAATCATGGCGACGTACGATGAATAATAGGGCAGGGCGCAGGAGCGAAGGAGCGCTGGCTCGCCGTGAGAAGCGGCTTGCCTATAGTTTGCTGCTGCCGACATTTGCATTGGTTCTCGCCGTCATCCTGCTCCCGTTGCTGGCGAATTTCTGGATTTCCTTTAAGCCGGTCACGCTTGCTGACCTGCGCCCACCAAAGCTGATCGTCAAGGAACAGCTTCGCGGCAAACTCGAGGTGGAAGGGGACAAAGCGCGGATCGAATATCGCTTCCGCAACTCTTCGATCAAATACCCGCTTGGAGATGTGTCCTTTACCGACAGCCTGCCTGACGGCGTGCGGGTCACCGGGCTTGATGAGGTCTGCCGGATCGATGAAGGCGCCGCAAAACTGACCTGCGAGCTTGGCGATTTGGAAGCCAAGTCACGGGGCCGCATCCGGGTCGAGATCGAGGCGCTGACTGGCGATCCGCCGGGCAAGCCAGATTTCAGAACGACTGTGCCGGCAGCGACCTTCAGCGCCTACAATGTGATGACTTCGTTCGACTTCACCCTCGGCAATTTTCAGAAGATTTTCTCCGCTGCGGAATTTTGGGATGTCCTGAAGGTGTCGGTCTATTACACCGTGTTCGGAACGGCTGGCGCGCTGCTGTTCGGCCTGTTCGCCGCGCAGATCATGCAGAAGGCCTTTTTCGGCCGGCCGGTGATCCGCGGGCTGATGCTGTTTCCTTATGTGGCGCCGGTGATTGCGGTCGCCTTTTCCTGGGTCGTGCTGTTCGATCCGTTTTCCGGGGCGGTCAATGCCATGCTGCAGCAGATGGATGTGGCGTCAGGGCCGATCAACTTCTTCGGGCAGCGAATGATCGAGGTCAGCTTTTTCGGCGTGGCCTTCAACCTGCCGATGGCGCTGACCATGGTCATATTGTTCGAGGTCTGGCGCTATTTTCCACTGTCGTTCCTGTTCATTCTGGCGCGCATGCAATCGATCCCCTCCGACATCTATGAGGCGGCCGAGATTGACGGCGCTACACCAATGCAGCAATTCCGCTTCTTGTCCCTGCCGCATATCGCCGGAATTCTGGCGGTGCTCTTCCTGCTGCGTTTCATCTGGACCTTCAACAAGTTCGACGACATCTTCTTGCTGACGGGTGGCAATGCCGGCACCCGTACATTGACAGTTAATGTATATGAACAGGCTTTTGCCATCTCGAACCTGGGCGCTGGGGCAGCAGTGGCGGTGGTGATTTTCGTGCTACTGCTTGTGTTCTCGGTCATTTTCATCAGATTCTCGCCGAAGGATGCCGGCTGATGAAGTTCTGGATGCATGGCATTTTCGGATCCGTTTTGGCTGGTGCTCTGTGGGGTGTTGTCTGGCAGATCGTGGCTACAATGGCGCTGATCGTCTCGACCGGCGCCGGGCTGTCTCTGCAGACCGGGCCGGCGGTGCTGGCGGGTGCTAGCGCCGGACTGTTCGCCATCCTGTTCCGTTCAGAAAGCACGGTGCTGCGCCATATCTGCGGTGTGCTGGCGATGGGTGTGCTGATCTGGGGGTTCTCGCTCGGTGCGCCCTATGATCCCAAAGCCATCCTGCCTGCCTGGCAGAGCTGGCTGACGCTGGTCATCGCGGCCGGGACCGGCTGGTTCAGCATCGCGGCGGCAATCGGCAATATGAGCCCGGCAAGACAGGCGCGCTACGCGGCTGAAAAATTCTATCTTCGATTGGTCTGGGGCCTTGGCTTGATGATGTTCGTTCTCATCGTCGCCATCCCCTTCTATGTGATGGTGATGACCAGCCTGAAGAGCCAGCAAAGCCTGCTTGGCAATCCGCTGGATTTCTCGATTGATCCGGGTGTCGGCGGTGCGGTGCTCTTCCGCTCTTACATCGAGCTTTTCACCAAATATGATTTCGGCACGCTGCTGATCAACTCGACTATCGTCTCGGTGATGACGGTACTGATCACCCTGCTGTTTGCGGTGCCGGGTGCCTATGCGGTGGCAAGGTTGCGTTTTCCAGGCCGCAAATGGCTTTCAGGCTCGGTTCTGATGATCTATTTGATACCGGCCATCATCCTCGTGATCCCGCTCTATGCGGTGTTCAGCCAGCTCGGGCTCCGCAATTCACTGCTCGGACTTTGCATTGTTTATCCAGCCACGACAATTCCAGTCGCACTCTACATGCTGCGCGGCTATTTTGCCGGTCTGCCCTCGGAGCTGGATGATGCCGGGTTGATGGACGGCCTTTCGCGTCTTCAGATCATCACAAGAATTGCTATGCCGCTTTCGACACCGGCCATCGCATCAGTCGCACTTTATGTATTTATGATTGCCTGGAATGAATTTCTCTTTGCCTTCATGTTCCTTGATGATGTGAAGTTATTTACTTTGTCGCGTGGCATTGTCTCGTTGAATTCGTCCGAGGTCCCGCGCCAGCATTTGATGGCCGGTGCGGTAATCGCAACAACACCGGTTCTGGTGATCTTTCTGTGGTTTGAGCGGTTCCTTGTTTCTGGTCTCACTGCAGGCAGTGTGAAAGGATAAAACATGGAGTGTCGCATCGAAGAGGCGATCAAGACCATCAAGATGAACGACCGCGGCGGCTTCACCGTACCGACCAACCGGCTTTATCCTTATCAATGGAACTGGGACTCGGGCTTCACCGCGCTCGGCATTTGGCATTTCAACAAATGGCGTGCATGGCTTGAAATCATGGCGCTGCTTGACGCCCAGTGGGAGGACGGCATGGTGCCCCATATCGTCTTCCGGCAGAATGATCCCGATTATTTTCCCGGGCCCGGGGTATGGCAGACCAATACCGAACCAGCATCCAGCGGGCATTCGCAACCGCCGGTCCTGGCGAGCATGATTTTGCGGATGGTGCAGAACGGTACGGCCTATGACATGCGCAAAGCGCGCGAAGTCTTCCCCCGGCTGATGGCCTATCACCGCTGGTTTGCCTCGGCGCGCGACCCGCAGGGCACCGGCGTCATCGGTATCATTCACCCCTGGGAATCCGGTCGTGACAACTGCCCCGACTGGGATATCGGAATGAATGCGATCACTGTGCCGGGTGACCTAATTGCCTACAAGCGCCGGGACACTTCGCATGTGGACAGCGACCAACGGCCGACACAGGAGCAGTATGACCGCTTCATCACCATAGTTCAGTTTGCCCGTGAGACAGGCTGGGACCATCGCAGAATTCATGCCGAAGGACCGTTCCTGATGGCCGACCCCGGCGTTCAGTTCATCTTCCTGCGCGCGACCCGCGACCTGCTGACACTTGCAGAAATGCTGGACATGACTGAGGCCATAAGTGAATTACGCCGGCTGATTGAGCAGGTTAGCAAAGGGTCAGACTGGCTATGGAATGACAAGGTCGGCGGCTATTGCGCGCGCGATATACGCACGGGTGTTTTCAGCGATGCCATCACCAATGCATCCATGCTGTGTTTCTACGGTGATGTAGGCTCACCCGAGCAGAGGGCTAGCATGGCGGCTCACTGCCGCCGCATTCTGGCAGCCTGTCAGTTCGGCATGCCGAGCTGGGATCCCGAACATGCCGATTTTGAACCGCGCCGCTATTGGCGCGGTCCCGTGTGGGCGATTATGAACCATATGCTGATCACCGGGCTTGCCGATGCAGGCGAGGAAATGCTGGCTCAGCGCATCACGTCGGATACCCAGAAGCTCATAGAGAGCCAGGGCATGGCGGAGTATTTCGACCCTATGGAAGGCACCGGTTTAGGCGGCATGGATTTCTCCTGGACCGCGGCGATTTACCTCGACCATTGTCGGGATCGCGTAGCCGAACTTTTGAAAGAAACGGGATAAGGTTCAGCATCAGATGGCTGCGATCCGCCTTCAAGCAATCGAAAAATGGTTCGATGAACTACAAGTCATCAAGGGGCTTGATCTCGATATAAAGGAGGGCGAATTCATCGTTCTTGTTGGGCCGTCCGGCTGCGGGAAGTCGACGCTTTTGCGTATTCTGGCCGGGCTTGAGGATGCCACCCTCGGGTCTATCCTGATTGATGACGAGGATGTGACAGATAGGCTGCCATCGGAGCGTGGTCTGTCGATGGTGTTTCAGTCATATGCGCTCTATCCGCACATGGATGTCGCGGCAAATATTGGTTTTGCGCTAAAGACGGCGGGTGTCGGCCGGTCTGAAATCAACAAACGTGTGGCGCAGGTGGCAAAGATCCTGCGGCTAGAGCCGCTGCTGGACCGGCTGCCGAAACAGCTGTCCGGCGGACAGCGTCAGCGTGTGGCCATCGGCCGTGCCATCATCCGTGAACCCAGGGGATTTCTCTTCGACGAGCCGCTGTCGAATCTGGATGCGGCGCTGCGGGTGAATATGCGCCTCGAGATCTCGCGGCTGCATGACCAGCTCGGCATCACCACGGTCTATGTCACGCATGACCAGACCGAAGCGATGACACTTGCCGACAGGATTGTCGTGCTGAATGAGGGTGTTATCATGCAGGCAGGAAGCCCGCGTGAGCTTTACAGCAACCCGCAGAACAAGTTTGTCGCGGAATTCATTGGCAGCCCGAAGATGAACCTGATGCCGTGCCGCGAAGAGGATGGTCAGCTCAGCCTGTTGTCGGCCGGCATTCAGAACACAGGCATTCCGGCAACGGGCAAAGATGTTGCCTGGCTTGGCGTGCGGCCTGAACATATAACCCTCTGTGATCCGAAACAGGGCATGCTGGCCGGCACAATCATGGTGACCGAATATCTGGGATCCGAGCAGTACGTCTATGTCGATTGCGGGTTCGAGGATGTGATCACGGTCAGGATCGATCCGGCGGAGGATTTCGAGGTCGGCAGTAACGTCGGGCTGATGCTGGCACGAGAGACGCTGCATATGTTCGATGAAGGCGAGAGCCGGCTCTAGCCGGAAGCACCCGGGCTGATGCCCTAGGCGACCCGTTGGCGCGAGGCCAGCCGTTCCCGTTGTTCTTGATTGTCCGCCTCGACCGCCTGCCTGAGCCGGTAGGCCATATCTGGGATTGCTGATTTAATCCGCGTCCAAGCTGGAATGAAGGGCGTTTCCATCGGTACATAGGTGAAAGCGTCACCAGCACGCATGATGTTTTCGGCAAACATCTCGATCGCGCGTTCTTCACTGTCGATGTCGTATGACAGGCCGTTCAGCTCGGCGTCGGACTGGTAGAAAGCAGCCATGTCCAGAGCTTTGCGGTAATAGGTTGCCTTGATTGTTCTAAAGGTGTCCTGCCCAAAGCAGTGGCCTTTTGTCGCCAACTTCCGAAATAGCACCTTTGTGATATCGACCGACATGCGTGACAGTCCGGCACTCGCATCCTCAGGAGAAAGTGGCTGGTGCTTGTGATCGTAGCTGTTGGCGAGATCGACCTGGCAAATCCTAGCGCTGGCTTGGTTGCGCTGCATCTCCGATAGGATGCCCACCTCGAGCCCCCAATCCGATGGAATACGCAGTTCGGGTATCAGCGAGCGGCGGAAGGAGAATTCGCCAGCAAGCAGATAGCGGAAGCCGCGCATGAAGGTCAGGTATTCACTCGGGCCGAGAACGCGTTCGAGCGCCATCAATAGTGGCCCTACGAGTAGCCTGTTGACCCGGCCGTTCATCTTACCGTCGGCGACGCGCGGGTAATATCCCTTGCAGAATTCGAAACTAAAATTCGGATTGGCCACCGGGTAGAGAAGGCGCGCAAGCAGGCGGCGGTCATATGTCAGCACGTCGCAATCATGGATGCCAACAGCGTCGGCCTTGCCGCGGGCATTCACCATGCCGATGCAGTACCAAACATTGCGGCCCTTGCCTGCCTCGGTTGGCCCGAGGCCCTTGTCCTCCAGCTCGTGCTGTATGGCTTTCAGGCGCGGACCGTCATTCCACAGTATTGAAAAGGGCTGCTTCAGACGGGTGAAAAACTCAAAGGCGTATTCATACTGGTCACGGTCGGCGCGATCGAGTCCGATAATCACATGGTTCAGGTAGTCCGTGCAGGCGATCTGCTCGACGATGTTTGGCAGCGCATCGCCTTCCAGTTCCGAGGCCAGGCTGGGAAGGATGATCTCCATCGGCCTGTAAGCGGAAAAGAGTTTCAATTCCGCTTCCAGTTCCGCAGTGGTCCGCGATCCGAAATCGTGAAGTGTCGCGATTGTTCCGTTCTGGAAAAAGTCTCCCATTCAGGCCTCCATCTCTGGTTGGATCCGCCTGAAGGCGGCATTTGCTGCTATGATCCATCCCGCAGGTGCTGGTTCCGGGGCGATGATTACATTTTCAGGCGGGTCGGGAAGGGCCGGCAGCGTCGCCCCCGGGCGCGGCACAACGCAGGCCACATCGGACGCGCACAGCAGCGAGACGTCATTCTCGCTGTCGCCAAACCCGATGATGAGCGGGGCTGGGTGCTCTGCCATGCAACCGTCGCGGATAATGTGGTTGAAGGTGGATTTGTCATGCTGGCTCGACAGGCAGCAGACGCGACCGCCGCGATGAACGGCAAGGCCGGCGTTCTGCAGCTGTGATCGCAGGCGGAGGAATTCCCCCTCATCACCATTGAACAGGAACAGCACCGAAAACTCGCGGGCGAGTGCCCTTGCCAGATGATCTCCCGACAGCCCGAGGATGCGCGATTGCTCCGCCTCCTCCATCGCGTCGAGGAAGTCACAGCGCATCCGGAGCCCCGGTTCAACCGAGTGAACCCACATACTCATCAGCCGTTCGACTGATATTCCGACGTCGATCTGGCGAGGCGCCAGGGCGTCAGGCGTGCCCCACAGGAGATTGGCATTCACGAGGGCGGCACCGTTTTCGCATACAAAGGGGAGCGTGACACCCAGCTCGCCGCAAAAATGCTCGATCTCCCGGCGCGTCTTACTTGAATTCGGGATGATGGCCACGCCGCGCTCGAGAAACGACAGGATGTCGTCGCGGATTACGGCAAACCCGAAATCGTCATGGCCGAGCAATGTCCCGTCGAGGTCTGTGATGAAAATGGTTGGCACGCTGCCGAACTCGCGACTGTTGAATGTCTAGCTCTCAGCCGAAAACATTCCTTCAAACATCCGGAAAGTAAAATGTTTAAATTTGCATGGTGACGATGCAATTTTTGCAGCGGTTTGGCGGGTGGGCCCTTTCTGTCTGCTGCCGTCACCGGTCCTGACATTTTGCGCCGTGATCTCCTGCGCGCTAGACTGGCTTGCTCCATTGGTCAGATTGCAAGGAGTGGCAATTGCTTAAGGATGCTTATGGGAACGGGTTGTCCACCACCTCCGCCGATGCGCGCGATGCCTATGATCTCGGTGTCCGCCGCTTCCTCGGGGCCGAACCCGGGGTAGAGGCGGCGTTCAACGCGGCCATCGAGGCCGATGCGGATTTCGCGCTCGCCCATATCGGGCTTGCACGGGAACTGCAGCTCCGCGCCGAACGTGACCGGGTGAATGCATGCATTGCCCGCGCCGACGAGCTGTCGGCTGGCCTGACGTCGAGAGAAGCATCGCACATCCATACATCGACATTGCTGTTGACCGGCAAGGGGGCCGATGCCAGACGCCATGTGTATGAGCATGTCAAAGAGTGGCCCCGCGACGTGCTGATAGCACAGATGTGCGCGGGCGTGTTCGGGCTGATCGGGTTTTCCGGCTCGCCCGGACGGGAGTCGGAGCAGCTGTCATTTCTGTCGGGGATTGCCCCGGCCTATGGGGATGACTGGTGGCTTTTATCGCAGCTGGCCTTTGCCCAGCTGGAGGTGGGGCAGCTGGAGCAGGCGGAAACCAACATCGAGGCGGCGCTGGACGGCAATTCCGACAGCGCCCATTCGAAACATGTGAAAGCCCATCTGTTCTACGAGCAGTTGCGGGATGATGAGGGGCTGGATTACCTGACTGGCCAGTGGAAGGCCTATGACCCGTCGGCATCGCTTTATAATCATATCTCGTGGCATGTCGGCCTGTGGTCGCTCGAGAGCGGCCAGCTGGATCAGATGTGGCAGGTGCTGGATGACCATATCGCGCCGGAGGTCAGTTCCGGACCGCCGCTGAATGTGCTGACCGATCATGTCGCGCTGCTGTTCAGGGCCGAACTCGCGGGCGTGGATGTGCCGGCGGAACGCTGGACGAAGCTGAGCGACTATGCGCTGGCAAAATTCCCTAAGCCGGGGCTAGGCTTTGCCGATATGCATGCGGCCATCGCCCATGCCAAGGGCGGACGCCCCGATCGGGTCGAAGATATCATCGAGCGCGCCAGAGGGCCGGTCGCCGACCTGACGAAGCTGCTGGCGAGGGGCTTCCTGCAGATGGCGAGCCAGAACTGGCGTGAAGCAGCCGGCGCCTTTGTCGAGGTGCAGCCCGGGCATGCCCGCCTTGGGGGATCCAACGCGCAGCGTGATCTGATCGATTTTTCCCTCGCCGTCTGCCTTGCCAGGGACGGACGCCGTAAGGAGGCCCGCACGGTGCTTTCGATCACCCGGCCACGGGCAATCCGGAAGGAACTGCTGGCCGGGGTCTGATCCCGGCGGCCGTCCCGCCGGGGAAGTTGATCAGCTTCGTTGCGACAGAAGCTGGTCGAGCGCCTGCGAAAAGCGGCCTCGATCTGCCTTGGAAAACGGTTTTGACCTGCCATGCTGGCCTGCGTTCTGCTGTAGGGGGTCGGCCGCGCGCATATCGGCCATCAGGTCGCGCGTGGCAAGTATGCTGCCGATATTGGCGGCCTTGATCGCGCTGCCGTCGGGGCGCAGAACGCGGGAATCACTGGCGACGCATTTCGCCGCCAGCGGAATGTCGTTGGTGACGACGATATCACCTGCGGCCACTGTCGCGGCAATCCAGATGTCGGCGGCGTCTGGCCCGTCATCCACGATCACGAGGTCGATCAGCGGGTGCGGATTGGGCCTGATCCCGCCATTGCAGACCATCACCGCGCGGCAGCCATGGCGAATGGCGATGTAGGTGACCTCATCCTTCACCGGACAGGCGTCGGCATCAACGTAAATGGTCGTCATGACCGGAACAAACGGCAGTCCGCCGATGCGCAAGACAAGGTGATGTGGCCGGCCGGCGGCAGCTTCGCCTGATCCTTACTGGTGGCGACACAGGCGGCCTCGATGGCCGGAGCGGCGCCGGACATGTCGATTAATGCTTCAATTTGGGAACGGCCTAACCTAATCATTTTCAAGCACCCTGAGCCGGAGACAGATGATCATGACGACATTGCCAGATTTTCGCCTGGAAACCCATTTTTCCAAATGGGAGTTCAAAGCTCGCCATCACATGACCGCGTCCGATGCGCAAAGCATGTCGATGCGCGAGCTGCTGGCAATGGCGAGCCCCGAGGACCGCGAGGCGTTCGAGGGCATGTGGCTCGGCTATACCGAGACCTATGGCGCCCCGGACCTGCGCGAGGTGATCGCCGGCACCTATGCGAACCATGCGGCATCCGACATCCTGTGTTTCGCCGGCGCGAGCGAGGGCATTTTCGCCGCCAACAGCGTGATCCTCGACAAGGACAGCCATGCTATTGTCGTTACCCCCAATTACCAGTCGCACGAGACGCTGCCGGCCGCCATTTGCGAGGTGACGGGCATTCCCCTCGACCCTGACGACAATTGGTCACTCGACATAGACAGGCTCGCCGCCGCCATCAGGCCGAATACGAAGCTTGTCACGATCAATTTTCCGCATAACCCGACCGGCGCGATCCTGCCGCCGGACCGGTACGAGGCGCTGATCTATATCTGTCGAAGGCACGGCATCTATATCCTGCATGACGAAATCTTCAACGGGCTCGGCAAGTCGGACACGCAGCACCTGCCGTTCATCGCCGATATCTATGAACGCGGGCTTTCGCTGAATGTGATGTCGAAATCCTACGGTCTTCCGGGGCTGCGCATTGGCTGGATCGCCTGCCGTGATTCGCAGGTCCTGTCGAAGATGGAACGGATGAAGCACTATCTTTCGATCTGCAATTCGGGCCCCAGCGAGCGGTTGACGATGATCGCCCTTCGCAACCGTGCACGGATACTGGCCCGGAACTGCGCGATAGTGGATGAGAACCTGCCGAAATGGGACGCGTTTTTTGCGCGCCATGAGGATCTGTTCGACTGGCGGCACCCTGACGGGTCCTGCATGGCGTTTCCCCGCTACAAAGGCACGGACGGGGTCGAGGCATTCTGCCAGTCGCTTGTCGAGGAAAGCGGCGTGCTGTTCCTGCCGAGCACGATCTATTCGTCCGATCTCGGGCCGACGCCTACCGACAGGTTCAGGCTTGGCTACGGACGGAGCGGACTGAACGAGGGACTGTCCGCCCTCGACGCGCATCTGATGAAAAACCGGGGCTAACGCGTCACGCCGGCGGGCCGAACCGGGCAGACAAGACATACAAGCGCCCCTGTCCGGCCGCTAACTTTGTGATTGACCTCTATTTGTAACCGGCTTCGGCTTCAGGACAAGTTCCCTCCGCCAGATGTAGAGGCCGGCACCGATCGTCAGCGCGCAGCCGAACATCATCATGTTGTTGACCTCTTCGCCGAGGATGACGATGCCGACGGCAACCGAGAACAGCATCCGGGTGTACCGAAACGGGCTGACCACCGACATCTCGCCTTGTCGCACGGCATTCGTTACACAGATATAGCCGAGGCAGCCGAGTGCAATCATGACAGCGAACATCAGCACCATTCCGGCATTGGGAATGCTGGCGCCGCCGCTGACCGTCAGGAGAGCGCCCCCGCTAGCAGTGAACATGATTGATGCATAGAAGGACACCAGCAATGTCGAGACGTCCTTCGAAACCAGCTTTGTGCCTATGTCTCTAATCGTCAGCCCGACCGCCGCGATTACCGCGAGGATCACCATCCAGTCAAAGTCGGACCTGCCTGGCTGAATGATGAACAGGACGCCGGAGAAGCCGACCACAATGGCCGAAATGCGACGGATGCCGACACGTTCGCCGAGAAACAGCGCCGCCGCTGCGGTCAGCATCAGCGGCACTGCCTGAATAACCGCTCCGATAATCGAGATCGGGACATAGGCCAGCGCCAAGCTCATGGTCATGCCGGCAAGAATGTCGCCGGCATTTCGCAGCAGCATTGCAGGCTGGCGCAAGGGCGCGATCCTGACCGCTTCGCCTCTGGCGATGATCAGGAATACAAACACGGCTGTCGAACCGGCGCCAAGCGTCATCATCACTTGCCCGACAGGCAGTGTCTGGCTGGCAATCTTGATCAGCAGATCGACCAGCGTGAAACACCCCATCGCCGCGACCATCAGGAAGATGCTTCGCAGGTTTGCGTTGGACATTGTTCGGGTCGGGTTGTCGGCTTCGGTCATTCTGATGCTCCGGCATAAAGCTGGAGTTCAATGTTCCGCGGAAGCCGGAACGGTCACATCAGCCGTTTCCGGTTATAGAAGGCGGGGCGGTGGAAGTCATCCCGTTCCCGTTGGGCCGTCAGATGATATCGGCATCATGCCTGATCAGAGCGTCTCCTCGGCGAGGATCACCGTCTTCGGATCGGTGATCGTGGCGAAGGGCAGCCTGCCGTTCAGGGTGAATTCGGCAAATGCGATCTCGGCACTTTTCCGGTGCCCCATCTTTTCGAGCACCACTTTCTGTGTCGCCGTGGATGTCAGCTCGCCGATGATATATTTGTAGCCGAGGGATTTTGCCCGGATGCTGATTTCCGTTCGCAGCGCCTGATAGATACCCTTGCCGGCATGGGCGGGCAGCACGGCCGCCATATCGACAAGCAGCGCGTCTCCGGCCGCGAGCTGCCTTGTTTGCAGGTAGATGGCCTCCAGCTCTTCGAACAGGGTCGAGATCTGGTAGTATTTGTCCTGGTAGGGCAATTCGCCGGCAAACCGCTGCTTGCGGAAATCCCTGACAACAAGGATGCCCATCAGCTCGCCACTGTCCGGGCCGGTCGCCATGAGTGACAGCCCGTTGCCCAGGTCACTAAAGAAAGTTGGGCGAAGATAGGCCCTGTATTCTTCGAGGCCGGCACCAAGTGCCTTGTGCAGGACGCTCTGGGTGGCGAAATTGAGGCTCGCCAGCGCAAAGGCCTGCTCGGCGCGCGATCCGTCAAGGCTGTGAATTTCGAATTGGGCCATCGGCGGGACAGTAGCAACCGGGCGGCATGAAGGACAACAGGGTGATGCTGGCAGATCGGTTTTCCGTTTGACGCCCGGAAATTCACGCTGTTTAACGAAGTCAGGCCTGCCGGCTTTTCCGGCGGTGGAGGGACAATCAGATGTGGCGATCATTGCTGTTCATTCCGGTGCTGGAAGACAGGTTCATCGCAAAGGCGGCCAAGCGCGGCGCCGATGCGATCATCCTCGATCTCGAGGCCGGGGTGGCCGACGACCGCAAGGCGGAAGCGCGTGAGGTTCTGGGATCCGTGGTGGCGCGCCTGTCACCCGAGGTCACGACCACTGTGCGGATCAACGCCGGATGGGACGCGGCATCGCTTGATCTTGATGCGGCGGTGATCCCCGGTGTCTCGGCGCTTCATCTCGCCCTGTGCGAAGACCCGGACCATGTGCGCAAGGTGGCGGACCGCGTCTCGCAGCTGGAGACCGAGCGCGGCATTGCGCCGGGCACGATCAGGCTGATCGCGATGCTGGAGTCGCCGGCAGCCCTTCTTCTTGCGCGCGAGATTGCGACCGCTTCACCGCGCATGGCCGGCCTGACGCTCGGCATGGAAGATTATGCCACGACGATGGGCACCACGCCGAATGCGGACCTTCTTCGCCCGGCCTGTTACCAGATCACGCAGGCGGCGCGTGCCGCCGGCATCGCGCCGCTGGCCGTGCCGGCATCCATGGCGAATTTCCGTGATGCAGAGGAGATGGAAAGCGCTGCCGGATGGGCCCGCAGGATCGGGGCCGTGGGCGGTTATGCCGTGCATCCGGTGCAGGTGGAAATCCTGAACCGCGTCTTTGCCCCGAGCGAGGAGGAAATCGCCTGGGCCCACCGGGTGGTCGAAGCGGCTGCAAAGGCAAAGCGTGAGGGGGCGGGCGTCTTTACGGTGGATGGCAAGATGGTCGATTTGCCGATCATCACCCGCGCGCACGACATCATCGGGCGTCAGGCTGGCTGAGGCCGCGCCTGAACAGCAGCAGCACCAGAATGCTGGCAGCGGCAAGCACGAGGCCGATCATCAGCTGCGCCGGGGCAACCCCGACAAGATCGACAAGAAATCCCATCAGCACCGCGCCTGCCGCGCCGCTGCCGATGGATATCGTCGTCCACAGCCCCATGACACGGCCGCGATACTGGTCCTCGATTTCCATCTGCACGGTCGACTGCAATGATATCGACATCAGGGTCACGGTCGCCCCGACAAGGGCGACCGCGGCCACGGCCGTCGCGAAATCCCCGATCATCGCAAAGGCGGCGACAAGAAGCGGGATGATCACCGGCATGGCAAGGATCTGGGGCTGGAACTCGCCGGGAGTCTGAGGTCTTGATACGGCCTTGAAGACAGAGGCTGCGGCTGCCCCGGCGCCTGCCGCCGCGGTCATGTAGCCGAGGCCCGACGGCCCCTGTCCGAACACGCCGTTGGCGAGGATGGGAAGCGTTTCCAGCACACTGCGCCCGGCCAGCGCGCCGATCCCGGCGAAGATCACAGCGGCGCGAAGATGTTGTCGTGCAAGCGCGTATCGCCAGCCTTCAGCCAGCTGGTTCAGATAGCCGGTCGCGGCTGCCTGTGCCGGGGTGGCCCGCTCCCGCGGCCGCATGAAATAGATGGCGGTCACCGGCGCGGCATAGGTTACCGCGGTCACGGCAAAGGCCAGCGGCGCGCCGATCGTCTGGATCAGGATGCCGCCGATGGCCGGGCCGGTCAGCCTGGACATGTTGAAATTGAGCGAGGTGATGGCGACGACCGAAGGCAGGTCGCCGGCCGGGGCAAGGCGCGGTGTCAGCGACATGCGCATCGGGTGGTTGGCCGAGGTGATCACGCCGGTGACGAAGGAGAACAGCGCCAGAAGCACCGGCGTGGGACTGCCGAAGATGCACAGCCCGGCAAAGAGTGCCGAGAGTATTCCGGCGAGGGCGTAGCTGAGGATGCTGCCCTTGCGCACGTCGATCCTGTCGGCGAACACCCCGAACAGCGGGCTGACGAACAGGGTCGGGAAGAAGTTCAGGAAGGCGACGAGCCCGACGAAGCCCGCCGATCCGGTCATCTCCCAGGCAAGCCAGCCGATGATGACGCGCTGCGCCCAGAAACCGTTGAGCGCGAGATGCAGGCTGACGACATAGCTTCGGAAGGGCGGGGATTTCAGGGCTGACAGATTCATGAAGCCAGCAGCCGGTGCCATTGTTGGAGGATCGGATCGTCGATCTGGCCCGGCAATTCTTCCTCCCATGCCAGATAGTCGCGCGAGTCCTGCATGTTGCCGTGGTGACGGCCGGCGAACAGCGCACTCTCGTCGATTGCGATGCCCGGATCACCCGGCGCGACGCCGGCCGGGTCGAGGCTGGTAGCTGACGACCATGGGAAAATTCCGGCGAACCGCCATCCATGCGCCGCCAGCACGTCTGCGGTCTCGGTGCCGTGCGGGATGTCGTTCGCGATGATCACAGCCGGTTCCGGTGGCGGGCTGCCGGACAGGCACGCGCTGATATTCAGCCAGCTGCTGCCGGTCAGGCTTGCCGCCCGGAAGGCCGCCGATGACCGGAAATCCAGAACCGGCCCGGCATGGTTCCGGTGGGCGGTCAATTCATCTGCTGCCAGAACAGGGAACGGCGTTTCAATCTGACCGGTGTCCGGCGCCGGCGCCTCGTCAAGCCGGCCGTCGAGCAGGGCGACCTGCACCGAAAATCCCATGGCGCGAAGCCAGTAGGCGGCGAAGGCGGCGCGGCTGCCCGACCCGTGATCGAACAGCACGACCGGCACGTGATAGCGCGCGACGGCCTGGTCCGTCTGCTGGATCAGGTTGGTTCCGGACAGTCTGAGGATGCCGTGTTCCATCGGCCGGCCCGTGGCGGCGTCATCCGACACATCGAACAGCAGCCGGCCGCGATGCGCCTCGACAAACGGACTGATGTCGCCGGGATCCACCCGGTCGAACGGGATGTTCCATTTGTCGAGGAACGCCCTTGCCGCCGACGGGTTGTCTGTATCACCGGCGAAGACGCGGCCCGCCTGATGCTCGCGGTCATGGCCGTCAAGCTGCCACGCCTGTGTGCCGCCCTTGAAGATGGCAAAGGGGCCACCATATCCGGCCGCCTTCAATGTGCAGGCCCCGATGATCGAACGGGTCCGCCCGGCACAATGGAGAAGGGCGGTGCGACCTGACGCCTTGAGCGCCTCCATATTCGCCAGCAGCAGGCTGTTGGGAAGGCTCTGCGAGCCGGGAATGGTGAACCGCCGGTATTCGGTCGTCGGGCGGACATCGAACAGCAGGGCGTCGCGATGGTGCTCTAGATATTCGGACGGTGTCACTTCCGGAAGGCCGCATCTGTGGGCGAGGACCTCGCCGAAGGCTTTGGACCAGACATACTCGCCCTTCACAAAGCCTTCGCCAAAGCCGCCAGGGTGGCTGGTCGGGCAGTTTGTAACGCTGGCGTATCCGAGCTGTGACAGGCGCTGCGCAGCGGCATTGCTCGCCGCATCCTGCCAGTCCAGCAGATGCACCGGAAAATCGCGGTCGGGCACCATGCGCGTTATTCCCGCTGTCAGCACCGACAGGGGAATGTTAGTGCTGCCGAACCAGTGCCCGTCGACATGGTCCCGCCTTTCACGCGTGTCTATCAGGGCGAAAGGCCGCCCGGCCTCATAGAGTGATGCAAACAGGCCGCGGCTCATGGCAGGCTCATGCCCCCGCCTTGCCGTGCCGGCGCTCAGACAGCTTCATAACGGAGCCGCTTCACCTTGGTCATGTCCGTGCCCTCGATCCGGATCAGGGCGGTGGGGCCGTCGCGTCGCGGTGCGTGCAAATCCCCTTCGTTATAGACATGCGCATCGCCCGGCCGAAGCTGATAGGTCCGCGTGGCGCGCACCGTGCCGGGCGCATCCGGCGCCGCTTCCGACACGATCTCGAAGTCTGTCATTTCCGTCTGGCCGCGCGCCTGGGCATAGATTGCCCATGAGGGGCCGTGATCATGCGGCGAAGAGATTTTCGGACTGTCATAGACATGGGCAAGGATGCAAAAACCCTGCTCGGGGTCCTGATAGAGAAGCTCGCGCTCGCCGGTTGAAGGCGGCACCAGCGCATCGACCTTTGCCGGATCGGCGAGGATGCCCGACAGCAGGTCGGCAACCGCCTTGCGTCCCTCCGGGCCCGGCGCGTCGTTCAGCAGGGCGCTGCAGCGGGATGCCAGATCGGATAGAATTTGGTCCATGTCGTGTCTCCTTGGTGTGGCAGGTTCGCCCGCAGGCGCCCGGACGGGACCCCGCCCTATGCGGTCAGGATGATCTTGCCGATATGCCGGCTCGATTCCATCAGGCGATGCGCCTCGCCGGCCTCGGCAAAGGGAAAGGCGGCATATGTTACCGGCGAAATGGTGCCGTCGGCAAACAGCGGCCACACATTCGCCTCGAGCGCGCGGCAAATCGCGGACTTCTCGGCGATGGAACGCGGCCTGAGACGCGCGCCGGTGATGGTCAGGTGGCGCGCATGAACATGGCCAAAATCGACCTCTGCCAGTTTGCCGCCGCGAAGATTGATGATCATCAGCCTGCCGCCATGCGCCAGAAGCTCGACTTCCTTCGGCAGATAGTCGCCGCCGATGATATCGATCACCACATCGACGCCGCGCCCGTCGGTGGCGGCGCGGCAGGCCTCGGCAAAATCGGTATCCTTGTAATTGATCGGGTGATGCGCGCCGAGGGTTTGCATCGCGGCGCATTTCTCGTCATTCCTGGCGGTGGCGAACACGGTCGCACCGTGCGCCCTCGCGATCTGGATGGCGGCGCAGCCAATGCCGCTGGTGCCGCCCTGGATCAGGACCGTCTCGCCGGCTTGCAGGGCGCACCGGTCCATCATGTTGGTCCAGACGGTGCAATAGACCTCAGGCAGGCCGGCGGCGTCGGAGAGCGACACCCCGTCCGGGACCGGCATGCATTGCCCTTCAGGTGCCAGCGCATATTCCGCATAGCCGCCGCCGATCAAGAGCGCGCAGACCCGGTCGCCGGCGGCAAATCGGGTGCAGCCGCTGCCGGTGGAGACGACCTCTCCCGATACTTCCAGTCCCATGATGTCGGGCGCGCCCGGCGGGACAGGGTATTTGCCCTCGCGCTCGCGAAGATCGGCCCCGTTCACACCTGCCGCATGCACCTTGATCAGCACCTCGCCGGGGCCCGGTGACGGCACCGGGCGCCGTGCGATGCGAAGCACATCGGGGCCGCCGGACGGCTGCGCGGTGATGACATTCATGTCCGATGGAACGGATCTGGAGGGCATGATGAGCTGACGAAAGCAAGAGGTGAACGGACAGGCGAAGATCTATAGCCGAATGCTATCCCGCCGATGGTTGAAGGCGCAAGGCAAAGGCCTGCAAGGCGGGCGCTCCCCATGTCGCCGCGGTCATCGTTCGTCCTGTTCCGGCATGGGCTTTTTGGCTTGCAAAGGGGGAGGTTTTCCGAGAACGATTGGTCTGTTGGAATTGAAAGCGGAGTGCCAGGTGGCCAAACCAACATCCGGCCCGGAGACGCCCGCGGACGGAGCACCCTATATCTTTTTCGTGACCGGCGGCGCGTTCGAGCCGCAAGTCACCGAAGTCGGCACGGCTGGAGCACCGCATGTCGGATGGCGGTGCCAACCCCTATGTCGCGGTGGCGACGGTGCTGGAGGCGGCGCGTCTCGGCGTGATCGACAGGCTTGCGCCCGGCAGTCCGGAGGATCTGGACGGCATCGAGCATGTCAGGGCCGAGCGGCATACGCCGCCCACGCTGACACGGGCGCTGGACAGGCTGGAAAAGGACAGGCGCCTCATCGAAGCGCTTAACCCGCTTCTCGTGGAAGCCTTTCTGGTCCTCAAGAGAGACGAGGCAAAACGGCTGAAGAACGGCCATATCGACCAGATCCGGGACTATTATCTGCCCTTCCTCTGATCCGCTGTGTGAAACCTTGAACGGCGTCAGGCTTCATATCCCATCTGCCTGCGGCCGAGCGCGTCGAGGTCCGACTGCGTGAAGCGGCCCTTGAACTCGACCTCGTAATCCTCGGCCGCGAAGTCCGGGCAGGACCTGCCGTTCTCGAAAGCGGGCCGCTGGCGGTCGAGAAAGCGCCGGTTCTTCTCGCAATCGGGTGCCGCGCCGATATACATCACATTGCTGTAGCCTTTGTTCCGGTTGTGGTCCTCGACACCGTGAATGACGTCGGGATGCCACCAGACCGTATCGCCGGGCCGAACCTCGGGAATGGGAACATAGGCGCGAAGCAGCTTGGCATGATGCGCCTCGCTGACAACCATGGCGCGTCCCGGGGCGGCACCGCACAGATCCTCGTCGGTGATGTCGTCCTGAAGCGCCCTGAGAAGCATCCATCCCATCGCGCGGCTGATCGGCACGAGGTTCAGGGTGCCATCGCCGGGTCCTTGTCGGCTCAGCGCCGTCCAGCCCTGATAGGTGCGGAACATCGAGCATACTGCCGGTGAGGGAATTTCCTGTGAGGTGGTGCGATAGGCGGCGTCGAACGGGTCGTAAGCGCCGACATCGCCGGAGAAGACGTGGCGGTAGACATTGCGGTAGCCGGGGTCGATCCAGCGTTCCACGGAACCGCCATCCACATGCGGGCTGAGGCCGAGCGTCTTGTCGCCCGGCTCGCGCTGGCGAAGCCTGTCGGCATAGAGGCATTCGAGATCGGGGTCGAATTCGGCCCCGTTCTGTGAGTTGAATTTCCAGAGGCGGTTCAGCCAGGAGCGGACCTTGGCAAGTTCCTGAGATGTCCGCGCCTCCATCTGCGGGCGTGACCAGTAGAGGCCGAAGATCTGCGGCTTGCCGCTGGCGAGTTCGGAAAAATATTTGTCCATGCCGGCCTTTTCGGCCTGTTTCTCGAAATAGCCGTTGTCGCGGACATAGGACATCAGCGTGTCGTTCCAGCCATTGACCCGGTCCTCGGAAAAGACGTTGCGGACAATCACGCAGCCGCGGCGGCGCACCAGGTCGTGAAAGGCTTCGTCCTGCGTGTCCAGTTCGGCAAGACTGGTGACCGGGATGGGCGAACCGCCGTCGGCGACGATCTGCTCGATCTCGGCGATCTGTTCGTCAATCAGGGAATCCAGTGCGGCGAACCCTTGCTTCAGGTCGCCGCCGGCGCTGCGAATCTGGTTTTTGGCCTGCCTGATTTCAGTCTCGATGTCATCAACATTGATCGTCATGGCCGGTGTGTTCCTTCCTGTCCCCTGTTGCCCGGTGCATGCCCGGGGCACCGGGAAAATTTTAGACCAACGCGGTGCCGAGCGTCCAGTTCAGGGGCGTGGCCCGGCAATGCGCAGGCAATGGACAATCGCGGCCATGTCGGGCAACGTCAGAACACTGCGTCATTCAAGATTATCAACCCGCGGACACCACACATGACACGCCAATTCGATCTTCCCGTCCCCCGCGATCTGGTGGGCGACAATGCCCCGTCTGTTCTGCCGGGGGACGACCCGGCCATTCTGGGGCACGCCACCCTGGGTCCGACCGACCCGGTGGAGGTGCGGACCTTCCAGAGCTTCACGCTGACCTATACTGTCGGGTCGCTCGGACTGGACGACACCGGCGGCATCCGCATCGCCTGGCGGCGGATCGGCGACAGCGGGCTGATGCAGACACAGAATCCGGCGGCGCCGAACTATGTCAGCGCACAGAGCAATGGCGAGGGACGGCTGTCGCTGGATTACAGTCGTCGCGGCGGGCAGCGCCCGTGGGGCGAAATCCTGACCATCACCCAGCATGGCGGCTATCTCCGCCCGGGCGAGACCATCACCATCCGCGTTGGTGACCGGCGCGGCGGCAGTCCCGGATTGCTGATGCAGACATTCGCCGAGGCGGGGCGCGATTTTGTCGTCATGGCCGATGTGCAGGCGACGGGCAATTTCTATCCGCTTCCCGATTGCCAGCTCTATGTGCCGATCATCCCCGGGCCGCCCGCCGTCTGGAAGGCCGTGACCGCCACCCGGCGGCGGCCGGGAGAGGCGTTCTTCCTTGGCATCAAGGCCGAGGACAAATGGGGAAACCCGGCCATTCCGGCGGCCTGCCGGGTCGGGATCACGGCAAGCATGCCGGTATCGGGCCTGCCCGCGCATGTTGAGTTCGACGGCACGTCGAAGACGGTGATGGTCGAGGGCCTGTCCTGTGACGCGCCGGGAATGGTCAGCTTCACGCTTTCACCCGACGACGGCAATGAGTTCGCCGCCGGGCCACTGGTCATCGCCGAGGGGCCGCGTGCCGGTTTCTGGGGCGACCTGCACGGGCAGAGCGGCGAGACGATCGGCATCGGCCGGATCGAGGATTATATGAATTTTGCCCGCAACCGCGCCTTTCTCGACGCGGTATGTCACCAGGGCAATGATTTCCAGATCAAACGCAAATTCTGGGATCATCTGAACGCGGTGACAGCAGAGTGGGACGAGCCGGGGCGTTTCACCGCCTTTCCGGGCTATGAATGGTCAGGCAACACGGCTGTGGGCGGCGACCGCAATGTGATCTATGCCAATGAGGGCTGTATGCTGCGGCGATGCTCGCACGCGCTGCTGGAACAGCGGGACGAGCTGGAGAATGACGCCAACACAATCTCCGATCTTTATGAAGCGCTTCGCAAGAGCGGCGAGGATACGGTGATTTTCGCCCATGTTGGCGGGCGCTATGCGAATATCGAGATAGACCATGATGCCGATCTGGAGACGGCTGTCGAAATCCATTCCGACTGGGGAACCTTCGAATGGATGGCGACTGACAGTTTCCGCCTTGGCCGCCGCATCGGCATTGTCGCCAACAGCGATGGCCACAAAGGGCGCCCGGGCGCGAGCTATCCGGGAAGTTCGGATTTCGGGGCCTATGGCGGGTTGACCTGTTTCCTCGCCGCCGAGAACACGCGCTCGGCCCTGTTCGAGGCGATGCGTGCGCGGCATCACTACGCCACCACCGGATGCCGCCTGTATCTGGATGTGGCGGCAGATACGGCGGACGGCACGAAGATGATGGGTGACATCGCCGCTGCCGGCGCGGCAGAGGTTCCGGTTCGGGTGACGGCGCATGCCGGGTCGGGGATCGAGACCATCGAGATTCGCAACGGCGCCGAGGTGATCGAGACAATGCGCAGTCACGATGCTGCTTCGCTTGGGCGGCGAGTTCGCGTTGCCTGGTCGGGTGCCGAATACCGGGGGCGGGGGCGTAACACGCGCTGGCGCGGGGTGATTGATGTTGATGGTGCCCAAATCCTGTCGAGCACACCGATCAACCGCTGGAACCCTGAGGGGCTGCTGGAAGAGCGCGGCCGGGCCCAGATGGCGTTTGAGGCGGTGACCACCGGCAATTTTGGTGGTGTCGACCTGTATCTTGATTCCGTTGACGCGGACCTGACCATCCGCACAAACCTGGGTGATCTAGCCGTGAAGATTCCCGATCTGGGCGTGGAGCCGGTTACGCTGGATTGCGGCGGTCTTGAGAGGAAGCTCACTGTGACGCGCCTTCCCGACGCAGGCCTAGAACCCTCGATGTCGTTCGAGGGCGAGGTGGCCATGACATCGGGTCAGGACAACCCGGTCTGGGTGTGTGTGACGATGGAAGACGGGCATCAGGCCTGGTCGTCACCGATCTATCTCACCGCCTGACCGGCCGCGAGACTTCAGGCTGCGAGGCCGAGGATTGCCCGTGCTTCCGCCGTTGTTGCCACCGGACGCTCATATTGCTCGCATAGCTCGACCACCCGCTCAACCAGGGCCGCGTTGGATGGGGCAAGGGTGTCGCGATTCATCCGGATATTGTCCTCAAGACCTGTCCGTGCATGGCCGCCTGCGGCAACACACCATTCATTGACCTCGATCTGATGTCTGGCGATCCCGGCCGCGCACCATTCGCTGTCGGGTAGAAGCCGTTTCATCGTGTGGAGATAGAAATCGAACACTTCGCGGTCGACCGGCATGGCGTTTTTCACTCCCATGACAAACTGGACATATGCGGGGCCCTTCAGGCGCCCGTCCTCCTGCATCTTTGCAGCCTGAAAAATATGCGACAGATCGAAAGCCTCGATCTCGGGCTTGATATCATAGGTGATCATCTCTGACGCCAGCCAGTCGACGAGATCGGGCGGGTTTTCATAGACGCGTGTTGGGAAGTTGTTCGACCCCACGGTCAGTGACGCCATATCGGGCCGCAGTGGTAGCATGCCGCCGCGTTCCGGTCCTGCGCCCGAGCGCCCGCCGGTAGAAAACTGGATGATCATGCCGGGGCAGTGTTTCTCCAGCCCCTCCTTCAGCCGTGCGAATTTTTCGGGATCACTGCTTGTCGTCTGGTCGTCATTGCGGACATGCGCATGGCAAATCGTGGCGCCCGCCTCGAAGGCGGCTTGCGTGCTCTCAACCTGCTCATCAACGGTGATTGGAACGGCAGGATTGTCTTCTTTGCGCGGTACCGAACCGGTGATGGCGACACAGATGATGCAGGGCTTCGACATGGACCTATCCTTTTGGCGCTAGGACGAAATCGAACTCGACATCCCAGTAATGGTCGCCTTCGAACCCGACTTCGGCAATGCGGGCCGGATCATCGACCCGGTTGAAGTCAGCAATCAGGCTTTTCTTGACGCCGAATACCGCGTCGCTGTCGATATAGGGGTCATCGGGGTCAAAGATATGCGTCGTGACCTCGTCAAATCCGTCCTTGGACACGATGTAATGAAGATGGGCAGGCCGGTTCCCGTGGCGGCCTAGATCGTCGAGCAGCTTGCCGACGGGTCCATCGGTTGGCACCGAATAGAATTTTGGGCGGACCGCCCTGAACCAGTAGCTGCCGTCGGCCCCGGTCCGGAACACGCCGCGAAGGTTGAAATCAGGCTGGATGCCTTT
>ENA-OSEY01000332-OSEY01000332.1-marine-metagenome-genome-assembly--contig:-NODE-332-length-34773-cov-6.816031_pt1 | contig 34773 bp, 38 predicted proteins | sample MGYA00248465_ERZ534230 | MGnify/ENA primary metagenome ERZ534230 (study PRJEB26409, sample SAMN06344110) | marine metagenome | isolation source: Sea water from surface | place: Atlantic Ocean:Southern... | reverse complement strand
AGCTGGATCATCTGAAACACATACTCTTACAGGTCAAAATTCAGGTTCTTCAGAAACACACTCTTTTAATGGTGCTTATGCTGGTGAAAATGAAACACATACTTTCACCAATGAATATGCTGGTCCATCAGAAAACCACAGTTTTAAGAGTACTCAATATGCTGGACACAATACCCCAGCTCAAACATTCCAGGGGAGGACAGCTACTGCTACTCCGGTTATGGGTGAAGATGATGTCCCTGATCCAGTTTATTATAATGATATTACCCAAGATTATGAAAGAGCAGCCTTAATAGTTGGTACTGTGACATTGGAAAGTCCTAAGGTTATCAGAATTGCATCTGATAAACCAACTGAAAAGACTGGATTTTTTGGTACTGCCTATAATTACACAGATGCTGAGGGAAATGCATCGGGAAATACTAATCTCGCGACATTATCACCAACCAAAACAGTAAATGATGTTGACATATCTACCATAACAAGTGCTAGAAAATCTTTAGACTATATTGATGCAGGTATCGACAGATTTGTTAAAGTAGGTAATGAAATTTCTGTTAATGCTTCTAGAATAAGCAGTGCTATTACAAGTACTTTAAATAATTTAATTAATGCAGAAGGAGAATTTAGTAGTTTATTATCAACAGATTATGCGATTGAAACTACTACTTTTACTGTAAGTTCTATGATCAAAGAAACCTCCTTGGCACTTTTAGCGCAAGCTAATGCACCTAAAAAAGCTGTAAATACCCTAATCTCAAATGTAATGGAAAATCAATGGGACCCTACATTCTTTTTAGTACAAGGTGGTGGTTACAGGTATAGAAATATTTAATCGTATTTTTTAAATTAAGTCATTTTTCTAATATTAAAAATTGTTTATTATTGACACAAAGTTATAGTTTAAATAACTTCCAAATAAATTTATATGGAGGTTTATATGTCTAAAGTACTGCAGGTTGTCATTTATAAATCTATCTCTGACGAAGAAAAACTTTCCGCTTATGCAGAATTAGCCGGACCAGCAATGAAAGCTGCAGGCGCTAAATTTTTAGCTAGGGGAATACCAGTTGCTGTTAGAGAGGAGGGAAAAAAAACTAGAACTGTAGTTGTTGAATGGGAAAGTATTGAAGCTGCTAATGCAGGATATAACAGTGATGGATATCAAGAGGCTCTTAAAAAACTTGATGGAAGTGCAGTACGAGAATTTAGATACGTCGAAATGGTTTAAATCTATAAATTAATTTATTTTATTAAAACTTCTCCTTCAATTTCGATTGCTAAGTTCATAGGTAATCCGGCTACTCCAATTGCGGATCTGGAATGTCTACCAACATCTGGACCAAATACCTCTAATACAAGTTCACTAAAACCATTTAAAACGATGTGTTGTTCATCATATCCAGGAGCTGAATTAACCATTCCAAATACCCTTACCCAACTTGTAATTCTAGAAAGATCCCCAATTTCCTGTTTCAAATTTGCAAAAATAGATAACCCAATTTCTTTAGATGCTAGTTTTGCTTCCTCTGTTGTCAAATCAGTGCCAACCTGACCATATGGACCGTTAATAGATCCGTCATTGGCTTGTCTAGGATGTCCTGATATTAAAGCTCGATTTCCTCTTAAATTTATAAAGCTAAAAGGGAGTTCAAGATTAGGGGGTAATTTTATTGGGTCTGGAAGTTTTAATCCAAGCTCAATTATTTTTTTCTCTGGATCGTTCATTTTTAACTCCTTTATTGTTCAATTCTAAATATTTTTTTTAATAAATAAAATTATATGACTTTTTTTATTTGATTTAAGTATTATTTGAGAATCTAAACTTAATTATCCACAATAATGATCATTTCATACCCTAAACGTTCAATTTTATCTCTTTTTTTCTTACTCTTATTACTTCTTAGCCTGTTAAATTTATCAAAATTAGATCAAGAGATTTCAATAAAAAAGCAGACAATTAACGAAACACCAGTCACGATTTTTGAACCAAAAAAAGACAAAATAGATAATATTTTGGTTTTTGTTGCTCACGGATTTGCAGGATCCTCAAGTTTTATGAAGTCAATAGCGATTTCTTTAGCAAATACAGGTTACAAAACCATAACTTATGATTTCTTAGGACATGGAAGACATTCAAAACCATATTCTGGAAGTATAACTAATGAAAATGGGGCTACGCAATTATTTGTTGAACAAACATCAGATCTTATAGATTATTTTTTAAATAAAAAGGAACAGGATGAACTTATCATCATAGGTCACTCAATGGCTTCAGATATTATATTTAGAGTAGCTAATACTAATGATAAATTTATTGGGTCTATTGGAGTGTCAAACTATACTGACCAAATAAAAAAAAATGAACCTAATAATGTGCTTATTATAAATGGCGTGTGGGAAAAACATTTAAGGAATAAAGCTCTTAATATACTTGAATCAATTGGTATAACTAATCCTCAAGAAAACATTTTATATGGCTCTTTTAGTGATGGATCTGCTCGCAAAGTTTTATCCATAAAAAATGCAGATCATGTTGGTATTTTATACTCAGAGAATTCCCAATTATCAATAAATGATTGGGTTAATAAAATTATGGGAAATCAATATAATATCAAAACTAATAATCTAGGTATTTGGGCTGCTCTCTTATTTATATCAGTTGTAGGTTTATTTTTTTTGATCGTGTCATTTTTTAAAAAACAATATTTCAATAAAATTGAAGTAAGTGTTTTTAGATGTATATTAGGTAATATTTTTGCAGCAGTAATCACTCCTGCATTAGTATATTTTTTTTCAATTAATTTTACAGAATACCCAGCTCATTCTTATCTCATAAACCATCTATTTTTATATGCAATTCTAGTAATTATTATAAATAAAATTCCTTTAAATTTGTCATCACTCAGTGATTTTAAATTACAGGACTTTACATTTTTATTTTGTTTTTTTGCTTTTATAATTGGAAGTATTCTTGATAATTATGTAAGCACTTTTTATTTGACACATTCACGTATTGAATTATTTTTCCCACTTATTATAGGTTGTATTCCTATTTGTTTTTTGATTGATAGCTATTACACAAATAAAAGATTTATTCTTTTAAAATCATTAATTACAAAATCATTTTTAATTATTAGTTTATCATTTGCAATCTATTTCAAATTTGATGAATTATTTCTTTTGGGATATGCGATTATTTTATTGATTGCATTTTGGGTGGTTTATGGTTTTTTAAGTCACTATCTAATGAAAAGAATAGGCTCTTTTTTGTCTATTTCTTTCGCCAATGGATTTACTTTGGCTTGGACGTTAGCAATTGCTTTACCTATGTATATCGCTTAAATAAGTTATATGTAAGATTTTGTTTTCTGCTTATCCAGTAAATATATTGAAAATTAGTTAAAGGTTTATTTTCATATTTAATTTTAGTTGATCAATTATACTAAATATCAAATTTAATTCTTTTAGTAAATTTTTACTGTCATCAATAAAATCTTCAGGCTCATAAATTGAACCTGGTTCAAACATATTTTTTTTAATCGGTATCATCATAAATAATTCTTTATCATAGAAACAACACTCAATTGACTTACTACCGAATGATGAAGTCAGTTCCAATAATCTCTCCATAAAAGTTACAGTTAATAGATATCTTGCTTCTACTTGGTCGTCAGAATAAACTTCAAACATTTTTTCAAAGTGAGGGTCTTCAAGTTTAACATTTTTTAAAGATGAAAATTTTTTTGTAAACCAATTTCCAATAACCCCACTATCTTTTCTGACAACTGTCTTACCTTTAAATTTTTTGTTCATACTTAAGGTAATCATAATACCTTTAAAAACAGTTTTATAATAACTACGGTCTTTTGTTCTTACTCTTTTTTCTAATTCTGTTTCAAATAAATCAATGGTAACTCCTTTATATGTACCATACATGTGATCTTCACTTGTTTCTCTTTGATAATTGGGAATTAGACCACTATATTCATAAGAACCTGCACTTTTTTGGGTTTCATGATTATATTGAAATTCGCCAAAAAAATTTAAAATATTTGGAAAAATTTCGGTTTTGATAGTTTGCTGATATAAATTCATTGAATTTGTAATAAAATAAGAAAGCAATCCATAAAAAAAAATTAATATGCAAAATACAATTTCAAAGGAATTCTCTCCAAAAATTGAATACCAATCTATATAAGGGATTACAAAAGGTATCAAAACCATAATTGGAACACAAATAAAAGCATTATTTCTAGCTTTTTTTAAGGCTAAAATTCTTTCTGTTTCAAATTTTATAACTTTTTCACTTAAATATTTTTTATAATGCTTGGAAAATCCTTTTTCATAAATTTCTGTTTCTTTAAAGCTATCACCCAGTTTTTTTGATTTTAAAAGATTTGGATCAAACAGTCTAAAGATTGAAAAAATAGAAATAATAATATTTATGAAGAATGACATTTTAAGTTAGTTAAAGGAATTTTTCTGCAGAAATTGGCTGTTTTGATGCCTCATCAGCTTCATAAAAAGGCATGATTTGAGCATTTGCATATTTCGCTAAAAAAGTCCCAGGGAAAATTTCTATGGAATTATTGAGTTGTGAGACTGCTGAATTATAAAAACGCCTTGCTGCAGCTATTTTTGCCTCAACTTCATTATAAGTTAATTGTGCTTGTATCATTGTTTCATTAGATTTTAGTTCAGGATATGCTTCTACGGAAATCATTACTTTTCCTAATTCTGAGCCAAGAGTTGCTGCTGCAGAAATATGATCTTTAATGGATGTTGGGTCAGTTTTATCATAAGATTGATTTTCTTTTGTCCTTAATTTTGTGACATTTTCAATTAAATCTTTTTCATGATTCATAAATTTTTTTGCAATAGTAAGCACATTAGGAATTAAGTTACTTCTATTTTTTAGCTGAACATCTATACCTGCCAATGCCTCAAAAACATTATTTTTATTTCTAATGATTCTTGCATATAGAAAATATAGTAAAATTAATAAGAGAAGAATTACTCCAAAAATAATTTCCATTTTTTTAACATCTTAATTTGTTATTTGAACACACTTTATATTTAAGATTTTTACTATACTACAAAAACTAATTTTGGAAAATAAATAACTACGTATTCGTTGATTTATAATTCCAGAAATGGTGAATTACTTTTTTTTATTTAATTTTTCAATTATTTTTATTCACAAAAATAAAAAAGTGATATCATATAGTTGTATAAAATTTACTAAAATTAATTTTTCCTGTAAGTTTTAAAAAATTATAAATTTTTATTGTTGAGTCATACAATAAATAAAATTAATAGTTGAGAAATGTATAAACAATTAGAAATTCTAGCATTATCAGTGCTTATCTTGATTTCAATTGTTATAAAAGCTGTTTCAGACGAAAATATAAAAGATCAATTTCCTACTAGTTTTTTATATTCAAAGCCTAGTGAATTTATTCCAAATATATGGTCAGCAATAGGTGCTACTGGTCCTCCAACCTATGAAAATACAGGTCATAACAATAATCTTTCTTTTATAACTTCAAATGAAGGTGTTGTTGTAATCAATGCTGGTGCATCTAGCAGTTTGGCTAAAGCTTTACATGACGAAATAAAAAAAATTACTAATAAACCAGTAATACTTGTAATCAATGAAAACGGGCAAGGACATGCAATGCTTGGGAATTCTTACTGGATAGACCAAGGAGTTCCCATACTAGCTCATGAAGATGCAATTAAAGAGTTTGAAGATAATGGGCCACAAATTTTGAATAGAATGATTGGCTATAATCGGGATAAAGCTGATGGTACTCGTTTAGCTTTGCCTACGATATCTTTTACTGATAAGTATGTTATTAATTTAGGAAACCTTGTCATAGAAGCCCTATACCTAGGACCAGCACATTCACCTGGAGATATTTCAGTTTGGATACCATCTAAAAAACTTGTTATTGCTGGTGATATGGCTTTTCATGAAAGATTATTACCTATTTTTTCACATACTAATACTAAAGAATGGATTGCTACCTGGGATAATGAATTTGAAAAATTAAATCCTATTTATGTGATTCCAGGACATGGTCATCCAACAAATATGGATCAAGTGAGAAAATATACAAGGAATTATTTAGTATATTTGAGGGGAAAAATAGGAACTTTTATAGAAAATGGCGGTGAATTAAAAGATGCCTATTATGTGGATCAAACCCCATTTTCTCATCTTCAAACTTTTAAGGAATTAGCAACCAGAAATGCAGGCAGAGTTTATGAGGAAATGGAATTTGAATAATTTATATCCTGCTATTCAACAGAGACCATTATTAGATATTTAGTTTCATACTAATGCATTCAATAAAAGGATTACATGTGAATAATTTCAACAGATTCAATTTAAAAGAATTAGAAGAAAAATTTGAAGAGTTTTCATTAACTTTAAGGAAAAAGAGTTATAAGGATCGCAAGATTATTCATGTCGGATTGGTCAATCAGCTTATAAATTTCTTTAAGTTAGAATATCCAAATTTAAATAGATTACCTTTAAAAGATTTACTTTCTTTTTTAATTGAAGTGGACATTAAAAATAAAGATTTATATCACACTGAGAATGAGACAAATAAAAAACCCAAATTTTCTAGAAAGAAAAAAGCAGATACTTTAATAGTAGCCGGTTTAGAAATTTTGGTAGAAAACGGTTATAACGAAAAAGACGCAATTTTTAAGGCAAAAACAATTATAAAACCAAAAAATGACATTTATTTTTATAAATTATTAAATCTTTACAGGTCAAATCTTGTAAATCCAAATATTAAAAAATTACTCAAAGAACTTAAAAATGAGGCAAAAAAAAGGGCTAATATAGAAGATGCAGCTACTATTTATTTTGAAAAAGCGTCTGAAAATCTAAAATAAATATTGAATTTTTTAGTTGAATTCTACCCTAAGCTTATCTTTCCCAACAATTATTTCAGCGTCTATTTTATTTTTAACCTTTTTTAGCCATTCTTTCCTTTGATTAAGTGTATTATCGTTTGGAATTAAATGATTAATAACGAGTTTTTTACATTTTGACAGTTTTGCTATTTTTAAAACTTCATCTATTGTGGTGTGAGAATTTTTTAAATGATTTCTAAGTTTTGAACTTAATCCAGTTTTTGTCACTATTTTGTCAATATATTCTGGGATCAAAGCTTCATGAACCAAAATATCGGTTTCATTAGAGAAAGAAGCTAAAGGTTTGAAATATTTAGTATCCCCAGAAAAAACTATTTCTTTTGACCCTATAAATTTATATGAGTAACAATCCTTGAGGGGAGGATGTGGAACTTTTAAAATTTTCACTTTTATTTTTCCAAGATTAAATGTTTTCTTCTTTATTGGAATAATTTTAACGATTTTCTTTAATTTAATTCTTCCCTCATTTTTTTCTCTATTTTTAATATCAAATTGCATTGATGATAAAAATTTTTTCCAATAATCTAAAAGGGCTTCTGGACCAAAGACTTTAATTTTTTTCTTAAGTCCTGCAGTCCAAGCAGTATGTATCAAAGGTCCCAATTCTAAATAATGATCAGAATGTAGATGTGTTATAAAGATATTTGATAACTCATTTAGATTAAAATTAATTTCTGTAAGAGATTTTGAAACTCCTAATCCAGCATCAACAAGTATTTTTTTTTTGTCCAAAATTAATAAAGAAGAAGAAGGCATAGAACCATTTGGCCTAATTGCTGGACCTCCCTTTGTTCCTAGGAGGATAAGCTCGTTCTTAATTGATTTTTTTAACATGATTTTTAACTTTATAGATGTTGAAGGAAAAAATTATTCAGAAATAACATTTTCCTGATTTAAGCATTTTGCTTGAACCGCAGTAATACCCTCATAAGTGAAAATAATATTATGAAAAAGTCCATTATCAAAAAGGATGGTTTGAGCAGGTTGGTATGAATAAAATTTATCTTTATTTATCCAATTAATTAAAATTTCTTCATCTGTTATATAACCAAGTTTTCCAAATGTAAGGGTATTTTTGCTTATTTCAAAATATATTTTACCTGGTAAAAATTGTTTTAACTCTCCCTTTTTGTCAATAGACAACACAACAGAGGTTTCGCATTCAAAAGATCTATTTTGTATTAATTCTGCATATGATTTCGTTAAAAAAAACAATATAAAAATTTTAAAAAAAAATAATTTGAACAAATAAATGATTTCCTTCTTATAATAATTAACTAGCAAGTGTATTTATATTTTTTGTCCATATGTTTTTATTTTGTATCATAGAACCCAACTCATTTGAAATTCCAATAAGATAATTACCTATTTTTTCACGGAATGTATCAGAAAAAGTACGTAATGGTCCGGTTGCACCTATGCTAAGGAAAATATTTGAGTTTTTTATAATTACCGGAGCTGCTACGGAACAAATTCCAATATCAATCTCCTCAATACATTCAGCATACCCTTTTGCTCTAATTTTTTTGAATTCTGATTTTAAAAGAGACGGATTCACTCTTGTATTTCTGGTATAGGATTTTAATCGACTATGAATAATATTTAATTGAAAATTATCACTTGCATATGCTGCAATAACTTTTGCACAAGAGCATGCATGCATGGGTCTAAACCCATGACCAGGATGCAAAAAAGATATCTGGCTTTTAGATGGTGTTTCCACATAAATTATTTCGACACCTTGATCCCTTAGTCTTGAAAGAAAAAAGGTTACTCCATAATTATTAGCGGACTTTTGAAGTAAAGGCTTAGAAATAAATTTTACATCTATATCATGAAGATCTAGTCTGGCTATTTGTTTTAAACGCTCCCCTAAAATAAATCGATTTTTATCTTTTTTTTGTAATAAATCATTTTTAACTAAATCATTAATAAGTTTATAACAACTTGGCTTAGGTATATTAGTAATTTTATTTATATCAGATACAGTCAAACCAGCACCTGATTTAACAACAACTTCTAGTATTTTAAATAATTTGTCTAAGTACATCTATTTGGACATTATCATATTGTAATATTATATTTTTACATTATGATAAAATCTAATGATTTTCAATATGTTTAATTTTTAATGGTGTAATATGGAAAAAGAAATTTGTTGTGGGCCTGGATTTTCTTCTCCTTCTGAAGCTATGAAAGCTCCTAAGGAAAAAATTTTATATACAATAGCTATTTATACTGGAACGGGAATTCAAAAACCTGATTATTTAGCAACTATTGATTGTGATCCAAATAGTTTAGATTATGGCAAAGTCATTCACAGATTAGAAATGCCAGGAATAGGTGATGAATTGCATCATATGGGTTGGAATGCTTGTTCTTCTTGTCATGGAAAATCTGATATTGAAAGGCGATATTTAATTGTACCAGGTGTTAGAACTTCTAATTTACATATAGTTGACTGTAAAGATCAAAGAGCTCCAAAAATACATAAGATTATAAGTGGAGAAGAAATAAAAAAAATAACTAATTTATCTGCGCCGCATACTGTTCATTGTCTTGGTTCGCAAATAATTATTTCAATGTTAGGTGATGCTAAAGGCAATGCACCTGGTGGATACCTACAATTAGATGAGAATTTTGAAATAGTTGGTAGATGGGAAAATTCAATGGGAAATATTAAGTTTGGGTATGATTTTTGGTATCAACCCAGACATAATATCATGGTTAGTTCTGAATGGGCGGCTCCTAATACGTTTATGCCAGGTTTTGATTTAGAGGAAGTAGGACATTTAAAGTACGGAAGAGAAATTCATTTATGGGATTTTCAAAAAAAAGAACCTGTTGAGACTTTTTATTTAGGGGAAGACGGATTAATTCCACTCGAAGTTAGGTTTCATCATAATCCAGAAAGTTCACATGGTTTTGTAGGTGCTGCATTATCGGCAAATATTATCCATTGGTGGAAAAATGACTTTGGAAAATGGGAGTGGGAAAAAATCATTGATGTTGATAACGAACCTCATCCTGAGTGGCCAATTCCTATACCTGGAGTAATTTCTGTCATTTTACTTTCAATGGATGATAAATACCTTTATTTTTGTAACTGGCTCCATGGTGATGTAAGACAATATGATATTTCTGATCCTCATAAGCCAAAATTAACTGGACAAGTATGGTTGGGTGGTCTTTTAGGAAAAGCTCCAATAGTGAATGGACAGAAAATTACAGGTGGACCACAGATGATCCAGTTATCTTTAGATGGTAAAAGACTTTACATTACCACTTCTTTATTTTCTACATGGGATAATCAGTTTTATCCAGAGATAAGAGAAAATGGAGGCGTTTTACTAAAAATAAATTGTGATACTGAAAATGGTGGTATGAAAATTGATGAAAAATTTTTGGTGGATTTTGGTAAAGAGCCAAATGGTCCTGCGAGATGTCATGAAACACGTTATCCAGGAGGAGATTGTACTAGTGACATATGGTTGTGACAGATTTAATATTAAGAATAATAATGGATGAGGAAATTTAATGTCTAAAATTAATCATGAGGAAGCATATGATGAGAATTACATTGCTGACATATTAAAAAAAGTAAAAACCATAGCTATGGTTGGTGCTAGTAATGACAAAACGAAATTTTCATATGGCGTATTAAGAGTTTTACATGAAACAGGTTATAAAATGTTTCCAGTAAATCCTACATTAGCTGGATCAAACATTAGAGGATTAAAAGTATTCCCTAGTTTGAGTTCAATTGATGAAAAAATAGATATGGTACAAGTTTTCAGAAAAGCTGAGGATCTTCCTAGAGTAGCTATTGAGGCTGTTGAAATAGGAGCAAAGGTTCTTTGGGGTCAGATTGGTGTTAAACATCCTGAAGCAGCAAAAATTGCTGAGGAAGCTGGTTTAAAAGTAGTTATGAATAGGTGCCCCAAAATAGAGCTTTTTAGACCATTTTGGAAACCTAAACTTAATTTGAAAATATAATAATTATTCTAAAATAATCTTTTCTAAGGCAACTTTCATTTTATTTGGTATCTGAACAGACTTCCTTTTTTTTAAATCCATTGTGACAATAACTGCATTCGCTTCTGCCAATATTTTCTCTTTGTCTATATCTATTAACCAATGTGACCATGTGTAAGTTTTATTTTTAATATTTCTTAATCCGCTTAATAATTTTATACATGTTCCTGTTTTTACAAACTCATTAAAATAAAATTCATACTCAACTGCTGCTCCACCTATATTTGTCTTAGAAATAGAGTGATTACTCATCATTAACAAGTTTGGTACTGAAGCCGAGACAATTCCCATGTAATCTGCAGCATCTAAAGTGTCTGAATTATTGCTATCCTTATTTTTGGCTATTCCACAAAAAGTATTGAATATTTTTGGGTAATCAAGAAGTTTTTCATAACTTAATTTTAATTTATTAATATTAAGTAATCCTCTTATTTCAGCATAAGATGGAGCTATTTTAAACTTATTAGGATAATCCATTAGAAAATTCTCAAATTTATTTTTAATCATTTTTATTTGTTTTCTTATTTTGAATGATAATATAAAAGTAGAACTTATTTTCTTTGTTTCTAAATTTTCCATTTCTTGTAAAATCAGAATTTTATCGTTCTCAATTTTAGAAATATAAAAATTAATACTAAATGGTGCACCTAACCTTTGTTCATTTAAATATCTAATATTTACTTTTTCTAAAACAAACGACTCCTCTTTATTTGAATTATAAGAAATTAAATTATTAATTTTCAAATTAAGAATACATGAATCTAAACAATGTTTTAGGTAGTACTGTACATTCATGTGACCTAAATTATCAATTTCATGTAACTGAACTGAGTTTTTATAAATATTTGAATCAATCAAAAGTAAATTCCTAATGAAAAATTGATTTTAAAGATTAAATCACCTTCTAAACAAACCCAGTAATGTAGCTTTTTCAAAAGTTTTAAAATGTAATTGAAATGCAATTTGAGCAGCAGGTGTATCTTTGTGAGCATCTATCTTAGAATTTAACCCATATATTGTAAAAAAATATCGATGGGGGTGATCATTTTCAGGTGGACAAGGACCACCATAACCATAGGAACCAAAATCATTTTGAACTTGCAGTGATTTGGATAAGCATTCATCGTTTAAATCGCAATATTTCTTATCAATACCTACCAAAATCCAATGCCAAAATCCACATCCAGTTGGTGCATCTGGATCAAAAACAGTTATAGCTAATTCATCAACTTTTTCAGAAATATTTTCCCATCTTAGTTGTGGTCTTATATTAGATCCTGAACAGCCAAAACCATAATCACTACTAAGTGAAAATTTTTTATCTAAAAAATCACCATCTTTAAAATCTGAACTTAATAAAATCATTATTTTACCTATTAACTGAAAATACTTTAATTTAGTAGGATTTGGTATAAAATCAAAAGGATGATATTATTTTTGCAATTTAAATGCAAAATCTAAATTATAATTTTTAGAGAGTTTATAAAATGCCCCAAATTCCTCAAAAAAAGAGACATTTTAATGCTGAAGATACAATTTATACCATTGGTGATAAAGCAGAAAGTGTATACCTAATTCATAGTGGTAAAGTAAGTATCCTCTCAACACACGGTTTAGAAATAGGAACTTTAGCTGATGGAGAAATGTTTGGGGAAGTTGGACGAGTAATTGGCTCGCCAAGAACAGTAACTGCAAAAGCTAAAACTAGTTGTATTATTTATGAAATAGATTGGGAAATAGTACAAAAGAAATTGGCAGAGGCTGATCCGATTTTAGTAGCAATAATCAGAGGTTTGGCACTTCGTATAGGAGATGCTAACGATTTAACTGAAAAATATTGGAGAGAATTGAGTATTTATAAATCACTTGAAAACCTAGATAAAGATAATTGAGCTTTATTAATCTATTTCGGATAACAAGTAATTTTTTGTTTCAATTCTTCTTGATTTTTGCCAATAGACCGTCTTGTTTTGAAACCAATCAAACCATCTAATTCTCCCACATCTAGTCCTTTTTTAGTAAGAGAGTGCTGTAGTTCTAAAATTTTTTTATAATTTAGTTTAGTTGTTTTTATCCACTTACCTTTGAACAATTTCTTGCCTTCAATTAAATTTGCTAAAGTTGAAACATATAATGCATAAAAATCAGAAAAATTATACTTTTTTAATACATAGAAATTTTTAGTAACTAAGAATTTAGGGCCATACTCTCCTTTAGGCATTAATAATGACGTTTTTGTAGAATAAGGAAGATTTTTAAATGAATTTTTATCAACTGGTATGATACCGTAAGATTTCCAATCCATTAGGGATTTTTTGATATCTGGTCCTTCCAGGTAACAAGGGAATTCTTCTGTTTTAGTAACTTCAGTTCCCCATTTCAGATTTTTCTCCCAGCCAAATGAACTCAAAAAGTTTGCTATGGATGCTAATATATCAACCTCACTATCCCACAAATCAACTTTTCCATCATTGTCATAATCTACCCCATATTTTAAATAGTTTGATGGCATAAATTGAGGTTGTCCCATAGCTCCATATGAAGAACCTAAAATCTTATCAGTATCTATTTTTTTATTTGCAATTATAACAAGAATGCTTTTGAGTTCATCCATGAAGTATTTTTTTCTTTTTTCTTTATAAATATGGAAAACTATTGCTTTTAACGAAGAAAATGGTAGTTCTGCATTCCCAAAATCGCTTTCTACTGCCCAAATTGATAAAATAATACTTTTGGGAATTTCAAATTTTGTTTCTATTGTATTTAGCTCTGCTTCAAAGTATTCACTAAGTTTAATTGCTTTTTGTGATCTAATTAGTAATTTATTTATATCAAAATAATTTTCTGGATTAATAAAATCTTTATCATGAATCCTATTGATTATCTTATCAATTTTATAAAAGTCATTTTTTTTAAGTTTACTTTTGTTTATAATATTTTTAATAAATTTGGAGTTAAAATTATTACCAAAATTATCTATGAAAAAATTTTCTATCCATTTTTCATAATGTCGATAGTCTAATGATATTGCTGGTTTTGAAAAAATAAGGCATATAACTATGGAACTAATCAAATATCTTTTAATATTTTTTTTAAAATTACTAACTATCATTTATTTAATATAAATGGATTTTTTTTAAACTTATATAAAATCTTGCTCATTAAAGAATAAAAACAGAATAATGAAACCGCAAATTGGTATAACAATGGGTGATCCTGCAGGTGTTGGGCCCGAATTAATAGTTAAACTTTTACAAAATAAAAATTTTGATTTAAGTGATTTTATTATTTTTGGCTCATATAAAATTCTCAAAAACGAGCTAAATAAATACAAAATTAATATCCCTGTAAAAAAAATTACATCTGAAAAATTAATTGATTATAGTTCTAATACTATCAAACTTTTTGAAACAAGGGAAATTAACTTCAATTATAATATGGGAGAGATAAATCCTGATTGTGGAAAATTGGCTTATGAATCTATCTTAAATGCAATAGATTTCGCAAAAAAGGGTATTATAAAAGGGATAGTAACTGCACCTATTAATAAAGAATCTTTAAAATTAGCTTCAGTTGATTTAATAGGTCATACAGAAATCCTATCTCAGAAAACTAAATCTAAGAATGTTTTTATGCTTATGGTCAATGATGATATAAAAGTTATCTTGTGTACAATACACGTACCGTTGCTAAAAGCTATATTATCACTTAGTGAAAGCCTCATTTATGATACAATCAATGGTGCGAATAAAGCTTGTCAGCATTTTGGTATTAAAAGACCTAAAATTGGTGTTTCGGGATTAAACCCGCATGCAGGTGAAAACGGAACAATGGGTGAAGAAGAAGAAATTTTTATTAAGCCTGCAATCGCAACTGCTATAAATTCTGGATTAAATGTTCTTGGTCCAATTTCACCAGATGTTATTTATTCAATGGCTAGAGAAAAAAAAATTGATATTGTTGTTTCTCTTTATCATGATCAAGGCTTAATACCATTTAAATATTTAGGTATTGGTAATGGTGTAAATATCACCATAGGTTTACCTTTTGTTAGAACAAGTCCAGATCATGGTACAGCTTTTGATATCGCAGGAAAGGGTATTGCTAATCCAGAAAGCTTTTTCAGAGCAGTAAAGTATGCCCAAAAGATGATTGTCGGTGATATTTGAAATTTAGTTTAACGGTAAACTAAATTTTTGTTGTTAAAATATTTTATTTTTTTCTTGATATTTTGTGTTTGGTTTATCATTTATATAGAAATTTAATTTTCTAGAGGTGAGGTTTAATAATGAGCAAACAACCGTTTGAAGCAGATACAGGTCGCGTTTTAAATATTGTAATAAATTCTTTATATTCGGACAAAGATATATTTTTGAGAGAATTAATTTCAAACAGTTCTGATGCTATCGATAAACGTAGGTTTGAAAGATTATCTAATAAATCTTCTACAAACGAAAAAATTGATTATGAAATTAAGATTGATGTTTCCTCAAAAGAAAACACTATAAGTATTAGTGATGATGGCATTGGCATGGACAAGGATGATTTGGTCAATTCTTTAGGGACAATTGCTAAATCTGGTACGACGGAATTCCTAGCTAAATTAGAAGCAGCAAAGGATGAAGATAAATCCAAATCATTGAATCTAATAGGTCAATTTGGTGTTGGTTTTTATGCTGCCTTTATGGTTTCTGAAAGTGTTGAAGTAATATCAAAAAAAGATGGTTCAAGTAATGCATTTTCTTGGTCATCTGATGGTGTAACTGGGTTTGAAATAAAAGATTCTAGTCGTGATAATGTTGGGACAACCGTTAAGTTATACTTAAAAAAAAGTGAAAAAGATTATACTAAAAGAGAAAAATTAGTAGAGATCGTAAAAAAATACTCTGATCATATACAGTTTCCAATAATTTTCCTTGATGGTAAATCTAAAGATAAAGATACATTGAATGATGCTTCTGCTATTTGGATGAAGTCCAAAAGTGATATTACTGACGAACAATACAATGAATTCTTCTCACAATCTGGTGGTGGTTTTGGAAAACCTTTAATTACACTTCACAACAAAGCAGAAGGTATGATCAGTTATACAAGTCTTTTGTTTATTCCAGAAATGAAACCCTTTGATTTGTTTCATGTAGATAGATCACCAAAAGTAAAACTTTATGCAAATAGAGTTTTTATTACTGATACTTTAGATAACGTTCTTCCGAGATGGTTAAGATTTATGAATGGGGTATTAGATACTTCAGATTTAAATTTAAATGTCAGTAGGGAAATGTTACAGCATAGTCCAGCCCTTAAGAGGATTTCAAAAGCTCTTAAGAAGAAAATAATAAATGAATTAAAGAGATTAAAAGATAAAGACACAGACAAATTTAACAAATTCTGGAACGAATTTGGGGCTGTTTTTAAAGAAGGTATTTATGAAGATGCGGACCATAAGACAGACATTTTAAAACTTTCAAAATTTAAATCAAGTAATAGTAAAGATGAAATTTACCTTTCTGATTATGTTGAAGGCATGCATAAAAAACAGGAAAACATTTTCTACATTGCTGTAGATAATATAGATCAAGCAATGAATAGCCCACATCTTGAAGCATTTAAATCAAAAAAAATTGATGTTTTGTTTTTAACAGATCCCATAGATACATTTTGGCTTTCTACGCAGGATAACTATGACGGTAAGAAGTTTGTTTCCATCACTCAAGGATCTATTGACTTGTCAGATTTTAATGAAAAGAAAGATGATAAAAGCACCAAAGAAGATGTTTCAAAGAAATTTAAAGATTTAACGGAGGGTATTAAAAAGTCACTAGGAGATAATGTAACAGATGTAAAAATATCTGATAAATTAATTGATAGTGCTTGTTGTCTAGTTGCTCCAGATAGTGGGATGGATGTTCAAATGGAAAAAATTATGAAAATGCAAAATAAAGATTTTAAGGGAATGCCTAGGATTCTTGAGGTTAATCCTAATCATTCTTTGATGAATCATATGTCTAAAATTTTAAAATCAAACCAAAATGAATTTGATGATTTGTCAAAAATTTTACTTGATCAGGCAAGGTTATTGGAGGGTCATTTGCCAAATGATGTAAGTTTTTATTGTAAAAAAATTAATGAGCTTATTACATCAAAAGTTTAAGTTTTATAACATTTATAAAATCATAAACTCCACGCTTTTTTCAAGGCAGGTCTTGCAAGTAACCGTTTTATGTAAGATTCAAGAAATGGCTTATTGGAAAAATCAATTCCTAAATTTTTTGACATTATTACTGCATGGCCAGTCATCATATCAGCTGCAGAGAACTCACCTGTAAGAAAATTTTTATTTTCCATATTTTTTTCTACAACATCTAGCATTTTCGAAAGAAGTTTATTCGCTCTTGCTAGATTTACCTCATTTCTTTTTTCTGGAGGTAGAAAAATTGTTTCAACTACTATTATATTCATTTGTGGCATAATCATACCTTCTGCATAATGAAACCACTGTAAATAGGACGGAAATTCTTTACTATTTATTTCTGGAATAAATTGATTATTTCCATATTTACTAATGATATATTGAATGATAGCTCCAGATTCTGAAATTATTAATTCATTATCTTCTAGTGTTGGTACTCTTCCAAGTGGATTTAATTTTTTATAGCTCTCCTCCCTCATTTCTTTGTCGCCTAGTTTGTATTTTTTAATTGTGTAAGGTAAGTTTAATTCTTCTAATAACCAAGCCACTCTTACTGCTCTGCTATTTTGTGCATAGTGTAATAACATCTTTTATCTCTCCAGCTTTTTCACTTAATTTTACAAGGCCAAAACTTATTAAAAATATTCCATAAATGATCAATTGCATTACCTTTTTTTACCCTAGTATTTTTTTGAGAATAAATTTCTAGTGCTTTGATGATTTGATCAAACTTAACTCCTCTAGTATTTAATTTGTGTAGTTGGTCTGGAATTAAATCAAATTGACAATTATGATTAGCAATTTCTAAATATCCCCTTATAAAAAAATGGCATGCTTCTTTATTATGATTATTTGCCTTTGAGTTTGTATCAAATGAACAAACCTCTGTGAGGTAATTAAATTTTAAACTTTCTGCAGTGCTTGATGTTGAAATTAAATAAATAGAAAAAAAAGAAATTATTGTAATAAGCCCTAATTTATTGAAATAAAGGTATATTTTTTTAACCTTTAAAGTTTTTCAGTTTTTTCATTAACTGCTCGTCATCATTTTTAGGCTGAAAATATTTACCCATTACCTTCATTCTTTTCTTAAGGATATGTAATTTAGCAATTTGAACGTAATATTCTATTATATCATCAAGATTTTTTCTTGCTCTACCAGCTTCGGCTACCTCAATATACTCATTTTCTAAGCCAGCTTTTAGTCTTTGGCTAGAATTTGCTTTTACTCGAGTTAAGTTCGATACTGTACTTCTAGCTACTCGATCTAAATCATCTTCTATTCTTTCTAGATCTTCTAATGTAGGTGCTGGAACAATGATTGTTACACGCTGAAGCTCTATATCACTTGTAACATTTTTAAAGCCTGCCAACTTTATTTCCTCTACTACCAATGGTATTAATTCTCTACTATATACCATAAGATCAAGGGATCTTGGCTTTAAACCAGGTTCTACATTTGCTACATCAGTAATTCTTCTTGGCCTTTTATCAACCATAATTTTTAAACCAAATAATGCGTTTTTGTATGCATCTGAAGAACCTATTTGTTCTAAGTCAGTTCTTAGTTTTTCTATAGCAACTTTCATATTCTCATTCGCTTCTTGAGAATAAGAGTCAGTTAAATCTTCTTCGTTCATTAGTTAACCTGTTTAGAAATTAAATATCTTATAATTTATCATAAAATAGCTTTTTAGTCTACTTTCAAGATATAAATATGAAATATGGTTTTAATTATTAACTTTATTTTTACAAAATATGTTTTTATTATTAAAGACTAAAGTAAATATATCTTTTAAAAATGTTTGGATTAATAGGATACGCATTATTATCAATTATAACCACTTTAGTTTTAAGTCCTGTAATAAAGTTTGGAAAAGGATTTTCCTCATATCTTTGTGTATTTGGAATGGTATATTTGGTAGTTCTATTTATTTCTCCTTATACTCATTTTGAGCCAAATTGGTTTAAGTTTATAGGTTATTTTTTTGGTTTTTTATGCATTTTTATTTTTATATATTTAGTTTGGAAAAAAATGAAAAAGCAACAGCAGTTAGCTGATATTATGGAAGAAAATGAGCAAAATTAATTTTTTATTTTTTTGGCATTAATTCAATTTTATTTTCTAATAAAAATTTTTTGAACATCAATACATCTGGATCTAGATTTGTTTCTTGCAAATTTATAAGAAACCATTGCCTTATTATAGGTAAATTTGCCAAATTTATAGCTTTAATATTTCCTTCATTAAGTTCATTTAGCGCTGTAGATGCCGAAATCATTGCAATTCCTAACCCCGCTAAAACACCCTGTTTAATAGCTTCATTGGATGAAAACTCTTTTTTATCATATTGTCTTCCTTTACCTATTGTATCGAGGAAACGTTCCAATAAAATTCTAGTCCCAGATCCTTCTTCTCTTACTAGGAATGTTTCTTTACTTAAAATTTTATATATTTGTTCATTTTTAAGAGTTTTATAATTTTTCAATGAATCGAGAATTTTATGATCCTTTTTGGTTATAATGATATGAGGGTTATCACCTAAAATTTCAGCTTTAACTTTAGGTACTATCGGTGGTCTGCCGGTTATTGCTAAATCTACATTTCCTTCTCTTAAGGATTTTATAATCTCATTACGGTTTCCAATTACTAAATCAATTAATAAGTCGGGAAATTCATTCTGAGCTTTAGCTATAATCCATGGGCAAAAGTATTGAGCTGTAGTAACAGCCCCAAGCTTCACATACCCAGTTTTACCAATTTTCAATTGTTCTATTCTTTGAAAGCTTCTTGAGATTTGATTGTCTATTTGTTTATGAAGTTTAAGTAACTCATATCCAACATTTGATATTTTTATAAAACCGTTAGGTCCTCTTTCAAGTATTTTAACGTTCAGGTATTCTTCTAACTGATTTAATTGAATTGTAATTGCTGGAGGAGACAAATTCAGAAGATTAGCAGCATTTGCTAGTGATCCTGCTTCTGAAATAGCATTTAATGTTCTCAAATGTTTTATTGAAATAAGTTTTTTCCAGTCCATTAAATAATTTTTAACAGATATTAATAATAATTCAATTCTATTAAATAAAAAAATATATTAACAGAATTAATTATTATGAGAGAATCAAAAATGACATATTCTTTTAGCAACTTTGATATTTTACCAAAAGATTTGGATTTAGATCTTGTTGAAACAGTTGATAAAATTGCTAAAGTAGCTTGTCATCTTTCTTACCTAATTTCTATCGGATCTCTATCCTCTATCAGTTTAAATCAAGAAACTTCCACAAATTCTGATGGGGACAAACAAAAAGCATTAGATGTATATGCAGATGAAGCTTATTTAGCTGAAATCAAAAATTCACCAGTAAAATTTTATGCTTCTGAAGAACAAGACAAAGTAATTGACCTTGAAAGTGATGGAAGATTAGCACTAGCAATAGATCCATTAGATGGTTCATCAAATATAGATACGAATGTATCAATAGGTTCAATTTTCTCAATACGTAGGATTTCGGAAAAGCAAACTCTAGATACAAAAAATATATTTTTGGCTGCTGGATCGGAACAAATTGCTGCTGGTTATATAATTTTTGGTCCTCAAACTATGTTTGTTGTAACGTTTGGTAATGGAGTAAAGTCATATATACTAGATAGAAATAAAAATTTATTTATTGATGCAAAAATAGAAACTTCTATACCTGCAGATACTAGAGAGTATGCTGTCAACGCTTCCAATGCCAGGCATTGGGAAAAAAGAATGAAAAATTATATTGATGATAGTATAGCAGGAAAGTCTGGCCCAAGAGGAATTGATTTTAATATGAGATGGGTGGCATCTCTGGTTGCTGAAACTCATAGAATTTTATCCAGGGGCGGTATTTTTATTTATCCGGCAGATTCAAGAAAAGGATATGAAAAAGGAAGATTAAGAATGGTTTATGAATGTGCCCCTATTGCTTTTTTAATTGAACAAGCTGGGGGCGCAGCAACTGACAGTTTCAATAGAATTCTAGATTTAGAAGTTGATGAACTTCATCAAAGAACACCTTTTGCTTTTGGCTCAAAAAATGAGATCGCAAGATTGCAAGCTTACAATGATCTACCTGAGGCTGAAGTTTCACCATTATTTGGCAAACGTGGATTATTTAGTAATTAATTAGTGGATTTTTATGAGTACAAAACATCCTATCATTTCAGTAGTTGGTTCATCTGGAGCAGGAACTTCAACAGTAAAAGATACTTTTGAAAAGATTTTTTTAAGAGAAAATGTGTCAGCTGCAATGATTGAAGGAGATGCATTTCACAAATTTAATAGAACTGAAATGAAAGCAGAATTAGAACGAAGATATTCTCTTGGAGATCAAACATTTTCTCATTTTTCTTATGATGCAAATTTATTAGAGGAATTAGAAAAAACTTTTAAAAATTATGGTGAAACAGGTACTGCAAAAACGCGTACTTATGTTCATAATTCTGATGAAAGTAAACTTTATAATGTTCCCGCTGGTGAATTTACCGATTGGCGTGATTTACCTTATGATACTGACCTTCTTTTTTATGAAGGTTTACATGGTGCGGCTAAATTTGAAAATATCAATATTCCCAAATATACTGATTTAAAGATTGGAGTTGTTCCTGTAATAAATTTAGAATGGATACAAAAGATCCATAGAGATACTGACGCAAGAGGTTATACTACTGAAGCTGTTACTGATACTATTCTCAGAAGGATGCATGACTATGTACATTGCATTTGCCCTCAATTTACTGAAACTGACATAAATTTTCAAAGGGTTCCTGTTGTCGATACTTCGAATCCATTTATTGCAAGGTGGATACCTACTGCTGATGAAAGTATTGTTGTTATTAGATTTAGAGATCCTCATGGCATTGATTTCCCTTATTTAGTTTCCATGATACATGATAGTTGGATGAGTAGAGCTAACTCCATTGTTATTCCTGGAGGTAAATTGGATCTTGCAATGCAACTTATTCTTACTCCCTTAATAAAAAGATTAATAGAAAGATCAAAAAAATCGGGTTAATAATTTTGTATAATTTATTGGTAATTTAGGAGAATTCTATGGCTTTAATAACTCTACGCCAACTTTTGGATCATGCTGCTGAATATTCTTATGCTGTTCCTGCTTTTAATATTAATAATATGGAGCAAGGTTTATCAATTTTAAGAGCGGCTAATACTGTTGATGCACCTGTAATAATTCAAGCTAGTAGAGGTGCTAGATCATATGCTGGTGATATTATGTTAAGTCATATGGTTAAAGCACTTTCTGAGATGTATCCTTCTATACCTATATGTATGCATCAGGACCATGGAAATAATGAATCAACTTGTTTTTCTGCTATCAAATATGGATTTACTTCAGTAATGATGGATGGTTCATTAATGTCTGATATGAAGACACCTTCAACCTATCAATACAATGTTGAAATTACATCTAAAGTAACTGAAACAGCCCATAATGTAGGTGCTTCTGTAGAAGGGGAGTTAGGAGTGTTAGGTAGTTTAGAAACCGGTGAGGCTGGTGAAGAAGACGGATCGGGTGCTGAAGGTAAACTCAATCATGATCAATTGCTTACAGATCCAGACCAGGCTGCAGATTTTGTATCAAAAACAAAGGTTGACGCTTTGGCTATTGCTTGTGGAACAAGTCATGGAGCATATAAATTTAGCAGAAAACCAGACGGTGATATCTTAGCAATGAATGTCATAGAAGAAATTCATTCAAAAATACCAGATACTCATTTAGTTATGCATGGTTCATCTTCTGTCCCGCAGTATTTACAGGACTTGATAAATCAAAATGGGGGAGAAATGCCTCAAACTTATGGTGTTCCAGTAGAAGAAATTGAAAGAGGTATAAAATCGGGTGTTCGAAAGGTAAATATTGATACAGATTGCAGAATGGCCATGACAGGTCAATTTAGAAAAATAGCAAGTGAAACTCCAAAAGAATTTGATCCAAGAAAATTCCTAATACCGGCAATGAAAGAAATGGAGAATTTATGTAAAGATCGTTTTGAACGATTTGGTACAAGTGGAAATGCTTCTAAAATTACTATAAAGTCAATGGATGAAATGGCTAAACAGTATAATTCTGGGGAGTTGAATCCCAAAACTTATAACTAATCATAATATTAACTACTGTAGGAGAAAAATAATGCCAGATGGATCTGAAAAGCTAACAGGAAAAGCAAGATATTCAGCAGGAGTTCTTGAATATAAAAAAATGGGTTACTGGGAGCCTGACTATGAACCAAAAGACACTGATATAATATCTTTATTTAGAATTACACCTCAAGATGGAGTTGATCCTATAGAGGCAGCAGCTGCAGTAGCAGGTGAAAGTTCTACAGCCACATGGACAGTCGTGTGGACTGATAGATTAACTGCATGTGAGAAATATAGAGCTAAAGCATATAGGGTAGATCCAGTACCAAACTCACCTGGTCAATATTTCGCATACATAGCTTATGACTTAGATCTTTTTGAGCCAGGTTCAATAGCAAATCTTACGGCTTCTATCATTGGAAATGTGTTTGGTTTTAAACCGTTGAAAGCCCTTAGATTAGAAGATATGAGGCTACCTGTAGCTTATATAAAAACATATAATGGCCCTGCTACTGGAATAGTGGTAGAGAGAGAAAGATTAAATTGTTTTGGTAGACCTTTATTGGGTGCAACTGTGAAACCAAAGCTTGGTTTATCAGGAAGGAATTATGGTAGAGTTGTTTATGAAGCTTTAAAAGGTGGATTAGATTTTACAAAAGATGATGAAAATATAAACTCACAACCATTTATGCACTGGCGCGATAGATTTCTGTATTGTATGGAAGCTGTTAATAGAGCATCTGCAGCTACCGGCGAAGTTAAAGGTACATATTTAAATGTTACTGCAGGAACTATGGAAGAAATGTACAAAAGAGCAGAATTTGCTAAGGATTTAGGTTCTGTAATAATTATGATTGATCTTGTTATTGGGTATACAGCTATTCAATCAATGGCTAATTGGGCAAGAGATAATGATATGATTTTACATTTACATAGAGCTGGTCATTCAACTTATACAAGACAAAGGACACATGGAGTTTCCTTTAGAGTTATAGCCAAGTGGATGCGTTTGGCTGGTGTTGATCATATTCATGCTGGTACTGTTGTAGGAAAACTTGAAGGAGATCCGGCAACTACAAAAGGATTTTATGATATTATGAGAGAGGAGTATAATCCTCAGTCTTTGGAAACGGGAATTTTCTTTGATCAACATTGGGCTTCTTTAAATAAGATGATGCCAGTTGCATCAGGTGGCATCCATGCAGGTCAAATGCACCAACTTATACACTACCTAGGAGAGGATGTTGTATTACAATTTGGTGGAGGGACAATTGGTCACCCACAAGGAATACAAGCAGGTGCTGAAGCAAATAGAGTAGCCTTAGAAGCTATGATTTTTGCAAGAAATGCAGGAGACGATTATTTGCAAAATGGTCCTGAAATTCTTGCTAGAGCAGCAAAAAATTGTACACCGTTAAAACAAGCTTTAGACGTTTGGAAAGGAGTTACATTTAATTATGAATCTACTGATGCTCCTGATTTTGTCGTAACACCAACTACATCTTAAGGAGAATAAATTATGAAATTAAGACAAGGAACATTTTCTTTTTTACCTGATCTGACTGATGCTGAAATACACACTCAAGTACAATATTGTATAGATAATGGTTGGGCAGTAAGCGTTGAATATACAGATGATCCACATCCAAGAAATACTTATTGGGAAATGTGGGGACATCCAATGTTTGATAATCCAGATGCTGCAGCTGTTGTTTTTGAAGTGAATGAGTGTAGAAAACAATTTGGTGATTATTATATCAGAGTTATTGCATTTGATTCTTCCCATGGCTGGGAAAGTATTAAATTATCATTTATAGTTAACAGGCCAAAAGATGAACCAGGCTTTCATGTTTCAAGAGAGGAAGTCAAGGGAAGATCTATGAGGTATTCAATCAAATCGTATGCTACAGATAAACCTGAGGGTAGACGATATTAATAAAAATAATCGTATATTATAAGGTAAATAAAATTGACAAAAGATAGTATACTCGAAGAAAAAAAAATCGTTAATAAAATTGATCTCCACGCTGAATTAATTGAAACTGGCGTGGAGCAAGTTTTAATTGATTTAGACAAAAGTTTAATTGGTTTAGAACCGGTAAAAACTAGAATAAGAGAAACTGCAGCACTTTTGCTAGTAGAAAAAGCAAGAGAGAAACTTGGTTTAGCTCATGAAACTCCAACCTTACACATGAGTTTTTCAGGAAATCCTGGAACTGGTAAAACTACTGTAGCACTCAGAATGGCTGAATTATTACACAAACTTGGCTATGTTAGAAAAGGCCACCTGGTTACTGTTACAAGAGATGATTTAGTGGGCCAATATATAGGCCATACAGCACCAAAAACTAAAGAAGTATTAAAAAAAGCGATGGGTGGTGTTCTATTTATTGATGAAGCTTATTATCTATATAGGCCTGAGAATGAAAGAGATTATGGACAGGAAGCAATTGAAATTTTACTTCAAGTAATGGAAAATAATCGTGATGATTTAGTAGTGATATTGGCTGGTTATAAAAACAGAATGAACACATTTTTTGAAAGTAATCCAGGTTTCAGATCAAGGATAGCACATCATATTGAATTTCCTGATTATTCAACTTCAGAACTTCTAGATATTGGGTCAGCTATGTTGGATCAATTAAATTATTGTTTTACAAAATCAGCTAAAAATGCATTTACTGAGTATATAAACTTAAGAAAAGAGCAACCTCATTTTGCCAATGCTAGATCAATTAGAAATGCCCTTGATAGAGTAAGATTGAGGCAAGCAAATAGACTATTTAAAGAAAATGATGGTCCTGTTGATGCGGAAAAGCTGAGCACATTAGAAGAAGTAGATATCAGAGAAAGTAGAGTTTTCAGTGGTGGAATTGATAATTAATTTATTAAAGCTGTCTGATACTTTTAATTATTAAAAATCTTCATAAGGATCAAATAAATCTAAGTTATCTTCCATTGGTTCAGGTGGTTCGTTAATCCTTGTTTGAAGATATGTTGATCTCGTGGAATAATAACTATCTAAACTATTATATAGTATTGTATCGACCATTGTGCCAAATTCATGTCGTTTATTAAGAATATTTAAAGCACTAAATGTAATCAGACTAGCTCCTTCAGCTGGTCCTGATAATAAACTCATTGGATTTAATGTATAATCCACTAACATTGATAGAGATCCTCTTAAAGAGCTGGGTCCTACAAATGGTAATTCTAAATATGGACCCACAGGAAATCCCCAATACGCAGATGTCTCATCAAATTCAGTATCATCTGAGAATAAACTGATTCTGGAAGCAACATCAAAAATACCAAAAACACCAACTGAAGAGTTTATAACAAAACGGGTGACATCTGTTGTAGCTTTAATAAACTCAGCTTGACCGAGGTGGTTTACAAATCTTTTAGGTTCTTGCAAGTTTTCATGAAAATTTGCTGCACCTAATCTTATTGGCCTGGGTATAACATTTCCATAGACCTTTGAAGCTGGTTTTAGAGTTGTTTTATCAATGTGTTTATTAAAAGCGTGAACTTTTCTATTTGTTTCTTCAAAAGGATCATTAGGATTAGAACTATAATTTTTAAGATTTGTAGTATTACAAGCTGATAAAAAGAGTATACAACATATACTAATAATATTTTTTATAAAAATTTTTTTTATATAAAAAATGTAGATTGGTAATTTTAATTTCATTATAAGCTGTATGGTAAACCATATTTAGTATAACACTTTAATTTAATAATAGGAAATCCTTTAATAATAAAATTATTATTTTTTAATTTTTCTTATTTGTTGTACTTAATGTGTAATCATTAAAACTTTGTTGGTATAAAATTGAAACTTAAAATTTATAATACAAAATCAAAGAATAAAGAAATTTTTAAACCATTAGATTCAAATAATATTAGAATGTATGTCTGTGGCCCAACTGTTTACGATAGAGCTCATATAGGTAATGCAAGGCCAGTAGTTGTGTTTGATATTTTATATAGGTTGTTAAAATATTTATATGGTGAAAAATCAGTTACTTACGTAAGAAATATAACTGATGTTGATGATAAAATAATTGCTAAGTCTTCCGCAGAAAATAAGTCAGTTAATGAAATTACTTCAGAGACAATAAAATGGTTTATCGAAGATAATAATTATTTGAATGTAAATAAGCCAACACATGAACCAAAAGCAACGCATTATATTTCGCAAATGATTGCTATGATTGAAGTTCTCATTTTAAAAAAAAATGCATATGTTTTAGAGGATGGTGAAGTTCTTTTTTCAGTAAATACTTTTAAAAGTTATGGTTCCTTATCAAAGCAAAATTTGGAATCAATGATCGTTGGTAATAGAGTAGATATTGATAGAAGAAAAAAAAATCCTCTAGATTTTGTACTCTGGAAACCAACATCAAAAAATAATATCGGTTGGGATAGTCCTTGGGGTTATGGTAGGCCTGGATGGCATATCGAGTGTTCAGCTATGAGTAAGGAAATATTAGGTGAAACTTTTGACATTCATGGTGGAGGTATTGACCTTATTTTTCCTCATCATGAGAATGAAACCGCCCAAAGTATTTGTGCTAATAACAAAAATTCACTAGCTAACTATTGGATGCATAATGGGTTTGTAAATATTGAGGGACAAAAAATGTCAAAATCTTTGGGTAACTATCTAACAGTAGAAGATTTAAGAAACAAAAATATTGATGGAGCAGTTATTCGTTTTGTCTTATTATCTACTCATTATAGACAGCCTTTGGATTGGACAAACAGAAAATTAACAGAAGCGCAAAATATTATAAATAAATGGTTTAATGTAACAAATAATAGAGATTTAAATATCAATGGAATTCCAACAAATAAAATTTTGGAAGCCCTATGTGATGATCTAAATATACCATTAGTTATTACTGAAATGCATAACCTATTGAAAGAAGAAGATTATGATGGATTTGCAAATTCTTTCTTTTTTTTAGGCTTTAATTCAAACAATAGCATCAAATCAAAAAATAACCTTGATAAGCAAACTATTAATGAAATGATAAATTTATTAATAGTAGAGAGGCAAAATGCAAGAAAAAATAAGGACTATAGAAAATCTGATCTAATAAGAATTAAGCTTGAAAAAGCTGGAGTAACAATTAATGATCATGGAAATGAAACAACCTGGTCTTTAAAACCAAATTTTAATCCTAGTAGTTTATTAACGGAAAATTGATGGATCAAATTTTTTTATATGATACCACCCTTAGAGATGGTCAACAAACGCAAGGAGTTCAGTTTACTTATGAAGATAAGTTTCGTATTGTTAACGCTTTAGATAACCTTGGATTGGACTATATAGAAGGGGGATGGCCTGGTGCTAACCCAACGGACACAGATTTTTTCCAAAATCCACCAAAAATCAAAAACTCAATTCTTACAGCTTTTGGCATGACGAAAAGAGTAGGGATATCCGCAAATAATGATACTATTTTAGCATCAGTAGTAAATTCTGGAACAAATGCAGTATGCCTAGTAGGAAAATCCTATGATTACCATGTAAAGAAGGTTTTAGGTATTTCTAATCAAGAGAACCTTATCAATATTGAAGAATCAATAAGACATCTTGTAAAATCAGGGAAGGAAGCCATTTTTGATGCAGAACATTTTTTTGATGGCTTCAAATCTGATCCAAAATATGCGTTTGAGTGTCTATTATCAGCATATCAATCTGATGCAGATTGGATTATACTATGTGACACAAATGGAGGCACTCTTCCTAATGAAATTTATGAGATTGTAAAAAGTGTTATAAAAATGGGGATACCTGGTAACAAATTAGGTATTCATTCTCATAATGATACTGAAAATGCTGTTGCCAATTCTTTTGCTGCAATAGATGCAGGGGTAAGACAAATACAAGGAACAATAAATGGTTTGGGAGAAAGATGTGGTAACGCAAACCTAATATCTATTATACCTAGCCTTATTTTAAAACAACATTTTAATAATAGATTTAAAATTAATATTGATAAAACAAAATTAAAAGAAATTACTAAGTTATCGAGAATATTAGATGAAATTTTGAATAGAGTACCCAATAAAGCTTCTCCTTATGTTGGTGCAGCAGCTTTTACTCATAAGGCAGGATTGCATGCAAGTGCTATTTTGAAAGATCCAAAAACTTATGAGCATATTAATCCAAGTGAAGTTGGAAATGTAAGAGTTATACCTGCATCAAATCAAGCAGGTAAATCAAATCTTATAAAAATATTGAATGAGTCAGGTGTAGAAATTGAAAAGAGTGATGATCGTATTTTTAGAATTCTACAAGAAATAAAGGAAAAAGAGGATAAAGGATATACATTTGATGTAGCAAGTGCATCTTTTGAGATTTTTGCAAGAAAACAATTAGGACTTATGCCACACTATTTTTCTGTTAATAGATATAAAGTAACAATGGAGAAACGGCAAAAAATTGAAAATCAATATTCAATCATATCGGAGGCTGTTGTTTCTATAAATTTAGGTAATCAAGAACAAGTTTCTATTGCAGAAAGTTTAGATCATAATGGTGAAGATCAAGGACCTGTTCATGCATTATCTGCAGCACTAAAAAAAGATCTTGGACCTTATCAATCTTTTATTGAGGATATAAAACTTGTTGATTTTAAAGTACGTATCATGAATGGAGGTACTGAGGCCATTACTAGGGTTTTGATTGACAGTGAAGATAGAAATGGCTTGAGGTGGTCGACTATTGGTGTTTCAGCTAATATAATTGATGCAAGTTACGATGCAATATTAGACTCCATCAATTGGAAGCTCTTGAGAGAAAATGCAACTCCTGTTTAATAGTTTATATGATAGAAATATCTCTATACTCAAAACATAATATTCAAGAAGGATTTACTTTTCTATCTAGAAAAGATGAAAAATTAGCAAAACTGATTATTTCAAATCCTAATTTTTCCTTATCAAAAAGATGTACGGGTTTTAAAGCATTGTTGAAAACTATCATTAGCCAGCAGCTTTCTACTTCAGCTGCAAACAGTATCTGGACAAGAATTACTAAAAATAATCTGACTTCTAGTCTTAATATTTTAAAAGCAGATCAGCAATTATTATTATCTCTTGGGTTATCAAGACAAAAATGCATATATGTTAAAGAGCTGGCTAAACAAAATATTAATTATAGGGATTTAAATTTAAGTTCCTCTGAAGAAGTTATTAATAGACTTACCAAAATAAAAGGAATAGGGAAGTGGACAGCTGAAATTTATTGTTTGTTTTCATTGGGGCATGCTAATGTATTTCCTTCAGGTGACTTAGCTTTGCAAGAATCAATAAAGGTACTTTTTAATTTTCAGGTTAGACCTTCAGAAAAAGAAGTAGTTAAAATATCTGAAAACTGGAATCCATGGAAATCTTTAGCCGCACATTTACTTTGGGATCATTATAGAAAAATAAAAAAAAAGGATCGAAATGACTGATATTTTAAAAGGCCCTGTAAAAAAATCTATTTCAGGTATAAATAATGAAATCGTTATTTTTTTTCACGGTTATGGGGCGGATGGAAGTGACTTAATTTCATTATCTGATGCCTTTTCAAAAATATTGCCCAACGCAGTTTTTTATTCTCCAAATGCTCCACAAAAATGTGAAATGGGAGGTTTAGGTTATCAATGGTTCCCCATTAAACAAAAAAATGATGGTAGCTTAGATTTAAATGCTAAAAATGAAATACTCAATTCTGTAAAGCTAATTAACCGTTATATTGATGAAATTGAATCAGAAACTGGTATTAGTTCAAAAAACTTCATTTTGGTAGGGTTTTCACAGGGAACAATGATGGTATTGGAAACATTATTATCAAGAGAAAAAAAAATTAGTGCAGTTGTTGGTTTTTCAGGAGGTTTTTTAAATGTAAAAAATAAAGTTTCCAAAATAAATTTGGATACTCCAATTTTACTTGTTCATGGAGATGAAGATAATGTGGTTCCAATGGAAATGACAAAGATGGCAAAGAAAAACTTAAATATTTTAGGGTATTTTGTTAATACATATTTTTCAAAAGGACTTGGTCATGGCATTTCATTAGATGGACTTGCAGAGTCTACAAAATTTTTAAAAAAATTAAATATATAAGTTCAGATTTTTGCAGAATTTTTTTATGTTTAAATTTTTACTTTAAATTACCTATAAAAAAAAATATTCTTATAATATGTCTACGGGTACACACAGCTATTATTTTAAATCAGCAGGAAAAAATCCTTCTCTAGTATTGAATGCTGATTATCGTCCATTATCATATTTACCCTTGTCGATATGGTCGTGGAAAGACACAATAAAAGGTGTTTTCATGGATAGAATAAATGTTGTTGCTGAATATGATAAGTATGTTAATTCTCCATCAATGAAAATAAAAATACCTTCTGTAGTAGTTTTAAAAGAATATATCAAACCTGTCAGGTCTAACGCCTTTACAAGATTTAATCTATTTTTGAGAGATGAATTTCGGTGTCAATATTGTGGATCAAAAGATGATCTTACATTTGATCACGTGCTTCCACGTGCTCAGGGTGGAAAGACAACATGGGAAAATGTTGTAGCTGCTTGCAGTAATTGTAATTTGAAAAAAGGATCAAAATCTATAAAAAAATCTAGATTAAAACTTTTAAAAAAACCAGTAAGACCTTCAACTGAGGAATTATTAAATAAGGGAAGAAAATTTCCACCTAACTATTTGCATGATAGTTGGACAGACTTCCTTTATTGGGATGCCGAATTACTTTCATGACTTCTTTTTTGATAATAAATTAATAATAACCATATCAAGGAGATAAATATTGTTAATATCATATTCCAACCAGTCAATGATAAGTTTAGAAAATTCCAGGCCTCTATTTCACAAGTCTTGATTGGAGTATTATTCAAATTTTTTAAAATTTCTTCAGTACTTAAATCATTAAATTTAATTTCACCACTACACGAGAACACATTATCCCATAGGTTTTGTTCTAACCCATAATGATATAAAGCTAAAATAAATGCTAAAAACATATTTATTAAACCTAAGACCATTATATAGTTTGGTATTGAAGACGAGGAAATAATAATTAGAGCTATAAAAATATTAAAAATATGTGGCCACCTTTGCCAAATACAGATTTTGCAAGGAAGAATTCCATATTCATATTGTAAAATAAAAACAAACAGTAATGAAAATATAGAAAGAAACAATACTGTATTTATAAAAAAAAATGATTTCATAAAAGCTTAATGACTATTATAATGAGTACGAAAATGAAAGTAATAATGATTACAGTTGTAGAAAAATAATTTTTTATAATATTTATAGCTGAATCTTTAAAAAAATATATTAAAAAAGCTAATAGAAAAAACCTTAGACCTCTAGATAAAGTTGAAGCCCAAAGAAAATCAAAAATAGGCATATTAGTTGTTCCTGAAATTATAGCAATTAACTTGTAAGGTATGGGTGAAAACCCACCTAATAAAACAGCAAGAATTCCATTTTCATTGTAACTAACTGAAAAATCTGAATAATGATTTTTTAAATCCAAAAAATTTAATATTGGTAGACCTATTTGTTCAAAAAACATTAGGCCAATAAAATAACCAAAAATACCTCCTAATACAGAAAAAAATGTAGTTAAAAAAGCAAGAAAAAAAACTTTCCTATAATGTATTATAGCTAGAGGTATAAACAAAAAATCTGGAGGAATAGGAAAAAAAATAGCCTCTATAAAAGCAATAAAGTATAAAATGTAAATGGAATAATTTGATTTTGATGTGTTGATAATAAAAAGTTTTGTACTTTTTAGGGCCATATTTTATAATCTTAACAAATTTTGGTTTTAAATATAAATCAATATTAGTTTAAGCGTATTTATTTTATTAATTGGTCTATTTCAAGTATAGATAAAAAAATAGGAATATCATGAAAATAGTATGGGGACTTTATATATATTCAGTTTTAAATGGTATAGGTTTTGAAACATCTCATTCTATAACTAGTTTAGACACGTATTTTATTTCAAAAAAGGAATGTATAAATTCTGCTAGATTAATGAACTCGGGATCTGCCAAAGATCGTGAAATTGGTTTAGATCCAGGAATAAAAATCAGATATATATGTTTAGCTAAACCAAAGATTGGATTAAATACTTGATATGAAATAATAAGTCTTGTTATATTTATTTATAGACTTTAATTAAATTGCCCGAGTGGCGGAATGGTAGACGCAGCGGATTCAAAATCCGCCGCCTTTACGGGTGTGAGAGTTCGAGTCTCTCCTCGGGCACCAAAATAAGACTTAACTCATTGATTTAACTACATAATTTAAACTCTTAGAGTGAGCCGTAGTAAAAATCGTTGTACAAATCCATCCCACATACATTTATTAAAAATGGTATCTATTACTTTAATCGTCGGGTGCCAAAAGATATTAGGTCTCATTATAACACTCGTAGAATATCTTTTTCTTTAAAAACTAAGTATAAAGTTGAAGCATACAATTCTTCTTTATCAATATCTAAAAATTTAGAAAAGTCGCATTATCGTAGATTATCATTTCATCAATAAATAATCATCTGTTTATTTAAAGAAACAAATTATCTATTCTTTGGTGATTGAATTCATCCATTTAGCAAGTATTTTTAAACAGTAACCATTTCCGTATCCCTGCCCTACACTTTTGAAAGTCCAACCACCAATTTGGTCTGCAATTTCTATAGGACATTCAACAGATCTTAACCTATCTCTTAATGAATGACGAAAACTATGCATTGAATGTTCTTTGAAACCTTCTGATTTTATCCATTTATTCAACGCCGCACTTGCTGAATTTGAGTTGGTATAATTATTTTTATTGTAACGTGGAAAAACAAATCTATTTTTCACAAATTTTGTCACCTCTTTAGCAGCCCATAGAGAATTTCCTACAAGAGGTATTTTTCTGCTACTCCCCTTGGTTTTTAAACGTCTCCAAGGATGATTTTGAATAGTAACATATGGAATAGTTTCATTTTTTTATATTAATCTATTAAAATTTTTTACAAAATTATCTTTAAAATTTTTGTTTTCTAAATTTTTACTTTTAAAATATTTATTAATTATATTTTTATAATATTTTTTATCATAATTTAATTTTAAATCTTTAATATTTGTAGATGAGTCATCTAAATAATATGGAGATTGATTAAAAAAGGTTTTAGCAAAATTCCCAATTTGAAAGTTCCTGATATTTGGGAAATATTTATTTTTTATAAGTATAACTGGTACGTTATTAAATAGTGCTTGAAATAAAGCGGTAGATCTGTGACCCAAAACTAATCTAGATTTACTAATTAATTCTTGTGTTTTTCCATATACGATTGGTCTATTAAAATAATTTTTTTTATAAGTAAATTTATTAGAACAGGCAACAATAACTTTAGATTTAAATTTTTCTTC
>ENA-OSEY01000331-OSEY01000331.1-marine-metagenome-genome-assembly--contig:-NODE-331-length-34821-cov-5.044641_pt1 | contig 34821 bp, 32 predicted proteins | sample MGYA00248465_ERZ534230 | MGnify/ENA primary metagenome ERZ534230 (study PRJEB26409, sample SAMN06344110) | marine metagenome | isolation source: Sea water from surface | place: Atlantic Ocean:Southern... | reverse complement strand
GGAATATCGCTTACAATTGCTTTTTGTTCATTTAGCAGGGTATTTAGCAGTGATGATTTTCCAGAATTTGGTTTGCCAGCAATTGCAACTGGCACACCATTTTTAATTGCATTTCCGTACTTAAATGATTCTTTTAAATTTTCCACTTTCTCCTTAACTTTTTTTATGAGATTTTCTAGTTCACTTTTATTTGCAAAGTCAACATCTTCCTCCCCAAAATCTAGCTCTAGCTCTATCATTGAAACAAAATGAAGCAATTCTTCTCTCAAGACTTTTAAGTCATTTTGAAATCCTCCTCTCATTTGACTTAATGCGATTTTATGCATTGAAGACGAATCAGAATAAATAAGATCTGACACGGCCTCTGCCTGAGTCAAATCCATTTTACCGCTTAAAAATGATCTCATTGTAAACTCACCAGGTTTGGCAAGTCTTATGTCTTTTTCTAGTAATGTTTGAAGTATTTTCTTTTGAATAAATGTAGAACCGTGACAGGAAATTTCAACTGTCTGCTGGCCTGTGTAAGATTTGTCTTTATCAAAAAAGGAAACTACTACCTCATCAATCACTTCATCTTCATTCATAAACTCCCCAAATATCATGGAATGGGATTTAATATTTAAAAGACTTTTTCCACTTTTAGATTTAAAAAAAGGATTGACTTTTTCCAATGCTTTTTCCCCACTCACTCGAATTAAGGAAATTGCCCCCATGCCACTGGGTGAGGATATAGCAACGATATCATCTTTAAAATCCATTTATTTTAGCTTTTTCGTAAATGTCGCTCTCCTTTTATGTAGTGTGCTTTGATAGTTTTTCCAAAATGCCTGAATTGCTTTGTTTTCAACAAGTTCAGGATTTGTTTCAACTTCAACTATTCCTCTTTTATTAAAAGTATTTTGTAACTCGTTAAAAATAACAGCTGTTACACCTTTGCTTTGGTATTTAGGGTCAACCCCAATTAAATAAAGCGATACCCTGTCATTAAAATGTTGGGCTTTAAAAAGACGCAAATACCCCATTAACCCCATTTTACCATTAATTTTTTTTAATGCTCTGGAGAATGAAGGCATTGTAATTAAGAAAGCGATTAAATTGTCGTCCTTATCCAAACAACATTTGATAAAGTCTGGGTGGATATATTTAATAAATTTTTCTTTGTAGAAATCGATTTGATATTGTTTAATAGTAACATATGTCTGTAGATTTGAGTAAGTAACATTCAATAACTCAAACATCTTGTCGACGTAAGGAATAATCTCCTTTCTTGATTTAAAATTTAGAACCTTGAGCTCATACCTTTGCTGAATTATTTTTGAGAATTTTTTTACTTTTTCAGGCGCATCCTCAGCAGAAAAAATTTTGATTTTATACTCCACCCATTCTGCAAGCTTACTAAATCCAAGTTTTTTTAGGTGCTCTTTTTGATATGGATAATGATACCAAGTAATCATCGTATTTAGCTCTTCATATCCATCAATCAATAGTCCCGCTTTATCCATATTTGAAAATCCAACAGGTCCATCAACAAATTCAAGCTTTCTTTTTTTACCAAATTCAATAACGGATTCAAGAAGCTTTTTACTGACCTCCAAATCATCAATGGTATCGTACCAACCAAACCTTAATTTATTTTTCTTTTGCTCTTCAATTTCGACCCAATTGACCATTGCTGCAATTCTTCCAACCGTAACACCATCTTTTTTGGCAATATAAAATTCCGCCTCAGCATTTTCAAAGACAGGGTTTTTTTCTTTATCCATCGATTCTAGTTCTTCCGAAATGATTGGTGGAACCCAATAATCACAACCCTTGTATAAAGAGAAAGGGAACATCACAAACTCTCTTTCCTGATCTTTATTCTCAACTTTTACTATTTCTATCATTTATTTTTCTTTCTATCAGCTCTATTTTGGCGTTTGGTTTCTTTGTCTAGTTTCTTCGATTCCTTCTTTAAATCTTTCAACTCTTTTCTTACTTTTTTCTTTTCTGAAGCCTCTCCTTTTTTAAAAAAATCTAAAATAGTTTTTCCCTTTCTTTCACTTTTTCTTGCTTCTTTCTCAGAATCTTTTTCTGCTTTTCGTTGAGTTTTTTGATTTTTCTTGAATTCTTTCATCTGCTTTAACTCAACGTCTGTAATATCAATGTGCCAGTCAAATCTTTTTGAAAAACCAAGGTTAAAATAAAATAAACTTGGTGTATTTTTTAAACTGCCACCAATATTTAAATCCGCTTGTATATCTTTCGATATGAGATGGGCTGCTCCAAACTTAAAGAGCTCATCAGAGTAGGCACCATTTTTAAAAGTTTGAAACTCACCAAATACACTCCAATTAGGATTTCTTAAGTTGTGTGTTATTGTAAATAGATAGTTTAGAGTATTGTAATTGGTTGACTTTGGAAGAAAGTCAGGAAATGCAGCCTTTTTGAATGCTAGTTCATAATAGATGTTATTCACCACAACCCATCTTCCTTTGAAATGATTTTGCGTGGCAATCCCAACAAATGGAGATATATTTTGAATTGGATGATTAAAATTTCTAATCCGAGTTATATTTTGATTAAATGGGTCAGGAATTACTGGCTTTTTTATTTCAAAAAACTGATCATTATAATTAATCTTATCATCAAAATTAAATCCCGACCCCAACATAACAGAAAGAGCGGGGATAAAATCTGTTAGTTTTATAACCCTGCCTGCTTTCCAGCTGTAGAAATTTTCACCGTGCCATTTTTTGTTTTTGAAAGGATCAAAAACAAGATATTTAAACCCTATAGTTTGTTCTCCAATTAGTGTTTCACTGAATTCTGTAGAATAATTATTTTGATAATTATTGTCAAAAATATTTCTGGATAAAATTGAGCCTTCAAGAAACACCTCAAGCTTATCGTTTAGCAATCCGTATCTAAACAAATAGTTAAAATTAAGTCCATCAATTTTAGAGTTGTTTAAATTTTTATGCTCCATACTGTAACTTGAGACGCCTGTCTCAACCTGAAGGACATTCCAACCAATTGCAAAAGCCCCATGTGAAGTTCCAGGTCTATTTGAATTTATTGTTTCTGTATACTGTGCAGTTAAGTTAAACGAGATAAGGATGAAAAAAAGAAAACATCTAATAATTAACATAATACAATAAATATAATTCAAAGATAAATTGAAATATGCAATTAACTAATTCATTTGATTAATTGTATTTTTGATGAAAAGGGTATGCTTTTTATTTATATTTTTTTATTTATCGTAATCTTCAGTTATATATTAAAAAGACTGGCTCCGTACATTATAAGATATATGATAAGAAAACAATTTGAAAAATTTCAAAAAAAACAACCACCTAAAAAAGATGATTTCAAAATGAAATCAAATAAAAAGGTTGGTGAATATATAGATTATGAGGAAATTGATTAAGAGTTATTTAAATAGAAGGCTTATTGTTGATATTTTAATCATTTTCTCTTTTTGTATAATCTCTCTTATTTACTTTAATCCACTTCTTTCAGGAAAAAAAATAAAGCAATCCGATATTGATCAGTTTTCAGGGATGTCTCGTCAAATTGTTGAACATAGAGATAACTTTGATGAGGAACCTTATTGGCTTGACAATGCTTTTTTAGGAATGCCTACTTATCAAGTGGCTGTAAAATATCCATTTGATGTTTTGGATAAGGTTGATAAAATAATTCGTTTTCTGCCAAGACCTGCTGATTATCTTTTTGTATACCTACTGTCTTTTTTCCTTTTGTTAAAGAGCATGAAAGTTAGAAGTGATTATGCTTTTTTTGGATCCATTGCTTTTGCCTTTTCCACATACCTAATCATTATTCTTGGTGTTGGTCACAACACAAAAGCCTTGGCAATTGGTTATACTCCATTGGCTTTGGCTGGGTTTTTCAAAATCCTAAATAATCGAACTCTGAGTGGTATTGTTATTTGTTCTGTTGGTCTTGGACTTCAAATAAACGCCAACCATTACCAAATGACTTACTACTTCATGATGCTTATGGGCCTTATTTTGATCATGTCAACATTATTTGAAAAAGGTGATAATTTAAAAAGTAAGTTTGTTAAAACAGGAGCGTTCTCATCATCTGTATTAATTGCAATTCTTTTAAACTCTTCCTCCATAATGGCTACAAAAGAATACTCAGAATTTAGCACCAGAGGAAATTCTGAAATCAGCATTAATCCCGATGGTAGTGAAAAGACCGATCTTGATGGTCTCAGTAAAGAATACATAACAGAATACAGCTATGGAAAAATTGAAAGCCTAAATCTTATTATTCCAAGATTTATGGGGGGAGGAAGTTCTGATCTTATTGGAAAGGACACAGATTTTTTCAAAAGCTTATCCAATTACGATCCTCAATCAGCAAGCTTAATCTATCAAAATGCTAGGTTATACTGGGGAGATCAACCCATCGTTGCTGCACCGGCATATATAGGGATAAGTGTATTTTATTTATTCATTATATCTCTTTTTTATTTAGACAAGAAAACTTTGAGATGGGTTTTTCCGTCTTTGATTTTCGCATTATTATTGTCATGGGGTAAAAACTTTTCTGCATTAACAGACTTAATGATTGACTATTTTCCTTTCTATGATAAGTTTCGGGCCGTATCATCAATACAAGTAATAATCGAACTTATAATTCCCTTGATTGCCGCGCTTGGATTATACAAAATTTTTGAAGGGAAACATCAAAAGACAATGAGCCACAAAAAACTTATTTATCCATCATTGATTTTTTTGACAACCCTATTTTTGCTTTTAGTATTTGGTGAATCGATTTTTAAATTTCAATCCGAAAGAGAAGTTTTTGGAGCATATCCAGAAATTCTTGACATGATTGTAAATGAAAGAAAATCGATATTCAAGGCAGATGTAATGCGTTCGATATTTATTGTTTCTGTTGTTTTTGTTTCAATTTTTGCAGCCAAAAAAAACTACTTATCAAGGAAATACATAATCCCTGTTCTAACAATAATTGTTTTGGCTGATTTATGGTCTTTTAATAAAAATTACGTGAATGATGACAACTTCACTAATGCTTCTATTGTTAAAGCCCCATTTATATTGAATGATCTAGACAAAGAAATTTTGAATGACAAATCCGACTTTAGGGTATATGAAAGCTTTCGTGGATTTGTAAATGGAAGAACCTCTTTTTTTCATAATTCAATTTCAGGCTATCACGCTGCGAAACCTAAGAGAATGCAAGACATCTATGACTTCTACCTTTTAAAAAATAATTTGCGTGTTCTAGACATGCTAAACGTAAAATACATAATTGATTTAAATGAAAGCGGAAACATCGAACTAAAAATCAATGAAGATGTTATGGGCAGTGCGTGGTTTGTTGATGAAGTACAAAAAGTAACAGACTCCAATCAAGAACTTCTTGGTTTGTCAAGTTTAGATTATAATAAAACGTGTTTGAGTAGTGATTTAAATAATAAGACATATCCTGATAGTTCTAAGAATTACATTGAAATTGTAGATAAAAGAGCAAATCAAATAACGTATAAGGTGTTTTCAAATGATACTGGATTTATTGTGTTTTCCGAGGCTTTTTACAAAAACGGATGGGTGGCAAAAATTAATGGTGAGATTACAGATCATTATAAAGTAAACTATCTGCTTCGTGGATTGGAAGTTGAGAAGGGGGAACATGAAATTGTATTTACTTTTGAGCCTAACGTAATTAAAACAGGCACATTGTTAATGGCAAGCTCAAATATTTTATTGCTGATTTTAGTCTTTTTTTACTTTAAAAATCTAATCAAAAATGTACGCTAAAACTCCTGTCAACCGATACAATAAGACTTTAAAAATGTTGAATGAGGTATGCCCTTCACCTTCAGTTATTTTTGATTTAGGCATTAGGAATCCATTTTCTAATATTATGGAAAAAAACAATTATAAGGTGTACAATACAAGTGGGCAGGACTTTGACACAAACCCGATGCTTGATATTCCCGATGATGTAGATTTAGTGACAGGATTTGAGATTATTGAACACTTAGTATCGCCGTATACATTGTTAAAGAACATAAACGCCAAGAGGATTTTTTTGACAGTTCCTTTAAAGCTATGGTTTGCAAACGCATACAGAAATAAAGATGATGAAAGGGATCGTCATTATCATGAGTTCGAGGCCTGGCAGTTTGATTGGCTTTTAGAAAAATCTGGATGGAAAATAATCAAAAAAGAATTTTGGAAAAGCCCTACAAATAAAATTGGATTTAGACCTTTTTTAAGACTCTTTACAAACAGATACTATGCTGTCTACGCGGAGAGAATACAGGAGGATTTTGATAATTATTATAAAGGGGTTTTGAATTTATAAACCATGAGGATAGGAATGATTTTAGACGCCCCATTCCCTGATGATGCCAGGGTCTCAAATGAATGTGATGAATTAATCAAACGTGGGCACGAAATTTTTTTATTTTGTCTTTCTTACAAACAAAATTTTTTAAAAGAAGAAGTTTATGATGGAATAAATATTAGAAGATATTTCTGCTCCAAATTGGTTTATAAAAGCTCAGCTCTTGCAAACGATTTGCCATTCTACAATATGAACATGGCAAAAAAAATAAGACACTTTGTAATAAACAATGAAACAGATTGTTTACATATTCATGATATACAGGTTGCTGGAGCAGCAATTCAAATTTGTGACGAATTAGGCTTGCAATTTACTTTAGATCTACATGAAAATCGACCTGAAATAATGAAACACTATAAGCATGTAAATTCATTTTTTGGAAAGTTGTTAATTAATCCAAATAGTTGGAAAATTGCCGAAGAAAAATTTATTAAAAAAGCTCATAAAGTAATTACAGTAACAAAAGAAGCTAAAAAAGAACTATTGAAAAGGTGTATGATAAATGCAAAGAAAATTGTCGTTTACCCCAACACAGTAAAAAAAAGTTTCTACTTAAATAAAAATATTGATCAAAAAATTAGTGCTGATTACTCAAAAGAATTTGTTTTGCTATACATTGGCAACACATCAAAAAGAAGGGGTCTAGAAACCGTTATAGATGCTTTACCATTGCTAAAAGAGAAAATCTTGAATATTAAATTGGTAATTATTGGTCAAAGTTCATTTGACAAAAAACTAAGGTCAAAGGTTAAAAAACTAAAGCTCTCTAATTTTGTTGATTTTATGGGTTGGAAGAAAGAAAACGAACTTTACAAATACCTCATGATAGCTCATTTGGGAATTTCACCCTTGCATCGAAATATTCACCATGATACAACTTATGCAAATAAACTTTTTCAATATATTTCCTTTGGTGTTCCTGTCATTTGTAGCAATTCTACAGCACAATCAGAACTAATATCCAATTATAAATGCGGTAAAGTTTTTGAGGAACGAAACTCGAAAGATTTTGAAAAAAAGGTTCTTTCCGTTTTCAACGATAAAAAGGAATATGATTTGTTAAAAACAAACTGTTTAAGTGCAATTAAGAAATTAAACAATAGTGTTATCTCAAAAGAAATTGTCTCAATTTATGAATAGAAAATCCATTGGAATACTGACTTACTATTGGCCCCCCTCGGGTGGATCAGGCGTTCAAAGGTGGTTAAGGTTTTCAAATCATCTCATTGAATTAGGTTGGGAAGTTCACGTATTTACATTTAAAAAACCCCAATATGATGTGATTGATAAAGAAATGGAAATCCAAGTACATCCGGCAATAAAAGTAAATCGGATAAATGGATTTGAACCGTCAAGGTTTTTAAAAAGTATGTTTAGTTACAAATCAAAATTCAAAACATATTCCGATGGAACAGCCTTTAAACATAGCACTAGTACACTTACATCATCTATAATTCGCGAATTATTTTTCTTCCCAGATGCAAGACGTTTTTTAGTTGGGCCTGCTTACAGGTACATAAAAAAATACTATTTAGAAAATAATTTAAATTATCTTGTCACAACGGGTCCTCCTCATTCAATGCATCAGGTTGGCCTAAAACTAAAAAGAGATATTCATATAAAATGGGTTTCAGACTTTAGAGATCCTTGGTCTAATTTTTTTCAAAATAAATTATTGAATCAACTAGAATCCACACAAAAAAAACATGCTAGAGAAGAAAAAATAATTTTAAAAAATGCTGATGCAGTTTTTACAACTGCAAAAAGCTTGAATGATGAATTTTTTAAAATCAATAATCAATGTTTTTATATACCCAGTGGTTTTGACACTAATCTATCAGGCAAACCCAATAAAAAATTTAGAATTCTATACGCTGGAGCAATGAAACCCATACAAAACCCAAAAAATTTGTGGTCTGTATTGGCGGATCTGATTAAGTCCGATGAAAATTTCGAACAACTTGTTGAAATAGTCTTGATTGGAAATATAAACCCGTTTGTATATAACTCTGAAGAGTTTAAAAAGATTAAAAAAAGACAAATTATAAGTCCAATGTCTAAAAATGAATTAGACAAAGAAATTGAAATTTCAGAGATTTTGGTTGTTTGTTCTGTGAATATGAAAGGTTGCAATGATATAGTTCCTGGAAAGTTTTTTCACTATCTCTCTTCTGGAAAGAAAATTCTTGGAATAAGTAATCAAGGGAGCGATCTTGAAAACATTATAATTGAAACACAATCTGGTAAGTCATTTGGCTATGATAATTATCATGATTTAAAAAATTATATTTATGAAAGCTTTAAAAGTTATTTGGAGGGAAAATCAGTAAAGAGAAAACCTGTTGCCAAATATATGTCTAGTAATATTGCAAAGAGAATTGAAAAAATAATTACAACATTATAAAAATGGGAATTGTATTTAACCAATCTTATAAAAACATTGTCATAATTATTGTTGCAATCATAATTGGAGGTTTTAACACTCTATTCTTTTATCCAACTTTTCTTAAAGCTGAATATTATGGTCTAGTTGTTTTTCTACTGGCAACATCCAATCTTCTGATGCCACTAGTTTCATTTGGGAGTCAGCATACGATAATAAAATATTTTTCATCATATAAAAGCAAAAAAGAAAAAGACATTTTTATGTCCTCCGTTATTTTTATTCCGATGCTAACTATCATACCCATCTCTTTACTAGTTGTACAGTTTCATGATACAATTGGAAATTTCCTGTCAATTCAAAACCCAATAATTGATTCTTATGTGTGGGTTATATTCTTGGTAGCTTTTGCGACGTCCTATTTTGAAGTTTTTTATTCTTGGGCTAGGGTTCAATTAAGGTCAGTTTTTGGGAATTTTTTAAAAGAAATATTTCCCAGAATTTCAATATTGGTACTACTTAGCTTGGTTTATCTTGGACACGTCACAAAAGAAAACTTTATTTGGTGGCTTACTGGGTTTTATTACTTAAGACTGCTAATAATGATGCTCTATTCTTTCTATTTGTATCTTCCAAAGTTTTATTTTTCAATCCCAAAAAATATAACTGAAATTTTAACTTATTCCTTATTTATTTTCTTGGCAGGTTCAGCCGCAAGTATATTGATAGATATTGATAAATTTATGATCCCTCAGAAGGAGATAATATCACAGACGGCTTTCTATGCCGTAGCTGTTTTCATTGCAACTGTTGTTGAAATTCCAGGCAGAGCTATGTTTCAAATTGTAAATCCTCTTGTTGCAAAAGCATTAAACGAAAATAACAAAAAGGAGCTTGAGAGTCTTTACAAAAAGAGTTCACTGAATCTTTTAGTGGTTTCTGGATTGTTTTTCTTACTGATAAATTTAAATGTTGATTCGTTTTATAATTTAATCTTAGATTCCTCCTACTCCACAGCCATTTCAGTTGTTTTAATTATATCAATAAGTAAACTAATTTTAATGAGTTTTGGATGTGGTCCTGCAATTCTTGCTACAGCTAAATTTTATAAAATAACTTTGCCATTTTCAATTTTAATGGCTGTGTCTGTTTATGTACTTAATGATAGATTGATTGATTTGTATAGTATAAATGGGGCTGCTTTATCTACTTTAATTGTAATATCTTTTTTTACCTTTTGCAAGATCATCTATTTAAAATATAAACTGAATATTGTGCCTTATTCTTACAATACTTTAAAGATATTTGTTCTGATTGTATTTCTTTTTTTCTTAGTTAATCTTTTGGATTTTGGTGACAAATACCTAATCGAAATAATTGTAAAATCTTTTGCCCTAAGTGTGGGATATATATTGTCTATTTATAAAATGCAAGTCTCTAACGAAATGAATACATTGATAAAAAAAACCTTATCAAAGTTTGGGCTTCAGAAATTTAGCTAGAAGAGATTTTTTATTTTTAACCAGTTTTTCAGGTGAACCTTCAAAAACTAATTCTCCACCATTAGATCCACCAAAAGGCCCTAGGTCTATAATATAATCTGATGATTTGATCAATTCTATATTGTGTTCTACCACAATTATTGAATGACCATAATTTATTAAATGATTGAATGAGTTTAGTAACTTTTTAATATCATGAAAATGAAGGCCAGTGGTTGGCTCATCAAAAATAAAAAGTGTCTTATCCGCTGACTGCCCCTTTAAAATAAAAGAAGCGAGTTTAATTCTTTGTGCTTCACCTCCACTCAAAGTTGATGAAGACTGTCCAAGGTTTACATAACCCATGCCTACATCAATCAGGGCTTTGAGTTTGTTCGCAATTTTATTTTGACCATTCTCAATAAAAAAATTATATCCTTCATCAATTGTCATTTTTAGAATATCATCAATATTTTTATTCATATACGTTACTTGTAAAACATTTTTTTTAAATCTTTTTCCTTTACAAGTTTCACAAAGTAAGTTGATGTCAGCCATAAATTGCATTTCTACTTTGATTGTACCCTCCCCTTTGCACTCATCACATCTTCCACCATCAACATTAAATGAAAAATGTTTTGGCTTGAATGAAAATTGTTTTGATGTAGATTGTTTAGCAAACAGATTTCGAATATCATCATATGCCTTTATGTATGTTACTGGATTCGACCTTGAAGATTGGCCGATTGGGTTTTGATCTATAAACTCAATTGAATCAATATCTTCAATGTTTCCTGCAATGGATGAGAATTGTCCAGGCTTGGTTGTATATACCCCTTTTGATTGAAGTAAGGCAGGATATAATATTTTTTTTACTAATGTAGTTTTTCCACTTCCAGAAATTCCTGTAACACTCACTAAAGAGTTCAAAGGAAAGTTCACGCTTAAATTTTTTAAATTATTTTCTCTACATCCTTTTAGCTCGATTCTTTTGCCACTTATTCTTCTTTTTGATGGAACATTTATCTCGTATTGGTTTTTGAGATATTTTGTGGTAATTGTGTTAGAATTTAGAATTTGTTTTAAGGAGCCCTGTGCAACAATTTCTCCGCCCAAAATTCCTGCACCTGGGCCGAGGTCTATAATTTGATCCGCAGACCTAATAATATCTTCATCGTGCTCCACAATTATAACAGTGTTTCCTAAGGATCTTAAATTTTGTAGTATGGAAATTAATTTACTTGTATCCTCAGGATGAAGACCAACACTCGGTTCATCTAAAACATATATTGAACCAACCAGTGCACTACCAATTGAAGTTGCAATATTTATTCTTTGAGTTTCTCCTCCGGAAAGTGTATTTGATTTTCTGTTTAATGTCAAATAAGGTAATCCTACTTTGCATAAAAATGACAACCTGTTTTTAATTTCTGTTATGACTCTATTACATTTTTTTAATTCACTTTCTGATAATTTAATTTTATTGAAAAAATCCAAAACGTTTTCAATAGGCAGATTTACCAAGTCAGAAATTGATGAGCCATTTATTTTTACATAATCTGCCTCTTTGCGAAGTCTAGTACCATTACATTCGTTGCATTTTGCTCTTCCTCTATAGCGAGAAAGCATAACTCTATTTTGAATTTTATACATTTTTTTTTCAAGCTTAGAAAAAAAGAAATTGATGCCTTTAAAGTGTTCATTGCCCTCCCAGATTAATTTTTTCTCAATCTCGGTTAATTTAAAATAAGGTCTGTGTATTGGAAAATTAAATTTCTGGGAGTTGTTTACAAGCAGGTCTTTGTACTTACTCAGTTTCTGTCCTCTCCAAGGAGCTATACATTCTTCATAGACTGAAAGACCAGTGTTTGGAATTACAAGTTCAGGATCAATTCCCATTATATCACCATACCCATTACAATTGCTACACGCTCCATAGGGATTGTTAAAACTAAACAAGTGTTCCGTCGGCTTTAGGAACTTTATGCCATCTTGTTCAAATTTTTTTGAAAATAATTTGTACTTGTTGTCTTTTAAGCTTTTTACATACATTTCATCATTTCCTTGATAAAATGCATTTTCAATAGAATCCGTAATTCGATCTAAATAGTCTTTATCCTTTTTATAAATTGACCTGTCAACAACCAGAAAGAGATTTTCGTTACTTTTAAAATCAAACTCTTCGATTTGATAAATAGTTCCGTTTGATTCAATACGAGCATAACCCTCATCTAAAAATAACTTTAGATATTGTTGCAAATCAATATTTTTTGGGCAAACAAGTTTTGTCATTACTAAAAACTTATCTCCCTCATCAAAAGTATTTATATAATTAATAACTGTATTAACATTTTCTTTAACAACCTCTTTCCCCGTAATTGGACTGTATGTTTTTCCAATCCTTGAGTATAAAAGCTTTATGTAGTCATAAATTTCTGAACTTGTACCAACTGTTGATCTTGGATTTGAATTGTTTACTTTTTGTTCAATTGCGATTGCAGGTGACAAGCCTTGTATTTTTTTTACTTTCGGTTTTTTAATTTTACCAAGGAATTGTCTTGCATAAGATGATAAGCTTTCAATGAATCTTCTTTGACCTTCAGCAAATATTGTATCGAATGCTAAACTTGATTTGCCGGATCCGGATAGTCCCGTAATAACGATTAATTGTTTTTTTGGAATTTTTAAACTTATATTTTTTAGATTATGCATTTCTGCACCCTCAATGATTATTTCTTCCCTTTTTTGTTTTGTTTTAACTGCCATTTTATTTAACAATCCATATGTAAGGATCTATAGCTTTTGTGTTATTAAAGATGCTAAACTGTACTGTTGATTTAGAACCATCCTTTGGATTAAATACTTTACCTATTTTTTGTAAAGCTGAAATACTTTCCCCTTTTTCAACATAAACTTCTGCAATATTTTTATAAGCTGTAATATAACTTCCGTGTTGTACCAATATGGTTATATTACTTCCTTTAAATTTTAAAATTGATAATACAACACCATTAAAAACTGCTCTAATTTCAGCATCTTTAGTGGTAGCAATAACTAGGCCGTTGCTTTGAATTTTTGTTGTTCTAACAACTGGATGGGGTTGTAATCCAAACTTTTGAATTATTGCGCCTCTTTCAACTGGCCATGGTAAATTCCCTTTATTTGCGCTAAACTTTTCAGAAAGTGCTCTTGCTTCTGGGGTTAATTTAAATATATTGTTGTTTGATTCGTTGTTTGATTTTCTAATCGCCTCTTTTATTAAACGATCAATTTCTTTGTCTAAGTTTTTTGAAATTTTTTGTTTTTCATCTATTTGTTTTTTATAAGTCCTCTCTTTTCGTTTAAGTCCGGTTATTAGTCTTTCTTTTGATTTTTCCTCAACTTTTAACTTGCTTCTATTTTTTTGGTTCTGCTTTAGTAGTTTGTTTTTTTGAGCCTTCAATGAATTTAAATCCTCAATCTTTTGTTCCAATAAAATAATAGAGTTTGAGATTTTTTCAGATACTCTTTTTCTATCTTGGGAAAATTGATTAATATATCTAGAGCGTTTCATTGCTTGTAAAAAATCTTCAGATGATAGCAAAAACATTAACCTTGATTCTTTAAGTTTACTTTTATAAGAATTCATAATCATTGATGCGTACTGGCCTCTTACCTTTTCTATTTCAAGTTCAAGTAAATCGATTGAATCATTTTTTTTTTCTATTTCCGTCGTAACAAGATTAATCTGTTGATTGGTTAACTTAATCAACTCCTCATTTTTTTCGATTTTTATTGATATATTTTCTAAATCATTGTAAGCGATTTTAGTTGTTTTAGAATTATCAAATAATAAAGAGTTAATATTTTCTATTTCCTTTTTAACTAATAATCTTTGACTTTCAAGCTGTTTAATTTTTGAGGATTGTGAAAAAATTAAATTGCAAAAAAAGAATAATAAAAAATGTGAAATTATTTTTATCAATTTTCAAAAATTCGAATTTTTCAATATATCAATTAGTACCCGTACTACCAAACCCACTTGACGATCTTTCTGTTTCGTCAAGTGCTGATGAATTTTCAAAATTGACTTTTACTATTCTTGCAAAAACAAGTTGTGCAATTCTTTCAGATGGTTTTATTTCATAAGATTTTTTGGAAGAATTATATAGAATAACACCTATCTCACCTCGATAATCTGCATCAATTGTTCCAGGTGAATTTAAAACTGTGATACCCTTTTTTAGTGCAAGGCCACTTCTTGAACGAACCTGAGCCTCATAATTTTCTGGGATTTCTAAATATAAACCTGTAGGAACTAGCACTCTCTCGCCCGGAGACAATGTAATTGAGGTTGGTATAAAGGCCCTAAGATCCATGCCTGAAGATCCGCTTGTTTGATAAGAGGGGTTTTGATTATTAGACTTGTTAGTGATCCTGATTTTCATCAACCGTTCAGCGCTTCAGCTCCAGAAACGATTTCAAGAATTTCATTAGTAATAGCAGCTTGTCTTGCCTTGTTATATGTCAAAACCAACTCGCTTTTTAACTCACTTGCATTATCTGTCGCTTTATGCATTGCTGTCATTCTTGCACCATGTTCACCCGCAAATGAGTCCCTTATTGCTTTGTATAGTTGAATTTTTAGCGACTTGGGAACCAAATCTGAGACAATTTGCTCCATAGAGGGTTCAAAAATATAGTCAGACAGAACCTCTGTATCTTTAGGTTTAGATATTGGTAAAAATTGCTCAGTAATGGTGGTTTGATTGGCTGCGTTTTTAAAGGTATTGTAAATGAGCTCCACATGATCGAATTCACCATTTGAAAATAATTCTATTATACTATCTACCGCAGATGCTGTGTCATCATAATTAATGTTTTCAAAAATATCACTGTGGTTTGATATTACATTTTCAGTTTTAGAAATTATGTCATTAGCTTTTTTACCAATGATCATAAAACTAAACTTCGCCTTAGAAAAATTTGGTTCATTTTTCAGAGAAATGGCTTTTTTGATGACATTAGAATTAAATGCACCACAAAGCCCTTTGTTTGAGCAAATTGGAATTAAAAGAACATTTTTAATATCCCTTTTCTCTGATAATTGGGATACACTGGAAGTTGAAATTATTTCATAAAAGCTTGACATTAGTTCTCCTAATTTTTCAGAATAAGGCCTCATCGCGGTAACTGCATCCTGTGCTTTTTTTAGTTTCGCAGCTGAAACCATTTTCATTGCACTGGTAATTTTCATCGTTGAAGTTACCGACGAAATTCGATTTCTTATCTCTTTTAAATTTGGCATATCAATTATTCATAAGAAGATGCTAGGTCTGCAGCTACACTTTCTAAAGTGGATAAAACATCATCTGTAAGCTTACCTTGTTTAATTGTATCCAGTGTTTTTCTGTGTTTTAAATTCATTAAATCCAAAAACTTTTTTTCGAACTCTTTAATTTTATCAACAGGAACTGATTTTAAAAGATTTTTTGAGCCTAAATATATAATAGCTACCTGATCTTCGACGGTAAACGGATCATTTTGTGCTTGCTTTAAAATTTCAACATTTCTTTTTCCTTTTTCAATTACACCTAATGTTACAGGATCTAAATCAGATCCGAATTTTGCAAAGGCTTGTAATTCTCTAAATTGGGCTTGATCAAGTTTTAGAGTACCTGCAACTTTCTTCATTGATTTGATCTGAGCGGATCCACCAACTCTTGAAACCGAGATTCCAACATTAATTGCCGGTCTAACTCCAGAATTAAAAAGATCTGATTCAAGAAAAATTTGTCCATCTGTAATTGAAATAACGTTAGTAGGTATATAAGCTGACACATCTCCTGCTTGTGTTTCAATAATTGGTAAAGCAGTTAATGAACCTCCTCCTTTAACTACTGGTTTTAAGCTATCGGGAAGGTCATTCATTTTTTTTGCAATACCATCATCATTGATAACTTTTGCTGATCTCTCTAACAGTCTTGAGTGCAAATAGAAAACATCTCCAGGGTATGCTTCACGACCTGGTGGTCTTCTCAAAAGAAGTGAAACTTCTCGATATGCGACAGCTTGCTTTGATAAGTCATCATAAATAATTAGTGCAGGTCTTCCTGTATCTCTAAAATACTCTCCAATTGCAGCTCCAGCGAAGGGGGCGTATACTTGCATAGGAGCTGGATCAGAAGCATTCGCAGCTACTATGGTTGTATATGATAGTGCTCCTTTTTCTTCAAGGGTTTTAGCTATTCCAGCAACGGTAGAGGCTTTTTGACCAATTGCAACATAAATACAATACACGGGCTCTCCAGCGTCAAAAAATTCTTTTTGATTAATTATTGTATCAATACAAACAGTTGTTTTACCCGTTTGCCTATCTCCAATCACTAACTCTCTTTGGCCTCTCCCGACAGGAATCATTGCATCAATCGATTTTATTCCTGTTTGCAAAGGCTCATTAACTGGTTGTCTGTATATAACACCCGGAGCTTTTCTTTCTAAAGGCATCTCATACATTTTGCCTTTAATCTTACCTTTACCATCAATTGGTTCACCAAGGGTATTAACTACTCTTCCAACAACCCCGTCGCCAACATTAATTGAGGCAATTCGTTCAGTTCTTTTTACAGTATCTCCCTCTTTTACGTCCTTGGATGGACCCAATAGCACTACGCCTACATTGTCTTCTTCAAGATTTAGGACAATCCCCTCCATACTATTTTCAAATTTCACTAATTCTCCGTATTGCACATTTGAAAGGCCATAAACTCTGGCTATTCCGTCTCCTACCTGTAAAACAGTTCCTACTTCTGAAAGTGAAGGCCCTAGATCAGATCCTGTTAATTGTTTTTTTATAATTGCTGATATTTCAGCTGGTTTTATATCTGCCATAATTTATTGTATTGAAATATTGAAAAATTCATGCTCTAAATTCTTCAATTGTTGTTTGAAGCTAGCATCGTATTGCTTGTCCCCGACTTTAAGTATAAAACCTCCGATAAGGTTTTTATCTACTTTGTTAGTTAGATAAACGGTTTTAGATGTTAAAGATTTTACTTTGGATTTGATTTCTGTAAGTATGTCATGTGACAGCTTAGATGCGGAAATCAAAATAACATTTTGATTGCCCATTTTTTCATTATAAAGTTCAACAAAACATTTAGCCACATCATCGAACAAATCAATACGCCCACTATTCGTGATATGATCAAGCAGATTTGTTGAGAAAGCTGATAAATCAGGGAACACCTTTTTTAGTGTTTCTAATTTGTCAGTATCTTTAATAACCTTTGAATCAATAAATAGTTTTAACTCCTGTGACTGTTCAAAAGCTTTTTTTACTGAACTCATATCTTTAAACATAATCATCAAATCATCTTCTGATTTTGTAATGCTCAAAAAAGCTTTTGCATATCTATTTGCAGCTCTTGTGTTTATCATTTAAGCTTGACGTCTTTTATTAATTCCTTGACGATCTTCATTTGTTTATCATCGTCTGAAAGCTTTTCTTTTATAAGCTTTTCAGCAATTTCAATTGAAAGTGTAGCCACTTGTTTTTTAATTTCTGAAACGGCAGCTTCTTTTTCATTTTTGATAGAATCATTGGCATTATCGATGATTTTCTGAGCTTCAGTTTTAGCTTCAGTTTTAGCTTCTTCCAAAATTGACTTTTTTAGATTGTTAGCTTCCTTTAAAATATTGTCACGTTCAATTTTTGCTTCTTTAAGCACCTTGTCGTTGCTTGCCTTTAATGTCTTTATTTCCTCTCTTGCTTTTTCAGCAGACTCTAAGGCGTTTTTTATGCCTTCTTCTCTGTCATTAATTGTGTTTAAGATAGGTGTCCAAGCATATTTTTTTAATAACCAGATTAACAATAAAAAGATTACGGTTTGCCAAAAAAACAGACCAATTGAAAATTCTTCAATTAATTTTTCCATAAAAAGCTAAAACTTATTAAAGTGCAAATAAAGCTGCAAAACCAATTCCCTCAATCAATGCAGCAAAGATAATTCCCGCTACTTGTATCTTTCCACTAGCTTCAGGCTGACGGCCGATAGCTTCCATTGCTCCTTTTCCAATTTGACCAATTCCAATTCCAACTCCGATTACGACTAGGCCTCCGCCTACTATTAAAGGTATTTCCATAATTATATATTTAATTTAAATTTATTCATATTAATGTTCAGTTTCACCATGTTCCTCAACAGCAAATCCAAAATATAGCGCGGATAGCATGGTGAAAATGTACGCTTGTAATAACGCTACTAAAATTTCAATAATTGATATAAAAAACGCAAGCAGGAAAGACAAACTGCTTCCGATCCAATTTTGAAAAACAAACATCAATCCTATTAGACTGTACAGCACAATATGTCCTGCTTGAATATTTGCATATAAACGTATTAGTAGTGAAAAAGGCTTTATAAATAAGCCCAAAAATTCGATTGGCGCCAATATAATTTTTAATGGTATTGGAACGCCTGGCATCCAGAAAATATGACCCCAGTAGTTTTTATTAGCTGTTAAGTTAGTAAGTAAAAAAGTCAATAATGCCAACGAAAATGTTACCGCTATATTTCCAGTAACATTAACGCCTAATGGGGTTAAGCCCAACATATTCAGAAACCAAATAAAGAAAAATACGGTTAAAAGATAGCTCATGTAGTTTTTGTATTTTTTTTGTCCTATTCCGGGTATTGCAATTTCATCCCTAACGTATAAAATTATTGGCTCCAAAAACCTACCCACTCCATTGGCAATGCCATTATTTCTTGAATATGATCTTGCAAGTGAGTTAAATAAAAACAACATCAAAAAAGAAACAAGAAGTATGGTTACAATATTTTTTGTAATTGAAAAATCTAAAGGTTTTTCATTTAGGATTTTACCGTTTTCGTCTTTTATTATATCCCCCTGAATATTTGTTTTATAGATTTTGTTGTTATCATAATTCATTCTATAAAAACTTTCATTGTCTGCTACAACCTCTTTACCGTGTTTAAACTCAGAGGACATAAAAAACTTAAGTCCGTTGTCATACAAGATAACAGGCAATGGGAGCTCTATGTAAACCTTTTTACCGTTATCTTTAGTGTATGATGTTAAATAAAAACTGTGAGAATCTTTTAGGTGATGGGTGATGTATTTTTTAATGTCTGTTTTTCTGTCTTTCTTTTCGTCAAAAGTCTCTGCAGAGAAGGCAGTACAAAAAGCAAATAATGAAAAAAGAGTTACAAAGAGAAATTTTTTTGAAAAAAACATTCCAGGTTTTCTGTAAAATATATGCCTGCAAAGTTAGAACAATTAGTTAAAAAATAAAGCTATTTATGAAGTTTATTTACTTGTTTATAAACAATATAAAAAGCCAAAATAAAGCCCAAAAATGTGAGCGAAAAAGTGAATAACTTTTCAAAATTGTACTCTGCATCTAGCCACTTTCCAAGTCTTGAAAACAGAAACATGATAATTCCCATTTCAAAACTAATTACAGCAAAAACTAATAAAGGATTAGGCTGTTTTTTCAGACTGTGTTTTGTTTTCGGTTTTGCCTTCAACAGCTTTGAGTTGCTTACCCGATTTCATGGATATTGAGGCTTCTACTTGAGCGCCTTCTTCAACAGAAAGTTTTCCTGTTATAATATCGCCCTGGATTAGGGATTCTGACATTAACGAGAGTACTTCATTAACTTCAATCTTACCTGAAATTGAGCCCGAAATATCAGCATTTGAACAATTGATTTTACCGTTGATTTTGCCAGATTTTCCAACAACAATTTTTCCAGTGGTAGTGATATTTCCCTCAACGACACCATCAATTCTAAAATCTGCTTCAGAGAAAATGTCTCCAATAATTTTTGTTGATGATTCAATAATATCGACCGAAGGTGATGAAAAAAATTTATTTTCTGCCATAATCTAATTTTTAGTTTAATCTAAAGTTTTAAAAATCAGCATATTAATATACTGGGGCGTCGAAAATACAAAATATTTATTGTTTGACAATGGTTTTTTGCTTTGTGTAATTGAGTTGGCAAACTTTTCGGCGTCTTCCCTAGAAAGGAAGCCATATTTCACGTTGAGATATGAATTGTTTTCATATGGTTCTTTAACAAAACCATACTTATTTGGCAGCTCTACTACACTATTCTCCGTGCTCTTATAAACCAAAACATACTGGTTGTCATCATACAAAACCCTTTTTTTCTCTACAATACCCTCAACGTGCTGGATTTTTTTAGAAAAATACTCCGCTCTTTCAGGATATAAAACACTTATGTTTTTTAGTTCCTCCAAATACTTTTTTGGTTTGTAAATCTTTCCAAATATCTTGAGCCTTTGTTCATACATGCTAAATCTAAAATCTCTGCTTGCTGATATATTAATCAATGAGTCAATTGTATTCATTGCCAATACATATTTGTTTAAGGAAATTGTTTCTTTTACATTATTTAATAGAGAGTCTTTAATCTTTTCAGATAAAATCTCAAATTCTTGGTTGCTGAGAAAATTAGCATATATAGAATTTGGGTATTCAGATGTGATAAAATTCTTGATCTGAACAGCTTTTTCAGAATTATATAGTTCATTTGACGAATATATTTGGTATAAATAATATTTGCTTTGAAGAAACTCCTTTTCACCTACTTTACCTTTCAGTTCAACTTTTGATAGCGCCTCCTCAGAGCTTATTTTGTCATCGAAGTATTCATATAGATATAGACCAAGCTTTGATAGATTTTCATTGGAAATATTTAGTAGGCTATCTTTTTTTTCAGCTGATCTTGGTAGGTTTTTGTACGATTTTAATTCTTTTTCGGAATTTTGTTTGATTTCATTTTGCAGGCCTGTATTCATTGTGCTAACAGAGTAGGTTCTCCAATTATCGACATTTGATCGATTGCCCCATTTAATTAAAAAAATTCTTTTTCCATTCTGAACAGCAAGACTGTTGTCAAAATAAAATGAACTAGGATTTTGGTTTGAATATACTTTGATCTGTTCGTTAACGTTATTGGATTTATTTTCTTTATTTGTTAGCAATATGTTGATTTCTTCATCAGAAAACTGGCTCATGTAAATTAATGAGTCGATTTCTTTGTTTTGTTTAACCAAATCTGAAATTAGATTTAATTTGTTTCTTTGTTCATTTAACACAAGAAACTGCTTTGAGCTGGGGTTGTAATATGTTATCAGCGTGTCTAGGTAATTTGAAGAATTCAAATAATTTTTGTTTTTTAATTCGTTCAAAAAGAGTTCACTATATGCGTTAATAAACAGGTTTTTATCTTTTTCGTTAATTCTAATGGCCTGCTTTAATAGTTTTTTTGCTTCATCATCTTCGTTAATTTGCAGTAGGTTTTTTGCATTGTAAAAGTTTATTCTAGAAACTTGTCCGAAACTTCTCAAATCTGAACTTAGCTTTGAATAGTCCTTTGCATTTGATTCTATGTTGAGGTTTAAATTAAAAAGCTTGGAATTGACAACCAAGCCTGATGATTTATTTTTGTGGAGGTTTATTGTTTTTGTAAAATAAACTTTTGAAGAATCTTTCAATCCTTTTTGCATATAAACTTGTCCTAATATAAAATTTGATCTTGCATTTTGATTTTTATCTTTTGAAAAATTGATAGATTTTTTAAGGTTCAAAATTAAAGAGTCGTATTCCTGGTTGGAATAATTAATCTCCCCTTTTGCCAAATATAATTTTGATTTGTTTTCATCGGGAATTGACTCATTATTTATTGCTTGGTTAATTATTGCGTTTGCTAAATTCTTCTGTCCTAAATTAGAGTTAATTAATGCTTTCCAAAAGTTTGCTTCATACCAGACCTCGGATGTTTTTTCTTGTTTAGTTATATAGTTAAATGCTTGTAATGAAGAAATAAACCTTTTGTCATAAAATCTAGCCTTTCCCAAAAGCAAATAAGCCTCATTGATATAATCAGAATCTAAATTGTTATCGTTTCCAAACTTTTGAATCACTTTTATTGCCTTTTCTTCAGATCTGCTAAAGTTTTTTGTTGGATAGTCAGATTCTAGTTCCAATACATTATTCAACATAATTGGAGGTAAAATTTCCCAATAGTTTTCTGTGTATAAATCTTCGAGTTTTTTTACTCCTTCATCAAGAAAAAGATTGCCATTAAATAAAATATTGTATTTAGCTTTTATTGGTTTTAAAGAAATAAAAGATTCTTTTTTTGAGGAGCATGAAATAATTAGTACTGTTAAGAAAACAAGGCCAAGTCTTTTATATATCTTATTAATTCTAAAATATTTCATATCATTGCACGAATATGGCAGACACTACAAATGTAACAGTAATTTTAGATGATGAAAAACATGAGTTTGTAATGGATTCTGATAAAACCATCTTAGATGGTGCTTTAGAAAACGGAATTGATGCTCCACACTCATGTCAAGGTGGCATTTGTACAACCTGTATTTGTAAGGTTGTTTCAGGCAAGGCTCAAATGGAGGATGAATATGCGCTTTCTGATGAGGAGCAAGACGAAGGGTTTGTGCTTGCTTGCATTTCAAAGCCATTAAGTGGTGAAATAACAATAGATTTTGATGATGTCTAATGATTTAAATTGCTCTCAACTCTTGCTAAAACTTCATTATAGCTTATAGATCTCATTGCATCTTCATAACCCTTAAGTTCCTTATTGCCATAAATAGAATTTGGAACCAAAGGATACTTTTCTCTATCAACACAAAGTTGGTTTTCTGGGTCTGAATTAAAGGTTGAGAAACCAGCGTAAGGATGAGTTAGTCCCCACATAGTAATAACAGGTATGTTGTAAATGGATGCTATATGACCATTGGCAGAATCCATTGAAACCATCAAGTCTAAATTTGAAATTATTGCAATCTCATTTTCAAAACCACCAAAACTTGAACAAGAATAAACGTTTTTAAATGCTTGCGACCACTTTTCAATTATACCCATTTCAAATTTTCCAAATCCAAATAAAAAAACCGTATGTTTTTGATCTAGAAAACCAACTATTTTCTGCATCAAATCTAAAGGATACATCTTTGTTGAATACTTGGCAAAGGGAGCAATTCCTATAATTTTTCTATCCTTAAGTTCAATCTTTTCAGTATTTAAATTAAAGTTTTTTGAGGGTGGAAAAGAGTGGTCTCTGGTTAGGTCAATGTTAAAGCCTAGTTTATTAAACACTTCTTGATAATTATAATGAACTGATGTTAGTGGTTTGAATATTTTATTTTTTTTTCGTGTCAGAGCTTTTCTTTCATTTCGTTTTTTATCAACAGATATTACATTATGAAATGATAGTTGAAATAAAAGTTTTAGAACCCGTGTTCTTAATACGTTATGAAGGTCAGCAACTTTAGCTGGGTTTGTTTTTTTTAAATCTCTAAATAACCTTAAAAGCCCGAAAAACCCTCTATGTCTATTTTTAAAATCGGCTTCAAAAAATGTAATGTTGTTGAATTCTGTGAAAAAAGGAGCAAACTTTTTTCTTGTTACAAAAATAAATTTTTCATTAGGGTACTTTTTCTCAAGACATCGAAGAACAGGGATTGTCATAACGACATCTCCCATTGATGAAAATCTAAAAATTAAGGTCTTTTTTTCATTAATCATTTTGTGAGTAAAGCTCTGGATTTAGAGATTCATCATTATACATTTTCATTTGCTTGTAGGTTGCTATTCTTACTTTTCCTTTTGATATATTATCAAATAATTGATCTATTGCTGTGGATAAGTTTACTTGTTGTTCCATTAAAACATTTAGTTTTATTGAGCATTTTTTTCGGTGATCTTCAGATGCAGAACCTCTTTCAGCTTCCTCTTTCATGTGATATATTTTTAAAGACAAAATAGACAGCCGATCAACAGCCCATGCTGGTGTTTCTGTATTTAAAATTGTATTTTTTTCGAGTTTTTTGTTAGAGAATTTTTTGAAAAAATAATCATCCAACTCTTCAACCATGTCAGTCCTGTCTTGGTTGCTAGAATCGATCCTCCTTTTAATTTTTAAAGCCTTATGAGGTTCAATGTTTGGTTTTCTTATAATATCCTCTAAATGCCACTGAACCGTGTCAATCCAACACTTATCATAAATAATTTTTTCAAGTGATAAAGAGTCTTTAAATGGGTTTTTGTTTTGCGCGTCTACAGAGTTCACCTTATGATAATCGTCGATCGCTATTTTAAATACTTTATTACAGGTTGAACTTACTGACATTTATAACTAAATATATAAACAATAAACAAAATTAGATTAAATTTGTACTGCATTTGTTATGGAAGTTAAAGATTTATTTGCTGCAATTGAGTTTCTGTTCGTAGAGGTTTTATTTATTCCTTTTGATTTTATTCGTTTAGAGATCTCTAATTGGCTTTTTCAAAATGCTATCAACTTTTCTCTCATACTTGTTATCAGTGGTGCTCTTATTTATTGGACGCTCCAGTTGTTAAAGTTTGATAAGTCTGGTGAAGAAAACAAAGATGTGACGGCGCACTCTTTCCTATAAGTCAAATCCAATATCTTTACGAAAAGTCTTGCCTTCAAAGTCTATTTTAGAAATTGTATTGTATGATTTTCTTAGTGCCTCCTTCATTTTAGGGGCAGATGAAACAATTGACAGCACCCTTCCTCCATTGGTATATATATTATTGTCTTTTTTTATTGTTCCGGCATGAAATATGGTGCTTTCGGAAACATTATCAAGGCCTGTTATTCTTTTTCCTTTTTCATATTTTTCTGGGTACCCCCCTGATGCTAAAACAACATTTGTATAGGTTTTCATGTCAAAATGGAAGTCTATCTTATCTAGGGTTTGGTTTTCGCAACAAGTTAAAACATCTACAAAATCATTTTTTAATCTTGACAAAACCACTTGTGTTTCGGGGTCTCCCATTCTAACATTATATTCAATAACGTATGGCTCATTTTTAACATTTATCAAGCCAATAAAAATAAACCCTTTATAATCTATATTCTCATTTTTAATTCCCTCAACAGTTGGTTTTATAATTTTATCCTCAATTTTTTGCTTTAATTTATTATCAAGAAATGGCACGGGTGAAACCGAGCCCATCCCACCAGTATTAAGTCCCGTGTCGTTTTCGCCTATTCTTTTGTAATCCTTTGCATATGGTAGAACCTTGTAATTTTTTCCATCAAATAAGACAAAACATGACATTTCAATTCCGTCAAGAAATTCCTCAACAACAACAGTCTTTGATGATTCTCCAAACTTACCAAGCAGCATGTCTTCCAGTTGAATCTTTGCTTCATCTAAGTCATCTATTATTAACACCCCTTTACCAGCTGCAGGACCGTCAGCTTTTAAAACATAAGGTGAATTAATTGTGTCTAAATATTTTAACCCCTCTTGAATTTCAGCCTGCGAAAATGACTTATAACTTGCTGTAGGTATGTTATATTTCGCCATAAAGTTTTTAGCAAAATCTTTGCTTCCCTCCAACTGTGCGCCTTTCTTTGAGGGCCCAATGACTGATGTTTTTTTAGTGCTTGGATCATTTTTTAAAAAATCTTGTATCCCGTTAATCAAAGGAATTTCAGGGCCAACTAAAACCATATCAATTTTATGTTCAACTACTTTAGATTTGATTAATTCTAAATCCTCCTTTTCTGTATATATGGGTATGGAAAATTCTGCTGCGCCAGCATTTGGGTTTATTGAGAATAATTTAATGTCTTTCTTAGATTGGTTTAATTTCCAGATGAATGCACTTTCTCTAGCTCCAGAACCAACGATTAAAATATTCACAAACTAAAATTAAAGCTTAATTTTTAGATTCTGTTTTTTTAATGTACTTATTTAAACCTGTAACAAAATCTCTGTTATTTGATAATCTTGGGACTTTATTTTGGCCCCCTAATTTACCTAAGGATTTCATGTATTTCTTAAATGATCCTGTTGGCACATTAACCACCTTTAGTGGTTGCAAAACCTTTCCATCTACCAAGTCCTTGTAATATATATTTTGATTCTTCATTTCAGAATCAACAATTTCTGCAAATTTATCACTAGGATTAGTGCCTTTATCAAATTCGATCCACCACTCATGGTGAGGCAAGTCCGGTCTTGAAACATCAATCATTGGTGCTACGGTAAACTCTTTGACCACAAGTTTGGTTTTGGCAATTGCAAACTTTATACTTTGCTCCACTTCAGAAGAAATAACATGCTCTCCAAACGCTGATATATAGTGTTTATATCTTCCTGTTACAATTATTTTTGGTGGATTAATTGATTTGAACATAACGGTATCGCCCGTATTATAGGCCCATAAACCTGCGTTTGACGAAATTATCATTACGTAATTTTTATTAAGCACAACCTGTGAAAGATTCAGTCGGTTCGGGTGTTTTTTTTCAATCTGATTAACCTCTACAAACTCATAAAAAATTTCAGAATTATACTGCAAAAGAAGTGAGGAGTCATTCTGATCATTTTGGTATGCAAAAAAACCCTCTGATGCAGGATAATATTCAATTGTATTAATTTTTCTACCAATGAGTTTTAAGAAAATTCTTTTGTATGGCTCAAAATTTACTCCACCGTATACAAATAGCGAAAGGTTCTTAAATAAATTAATTACTTTTTTTTCTTTTTTGTTATGCAACAGCCTCTCCAAATACATCTGTACCCATGATGGTATTCCTCCGATTACTCTTAAGTCTTTATCGCATGTCTCTTCACAAATAGCGTCAATTTTTGACTCCCAATCATCTATTGAATTAGTCTTCATTGTAGGTAGATTTCTGGCTTGTAAATACTTTGGAACATGATGGGCTACGATTCCCGAGAGTCTGCCTATGAAAATCCCATTCAATTGTTTTAGCACTGGCGAGCCTTGAATAAAGATGTTTTTACCATTTAAAAACCCACTATCTCCAGTTTGTTTAATATAAAAGAGTATTGCATCTCTTGACGAATTTATATGAAAAGGCAAAGATTCTTTTGTTATCGGAATAAGCTTAACCCCGCTTGTTGTTCCTGATGTTTTAGCCAAGTACTTTGGCTTCCCTGGCCAAAGTATGTTTTCTTGACCTTTTTGGATATCATTTATATAGTGTTTAAAGGATTCGTAGTCCCTGATCGGAACCTTTTCTTTGAAATTATCATAATTTGAAATCTTCTTGAACCCATGGTCTTTTCCAAATTTTGTTTTCATCGCTTTTTTAACCAACCTGTGGAGTATATCCTCTTGGATTTTAGTGGCTTTTGTATAGGTTTTTTTTATTTTATTAACCCTAAAATGAGCTACAATCTTTGCAATAAGACTAATCATAGGCTGTTAAAAAATAATAAAGTCCTCAGGGTTTATTGGGCCATTTGAATCCCATAACTCAAAATGCAGGTGAGGACCACTGGTTAGCTCTCCGGTATTTCCCGAAAGAGCAACCACTTGACCCTGTTTTACGTAATCTCCTGTTTTAACTTTTGAAAGATAATTGTGTTTGTAAACACTGGTCAGTTGATCTCTGTGATAAACAATGACTGTGTGTCCTGAATCCATTGTCCATTCTGAGAGTAGGACTATTCCATCAGCGATGGCTTTTACAGGGGTTTGTTCTTTTAGAACAATGTCTACCCCGTAATGTTTTGCAGATGAGTTGAATGAGTCTATAATTATTCCTCTGGCAGGTGGAGACATTTCTAAATTAAGTTTTTGAGTTTCAGACTCTATAACGTTAAACTTGTCTTCTCTTTCAACAATTTTTCTAAGAATTGAATCCTCCGCTCTAAGGCTCATGTCTAACTCCGAAAGATCTACACTAATCCGTTGACTCTCATTTGTATAAATGTTCTTGTATTCTTCTCCATTTATTGTTTTGAAAACAGATTCAAGGTAGTTTTCGTTTGTAGACAATTGATTAATTAAAGAGTCTAATTTCTCCAGGTTGTTAATTGCCTGTACTCTCATTTTTGTTGTGTCATAACCTGGAATATATTCGCGGACAGGCGTAAAGAAAATAATAACGGTTGTGATTGATATAATAATTAATGAGATAAATGTGCCTATTAAAAAAACGTTGGACCTAGACAGTTTGAGAGAAAACTTTTCTTCATAGGTTTTTTCCTCTTGAATAACTAGCCTGTAATTTTTAGAATCCTTCTTTCTTGTGCTCTTTTTTTTTGAATTTTCCATCTAGAACAACAAATATAACAAACAGTAAGTTTTACATTACAATCAATGAAAGAGTAAATTTTATTTTTAAATTAGCACTAAATATTTAGTATGAACTTGTATTTACTATATGCAATTGGACCTTGGCAAATAATTATTATACTATTCGTCGTACTCTTATTGTTTGGAGGAAAAAAAATTCCTGAATTGATGAGTGGTTTTGGAAAGGGAATAAAAGAATTTAAAAAAGCAACTAAAGAAGAAGAAAAAGAAGAAAACAAAGACGATTCTAATTAAATTCTTTTTTAAGCTTTAATGACTTAATAATTGCTTCTAACTCAATAATATTGTCCCTTTTTCTTTTTGATGGCGCAAACACAAATCCCTCTATAAAAAGAACTCTATCATTTAATTTGTCTTCGACCAAATAATTTAAAAAAGGTCCTCCCATAAAATCTCCCTTAACCTCCCATGTTCCTCGAGTTTCAAGCATTTTTATTCCATAATAGTTTACCTTTTTTTGATAAGGCAAATACTCTTTTTCACTAATCATAAAGCTTTCTGGATTTCTGCCTGGCAAGAAAGATTTCCCAATGGAGTCTCTTAATTTTATTAGGCTTTGGATGTTGTAGTCAAAAATGTTCTTTTGATTGGGAAGTTGTGTTACAATTATATTAGAGTGTCCTTTTTGAATTTGTTTTTGATACCAAATAAAGTTTTTGTCTTGTTTATATAAGCTGTATGCAGATGGCATTTTCACGTCAATTAAAAAATCCTCCATAGCACGTGTGTCCTTTAACGGAGATTTTAGAATTCTTTTTTTATTTTCTTCAATCTCCCCATTTGTGAATTTATTGATTGCTTCTTTTTTGGATTTATCAATCTGCTCTAATATGGATTTAATGCTGTTCCCTTTTATCTCAAGGTATATTTGTGGTCTTGCATATTTATCAACCTCGAAAAAGAATTCTGGGTTAGATTTTTTATTAATAAATATAATGTTTCGGCTTGATCTTGAAAAGCCACTAAATGCCTCATAAGGCATTTGTTTTAATGTGAATCTTTCCTCTATTTGTGGAAGCCCCTCATATTCATCTGCATATAAATTTCTTATTTTATCTCCGATTGTATTGTTCCAGTTGTCATTATCAACTACGACTGTTATTGAATTAATTCGTGCAGATGACTCTGGTTTGTAAACAACTTTATTGTCCTCGCAAGATTGAAGAAAAAAAACAATAAATATGATAACTAAGTGTTTTTTCATTTTTTAAGCGCACCAATTCCTGGTAAAATCTTGCCCTCTAAACTTTCAAGCATTGCTCCGCCTCCAGTCGAGACATAGCTTACTTCATTTTCAAGTTTAAACTTTTTAACAGCTGCAACCGAGTCTCCCCCACCTACCAAAGAAAAAGCACCACTTTTCGTGCTTTCTGCAATGGCTGTTCCTATTTCTTGGGTTCCTTTGGAAAAGCTTTCAAGTTCAAAAACACCAACCGGACCATTCCATAAAATAGTTTTTGAGGACATAATAATTTTTTTAAATTTTTCCAGTGATTTAGGTCCTGAGTCTAAACCTTCATATTCATCGGAAATAGAGTCAATTGCAAATATTTTTGATTCTGCTCCTTCTTTAAATTCTTTTGCACAAACGACATCAACAGGTAAGTGAATTTTTGTGTTTTTTTGTTCTGCAAACTCAAGAATACTCAATGCTTTTTCTGTCATTGAGTCCTCGTGTATTGATGATCCAATTTTTCCTCCCAAAGCTTTGATAAACGTGAATGACATTCCTCCACCGATTATTATGTCGTCGACTTTGTCAATTATGTTTTCAATAATCGGGATTTTTGATGAAATTTTCGAGCCCCCTAAAACAGCAAGGATTGGAGAAGCTCCATTGCTCATTACTTTTTTTAAAGCAAGAACTTCCTTTTCAAGTAGCTTTCCAAAAAACTTGTTTTCAAAATATTTTGCAACAACCGTGGTCGAAGCGTGCGCTCTGTGCGCTGTTCCAAAAGCATCATTCACGTAGCAGCTTGCATGCTGGGACAGTTTTTTGGAAAAGTCCTCATCACCCTTGGTTTCTTCACTATAGAAACGAAGGTTTTCCAACAGCAAAACCTCACCCATCAATAATTGTTGAGACATCTCCTCCGCCATTGGTCCGACACAATCAGTACAAAATTTAGTTTCTATTTTTAAAATCTTGTCAAGTTCTGATTTAATTTGAATCAATGAAAATTGATCTTCGAAACCGTTAGGTCGCCCGAGGTGACTCATTAATATACATGCTCCACCGTCCTTAATTATTTTTAAAATGGTTGGAACAGCAGACTTAATTCTTGTTGTATCAGTAACCCTTCCTTTTTCAAGAGGAACGTTGAAATCAACCCTAATGAGTACTTTTTTTTCTTTAAAATTAAAATCATCGATGGTTCTCATAATAGCTTCAAATATATGCTATTTGTTAGTTTTAAATATTAAATTTAGTGGATAATGGAAATCAAAAAAATAAGCGACGAACTTGAGAGAATTGTTGAGTCCAAAAGAATTCCTAATGCATTAATTTTTGAGACTGATGGGCTAAACTCTGAATTGGAAATGTCTTTAGAGTTTGCCAAAAAAATACTTTTATCTAATGAGCAAAATCCTGTGAATCAAAATAAGATTGTAAAAGACCTATACTCTCTTTCATATCCAGATTTACACATCGTCTTTCCAATACCAATCTCAAACAATAAAAAAAAGGATCTTTATGATTACCATTATAAAGCTTGGTCTGAAATGGCGCTAAAAAATAATATGAAGGTGTCTTTGTCAAAGTGGAAAGAGACAATTTCATATGGGAATAAACAGCCAATAATAAATATAGATTCTGTAAGATCTGTAATCAAAAAATTAGCGGTTTCTTCTTTTCATTCTAATTTTAAGATTATAATTTTCTGGATGGCAGACAAAATGAATGAAGAGGCATCTAATATGTTGCTCAAAACAATTGAAGAGCCTGGAGATGAAACAGTCTTCATATTATTGACAGAAGATATTAGAAAACTATTGCCGACTATAGTTTCAAGGTGTCAAGTTATTGGTGTCGGTGGAATAAATAAAAAAAGAACTGGAGCTCTTGAAAATAATGAGTTTGAGGCCCTGTTTAGTGATCTTATGAGAAATGCTTTTCAGGCTAATAAAAACTCTAAAAGTTTGGCTCAACTTATAAACTGGTCTAGAATTGTGGGTAAAATGGACAAGCAGGATGCCCAAGGTTTTTTTAAATTTTCGATTGAGCTTTTGAGACAGGCTTATTTAAAAAACATGGAAATTGAAGAGCTTGTATCATTTAAACCAACAACAGAATTTAATTTTGACGCATTTTCAAAGTTTATCACAAAAAACAACATAGAAGAATTAAGTTTAGGATTTGAAAATGCAATTTACGAGTCGAGCAGAAATGTGAAGCTTTCAATGATTGCCACAGACATTGCTTTTAAAACAACAAAACTCATACATGGAGGTTAAAAAAAACAAAAAAGACAAAAACAGCAAACTGTATAAGTATGTTGTGATATACATAGGAACTGTTTTTATGATGATTTCACCATTTTTTATTGACTCAAATGGGGGAAAGATCGGGATGCTAATTGGTCTTGCGCTCATTACAATTCAAACACAAAAAACAAAACAATACAATCTGTCTTTGCTTAATTTGGTTGGTTTTTGCGGATATCTATTTTCATTGATTAAAAACCTTTAGCCATTTTGTTGTATTTACAACAATTTGTGTTTAAAAAAACTTGTATACTTTTTGTTTAAGGCTGATTATAGGTTTTTTAGGGTTATGGCTTAATTCGGTCACGAAAACAGCGTAAAAGGCTTGTTAGTTCGTTTTTTCAAAAATAAATATGTTTGAGCTATATTCTTTGGAGAACATGGCTAGCAAATTGGAAAGAACACCAATAAAAAAACCAAATAAATAATACATTCTAGTTCCTTTATATTTTTCGGATAGAATCGAAACATAAATTGAATCTAAGATCATTGGTTTTGTTGATAGGTGTTTAAAACCGTGTTTTTGTACAGTTTGTAAAATACCTTTTTTATTAAAGTGAACCCTGTGTCTAGGCACATCATACGCGGCCCAAAAAGTCTTATAATATTTTGAATCAAAAGAATCATAGTTTGGCAGCGCCACAATGAGTATTCCTTTATCGTGTAAGTATTTTCTAGACAAAATTAAGGTTTGGCTAATATCATTAATATGCTCCAGTGAGTGCCAAAAAGTGATAGCATTAACCGGTTTTGAAACAGACTCAAGTCTGTCATAAACCTTTATGTTTTTAGCAATTAATTCTTTTTGAACAGACGGTATAAGCTCCACCCCGCAAACTTCAAAACCTCTTTTTTTTACAGACAAAAGAAACTTGCCTCTTCCACAACCAAAGTCCAATAGTTTGTTTTTATCTTTTAATAATCTTGACACAAGCTTTGTTTTTCTGAAAACCATAAATCTTGACGAGAGATCATAAAGGATAGACAGAACCGATTTGGAGCTACTGTGTGAGTAGTAGTTTTTTGAATCATAATAACGCCTTAGATCACGGGTGTTTGTTTTGGGTAAGGTGGTGAGCACTCCTTTTGAAACCTTTTTTATTTCAAAACTTTCTCCTGTCAAAAAATGGTCTTTAACTATCATTTTTAAGTTTTGTTTCACGTGAAACAATTATCTGCCCATAAAAACCAGCATAGCGCTTATGTCTGCGGGCGAAACACCGCTAATCCTAGATGCCTGAGATAGGGACACGGGTTTAATCTTGTCTAATTTTGACTTTGCTTCGGACGACAGACACTTTAACCTGGAATAATCAAAATTTGTTGGTATAGAAATGTTTTCTAAAGCATTTAATTTTTCTGCATTTGAACTCTCTTTGTCAATATAACCGGAATATTTGACCTGAATTTCTACCTGTTCTATAATTTCGCTTTTTACACCATTCTCTATTATATAATTTGAAACAGATTCAATTGATGATATATCACTAAATGCGATCTGAGGTCTAGAAAAAAGTTTAAAAAGCTTCATAGACTGCGATATGGGAGAAGAGCCTTTTTTGATGAGTATATCATTTATTTGCTCAGGCTTGATGCTTAAGTTTTTAATAAAAGACATCATATGTTCTGTTTTTTTCTTTTTTGACAAAACAATGGATAGGCGGTCGTTTGATGCCAAACCTATATTGTTTGACAATTCGGTCAAACGAAGGTCTGCGTTATCTTGCCGCAAAAGCATTCTAAACTCGGCCCTTGATGTAAACATCCTATAAGGTTCTTCAGTTCCTTTAGTAATTAAGTCGTCAATTAAAACCCCAATGTAAGCTTCGTTCCTTTTTAAAACAAATGGATTTTTGTTAGAAATCTTGAGTGAGGCATTTATTCCTGCCATGAGGCCTTGCGAAGCAGCTTCCTCGTATCCAGTTGTACCATTTATTTGCCCCGCAAAGAAAAGGCCATCAACAAGCTTAGTTTCTAATGAGTGTTTAAGCTGTGTAGGCGGGAAATAGTCATACTCAATGGCGTAGCCAGGTCTAAAAAATTTAACATCTTCAAAGCCTGGAACTGATTTTAAAGCTTTGTACTGAACTTCTTCAGGCAACGATGTTGAGAAGCCGTTGACATAAACCTCAACCGTGTTCCACCCTTCTGGCTCTACAAATATTTGGTGTCTGTCTTTTTCAGAGAAGCGGCTAATTTTATCTTCAACAGAGGGACAATATCTTGGCCCAACGCTTTGAATTCTTCCATTAAACATTGGGGATCGATCAAAACCCTCTCTTAGAAGATCATGGGTTTTAGGGTTGGTATATGTAACGTAACAACTTCTTTGTTTTGAAAGTGTTGGCGAGGAGGGGAGATAAGAAAATTTTCCAGGATTGATGTCACCCGGTTGCTCTTCCATTTTGTTATAATTAAGAGTCCTTCCATCAACCCTGGGCGGTGTCCCTGTCTTCATTCTTCCAGAAACAAACCCCAAAGAGGTTAAGTTTTCAGTAATTCCAAACGAGGCTTTTTCACCAACCCTGCCTCCTCCAAATTGTTTTTCTCCGACATGGATTAGACCATTAAGAAATGTTCCATTGGTTAATATAACTGTTTTCGATTTAATCTTTAAGCCCAGTTGTGTAACAACACCCCTGATTGTTTTCTTGTCAACAATCAAACCAATAACCGAGTCTTGGTAAAAATCTAAATTGGGAGTGTCCTCTAACAATTCTCTCCATTTTTGGGAAAACATCATTCTGTCTGACTGAGCGCGAGGGCTCCACACGGCTGGCCCCTTTGACTTGTTCAACATTTTGAACTGTATGGCTGAGTAATCTGTTACAATTCCGCTATAACCGCCAAGCGCATCAATTTCTTTTATTATTTGACCCTTCGCAATTCCACCCATG